>Ga0183260_10001471_pt1 | contig 19558 bp, 13 predicted proteins | sample AntDrymUQ4972206_2_FD_129768 | JGI IMG/M metagenome (GOLD analysis project Ga0183260, IMG submission 129768) | Polar desert sand microbial communities from Dry Valleys, Antarctica - metaG UQ497 (22.06) (version 2) (version 2) | ecosystem: Environmental > Terrestrial > Soil > Desert | place...
CACCCGATCGCGTTCAACGCCTGCTTGAAGCCCTGGAAGTCCACGTTGATCACGTGGTTGATGGACAGGCCGGTCAGGCGCTTGACCGTCTTGACGGTGAGCCTCGGGCCACCGAGGTCATACGCAGCGTTGATCTTGTCGGTGCCGTGCCCGGGGATCTCCACCTTCAGGTCGCGCGGCAGGGACATCAGCGCGGTGGCCTGCCGGTCGGGATCCAGGCGCACGAGGATGATCGTGTCCGAGCGCGCGCCGGTGCCCGCGCCGCCGTCGGTGGCGTTGTCCGGGCGGCGGTCCGAGCCCAGCAGCATGATCGTCTGGGGCTTGCCGGGATCGGTCTCGGCGATGTCGGTGCCGAGGTTGAGGCTCTCCTGGTCCTTCAGCGCATTGACCACCTTGTCGACCTCGCGGAACGCGGCTACGGAGGTGGCGCCGGCGGTGGCAAAGACCACTAGGGCCGCGCCCAGAAGGAGGCGTTTCCAGATACCGGGGCGGGATGTGTCCTCGAGGGGACTCAATGGCTCGCGATCGCCTAGGCGATCTTCAGGTCCGGCTTGCGCGAACGCTGCGGCAGCAGGCGGACGAACTCGACGAGCGCCTCACGGTAGCGACCCAGGGAGTCGACCGAGACCCACTCCTCCGGCCCGTGGTGGCCGTCGCCGATGGGGCCGAACTCCACCGCGGGAGTGCCGGCGTTGATGAAAGACACGACCTCCGAGGTGCCGTCGCGGCCTACGGCGATGCTCTCGTTCACCGGACTGACCTTCGACACGGCCTCGGCAAGCACCTGCACGTGCGGCTCCTCGCGCGAGACCACTATCGGCTCGCGGTGGAAGACCTTGGCGATCTCCGTGTCCTCTTGGCCCGCGATGGCCTCCAGGATGGCGTCGGGATCCTGGCCTGGCAGGTAGCGGATGTCGAGATCGATCTTGCACAGGTCGGGCACCTGGTTGACGGCGCCCCCGGCGGCGATTCGTCCCAGGCTGATCGAAGGGCGGTCGAACATGTCCGAGGACTCGCGCGTGAACGGCAGCGATTCGATCGACCGGAACACGTCCACGGCCTTGAGCACGGCATTGTCGCCGAGCCACGGCGTGGACCCGTGGGCCGAGCGCCCGGACACCTCCAGGCCCACGGCGAGCACGCCCTTGGCCTGTACACCCACGCGCAGGTTGGTGGGCTCTCCGGTTATCGCGAAGTCGCCCGCGTAGCCGCGCTCAACGACGTAGTCGGTGCCGCGGGTGCCCTTCTCGTCGGACTCCTCGTCGCACACGCAGACGAAGTGGACCTTCACCGCGTCCTGGTCGGCGAGGTCGCGGAAGGCGCACATCATCGCCGCCAGCCCGCCCTTCATGTCATATGCGCCACGCCCGAACAGGCGGTCGCCGTCCAGGCGCGGCTCGAACTGCTCCGGGTGCGCGGGCACCACGTCCAGGTGGCCGTGGAGGGTCACGGTGGGACCCTTCGAGGCGCCGCCGACGGTGGCTGCCAGTACCGGCAGCCCGTTGTGCCTGTCGCCCTTGACCTCGATGTCGCGCGCCTCCAACCAGCCGTACACAAAAGCCGCGGCGCCCTGCATGCCCTCCAGCTTGGAGGTGTCGTAGGTGATCAGGCGCTCGGTGAGGGAGCGCTCGTCCATGCCGGAGTGAGGATAGGCGGTCCGCCAGCCGGTGGCTCAGGCCCCGAAGCCCTCGATGACCCGCGCGATCGTGCGGCCCAGGCGCGCGAGGTCTGAGACCGCCACCCGCTCGTCCACCGCGTGCGCCAGCTCCATCCCCGGCGTGCCGCACATCACGCACGGGATACCGCGTTCGCAGAACAGGCGCATGTCGGCGCCGTAGGACACGCCCGCCACCGCCACTTCGCGCCCCGCCTCCGCGGCGGCCGCGTCGCGCACGAGCACGGCAAAGGGGTGGTCGGGCGGCGTCTGGCCCGAAGCGAAGCGCGCGCCGGTGAAGCGCAGCTGCACGGGATGCCCGGCCAGGGCCGCGCGCAGGCCGTCGGCGGCCTCCTCCAGGGTCTCCCCCACGCGCACCCCGAGACGGCCCTCGAAGCCCACGCGGTCGGGCACCGAGCTGGACCACTCGCCGCCCTCGATCCGGCCCACCGACAGCGGGTAGGGCAGCTCCAGCTCGCGCATCAGCGGGTGCTGCACCTCCGCGTTCACCGACCGCTCGTGCTCCGCGAGCGCCGCGTGCACGCCCACGTAGGCGTCGATGGCCGACTCGCCCTCCAGGCGCATTGCGGCGTGGGCCCCGCGGCCGCGCACCTCGCCGGCGAAGGTGAGCGCCCCGGCCTGGGCGCAGACCACCTCGAAGCCGGTGGGCTCGGGGATCAGGCATGCGCCAAAGCGCTCGTCTCGCTCCAGCGCGGCGAACGTCCCAAGGCCGCCGTCCTCCTCGGAGGCCACAGCGTGGAGCACCACCTCGCCGCGGTTGCGCCCGCGCGCGGCGGCCATCGCGTGGAGCGCGGCCACCACCGCGCCCTTCATGTCGAGCGAACCGCGGCCGTGCACGTAGCCGGCCTCCACGGCGCCCGACCACGGACCCAGGCGCCATTCCTCGGTGCCCGGTGCCACAACATCCACGTGGCCATCGAGGGCGAGCCGCGGGCCATCCGGCGGACCTGGAAGCTTGATGGCGAGGCCGAACAGCTCGTGGCGCGCGGCCTCCTCCCCCGGGTGGTCCGGATGTGCCCGCAGGGCTGCCAGGTCGTACTCGCGCAGCTCGGGGTCCAGCCCCAGCCCGGCGGCGAGATCCCCTAGTCGCTCGAGGACAGCCAGCTCGGACCCGGTCACGCTCGGGATCGCGACGAGCGCGGCTGTATCGCGGGCGAGCGTGTCGGCATCGATGGCCATTGCGCTCGGTAGCCTGCCGCAAGTGAAGAGATCGAGGCGGCCCGGTCGTCAACGACGAGAGGGCCGGTAAATGCACATCCTGGTCCTGACCGACCGCGACTGGACCCACCCTCAGGGCGGCGGCACGGGCGCGAACCTCTACGGGCAGGTGTCCCGCTGGCTCGCGTGGGGGCACCGCGTCTCGATCGTGGCGTGCGGCTACGACGGTTGCGAGCCGTACGAGCAGATCGGCGAGCTTGAGATCCATCGCGTGGGCGGCCGCTCCACCGTCTTCCCACGAGTGATCTGGCGCGGCTGGCGCGGCAAGCTTCCCGACGCCGACGTGGTGCTCGAAGTGGTGAACGGGATCACCTTCCTTACCCCGCTATGGCTGCGCAAGCCGCGGGTGACGCTGGTGCACCACATCCACAAGGGCCACTACGTGGAGGAGATGGGCCGCCTGGGCGCAGTGGCGGCGTTGCTGCTGGAAAGCCTGCCGCTGAGGTTGCTCTACAGCGCCTCGCGTTTCTCGACGATCTCCAACTCCACAGCGGACGAGATCGCGGAGCTGGGAATCGACCGCGACCTGATCGACGTGAACTACATCGGGGTGGAGCTGGCCGCTTTCGCGCCCGGCGAGCGCGCCGCCGAGCCCACGCTGCTCTACCTCGGGCGACTCAAGCGCTACAAGCGCATCGATCTGCTGCTCGACGTGCTCGAGCACATCCCAGAGGCCGTGCTGGACATGGCCGGCGACGGCGACCATCGGGAGGAACTGGAGGCCGAGGTGCAACGCCGCGGCCTGGCCGATCGCGTGCGCATGCACGGGCACGTCAGCGAGGAGCGCAAGCTCGAGCTGCTTCAGCGCTCGTGGGTGAACCTCACGGCCTCGTCTGCCGAGGGGTGGTGCCTGACGGTGATGGAGTCGGCCGCGTGCTCCACCCCCAGCGCGGCGCTCGCGATCGGGGGACTGCCGGAATCGATCGAACACGGCCGCTCGGGCCTGCTGGCCCACGACGTAGCCGAGCTGTCCGAGCAGACCGCGCGGATCGTGCGCGAACCCGAGCTGCGCGAACGGCTGGGCAGCCAGGCGCTGGAGCGCGCCGGGGACTTCACCTGGGAGGCCGCGGCCGAGCGCTCGCTGGCCACCCTCGAGCGCGAGCGCACTGCGGCCGCCGCACGCCAGCCCCTGCTGCGGTCGTTCGCGGCTTCGGACACCGGCCGCGCCGCCGGGCTGGCCACCGCGGTGATCGCCACCAACGTGATCGCGCTGCTGTTCACCGTGGTGTTCGCGCGCGTGCTCGGCGCGGAGGGCTACGGCTCGCTGGCGGCGCTGCTGTCGGCCTTCATCATCCTCATGGTCCCCGGCTCGGCCCTCCAGATCGCGGTGGCTCGCGAGGTGAGCCGCTCGGTGGCCGACGGCGACCCCCGCGCCGGCGCGGGGGTGAGGCGGTGGCTCGCACGGCTCGGCTTTGGCGCGGTGCTCGTGGCCGCCGCATCCATTCCGCTGCGCGAGCCGCTGGCGGCGGTGATCGCGGTGGACGAGGTCTGGGCGGCCGCCGCCGTCCCGGTCACCAGCATGCTGTGGATGCTCGTGTCGGTGGAGCGCGGGGCATTGCAGGGGTTCGGGAACTACCGCGCCGTGGGCTGGAGCCTCATCGGCGAGGGAGCAGCCCGCCTGATCTTCGCGCTCGCCCTCGTGGCCGTGGGCCTCGACGTGACCGGCGCCTTCCTCGGGACGGCGGCGGCGCTCGCGGCGCTGGCGCTCGTGCTGGCGCTCCCTCTGGCCCGCCAACTCCCTGAATCGACCGGCGACCACCACGACTCCCGCCTGCGCGACCTCCTGGCCGGCGCGTGGGCGCCCGTGCTGGGTCTCACCGCGCTGTTCGCGCTGCAGGAGATTCACGTGATCGTGGTCAAGCACGAGGCCTCCGAGGCCGCGGCGGGATCCTGGGCCGTGGCCGCGGTGGCGGCGAAGGCGATCATCTGGGTGGCGGTGGGACTCGGCATGTACCTGCTGCCCGAGGCCGCGAGGCGGAGCCGGACCGGCATCGACGCTCGGCCGATCCTGCGACGCACGCTCGGGCTGATCGCCCTTGCCGGGGTACCGATGGTGCTGATCTATGCGCTGGCGGCCGAGCAGCTGCTGTCGGCGGTATTCGGCGCCGAGAACGCCCGCGCCGCCGACGCCCTGCCCTGGCTCGGGCTGGCCATGGCGCTGCTTGCATGCGCCTACCTCTCCGTTCAGTATCTGCTCGCGCTGGGGCGCGCGAGCTTCATCTGGGTGCTCACCGCCGGGGCCGTGGCCGAGGTTCTGCTCCTGCTCGCCATCGGCGCTGACCTCACGCAGATCGCCGTGGCGTTGTTCGCGCTGCAGCTGGCCTGCGCCGCCGCTCTCCTCGCGCTCGCCTTCCGCCGGGGCCTGAACGGCGTCAGCGGGCCGGGCGCGCCGGCGCCAGCGTCACGTTGAGCACGTGCTCGGGATCTCCCGGGCGCGGCGCACCGCCGTCGGGGTTGTCCGGCACCCGCGCCACCACGCGGCCGTCGCCCGCTTCGGGGCTCCCATGGCGCATGCGCACCACGTACTCCGGCGCGGACTCCAGCTGGTCGTAGTGACCGCCCAGTTGCGGTGCGATGAAGGGCGCCACCACCGGCTCCCCCCGGCGGCGCAGCTCGTAGACGGTGGCCGCCTGGAAGTCGAAGGCGTCCAGCCCGGCATCGATGGACACCTGCCTACCTGGCGGTAGCTCGGCGCGCACCCTGTCGGCCACCTCTCCCGCCGGCTCGTAGCGGCGCTCGAGCAGGTCGGCGCCGATGCCCGCCGCCACCACCGACCCCACCACCACCACGACCACCACCGACAGCGGGCGCAGGAGCGCCGGTGCCCGCACGGCGCCCAGCCGGGGAGTGAGGAGCACCGCCAACCCCCAGCCGAGCGCCAGCCAGATCCACATGCCGGCCGGCGAGGCCCAGCGCAGGGTGTAGGCGATCGTGAACACGAGGCCCTCCTCCTTCGGGGTGGAGGACGCAACCAGGGCCAGCGCCACGCACATCACGAGGCCGAGAGCGCCGGCGGCTGCCGCGTCGCGCCGCCCGGAGCGCAGCCCCGCGATCACCATGACGATCAGCCCACCCACCACCAGCACCGCTGACAGCGATTGCAAGACCGGAGGCGAGCTCACAACGTCGCCCAGTCGCGCGACAGGATCCTGCGGCGGCCGTAGCCACCACGGCGGCATCCCCACGGCGCGGCCAACAGCGTGCAGGCCGGCCTCCAGCCCGAGGGTGGGCTCGCCCGACACCGCCTTGGCGGCGGTGGCGCCGAAGTTTCCCGGCCAGGTGGTGGCCTGCTCGATCAGGGGAAAGCTCCAGCAGACCAATCCGACCACCACGGCGGCGATCACCTGCCGGCGCTCCCACGCGCGGGCCAGCGCGAGCCCTCCGAGCCCCACTGCCAGTAACCCGAGACCCGGCAGCACGTAGGTGAGGTGGCACTGGGCGAGGAAGCTGGCCACGAGCACCGTGAGCGGAAGCAGCCGGATCTCCCCACACGCCAGCGACCAGCACAGGAAGATCAGCGCTGCCAGGGGCAGCTGGCCGGCCGATGGGTTCCAGACGCTGTGGAGGGTCTCCGGCGGGAGCGACGCGCACACCAGCGCAAGCCCGATCCCCGTGGCCGCCGCCAGCACCATGCCGCCCCGCCGGTGCGCGAGCGCCACCGACCCCATCACCGCGACCGTGTTCAGCAGGCCCATGGCCACCACCAGCCCCGTGGAGCCGCCAACCCGCACCGGCAGCGCCAGCATCCAGTAGAGCATCGGCCCGAGGCTGTGCGAGGTGCCGCCGGACAGGCCGGAGGCGGCCGAGTACTGGCCGAGCAGTGGCGTGTGAACGCTGAAGACGTCATAGGCGCGGACCGCGATCACCGCGTCGTCGCCCACCGGGATCCAGCTGTTGGTGATCGCTTCGATCGTCGAAGCGATCACCGGCAGGGCGGCGGCCAGCCCAAGGGCCACCACGAGGAGATGCTCCGTTGGCCGAGGGCCCGATTCCCGCACGGCGCAGCATTCCAGCAGGTGATGCATCTACTAGCCTGCCGCGCGTGTACGGGCCGGGCGACCCCGCGGCAACCCCCAGGCGCTCCCCGGAGGCTGCGCTGGCGGCCGCGTCCGGTGTCGACGGCTGGCTCACCGATGCCCAGGCGGGGCGCCTGTGGTCTCGGGCCGGCGCCATTACGCCCCCCGGGCGGATCGTGGAGATCGGCAGCTACCGCGGGCGGTCGGCCATCGTGCTCGCCCACGCCGCCCGCGAGGGCGTGGAGGTGCTGGCCATCGACCCCCATGCAGGCAACGACCGCGGGCCACAGGAGATTCACGGGACCGAGGAGGAGGGAGAGCGCGACCACCGCCTGTTCAAGGCCAACCTGGAACGGGCGGGCGTGAGCGACCGCGTGAGGCACGTGCGCCTGCCTTCCGAAGATGCTCTCGGCGAGGTGCCCGGGGAGGTGGCGATGGTCTACGTGGATGGCGCCCACCGCTACGGCCCCGCCCGCGACGACATCGCCAACTGGAGCGCACGCCTGCCGCCAGGTGGCAGGCTGCTGGTGCACGACTCCTACTCCTCGATCGGAGTGACCCTCGCTCTCCTGCGCCTCCTGGTGGCAGGCCGCAACTTTCGCTACGAGGGCCGCGACGGATCGCTGGCGGAGTACTCGCGCACGCCGCTGACCGGCCGTGAGCGAGCCATCAACGCCGCGCGTCAGCTGGCCCAACTCCCGTGGTTCGCGCGCAATGTGGCGATCAAGCTGGCCCTGGTGGCGCGGGCCCGGCCGCTGGCCCGTCTGCTCGGACACCGGGGCGGACACTGGCCCTACTGAGACTGTCCTTCGGCCGGGGGTTGGCCGCGGTAGGGCTCCTAGCGCTCGCTCTCCGGCTGGCCTACGGCCTGCTGCTCGTACAGGACGACCCGCTGCTGGGTGACGGGCTGGCGTTCCACCAGATCGCGAACCTGCTGGCCGACGGGCACGGCTACAGCTCGCCGGGCCCCTTCCTGGCCACCGGCGAGGAGGTGCCCACGGCCGACAAGCCGCCGCTGTACCCGCTGCTGCTGACGCCCTTCTCGATCATCTCGGGCGGCACCTGGCAGGCCCACCAGGTGGCGGGCGCGCTGATCGGCACCGCCACGGTGGTTGCGGTCGGGCTTCTCGGCCGGCGGCTGGGAGGCGACCGGGTGGGACTGGTCGCGGCAGCTCTGGCGGCCCTCTACCCGGTGCTCGTGGCCACCGATGGGTCGCTTCGCAGCGAGTCCCCCTTCGCGCTGGCCACCGCCCTGGTGCTGATCGCGGCCTATCGATTCCTCGACCGCACCGACGCCAGGCGGGCCGCCGTGCTGGGTGCGGCGATCGGCCTGGCCGCACTCGCGCGCAGCGAGGCCGTGGCGCTGCTGGTGCTGATGGTGTTGCCGCTCGCGGTGCGGGGGGCAGGTGAGCATCGGCGGCGGGCGGCCCTCGTGGCCGTGTCCGTTGCGGCGTGCGGTCTGGTCCTGGCCCCGTGGCTCGTGCGCACCTGGATCCAACTGGACGCCCCGGTGGCTATCTCCACGAACTCCGGCGGGCTGCTCGCGGGTGCCAACTGCGACCAGGTCTACTCCGGCGACTTTCTCGGCCAGTGGAGCTTTGACTGCCTGCCCGACAACGCCGGCAAGAGTGAGGCGGAGGCGTCGGCGGCGCTGCGTGACAAGGGGCTGCGCTACGCACGCGACCACGCCGATCGCCTGCCGGTGGTGATCCCGGTTCGCGTGCTGCGTACCTGGGAGCTCTATCGCCCGCGCCAGCAGGCCACGTTCGAGTCGTTCTTCGAAGGGCGCAACCTCTTCCTGGCGCAGGCCGGCGTGGCGTTCTACTACCTGCTGGTGCCGCTCGCCATCTGGGGCCTCGTGCTGCTGCGCCGGCGCGGGGACCCGCTGGTGATCATGGTGGCTCCGGCGGTGGTGGTCACGCTCGTGAGCATCGGTGCCTACGGGTTCACGCGCTTTCGGGTGGCAGCGGACGTGACGCTGGTGGCGCTGGCCGCGCTCGCGCTGGTGGCGCTGGTGGAGGGCCGCCGCCGGTCGCCCTCGCCAACGGAAGCGTCCTGAGCAGCGCGAGCGCCAGGAGAAGCCACGCGGCCACGCCGAGCCAATGGGCGCCCAGCAGGTCCGGGGCGTAGTCGCTGTTGAAGCCGCCCCTGTCGCGGGGCAGGAACAGGGCGTAGACCGCGGGCACCGCCACCGCCAGGAGCGCTCCGGCGGCCAGGATGAGCGATCGCGTCCCCACGCCGCGCCAGAGGATCAGGGCGATCAGCGGGCCCGCGACCAAGCCCGCACGCAGGGCGAACACCACGCCGCACGCCAGTGCGGCCGCCGCGCCCACCGCCGCGGCTCGGCCCAGCGCCATGTGCGGCGGCCTGTCGGCCACCGCAACCGCATCCTCGGGCAGCTCGGGCTCCGGACCAGGCTGGCCCGCCCGCCCGCGTCTGCGGCGCCATCCGACGGCGAGCACGGCCAGCATCCCCAGGCAGCCCACGGCGGCGAGCCAGTAGGACAGTCCGGTGACCGAGTTTGCCGCGAACTCGAACCGCGCCGTGGCACAGCGACCGTCGATGCGCCACCCGTTGGCGTAGCCGTCGATCGGCTCGGGCTCACCCAGGTCCCGGTCGCCGCAGAATGCCCGCCAGCCTCGGTTGTAGCTCTCGCCGAGCACCAGCCACGCCGGGCCGGCGGTCTCCACGCGCACCTCGTCGTAGCGCCCCCGGCCGGGGTCCCCCGGGTCGAGCACCCGCCCGCCGGCGACCGCCGTGGGCACGCCGGACGGGGCGGGCGAGCGCAGGCGCAGCAGGTTGGTTCGAAACGTGCGGGAAGACGTGGCCAGGCGCAGGTCGTCACCCGGTGCGAGTAGCAGTGGCGAGGAGCCGCAGGCCTGCGCTCGCAGCGGCCTGCCCGCGTCGAAGTCCGCCATGGACCCGCGCGGGCGCAGGCGCTTGGTCGCGTCCTCCACCCGGACCCCGACCGTGCAGTCGGCCCGCAACCGCGGCCCGGATGCGGCCGCGCGGTCCAGCCCTGGCACGCCGAGCTCGGCAATCCCGACGGCGTCCGGCACGCTGCCCGGGCCCGGCTCGGGCTCCAGAACGTCGATCACCTCCACGCGAAACGCGCGCGAGCGCACGGGCCGCGGCAGGTCCACCTCGCCCGCCGGGGAAACCGGCAGACCCTCGGTGCGCCCCCCGCGCCAGCTCACCCGCACGGTGCTCGGTGCGCTCACGCGCGGCCCTGCGGGCGACAGCGAGAACCCCCTCAGCTCCAGGGGCTCGCGCGTGCGCCAGCCCACCCACCGCGCGCCCTCCACACCCGAGACCCAGGCGGTGCTGGAATCCCCGTCGAAGGCGCGCGAGGCGCGCCTACCGGGCGCCCCCTCAAGCCGACCCGACGAAACCCAGCGGGTGCCTTCGGCACGCATGCCGGCCATCGCATCGAGCAGCGGGTCGGGGGCATCCTCCGCCACCGAGACCAGGGCGTCGAGGTCGAACGCCCGGACGCCGGGCAGGTCGAAGGAGCGCCGTAGCTCGGTCTCGGAGTCGGCGGACTGGTCTCGCAACGGGTTGTCGCCGCTTTCGCGCGCGAACAGGTACGACAGCGGCGCCCGATTGAGGTCGGCGCCTCGCAGCCCATCGGTGAGCAGCGTGGGCACACGCCGGAACTCGCGGGCATTCACGCCCGGAATGCGCACCTCGGCCAGCGCGCCCGCCCCGGCCTCCGCCGGCCCGCGCACGCTCTCGACGCTCACGCGCAGACTGCCGGTCCGCCGCAGACCCAGATCCAGACGATTCCACCCCGGGCGCACCGGGTAGCGGCGACCACCCACGTCCACTGCCTCCACCGCGGTGCCGTTCTCGCTGCGCGGGAGCACGTCGACGTAGGGCACATCCTTCGGAGAGGCGAACCCGATCTCCAGCCAATGGCGGTCCTCTTCGAGGTTGCGGTCAGCCCTCCAGTGAGTCGCGGTCGAGCCGTCGAAGGCCGCGTACGGGCGGTGCTCGGGAAACTGGGGGAAGTTGGGCGAGAGGGGCGCCCGGATGAACCGCACGCCGCCGTCGTAGCCGGTCACCGTCTGGCCGGCCACCCCGCGATCGGCAAAGGGGTTGAGCACGGCCGCATCCGAGGAGATCGGATCTGCCGGCCCGAGGGTGGCGCCGGTCGTGCGGAGGGCCCGCGAAGCCAGGAATGTCCGGCGGCGGTTGGTGTCTGTGACCACCAGTTCCGCCCCGGCGGCGGCCGCGCGGCGCAGATCGGCAGCGGATCGGTCGCCCGCGTAGGAGATCGCGCGGTCGCCCCTCGCGCCGTCGATGGCCGCCAGGCCGGCGATGCCTGCGGCGGAGCCGTCCAGGACCAGCTCCGCCCCACGCGGCTCGACTCGCACCATGTGCCTGGCGCGCGGCAGGTCGTAGCGGCGCACCTCGGGCAGTGACACCTCCACACCCGGCTCTCCCGACGGCGGCGCGAACGGGCGCTTTCGCCCGCGCGACGCGGAGGACTCCACGAGCCCCCCGGCGCGCAGCTGGGAGTGGGCAACCGCGGGCCCCACGGCTCCGCTGCGGGCGGGATCGAGATCGGTGCCCGTGATGACCGCCTTCGCACCCATCAGCTCAGCCAGCGTTCGCAGCTGCCCGGGGTACACCCGCCGCTGCTGGACCAGGGAGTCGGTGGTCACGAGCATGTCCGCGGCGTGCAGGTCCGCGTAGGGGACCGTGGTGCGCACGGCCACGGGACGGTCGGTCAGGGCCGGGAGAATCGGGTCCTGCGGGTTGCCCCAGCGGTAGACGGGGAACGGCTGGCCCGGCAGCACCAGAGTGCGCTCGCCCGGGGCCACCTCGCGCTCGATGTCGCGTGCCGTGGCGGTCCATGCGCCCGGCACCTCGCCGAAGGCGATCTCCTCGTCGATCGCCCGGCCCTGCACCAGCGGCCAGGCCGACAGTGCGGCCAGTACGACCACCAGCGCGATGGCCGGCACTCGCGCCACCGGCCGCGATCCCACCCGCCGCCACACTTCGCCCGCCGCCATCCCCGCGAGGCACGCCACGGCCACCACCACCAGCGCGGCGGCCTTGTGGCTGGTGCGCAGGAACTGCACCGGTTCGAGGTTGTAGTAGACCGCGGTGAGCACGCGTCTCATCGGCGTGCCGTCCGGGAAGCCCGCCCCCACCGCCAGCGTGCCCACCAGCGCGAGGCCCAGGAAGAACGGGGCGTAGCGCAGGCGCCGCGTGTAGGCGTAGCCCGCCAGCGCGAGCGCCGGCACCAACAGGGAAGCGATCACCACGGGGAGGTCGAACAGCAAGGCCTCCGACGTGCCGAAGTAGGGCCGCAGCGGATCGGCGAAACCGGTGCCCAGGTAGCTGATCCAGTAGCCCATCCCACGAAGGCTCTCCGTGATCGACGTCGTGGCCCAGATCGCCCCCACGGATTCTGTGAACGGCAGGAAGTTCAGCCCGTAGCGCGCGTGCTCGGCCACCGGCACGATCCACCACAGCGACGCGATCGCCGACAGCAGGCCCGCCCGTGCTGCCAGCCCGGCGGCGTCGCGCCACCGGCCCGTGCCGATGAGCACCTCATAGGCCGCCAGCAGCACGGGGCCCAGGAGCACCCAGGCGGTCACGGCCGCGTTCACGCCACCGCCGGTAGAGGCGATCAGCAGCGCGATGGCGGCCGGCCAGTACCAGCTGCGCGGCTCGCGCATGCCCCGGTGCACGCACAGCAGCAGCCAGGGGAGTGCCGCGAGGCCGAGCAGGGTCACGCTCGTTCGATTGGCGTAGATCGTGACGTAGGGGTTGAGCACCACGAGCAGGCCGGCCACCAGGTGCGGCGCGCCGCGGGGCCGCTCCAGCAGCGCATCCATCAGGCGCACCATTCCCCACGCCGCCAGCGCCAGGAGCGTGCCGAGCCACAGCCGGTGCACCAGCCAGGGAGCCATGCCGAGGACGTCACCGAGCGCGTAGAAGGGGCCCATCGGAAACACGTAGCCCGCGTACTGGCCCGCCTGCACCTGCCCGAGGCCGCCCGAGGAGCTCCACACCGATGTCACGTCCGCGAGGAAGCCCACCGGGTCCACATGGAGGTCGATCTTCGTGTCGGCGGCCGCGTCGCCGGGACGCTGGACCAAGGCCAGCAGGTAGGCCACGGCCGCCAGCCCGAGCGGCAGCGCACCGCGCCGCGGAGAACTCGGGACGATCACGATCGTGGGCGCGAGCGAGGCCGCGCCAGCACCACCGCGGCCAGCACCACGAGCGGGATCTCCGCGGCGTGGCGAAACCTGGGGAGCCCCCAGCCGAGCAGCGCGGACAGGGTTACCGCAACCGCCGGCGCCAGCAGGATGGACAGCGGCGCGTCCCGGCGGCGCAGGAGCACTAAGCCCCAGGCCGCCAGCGGCAACAACAGGTAGAACATCCCAGTGCCCACGGCCTGCACCGTGCGGTCACGGCCCTCCGCCAGCGTCTGCCTCCAGGGTTGCCAGAAATCCCACACGCGCAACACCCGCACGGCCCCCACGGCCGGCAGCCGCCCCGGGTGGTCGAGCGCGTAGTCCACGCCGCGTTCGCGCCACACATCGGCCTTCTCGGGCTCGGAGAGGCTGCGGGGCACGCCGGCCGTGCACTCGATGTCCCAGAAGCCCATGTTCTCGCCGGAGTAGACCGAGTCGCAATTGGCTCCGGCGATCACCGCGCTGCCGTTGATCGACACCAGCACGGGCCGGTCGAAAGCCGCCCAGTTGCGAACGGTCCATGGCAGGATCACGACGGCCGCGCCGGCGCAGATCGCCGCGAATCGCAGCACGCGACGGCGCCACGGCGCCTGCTCCCCGAGGCACAGCACGAGGGCGAGCAACGGGAGCAGAAGCAGCGCCTCCCCGCGGGTGAGCGCAGCAAGTCCCAGCAGGCCGCCGATCACCGCCGCCATCGCCCAGCCGGGTCTGTCCCGGAAGCGGTAGGCCGCAAGCAGCGCCAGGCCCACCAGCAGGCCGTAGAGCGTCTCGCTCATCAGCGAGCCGTCGGCCGCGATCAGTGTGGGGTAGACCGCCGCGATGCCGGCGGCCACCAGGCCGGCACGGTCTCCGGCGACGCGCCGCGCGAGCAGGCCGACCACGACGATCGCCGCGGCGCCCACGATGCAGCCGGTGAGCTTGTGGGACTGGAACCCGGTGCCCCCGAGCAGCGAGGTGATGGCGAGAACAAACGACCACAGCGGAGGGTGCTCGGCGGTGGGCTCCGCCGGGCCGGTGGCGAGAGCGAAAGGATTGATGAAGCCCCTGCCCTCGGCCAGGAAGTTCGCGGAGTCGTGGTAGAAGAAATAGTCGCCCAGGCCGCCCACCTCGTCGGCCACCAGAACGGTGTAGGCCACCCGGATCGCCAGCCCCGCGGCGGCGATCGCGAGCAGTCCCGCGTGGAACCCCCTGACCAGAGACGGCATCTCCGGCGGCAGCGTAGTGCCACGCGCCGGGGAGCACGTAGTATCGGCCGCTGACGTGCGCGCCAAGCGGATCATCTCGGGCGCGGCGGTTGCCGTCCTGCTCGCGGCGCCGACGCTCGCGGCGTTTCACTCCGGGGGCTATTTCGACGGCCCACGCCTGGTCCTTGGCATCGGCGCCTGGGTGCTCGTGCTTGTGGCGCTTGTGGTTGCGGAGAGACCTCTCCCACGCTCGCGGCCGGCCTGGGCCGCGCTCGCCGGCCTGACGCTCCTCACGGCTCTCACAGCAGCGTCGATCGCGTGGGCGCCGCTCAGCTCTGCGGCGGTGGACGACACCCAGCGGCTGCTGGCCTACCTGGGCGCGTTCGCTGCCGGGACCGCGCTGCTGCGCGCGCCCGGCCCCGTCCGGCGGGTGGAGCCGGCGCTGGCGGCCGGCGCGTTCGTCGTGATCGCCTACTCGCTCTCCGAGCGCCTGCTGCCAGGACTCGTTCAGCTGGATCGCGGCATCAGCGCCGCGGGCCGGCTAGAGCAGCCGCTCACCTACTGGAACACGATGGGGGCACTCGCGGCAATCGGTTTCGTGCTGTGCGCGCGTGTCTGCGGGGACGCCGCGCGTGCGGCGTGGCTGCGGGCGGGCGCCGGGTTCATCGTCCCGTGGCTGGCCCTAGGGCTCTTCTTCAGCCTGTCGAGGGGAGCCATCGCGGCGGCCGCCGTGGGTCTGGCGGTGCTCGTGCTGCTGGCGCCGTCCCCGCTGCAGCTGCGGGGCGTGGTGATGAGCGCGGGGCTGGGCCTGGCGGTGAGCGTGATGTCACTTCCGCTTCCCGCCGTGAGGTCGCTGGATGCCGCCGCGGCCTCGCCGGAGTTGTCGGGCCTGGTGATGTTCGCCGCCCTGCTGGCGGCGGGGGCACTCGGCGCCTACGTGGCATCGCGCCCAGCGCCCGAGGGGCGAGCCGGCCATCTCGGCGGGGTGCGGCTGCGCACCGCCAGGATCGTGGCCGCCGCCGCCCTCGCCGCGTGCCTGACTGGAGCGGTGGCCATCACCGTGGCCTCGAGTGAGAAGCGCGACATCGCCGCCGGTCCGGAGACCGGATCCGGCCCCGGGCGGCTGCGCTCGGTGCAGAGCAATAGATCCTCCTACTGGAACGTGGCTCTGCGCAGCTTTGCCGACCACCCCATCGGCGGCGTGGGCTCCGGCGGCTTCCGGGTCGAGTGGCTGCGCGAACGGCCCTTCAAGGAGCCGGCGGAGGACGCCCACTCGATCTACCTCGAGACCGCCTCTGAGCTGGGAGTGGCGGGGCTGCTCGCCCTTGCGCTGCTGTTCGGCGGGGTGGCCGCGTGCGGCCGCAGGGGCCTGACATCCCGCCACGATCTCGTGGTGGGCCCCATAGCCGGACTATCGGTGTGGGCCGCCCACGCGGGGCTGGACTGGGACTGGGAGATGCCGGCCGTGAGCCTGCTGGCGGTGGCTCTCGCGGCCTCAGTGGTCGCTGGAGGCGAGGTCAGTCCGCGGCGAGCGGATTGAGCTCCAGCACCCGCTCGCGCGCATCGCGGGCCTGAGCCGGGTCCAGCTCCAGCGAGGCCACCGCGAGCTGCGCCCACGCCTCCACGCTCTCGGGCTCGGCGCGGGTGAGCCCTTTGAGCACCTCGATCGCCTCTCGCTCCCGGCCCGCGCGGATCAGCAGCTGGCCGCGCACCAGCGCCGGTTGGCGGTCGGGGTTGCGCTGTCCGGCGCGCTCCAGGCTGCGCTGGGCGTCTGCCACCCGCGGGGACTTGGCCACCTGGAAGGGGTCGTCCGATATCCGCTGCGCACGCGTCTCCAGAACCGAGGCCCGGGCCCAGAAGCCGAGCACGATGAGGCAGAGGACGGCGAGCAGGGCGAGTGCCACGCGGGCAGCCATCGCCTCAGCGGTTGAAGCGCCGGCGGACGAGGACCGCGATCACCCGCAGGGCGTCGACCCCCGTGAGCTTCTTGCCCTCTTCCCGCGCACGGGCGCGGTAGGTGATCGGCACCTCGAATACCCGGTGGCCGGCCTTGAGCACGCCGGCGGTGATCTCGCCCTCGAGGTCGAACCCGCGGGCGCGGAGGTCCAGCGAGCGCATCACGTCGGTCCGCATCGCCTTGTGGCAGGTCATGATGTCGGCGAGCCAGCTGTCGTACATCACGTTGGCGATCATCGTGACGGCCTTGTTGCCCATCACGTACCAGAAGCTGAAGGCCGAGTGGGACTCGAAGCCGCGCGTGCCGAAGACAACCTCGGCTTCCCCCGCCACCAGGGGCGCCATCAGCTTGGCGATGTCGCTCGCGTCGTACTCCAGGTCCGCGTCGTAGATCGCGGACCACTTGCCCTGCGCGTGATCGAGAGCGGTTCGGATAGCGGCTCCCTTGCCCTGGTTGCGGTCGTGCTTGAACAGCCGCACCGAGTCCGGCCAGTCGCCCCGCTCAAGGATGTCGCGGGTGCCGTCGGTGGAGCCGTCGTCCACGATCACGAGCTCCACGGAGTCCACGGGCAGCTCGGCCTCCAGCGCCCAGCTGATGGCCTCCTCGACGGTGGCGCGCTCGTTGTAGACGGGCATGAGTATCGAAAGGTCCGGCATCGGGTCGGCACCCTAACCTTCCCGACCGTGTCGCGCCCGGCCCTGTTCGCCGCCCTTTTCGCCGGGGCCGCCGTCATCTCCGGCTTCACCATCCTCCAGGGCGGGGCACCGTTCGACGAGGGAATCGTGCTCCAGGCCGCCCGCCGCGTGGCCGGAGGCCAGGTGGTCTACCGCGACTTCGACTGGGCCTACGGCCCGGCCCAGCCCTACCTCCTCGGGGCGTGGTTCGAGGCGTTCGGGCCGTCGCTGCTCGTGTGGCGGGTGGTGCGCGTGCTGTGCGACGCCGCGATCGCGGTGGTCGTGTACTCGCTCGTGCGCCGCGAGGGCTCCCACCGCCTGGCACTGGCAGCCTGGCTTGCTGCGGCGTGCGCGATGGCCCAGCCCTACAGCGCCACGCCCACCGCGCCGGCTCTGGTGTTCACGCTTCTGGCGCTTGCGGTCGTCACGCGCGACGGGCCGGCGAAGCGCGCCATGCCCACGGCCGCCCTCCTCGTGGCGGTCGCGGCGGCGTGGCGAATCGACTTCGGCGTCTACGCCGGGGCCGCGGTGGCCGTGGCGCTGGCGCTGCGCTCCGGACCGCGGGCCGTCAGGGCACGCGCGGTGGCCGTGTTCGCCGCCCTGGCCGCCGCTCTCACGCTGCTGGCCTATCTCCCGTTGCTGATCGCGGTCGGCCCGCTGGACGCCTACGCGGCGATCCTCGGCGACTCCCTCGGCGAGCGCGACTACTGGACCCTTCCCTTTCCCGTCTCCTACGACGGGCCGCTGAGCGTCTGGCCCCCCGGCGAGGCTGCCGGGGACGCAAAGGACCTGCTCGACTTCTACGTGCCCCTGCTGCTGGCGGTGGGGCTGGCCGTGGCCGCCCTGGCGGCGATCCTCGACCACCGCCGCGCCGGCAACGAGGCCCCCCTTGCGCCGTGGGCGTTCCTCGCGCTGGCCGGCGGGAGCCTGACCTACCTGCTCTCCCGCGTGGACGAGTTCCACGGCGCCCCGCTGGCGGTGGCCCTGGCCGTGGCGCTCCCGGTGCTCGCGCGGCGCCTGCGCTGCCACGACCGTGCGCCGGCGCTCGCGATTGCCGCGGTGTCAGTGCTGGCGCTGCTGGTGGCGAACGGGGTGGCCAACCGGGGCTCGGCGCTGCTCTCTCCCCCGGAGCTGTCCACGATCGACCTGCCGGCGGCCGACGGCACCAAGGCGCCGCCCGGCGAGGCCCGCGCCCTGGAGCGCATGGCGCGCAACGTGCAGCGCGTCGCACAGCCGGACCAGCCGATCTACACCATCACCCGGCGCTCTGACCTGGTGCGAGTGAATCAGCCGCTGGTCTACGTGTTCGCCGACCGCGACAATCCGACCGGCATCGACTACGGGTTGCAGACGAGCGCCGCCGACCAGCGCCGGCTGGTGCGCCGCCTGCGCGCGGTCGAGCCCGCGGCGATCGTGCGCTGGCTCGACCCCGCCTCGGTGGTGCGCGAGCCCAATCTGCGGGGAGAGCCCAGCGGCTCGCGGCTGCTGGATGAGTGGGTGGCCGGCGCGTACCGCCCGGAGGCGCGCTTCGGTGACTACGAAGTTCTCGTGCCCAGGCGCGGCCGATGAGCGGCGCCGGCATCGCGCTGGTCACGGTCACTCACGACTCTCGTGAGGACCTGGAACGCCTGCTGGCGAGCGCTCAGCGCCGTCTTCCCGGCACGGCTGTCGTGGTTGCCGACTCCGGCTCTGTCGACGGCAGCGCCGACGTCGCGCGGGCGCACGCCGGGGTGCGGGTGGTCGAGCTGGGCAAGAACGTGGGCTTCGGGCGAGCCACCAACGCCGGCCTGGCGCAGGTGTCCGAGCCGGTGTCGGTGCTGCTGAATCCCGACGTCGAGCTGCTCGATGGCTCGCTCGCCGCGCTCGCCGCCGAGCTGATGCGGCCCGGTGCGCCGGAGCGGCTGCTCGGCCCGGAGGTGCTGCGCGTGGACGGCACCCGGGAGGACAGCGCCCAACTGCGGCCCGCATCTGCAGCGGCGGTGCTGGGAGCCGTGGTGCCGCCGGTCGCGCTGCCGCGGCGGCTGCGCGAGCGCGTGGAGCCCTGGCGCTCCTCCGCCCCGCGGCGGGTCGACTGGCTGGTGGGCTGCTGCCTGGCGGGCCGTACCGACACCCTGCGCCGCCTCGGCCCCTTCGACGAGCGCATATTCCTCTATGCCGAGGACCTCGAGCTGGGGCTGCGGGCGGGAGCGCTGGGGGTGCAATCGTGGTTCTGGCCGTCGGCGCGGGTGCTGCACCGTGGCCAGCACGCCACCAGCGCCGTCTGGGCCGGCGAGCCGTTCGAGCTCAAGGCGCGTCAGCGGCGGGCCGTGGTGCACGAGCGCCTGGGCTCCGCGCGCGGCCGCCTCGACGACTCGCTGCAGCTGGCCACGTTCGCGGGACGGGGAGCGCTCAAGCGGGTGCTCCGTCGCCCGGCCGAGCGCGAGCGCCGTCAGCTGGACGCTCTCCGTGCAGTGCGGGGCGAGGACCCTCTGCTCTAGGGCGCGCTGCGCGATGGCAGGCCGTAGAGGCCGCGCGCGCGGGATTTGCGCAGTCTCCGCCGCCCCACGTCGTCGGTGCGCTCGCCCGAGCGCTCATCGAGCAGCTCATCGACTGCGGCAGAGAAAGCCTCGCGGAAGCGGGCAC
>Ga0183260_10001472_pt1 | contig 19535 bp, 16 predicted proteins | sample AntDrymUQ4972206_2_FD_129768 | JGI IMG/M metagenome (GOLD analysis project Ga0183260, IMG submission 129768) | Polar desert sand microbial communities from Dry Valleys, Antarctica - metaG UQ497 (22.06) (version 2) (version 2) | ecosystem: Environmental > Terrestrial > Soil > Desert | place...
CGGGCGGGTCCCACGCCGGTCCGTACGGCTGTGGGCCGTATCCAGGGGGCGGGCCGTACCCAGGTGGCGGGCCGTACCCAGGTGGCGGGCCGTACCCAGGTGGCGGGCCGTACCCAGGGAGCGGGCCGTACCCTGGAATGCCGTAACCGGCCGGCGGACCGTACCCGGGCATGCCGTAACCGAGCGGCGTGGTTGCCAGCGTCGGGCCGTTGCCCGACGATTGCGCCGCGGAGGGTTGCTGGACCGCAGGGATGTACCAGCCAAACACCGGAGCGGGGGGAGCCTCCACCCGAGGTGCGGCTGATGGTTGCGGTTGGGCGGGCTCATGTGCCGGCACTGAGCCCGGTCCCCCGGGCTCCGCCACGTGCGTCATCTGGCTCAGGTCACCGACTCAGCTGCGGCGTTCAGGCGGTGCAGGGACCGCTCACGGCCGAGTAGCTCGAGGGATTCGTACAACGGCGGAGAAACAGTACGGCCACACACCGCAACCCGGATCGGGGCAAATGCCTTGCGAGGCTTGATCCCCAGTTCGTCGGCCAGTGAGGACTTGAGCGCGGTTTCGATGTCAGCAGCGACCCACACCGGTAGCGCGCCGAGCGCATCGACGGCAGCGGTGAGGATTGGACCCGAGGATTCGTCGAGAATCTTGTCCGCACTGTCCGGTTCCACAGCGAACTCTTCCTCGGCGGTGAAGAGGAACGCAAGCAGACCCGCGGCCTCCGAAAGCACATTCATGCGCTCCTGGACCAGCGGCGCAGCGCGGCGCAGCACTGTCTGCTGATCGGCTAGCGGTGGATCGCTGATCAGCCCCGCCTGAACCAGATACGGCCGCACCCGGACCAGGAAATCTTCTGGGTCGAGGGCCCGAAGATGAGTCGCATTGATGGCCTCGGCCTTGCGGACATCGAACCGGGCCGGGTTGGGGCTGACCTTGTCGATGTCGAAGGCGGTGACCATCTCAGCCATCGAGAAGATGTCGCGGTCGTCAGCGATCGACCAACCAAGCAGCGCAAGGTAATTCAGCAGGCCCTCAGGAAGGAAGCCACGCTCGCGGTAGACGTCCAAAGAGGACTGCGGGTCCCGCTTCGACATCTTTTTGCTGCCCTCCCCGGTGACGTAGGGCAGATGACCGAAGCGTGGAGCCCCCGAGCCGACGCCGATCCCATTCAGCGCCTCGTAGAGAGCGAGCTGTCGCGGGGTGGAGGGCAGCAGGTCCTCTCCGCGCAGCACGTCGGTGATCTCCATCAGCGCATCGTCGACGGGATTCACGAAGGGGTAGAGCGGAATTCCGTTGGCGCGCACGATGACGAAGTCCGGCACCGCGCCCGCGCCGAACCGGATCTGACCACGGACAAGGTCGTTCCAGACGATGTCGTGATCGGGCATCCGCAGTCGGATGACCGGGGCTCGGCCTTTGGCTCGAAAGGCAGCCACCTGCTGGGAAGACAGCTCACGATCGACGTTGTCATAGCCCAGCTTCGGGTCACGCCCGGCCGCACGGTGCCGCGCCTCGATCTCGCCGGCGTTCGAGTACGACTCGTAGGCCGCTCCGGAGGCGAGCAGCCTTGCCGCGATGCCGGCATAGATGCCGTCCCGCTCGGACTGCCGGTACGGTGCATGCGGTCCGCCGACCTCGGGCCCTTCGTCCCAGTCCAATCCGAGCCACCGCAGGCTGTCCAGCAGGTGGTGGTAGGAGCCTTCGGTGTCCCGGCTCGCGTCGGTGTCCTCGATCCGGAAGACGAACGTCCCGCCGTGGTGGCGGGCGTAGGCCCAGTTGAACAACGCGGTACGGATCAGGCCGACGTGCACCATGCCGGTCGGCGACGGGCAGAACCGCACCCGTACGCCGGTGCCGACCGGACCGCTCATCCTCCTTGCCCGCCGGTCGGAGCCGGAGTCAGACCGTTCGGCCCCACAACAGGATTGGGCAGCGTGCCCAGATTCTCGATGATGACGTCGACCCGTTGCCCGCCAAAGATCGGCCCGACCCCGGCCGGTGTTCCGGTGAGGATGACGTCGCCCGGAAGCAACGTCATCACCTCGGAGACGAACGCGATGATCCTCGGGATCGAGAAGATCAGCTCGCTGGTCCGGCCGCTCTGGCGAACCTCCCCGTCGACCTCGCAGCGCACCTCGACATCGTCGGGGTCGAATTCGGTGTCGATCCACGGTCCGATCGGGCAGAAGGAGTCAAAGCCCTTGGCGCGGGTGAACTGCACATCCTTTTTCTGCAGGTCTCGGGCGGTCACATCGTTGCCGCAGGTGTACCCGAAGACGCTGTCCATGGCGGTGCTCTCGGTCACCCGCCGCGCTCCGCTCGCCCCGATGACGACGGCTAGTTCCGCTTCGTGGTGGACATTGTCGGACAGCTCGGTCAGCCGGATGACATCCCCCGGGCCGATCACCGACGTCGACGGCTTGAGGAAGATCATCGGCTCGGTCGGGACCTCACCGCCCAACTCGGCGGCATGCTCGGCGTAGTTGCGGCCCACGCCGATCACCTTGCTGGGCAGGATGGGAGAGAGCAGCCGGACATCACCGGGATCGAAGCGGGCACCGGTGTAGACGATGGAGCCGAACGGGTGCCCTTCGATCTGGGCGAGATTGCCGTCGGACTCGACTGTGCCGAACGACATTCCCTGAGGATGGGCGAACCGGACGATACGCATCGCCATCCAATCTACCCACCCCCGAACCGCACCTTCCGGTTTGGCACAAGGGGTCCTTGTGCCAATAGGTTTGACACAAGGGGTCCTTCAGCCCGACGGGAGCGATCCGGCTCGGTGCCGCAGACCGAAGGTGAGTGCGTCGACGAGTGCGTGCCAGGACGCCTCGATCACGTTGCCGTGTACGCCGACCGTGGTCCACGCGGAGGTCCCGTCGGTGGTCTCGATCAGGACCCGGGTCACCGCATCCGTGCCGAGCTTGCCTTCCAGGATGCGCACCTTGTAGTCCGCCAGTTCTAGGTGGGCCAGCTGCGGGTAGGGCTGGGTGAGCGCGGAACGCAGAGCCGAGTCCAATGCGTTTACCGGACCATTTCCTTCCCGGGTGGCGATGATCCGCTCTCCGTTCACGAACAGCTTAACTGTCGCCTCGCTTATCACCGAGCCGTTTCCCACATCCGAGTTCGGACGGTGCTCGACGATGACCCGATAGGACTCCAACTCGAAGATCGGGCCGACGACGCCATCCAGCCCCGAGCCCATCTCGGCGCCCATTTCGGAGCGCAGCAGCAGCTCGAAGGAGGCGTCCGCGGCCTCGAATGACCAGCCCTCGGCCTCCAGGACTTTGACCCGGTCGACCACCCGGCCGACCGCATCGCCGTACCCCTCGAGGTCGACGCCGAGTTCCTTGCCCTTGAGTTCGATGCTGGCCCGGCCGGCCATCTCGGTCACCAGGATCCGCATGTCGTTGCCGACGACCTCGGGATCGAGGTGGTTGTACAGCTTCGGTGAGACCTTGATGGCGCTGGCGTGCAGTCCGGCCTTGTGGGCGAAGGCCGAGGATCCGACATAGGGCTGATGGGTGTTCGGGGCGATGTTGGCGAGCTCGGCGATGGCGTGCGAGACCCGGACCAGTTCGGTGAGGCATTCCGGCGGTACGACGGGGCGATTCATCTTCGTCACCAACCCGGCGATGATGGCGAAGGTATCGGCGTTTCCGGCACGTTCGCCGTACCCGTTGGCTGTGCCCTGTACGTGGGTGACCCCGGCCTCCACCGCGGCGAGGGTGTTGGCCACCGCGCACCAGGTGTCGTCCTGACAGTGGATGCCGAGGCGAAACCCGCCGCGCTGCTTGATGTCAGCAACGATCCGACCGAGCCCCATCGGCAACGAACCACCGTTGGTGTCACACAGGACGCCGACGTCGGCGCCGCCGCGAAAAGCCGCGTCCAGAACTCGGAGTCCGTAGTCCGGATCGACGGCGTACCCGTCGAAGAAGTGCTCACAGTCGAGGAAGACCCGGCGGCCCTCCCCGACCAGGTAGTCAACGGTGTCACGGACCATCGCGAGGTTCTCCTCAAGAGTGGTCCGCAACGCGCGCTTGACGTGCCGTATGTCGGACTTGGCCACCAGGCACACGACGGGGGTGTTGGCGGCGAGCAGCGCCTGGACCTGCTTGTCAGTGCGTACGTCCACCGCAGCCTTGCGCGTCGACCCGAAGGCAACCAGTTGCGCGTGGCGAAGATCCAGCTCGTCGTGGGCACGGTCGAAGAACTCGGTGTCCTTGGGCATCGCGCCCGGCCAGCCACCTTCAATGAAGCCGACACCGACGTCGTCGAGAAGTCGAGCCACAGCCAGTTTGTCGTTGACCGAGTAGGTGATGCCCTCGCGCTGCGCGCCGTCGCGCAGCGTCGTGTCGAAGACGTGGAATGAGTCGTCGGGCAAGGTCTGTGGCTGACGAGGCGGGGATGGTGGGCTCATGCTCGCGGGTCCTCTCTTTCAGTGGTGCGCGGGTGGTGCAAAGACGGGCCGGCTGGTGCGCGCGGGCAAGAAAAAAAGACCCCCCGTTGGCACGGGAGGTCTGCGCGCAGGCCGGACAGGCGGGCGCGCTAGCTGATAATGACCAGCAGGCTTGGCATCACCGAGAAGTAAACCAGGTGCGAGGACTGCGGCAAAGGTCCGGTTCGCTACCCAGCCGGCGAACTGGCCCGGTCCACACTGACCGTTGCGGCGATCCGGTCGCCGATCCCGGTGGTGCTTGCCGGCTCGGCCGGATCGCGGGTCGCCACGTCGTGAGCCACGGCCGCCTCGATGCGCTTGGCCGCGTCCGAGCAACCCAGATGATCGAGCATCAGCGCGGCCGACAGGATGGCCGCGGTCGGGTCGGCCGTGCCGGTGCCCGCGATGTCGGGTGCCGACCCATGCACCGGCTCGAACATGCTCGGGTTCTGCCGGGTCATGTCCAGATTCGCACTGGCCGCGAGACCGATTCCGCCGGTGATGGCCGCGCCGAGGTCGGTCAGGATGTCACCGAACAGGTTGTCGGTGACCACCACGTCGAAGCGTCCCGGGTCGGTCACGAAGAACATGGTCGCTGCGTCTGCGTGCTGGTAGGCCAGCGTGACGTCCGGAAAGTCCTGGCTGACCTCCGTCGCAGTGCGGGACCACAACGACCCCGCGTGAGTCAGCACATTCGTCTTGTGGACCAGGGTCAGGTGCCGTCGCGGACGGGCGAGGGCGCGTTCGAAGGCGTCACGGACGACCCGCTGTACGCCGTACGCCGTATTCACACTGACCTCGGTGGCGATCTCGTACGGAGTGCCGCCCCGCATGACCCCGCCGTTGCCGGTGTACGGGCCTTCTGTGCCCTCTCGCGCCACAACCATGTCGATCGCCGGATTGCCCCTCAGCGGCCCGATCACCCCGGGTAGCAGCCGCACCGGTCGCAGATTGACGTGGTGGTCCAGAGCGAAGCGCAACCGCAACAACAGCCCACGTTCCAGGACCCCACTTGGAATGCTCGGATCACCGATGGCCCCCAACAGGATCGCATCGTGGGCACGGAGGTCCTCGAGCACGGGGTCCGGCAGCAATTCTCCGGTGCGGCTCCACCGCGTCGCCCCGAGATCGAAGTGCGTGGCCCGCAGCTCTGGGACTGCAGCCGCCAAGACCTTCAGGGCCTCGGCGGTGACCTCCGGTCCGATTCCGTCGCCACCGATGACCGCGATCTGCATGCAGCACAGCCTAGGAGACGCCGAACGGCCCTCGAACCGGTGCTCGGTTCGAGGGCCGTTGACGGGCCGTCAGGCGAAGTGCCTTGCCGTCCTGGGTCACTTCCGGCCTAGGTCACCCCAGGTATCGCGACCGTCTGAGCCCGCCCGGCGGCTGTCGAGTTGTGCGAGTGGATGACCAGGATGCCCTTGGGCCCCCCCACCGCACGGTCGGCAGCCAACTCGGTCTGATTGCGCCGGACATCGATCGTCGTACCCGCCCCGGATGCGACGAGCTGTGCGACCTCTCCACCGGAGGAGAACGCCAGGCCGGGTGTTCGGGCGTTGAACGACATCCCGCCGGCGACACTCCCCCCGAACGGTGTCGTACCGACGGTGTCGATCGTGCCGTACCCGAACGAGGTGGCCTGGACACCGAAGGTGAACCGGGAGTTCGTCTTGGTGAGCAGCGGCATCGACGAGATCGGGAACGGCATGATGACGGTGTCGTTGTCGAAGAAGTTCGTATCGACATTGCCCGGTGCGCCGTTCAGGAACTCGGCCGCGAGATTCCCATCCGGGGTCTCCATCAGGAACCCGGCATTCGGGCCGGTGAGGTAAGCACCGAGCACGAGCACGACGTCGATCGGGTCAGCTCCGTTGTACAGACGCTGGGTGAACAACTCGTAGTCCGGGACTCCGTCGCCGTTCCCGTCGATGAACACGGAGTAATAGATCACCGCATCCGGTGTGGTGAATTTGCCGTGTGCGGCCAACCCGAAGTAGAGGTAGCTGTTGGCCAACGGTTGCTGTGTGGTCCCGGTGAACGGTGCATCAGTCGCGACACCGATCGACTTGAGGTCCACCGATCGCTCGAGGTCGGACTGGTAGCAGTTGACGTTGACCGTCCGCGAGCATTTCGCCATCGGTGGGCTGGTGCCCAATTGCTCGAAGGCGCTGGACAGCGACACGTAGGCGTTCGGTGCGCCAAGCGTCCCGTTGCGAACCCCCCGGCCGGACAAGGTCAGCGTCGCATTGCTGCCGCTGAAGGGCGACAACGACTGCGTCAGCGTCGAAGCCGGCTTGGCGTTGGCGTGCACTGGAATCCGCAGCTTGGGCTGCGTGGAGCCAGACGCACTGGCGGTCAACACGACCCGCCCGCTGGCATCGGCGACGAACTGCCGCGGCAGCTCTCCGAAGCCGATGAGTGTGTCTTCCTGAGTTGCGCTCATCGTCGGGTCCAGCGTCTTACGCAGCTGGGACCGGTTGACCGTGATCGTCACGACGACCGTCGTGGAACCGCCCGGACCCACAGTGACCGAGCTCCTGCTCAGTTTGTACGACACACCCGGTTGCTGGGTGATCGGCTCGTACTTGACTCCGAAGGTCTGGGCGGTCGTTCCCTTGTTGACCACCCGGATCGTGCGCGTCAACGTCGTGGTGTTGTTGGTCGCCTCGATGACCCCGAAGGAGGCGCTCACCACACCCTCGGCGTCCTGGACGTAGGCCACCACGTTGGTGGTCAGCGCATCCAGGGCATCGATCCGGCCGGCTCCGACCCGGTTGGGGGCGTAGATGTCGCCGGTCCGGTTCTCGCCGGTGTAGACGTCCTCGTTGGCGGTGTTCATGACCGCCGCCTTGACCTCCTCGGTCGTCCAAGTCGGATGTGCAGCGCGGATCAAGGCAACCACGCCGGCCGTCGTCGGGCTGGCCATCGAGGTACCCGAGATGGTCACACCCTGGTTACCGGTTCCGGTGGCCGCCGAATAGGTCGTGACACCAGGTGCCGCGACGTCGGGCTTGACACCATTGGCCTGGCGCACACCGCGCGAACTGAACGATGCGAGCAGGTCCTCCTGGTCCGGCCGGATGTAGCGCGCCGCGTCCTTGAGGTTGTCCCCGAACTCGATGATCAGTTCTTCGCCGCTAGCGACCTGATCCTTCAGCACCTCACCATCGCTGTTGGTGACCAAGATGCCGGGGATGACGGCGCTACCGGTGATACCGGTCTCCAACAGGTCGTCGTCGGAGACGATCACGAATCCGGTGGCTCCGGCCGCGGCGGCATTACCACTCTTGGTCACCGAGCCGCAGGCAAAGCCAGCAGCGTCGATGATCAGGAACTTGCCGGTGTAGTTGCCCTGCAACGGTGTGCAGGCAGTCTCGTCGTCGGTCGCGATCGGAAGCGCCAGTTCGCCCTGCACCCCGGTGGGCGTGGGGGTGAGGTAGGCAACCGAGCGCAGGCCCGGACGGATGTCGGGCTCGAAGAGCTCCGGCTTGTTCGGGATGCGCCAGCCGTCGAAGACGCCGAAGCCGTCGTTTGTTGCCGCAACGGTGATCGCCCGCGGCGCGTTGCCCGGGGAACCGCCGACGTCGAAGGTGTCACCGGCGTTGCCCGCCGAGAGAACCATCGAGACACCCAGTTCGGCTGCGCGGTTGACGACCACGGTGTCACCGTCGTCGGCCAGGCCGTAGTCCGAGCCAAGAGAGAGGTTCACCACGTCGAGGTGGTCGTCGGTGACGCCGTCCCCATTGGGGTCGATCGCCCATTCGATGGCCAGCGCCGTCGCATTGGTCGATCCGTCGCAGCCAAAGACCCGAAGCGCGTAGAGCTGTGCTTCGGGCGCCATGCCGGGGCCGATCCGCATCGTGTCCAGCGGAATTTTTGCGTCGTACGACCCGCGGTAGGTGGTGCCGTCGGCGTTGACGCCGTACCCGGCAGCACTGCCGGCCACATGCGATCCGTGTCCGTTGCAGTCCATCGGGTTGTTGTCCGGCCGACGAACCGGCGAATACGCGTCGGAGCTGGAGTCCGCGTTGTAGGCGTCGCCCACGAAGTCGTATCCGCCGACGACCTTCTCAGTCGGGTAGAGGCTGGCCGGCGGGGTGACTGCGTCGGACTGAGAGCGGTAGGCCCGAGGCGTTCCGGCTCCACCGAAGTCGGTGTGTACGTAGTCGATTCCGGTGTCGATGATGCCGACCGACACACCCTCACCGGTATTGCCGAGGGTCGACCACACCTGTGCGGCGCGGGTCAGTTGGGCTGCGCCGGCGTTGTCGATCTGCTTGGTCGAGATCGGGTAGACCGCCCGCACGCCGGGCAGGCCGCTCAGCGCGCCGTAGTTGCGGACGTCGGTCTCGATCGCCACTGCCGCGACGGCGGCCTGAGTTCGGTAGAGCTCGGTGAACTGCGGGGCGGCCTGGGGGAGGGCTGCGAGGACGCGGTCTCTCAGGGCTGCGATCGCACCGACGGCGGCACGTGCGGCGGCCGCAGCAGCGACTTGACCCTGTGACAGGTTGTCGGTGAACACCTGCCCGGTCGAGGCAGACTCAAGCTCCAGCAAGAAGGCCATCGGACCGCTGGCGGGCAAGCTGGAAGCCCGCGCGGTCAGTGCGGCGTCCCGGAGTTCCTGCTGCTGGGCGTCGGTCAGCGTGACATTCGGTCCGGAGGGGCCGTCTGGGCTCGCGGACTCGGCGAACGAGGTTCCCGACAAGCCGGAGAGAACCAACGCTGATGCTGCACTCACGATTGCTATGCGCACGCCCACTCGAGCGCGCACACCTGTACGACCGACCTGCCGATTCATGTCCACCCCTGCGCGAGGGCTCTGGGTCTTGGTCAGGGGTGCTGACCTGCTCTCGGCACCGCTGCCGAGCGCAACCCTTCTCGCGAGTCGCACAGCGTTACGCCGTGACTGGGACTGTCTACCAAGACAGGACCGAACCGAGCAAGTATCGGGAATACATTCTCTCGCTGCTGGACGCTGGACGCGGCCGGGAAACCCGCTAGGGTGCGCAACGGACCGCAGTGCGGCTGCGTGCGTCCATATCCCAGTGCGGCAATGGCGTCGCAAACGGTCCGAGAAAGGGCATTCACTGCGCTATGACAGTTATCCACTCCGGGACGATCACCGGCCCGCGGAGAATCGCTCACCTGGGCTTGGCCGCGGCCGGGGCTGTTGCGCTGGTGGTACTCAGCGCAGGTTCGGCCTCCGCCCTTCCCCCACTGGACGCAGTCGACGACGTCGCCGCGCCGCTCAACACCGCCGGCACGGTGCTCTTCTCCGTACTGGCCAACGACACCGGGCAGGACGGACTTCCGGCCGACTGCAGTAGCGCGCCTACGAACAACTGCCTGTTCGATCCGGCATCGGTGGACCCAGCCGGTCAACAGGGGGTAAACGGGATCCTCGTCATCAACCCCGAGACCGGCGACGCGGAGTACACGACGACGATTGATCCAGCGGTCGATCCCGCTGGGTACCAGGCACTTCTGGCCTCGGCACCGGCATGCACCGGCGTCATCGACACCTTCGAATACACGCTGATCGGAAGCCTCGAGGGCGACATCGTAGAACCGGCGAGCAGCGACACGGCAACGGTCTCCATCGCCATCGGTTCGGCGCTGACCGGTGTCGATGCAGTTGACGACGCCGTCAGCACCAAGCGTGACAAGGCGGTTACCGGTGACCTGCTGGTCAACGACTGCGATCAGACCAACTCGACGCCGGCCAGCCCGCAAAATGTGACCGCGGCACTGTCCACGCCCCCCACCAACGGGACTGCGGTCGTCAACGCGGACGGCACGTTCGGCTACAAGCCGGCCGATGGATTCGTGGGCACAGACACCTTCAGCTACACGATCGTGACGATCGACGCGGGTCAGCCACGCACGGACTCGGCCACGGTGACCGTCACGGTGACCGCAGCGTCAGGCGGCGGTCCCGGCCCCGGTCCTGGCCCCGGTCCTGGCCCTGGCCCCGGCCCGACCCCACCGAAGCCGGAACTGCCGGCTACCGGTGCTGACAACGTCGTTCCGATCGGCCTGGCCGGCGGAGCGCTGCTGCTGGTCGGTTCCTCGCTGGTGATGGCCAGTCGCCGCCGTCGGACCGACATCGGCTAGCCAGAAGCACAGCAACCACAACGCGAGGACCCCTCCCGGCCACCATGGCGGGAGGGGTCCTCGCGCATCACGTGTCCCTCAGGCCCGGGAAGCAACGGTGCATTCACCGAGGGGATGTTGAGGTCGATGCGGCTCGTTGCGTCAGTGGCCGAGGGAGTGAACGCGCGCGCTCTCTACTCGAAGGTCAGACCCGGGTCACCGGCGCGAGTCAGATCGATCCGGCCCGCACCGAAGTCGAACGGGTCCGCCGGCGTGGTCGTGTCTTCCTTGACCACCGCCGTCGTCGCCGTAGTCATGAGAGCCGACTTGATCTGTCCCGGCGTCCAGTCCGGGTGCAGGGCCACCAAGAGCGCAGCGGAGCCGGCGACATGCGGGGAGGACATGGAGGTGCCGGCGATGGCCTGGAACAGCTGGCCAGGTGGGCCAGAGTGATGTCTTCGGGAGTCGGCGTGTGCCCGGCGAGAATCTGCACACCCGGAGCGGTGACGTCCGGCTTCAGGAAGTCACCCCCTGGACCGCGCGAGGAGAAGGCGGCCATGACGTCGCCCTGGTCGGTGGCCTTCTGGCCGGCCGTGAAGGTGGCGGTGGCGTTCGGATTGGCAGCCATGAAGGCAAGGAATTCGGTGCCGTCGGCCAGATGCACGGTCGGCAACCAGTGGTTGTCGGTCTCGAATGTCGGCCAGGGTTGGGTTGTAGAGGATCATGCCAACCGCCCCGCCCTGCAGGACGTTGAAACCCTTCTCGACCCTAGCTACCTCGCCTCGCTCACAGGCGACGATTTTGCCGGCGAACAGACCCTCGGGAGCCGGCTCGGTGCACAACGCGTCGCTGTACGGCGCCGTGGAGGCAAGAACCACAGGTGCTGGCCCCGCCCCATCGGTGATGGATGCACCGGTGTCGGTGAACGTTCCGGTCGGCCCCGACCACGGTGAGCGTCGACTCGAATGCTCGTTCCTGGGTCGAGGCCGCAGCGCTGGTCAGCCATGGGCTCACGTGGTTGACGGTGCCCTCACCAGGGCCGTCGTTCCCGGCCGAGGCGGCTACGAATACTCCCGCTGCATATGCGTCCAGGAAGGCCAATTCAACCGGGTCCGCGTAGGGATCGGTCCCTCCGGGGATCGAGAAGTTGATCACGTTGATGGCGCCGCGGTCGACCCCGAGCACGATTGCATTGGCGACCGGCGCACCGCCTGCGGTGGTCGAGGTATGCGTGCCGTGTCCATTGCTGTCCCGCGCTGTCGTGTACACCTCCAGCCCACTACCGCGTTGTAGGTGTCCAGGAACACCTCACCGGAGATCAACTTGTCGTTGCACACGAAGGGGTCGCTGGCTGCGGTCAGCGGGTTGTCGCCGAAGTTGCAGACCCGGGCTTCGCCATCGCCCCGCGACGGCGGGGCGGCGATTCCTGGGTCGAGATACGAGGGGTGCTCAGGCCAGGAGCCGGAGTCGAGGATACCCACGATCGCGCCTTCGCCCGCGGTGTGTCCGAGCCCATTGCGTCGTACAGCGTGGGCGCGCCGATGAACTCCGGACTGGAGTCGGTCAACGGCTGCGCCAGACCATCCCGCTGGACGGCGACGACCCCGGGAAGCGCGAGAAGGTCACGTGCCCGGTTCGCGGGCAGGGTCAGAGCGACGCCGCCATAGACGATGCGCAATTGGGCGCCGACCACGGCGCTGGGAACTGCCGCTTGCAGTGCAGCGAGGAAGTTACCCTCGATGCCCGCGATAAGGGTCTCGTACCGGCGTGCGCTTGGCTGCCGCGATCGAAGGGAGCGTTGGTCACCGAGGGACTGGTGGCCTCGTAACCCGGCAGATCGCCTGCATAGGTCGCGAGGGCGTCGTAGTCGAGTTTGACCACAACGGCGGTCGGTTCGGTGCCTGTGGCCTCCAATACCGATGGATCGCTCTGGGCCAGTCGGCTGGTTGCCGCCTTGGGCACCGACACGCGTTCTGCGCTCAGCGGCCCCCCGACGATCAGATCCGGAACGTCCGGCGCCGCCATGGCGCCGGACACCGGAGCGACCGCGACGGTGAGCATCGCCAGCACGGTCGCTGCGAGGACGCCCTTCGTCCGACGACGTGCGGGCATTGTGGTGTGACTGCGCATCTGCTTGGCTCCTTTGCCGCGCGTCACCCCTGACGCATCGCCGAAGACGTAACGCAAGGTCGCGATCTACGCCAATCAGCCAGTTGTCAGGTCGGCCATCCGCGCATCGCGGGCCCCGATCCGTTCCGCGATCATGGCCAGCAGTTCGGGTTCCACTTCGGAATCCGTAGTGATCGCCATCAGCGCCTCGCCGCCGGCATCTGCTCGGCTGACCTGCGCTCCGGCAATGTTGATCTCGGCGTCGCCGAGCAGGGCGCCCATCGTCCCGACCACACCGGGCCGGTCGACGTAGCGGAAGAACAACAGATAACCCTCGGGCCGCAGGTCTACCTCGAAACCGACCACCTCGGTGAGCTTTTCCACCAGCCGAGGGCCAGTCACAGTGCCCGACACCGAGATTTCACGCCCATCGGCCATCACGCCCCTCAGGGTGGTCACGTTGCGATGATCCTCGCTGATCGGATCGGTCACCAGATCGACTTCCAGGCCGCGGTCCCTTGCGAGCAAGGGCGCATTGACGAAGGTGACCTGCTCCTCGACGACGTCGGTGAAGATGCCCTTCAGCGCGGCCAACTGCAGCACGCTGACATCGTGTTCGACGATGTCCCCCCGGACCTCGACCGACAGCCGCGGTGGGATGCCGCCAGCGATCGCGGTGAAGATCCGGCCAAGCTTCTCGGCCAAGGACAGCCCCGGCCGTACCTCCTCGGCGACCACGCCGCCGGCCTGGACGTTGACCGCGTCCGGAACGAAGTCACCCTGCAGCGCCAGCCGTACCGACTTGGCCACGGCCACGCCGGCCTTGTCCTGCGCTTCCGCGGTCGAGGCACCCAAGTGCGGGGTGACCACGACGTTGGGCAGGGCGAACAGCGGGCTGTCGGTGCAGGGTTCGGTGTCGTACACATCGATGCCGGCGCCGCCGAGATGGCCGGACTGCAGGGATTCCACCAGGGCTTGTTCGTCGACCAGCCCACCGCGAGCGGCATTGACCAGGATCGTCCCGCGCTTGGTCGCTGCAAGTTCCTTCGCACCTAGGAATCCGATGGTCTCGGGAGTCTTGGGCAGGTGGATGGAGATGAAGTCGCTCTCGCGCAACAAATCTGCGAGGGAGACAAGATGTATGCCGAGTTGGGTGGCGCGCCCCGGTTGGATATAGGGGTCGTAGGCGATGACACGCGCCTCGAACGCCTTCATCCGCGCGGCGAAGAGCAGCCCGATCCGCCCGAGGCCGAGGACACCGACGGTCTTGTCGGCGATCTCGACGCCGCTGAAGGATGACCGCTTCCAGGCACCGGCTCGCAGCGAGGAGTCCGCGGCCGGGACCTGCCGCGCCGTGGCGAGCAACAGCGCGACAGCGTGCTCGGCTGCCGACCAGATGTTGGACAGCGGCGCGTTGACGACCAGGACACCGCGGCCGGTCGCGGCCGCTACGTCAACGTTGTCAAGTCCGATCCCGGCGCGGGCGACCACCCGCAGGAACGGGGCAGCGGCGAGGGCTTCTGCGTCGATCTTGGTGGCACTGCGCACCAAAACGCCGGAGGCGTCTCGGAGAGCGGCTAACAGAGCGGGCCGGTCAGTGCCGTCGACGTGCCGCAACTCGTAGTCCGGTTCGAGCAACTCCACGACTCGGGGAGCCAGATCTTCGGCGATCAGGACGACTGGGCGGGGGGTGGACACGCCAACAGCCTAAAGAACTCGCCCGCTGTGCTCCGCGCCACACGAGCCCAGGCGCTTGACCGCCGACGTGCCGGTGCCCAACACTTCGCTGCACACTCACAGGACTTAGCAGGGAAAGGCTTCCATGACCCAGCCAGGCGCCACGGACCCCAGTTCTCAACCGCAGCACGGCCAGCCCGAATACGGTCAATCCCAGTACGGTCAGCAACAGTACGGCCAGCCATACCAGCCGCCCTCCGGTAACCTCTCGGATTCCGGATCAGCTGGGTACGGCCAGCAGGCTCAGCCCGGGTACGGCCAGCAGGGCTCCTATCCATCCGCGCCTCCGGCCGGGTACGGGGCAGCGGCTACCCAGAACCGCCCTGGGATGGTCACCGCGGCAGCGGTCCTAGCCTTCATCTCGGGTGGACTGGGTCTGATCGGGGGCCTGCTGGCATTCAGCGTGATCGGTAGCTTCGGCGTTCCCAGCTCCCTGGTCATCTTTGTCATCCTCGGCCTGGTGATATCGGCCGGCCTCATCTACGGCGGCGTCCAGGCCTTGCAGGGCAAGAACTTCGTCATCCTGCTCGGGTTGGCCGCGGCATCGATCGTGATCAATCTGATCTCGATGCTCATCTACTTCCAGGCGTCGTCCCTGATCAGCTTCATCTTCCCGATCCTCATCATCGTGTTCCTCGTGAACCCGCAGTCAAAGGCCTGGATCACTGCACGCGGCGGCAAGACCTTCGGCTGACCACACCACGGCAGGGGCGGACCGGATGACTTCCTACGGCGACAACCCACAACAACCCGGGTACGGTCAACCCGGGTACGGCCAACAGCCCGGATACGGCCAACAGCCCGGATACGGCCAACAATCGGGCTCCCCTCAGCCCTATGGCTACGGTCAGCAGCCTGGCCATCCGCAGCCCTATGGCTATGGCAGCGGCGCCCCACCGCAGCGTCCTGCTGCGGTCACCACCGCTTCGGTCCTCGGCTTCATCCTCGGCGCCTTCGCAGTGATTGCCGCGATCGTGTTGTTTGCCGGGGGTAGCTTCCTGACCGGCGTTGACGACGGCGGAACCGGGATCGCCGGGGCCATTCTGGGAGTTCTGATCGTCGTCGGTCTGCTCGTCGTGAGCATTGCCGTGATGTTGATCTGGGGCGCGGTGCTGGCGCTGAACGGGCGCAGCAGGGTGTTGCTCATCGTCGCGGCGTCGCTGGTGGCCGGCTTGGGGTTGATCGGCTTTTTCGGCAGCCTGGGTAACCCTGGTAGTGACGGTGGAGGCATCATCTCGCAGTTGATCGGGCTGGTGATCGCCGGCCTCATCGTGGTCTTGCTAAGTCTCGGGCCGGCAGCGCAGTATTTCGCCGCTCACCGCGCCCGCCGAGGGTCGTGACCCTGCCCGGGTGAGTCCTGCTGGCTGGCCGGACGCACCCGGCGGGAGTACTCAGTTCCTCGCGGCGCTTCCCTGGTAGTCGTCCTCGGTCTTGACCCAGCTCATCAGCCCGCGCAGGTCGCGTCCGGTGGACTCGATCGGGTGCGCCTCAGCGGCCGCGCGTTTTGCCTTGAAGTCCGGGGCTCCGGCGTCCTGGTCGGCGATGAAGTCCCTGGCCCAGGATCCGTCTTTGATCCGGGCGAGCAGTCCGGACATGGTCTCGCGGACGTGAGCGTCGATGACTCTCGGACCGGAGGTGTAGTCGCCGTACTCTGCCGTGTCCGAAACCGACCAGCGCTGCTTGGCTATTCCGCCCTCGTACATCAGGTCGACGATCAGCTTGAGCTCGTGCAAGCACTCGAAGTAGGCGATTTCGGGCTGGTATCCCGCATCAGTCAGGGTCTCGTATCCGGCTACGACCAGCGCCGACAACCCTCCACATAGGACAGCTTGCTCTCCGAAGAGGTCGGTCTCGGTCTCCTCGGTGAAAGTGGTCTTGATTACTCCAGCCCGCGTCCCGCCGATTCCCTTGGCATAGGAGAGCGCGAGAGGCAGGGCGTTGCCTGACGGATCCTGCTCGACGGCGACGAGGCATGGAACTCCTTTGCCGTCCGAGAACTCACGACGCACGAGATGACCGGGTCCCTTCGGCGCAACCATAGCCACGTCCACATTGGACGGTGGACTGATGTAGCCGAATCGGATGTTGAATCCATGCCCGAAGAAAAGCGCATCACCGTCCTGCAGGCTGGGCTCCACCGACTCGGTGTAAAGCGTGCGTTGGATGTGGTCCGGGGCCAGGATCATGATCACGTCAGCTTCTGCGGAGGCTTCGGCCGGAGTGATGACACGCAGCCCCTCGGCCTCGGCCTTGGCCCTACTCTTCGAGCCTTCGGGCAGTCCGACGCGTACGTCGACGCCGGAGTCGCGCAGCGACAGCGCGTGCGCGTGCCCCTGGCTGCCGTAGCCCAGGACGGCCACGACCCGTCCCTGGATCACAGACAGGTCGGCATCGTCGTCGTAATAGATCTCGGCAGCCATGTAACGCAGGTGTCCTCTCGGGAGTTCGTTGGGTCGGTGTGAGTGGTCAAGGGCGTGCAGGTGATGCCGTACGGCCAGAGGAGTCACGACGCGCGGTCCACCGCGCGCAACGGGCCCGCGCCAGCAATGGAACGGGGACCGCGGGCCATCGCCACGACTCCCGACTGTGCCATCTCCTTGATACCCAGGGGGGTGAGCACCTCGAGCAGGGCCTCGAGTTTGGCCGGCGCACCCGTGGCCTCGAGAGTGACGCTCTCGGCGTTGACATCGACGACACGAGCCCGGAACAGTTCGGCGGTCTGCAGCACGACCGTGCGATCTGCCAGGGATGCGGCGACTTTCACCAAGAGCAGTTCACGCTGGACTGCGGCGTCGTCATCGAGTTCGACGATCTTGATCACGTTGATCAGCTTGTTCAGTTGCTTGGTGACCTGCTCGAGCGGTTGGGCGGCGACGTTCACGACGATGGTCATGCGCGACAGGTCCGCGTTCTCGGTCGGGCCCACGGCCAGCGAGTCGATGTTGAACCCGCGACGGCTGAACAACGCCGAGACCCGCGCGAGGACACCGGGCTTGTTCTCGACCAGGACCGAAAGCGTATGTCTGCTCATGGTTTACCGCTCCTAGACCTGGGACTCGTCGAACTCCGGGCGCACGTCGCGCGCGGCGAGGATCTCGTCGTTGCTGGTGCCGGCCGGAACCATGGGCCAGACCTGGGCATCCTGACCGACGCAAAAGTCCACGACCACCGGAGCATCGTTGACCGCCATGGCCTTCTCGATCGTCATGTCGACGTCTGCCTTTGTCTCGCACCGCAACCCGACGCAACCCAGTGCCTCAGCGAGGAGGAGGAAATCCGGGATCCGGCGGGTCTGCTCGGTCTGCAGGGTGCCCAGGCCGGTGTTGGAGTAACGACCGTCGTAGAACAGCGTCTGCCACTGGCGAACCATGCCGAGGTTACCGTTGTTGATGATGGCTACCTTGATCGGTATCCCCTCGATCGCGCAGGTTGCAAGTTCCTGATTGGTCATCTGGAAGCAACCGTCGCCGTCGATGGCCCACACGGTCGCCTCAGGCCGGCCGACCTTGGCGCCCATAGCCGCCGGCACGGCGTACCCCATCGTTCACAGGCCACCTGAGTTCAGCCAGGTGTAGGGCTTCTCGTAGCTGATGAACTGGGCAGCCCACATCTGGTGCTGACCCACGCCAGCCACATAGAGCGCATCCGGACCGGCGATCGCCCCGAGTCGCTCGATCACGTACTGCGGGGCCAGTTCTCCGTCGTCGGGCCACTCGTAGCCCAGCGGATAGGTCTCCCGGTAGCCGTCTAGTTGGCGCCACCAGGCGGTCAGATCAAGCTTGCGGCCGGCGGCGAACTCAGCCGCCAGGGCGTCGTACAGGGCGGCGATCGTCTCCTTGCAGTCCCCCACGATCGGTACGTCGGCGAGGCGGTTCTTCGAGATCTCGGCCGGATCGATGTCGGCGTGGATGACTTTGGCGCCGGGGGCGAAGGTGGACAACTTGCCGGTCACCCGGTCGTCGAATCGTGCGCCGAGGCAGATCAGAAGGTCGCTGCGCTGCAATGCCGTCACTGCCGCGACGTTGCCGTGCATGCCGGGCATCTTGAGGTTCTGCGGGTGGCTGTCCGGGAATGCGCCGCGGGCCATCAGGGTCGTCACGACCGGGGCGCCGGTGAGTTCGGCCAGCTGGGCCAACTCTGCGCATGCGTGGGCTTTCAGCACGCCCCCGCCGACATAGAGCACCGGGCGTTTCGCCTGGGTGATGACCGTGGCCGCTTCGCGTACCTGCTTTCCGTGCGGACGCAGGTTCGGCCGGTAACCCGGCAGGTCGACCCGGCTGGGCCAGCTGAAGGTGGTTCGCGCCTGGAGAACGTCCTTGGGCACATCGACTAGGACCGGGCCGGGCCGCCCGCTCGCAGCGAGGTGAAAGGCCGCTGCAACCGTGGATGGGATGTCGGCCGGATCGGTCACCAGGAAGTTGTGCTTGGTGATCGGCATCGTGATGCCGCAGATGTCAGCTTCCTGGAACGCGTCGCTGCCGATGGACGCGCTTGGCACCTGGCCGGTGATGGCCACGATCGGTACCGAGTCCATGTGTGCATCGGCGATCGGGGTGACCAGGTTCGTCGCGCCCGGCCCGGAGGTGGCCATGCAGACGCCGACCTTGCCGGTGGCCTGGGCATATCCCTCCGCGGCATGGCCGGCACCCTGCTCGTGGCGGACCAGGACGTGGCGGACGGCAGTGGAGTCGAACAGCGGATCGTAGAGCGGAAGGATCGCGCCACCCGGGATACCGAACACCACGTCGGTGCCGACCGCTTCGAGGGAGCGGACCAGGCTCTGTGCGCCGGTGCAGCTCGTGTCGTCGATGGGATCGGTGCTCATGGTCGGTGCTCCTGTCGGTGACTCTCGTGGCAACGTGGCTGACGGCAACAAAAAACCCTTCGTGCAGAGCACGAAGGGTGAGCGCGTCGGTCCGGAGCGGACCGCGCGCTAAGTGATTACTACGAGGTACGAAAACAATGGCACGTCCTCAGCCTGACGCATGAAGACACTGGAGTCAAACCCCCCGTCGCACCCCGACTCGTCGGCTACTGGCCCACCGCCCCGTCGAGGCGCTGGCGCAGCAGGTCGATGTGGCCGTTGTGCCGGGCGTACTCCTCCACCATGTGCACCAGCACCCAGCGCAGCGAGATCGGTCCGCGCCAAGGATC
>Ga0183260_10001473_pt1 | contig 19533 bp, 18 predicted proteins | sample AntDrymUQ4972206_2_FD_129768 | JGI IMG/M metagenome (GOLD analysis project Ga0183260, IMG submission 129768) | Polar desert sand microbial communities from Dry Valleys, Antarctica - metaG UQ497 (22.06) (version 2) (version 2) | ecosystem: Environmental > Terrestrial > Soil > Desert | place...
AGGTTCAAGTCGAGGGCAAGGTGCCCGACCACGACACCGAAATCATCGTGCAGTGCGCCGGTGGCGTCCGTTCGGCCTACGCAGCCAAGACGCTCCAGGAGCTCGGGTACACGAACGTCGTCAGCCTCGCCGGAGGGTTCAACCGCTGGAAGGACGAGGGGCGGTTGTGGAAGGTGCCGCAGACGCTCACGCCTGAGCAGCGCCACCGGTACCAGCGCCACCTGCTGCTACCCGAGGTGGGCGAGCAGGGACAGCAGAAGCTCCTCGACTCTAAGGTGCTGCTGCTGGGCGCCGGCGGCCTCGGCTCACCCGCCGCGCTCTACCTTGGCGCCGCGGGCGTCGGCACGATCGGCATCGTCGACATGGACGTAGTCGACGCGTCGAACCTCCAGCGCCAGATCCTGCACAACATGGACCGGATCGGCGACCGCAAGGTCGACTCGGCCAAGAAGACGATCGCGCTCATCAACCCGGACGTGAACGTCGTGACCCATGACGTGCGGCTCGGCGCCGACAACATCCTGGACATCATCGACGGCTTCGACGTCATCGTCGACGGCACCGACAACTTCCCGACGCGCTATCTCGTCAACGACGCGTCGTTGCTGAAGCGGATCCCGGTGGTCTACGGCGCAATTTTCCGCTTCGAGGGCCAGGTGTCGGTGTTCCACCCCTACGAGGGGCCGTGCTACCGCTGCATGCTGCCGGTGCCGCCGCCAGCCGACCAGGCCCCGTCGTGCGCGGAGGCCGGCGTGCTTGGCGTGCTGCCGGGGATCATCGGCTCGTTGCAGGCGATGGAGGCGATCAAGCTGCTGCTTGGTCTCGGCGACCCGCTGGTCGGCAGGCTCATGGCCTACGACGCGCTCGAGCAGAGCTTCCGGAACTTCAAGCTGCGCCGCGATCCCGGCTGCCCGGCGTGCGGCCCCAACGCCCCCCCGATCCAGATCGCCGAGTACGACGACCTGTGCATGCCGCACCCCACCGCCCCACCCGCTTAGCGCTTCGGTCTGGGCCCGGAGGTACTTGTCGGTCCACGTGGGGGTAACCCGCCCGGTCGTCGGTCCACGTGGGTGTAGAGCACCCACCTGGACCGACAACGGTCGTCGCAACCCCCACCTGGACCGACAACCAACGAGGCCCGGGTCGGGTTGAGCGTTACACCCCGCTGATTCACTTGCGGAGATGCGAACCCGCGAGCTTGACGACGCCGTGCTCCACGTCGCGACGTCGCAGTACGGCGCCTTCACCATCGGCCAGACGAAGGCAATCGGCATTGGCCGCGACTTACGGCGCGAGCGCATTCGGCAAGGTCGCTGGATCGTCGCGCAGGGCGAGGTTCTCGTGCTGGCCGCGTCACCCGACACGTGGCGCCGGCGGTTGATGATCGGAATCCTCGTGGCGGGGGGCGACGCGGCGGTCTATAGCGTCGCCGCGCTCGCGTTCTGGGGATTGAAGGGTTTTCCAGAGGAACCGGTCGAGCCCCGCTTCCACGGGACGCGCCACCGGCTCGTCGTTGGTCGCTGCCACGAGAGCCGCTATCTGCCCGAGGATCACGTTCGGGTGCGCGACGGGCTGCGAGTCGTTTGCGTCGAGCGCGCCCTGTGTGATGCCGCGGCGCACGTTCCGAAGCAGCGGCTCTCACGAATGGTCGACGATGCCATTCTGCAACGGCTAACTACGGCGAAGAAGTTGCTCGCGATGTGCGACGACCTCGCGACGGGGTATCGGCGCGGGCTGAAGGCGTTGCGCGGGGTGGTCGCCGATCGCCTCGACGGCAAACGCCCGACCGAGAGCGAGCTCGAGGACGAGTTCCTCGATCTCGTCCGCGCCGCGGGGCTGCCCGAACCAGAGCGGCAGTTGGGGCTCGGCGGGTCGACTTCTGCCGGGAGGGTCGACTTCCTGTTCCGGCCGCGGTTCATCGCGGAAGTCGACGGAGGTCAACATAGGTGGAGCGAGCTCCAGAGGCAGGAGGACGACCGGCGTGACGCCGAATTGACTGCCGCCGGCTATCTGGTCGAGCGCTTCACCAAGCCGCAGATCCGTCATGATCCCGAGGGCGTGATCCGCCGCATTTGGGAGGCGCTTGCACGCGCGGCCTAGCGGCCGCGCGCTTGCACGCGCGGCCTAGCGGCCGCCCCACCGTGGCCACGTCGGGCAGGTGGGAGTAGGCACCACGTGGCCCGACAACGCCGCCCACGACGTATGTCGCGCATGGCCGATGGACCGCACCGCATCGGTGTTCGGGTTAGCCACTCGGTAGGTGACCTTGACAGTATCTGTATAGCATCCTATACAAATAAGCGTGACGAAGTCCCCCCGGGTAGTAGCGCACTACGAGCTGCGCGTCGACGGCTGGATCGTCACCGCACGGGCGGGGGAGGGCGAAGTCGTCGCGCATGGCCGCACGCTCGGGAAGGCACGCGAGAACATCGCCGACCAACTGGCGGCGACGCTCAAGACCTACGCCGGGCACATCGTGATCGACGACTCGATCGACATCGCTGCGAGCGCAACCAAGGCGGTGCAGATCGCTCGCGCCGCCAAGGATCGGGCGCTCAAGGCCGCGGCCGAGAGCTCAACGGCCACCGCCGCCGCGGCGCGGCAGCTCGAGCGTGAAGGCCTCAGCTTGCGCGACATCGCCTACGTGTTGGGGATCTCGCACAGTCGCGTTCATCAAGTGCTCGGCCACGCCGACACGACCGAAGGGAAGGACAGCCCGTGACCATCACGATCGAGACCGAGACCGGCGGGTCGTTTGCCGACGCCAACGAGGCCGACCTGCACCGCCTGGTGTCGCTGATGAATGAGGGGAACTCGTATCTCATCGTGCACCGTGACGACGTCGACGAGTTTGCGCAGGCCGCACTCAAGCGAAGCAAAGACCGAACGATCACACCGGCTACGTCGTGGAGTACTCGGTCGCCGACGGCCACCTGAAGCAGACGTTCGTCGACACGCCGGACCGCGTCTACGAACTACTCGCCGGATGGGCGTTCGATCGCTTCGGGTGGAAGCAGACACAGAGCTGGAAGCCGCTGATCTTCGACTGGGCGATCGACGACCTGATCGCCCACTGCGAGGTCGCGGCCGATGACGGCGAAGTTCGGATCAAGTTCGAGCCTCTCGACATCGAAGTGACGGGAAAGGACCGCGGCCAGGCGGAAGCGGTGCTTCGCTCCGCCGTCCGCATGGTTTCCAACAGCTCGGAGAAGTACGCGAAGGTCTGGACGCACTGGGCGAGTGAGCACCTAGCCGAAGCCCCGAAGGCCGACTGAGCCGCTTGCCCGCGCGGCCCAGCGCCTACCGACCTGCATCGGGTGTCGGTCCACGTGGGGGTTCGAAGGGGCCTTGTCGGTCCACGTGGGTGTAGAGCACCCACCTGGACCGACAACGCCGCTAATTACCCCCACGTGGACCGACAAACGCCCCACTGGTCGGGGCGGCGGCTATCGTGGGCCGATGCGCACCTTTCGTGTACGTCTGATGCTTGTGCTCGCCGCAGTTGCCGGGATCGGCGGCGTCGTCGGGATCTCCCAGGCGGCTCCCGCCCAGGCCGTGTGCGGCGGCGGCGAGCCCGGCGAGGGCTGCTATTGCCCGCCCGGTGAGATCAATCTTCCCAAGGGCAAGTCGATCAGCACCGGCATCAACTGCTGAGTTCGCGTCGGTGACCGGCCGGCCGTAGATTTCGGGCATGGCCGATGACGACGCGCGCCGCACCGATTCCGGCATAGCGATCCGGCCCTGGTACGGGCCTGACGATCTCGCCGGGTGGGACCCCGACCAGGGCCTTGGCGCGCCCGGCGCGTACCCCTACACCCGGGGCGTGTACGCGTCGATGTACCGCGGGCGGCCGTGGACGATGCGCCAGTACTCGGGTTTCGGCACCGCCGAGGCCACCAACGAGCGCTGGAAACTGCTCCTCGCCCACGGCTCGACCGGCCTCTCCTGCGCCTTCGACCTGCCGACGCAGATGGGCTACGACTCCGACCACCCGCGCGCCGAGGGCGAGGTGGGCAAGGTCGGAGTGGCCATCGACTCGATGGACGACATGCGTCTGCTGCTTGCCGGCCTGCCGCTCGACACCGTGAGCACGTCGATGACGATCAACGCGACGGCGTCGATCCTGCTCCTGCTCTACCAGCTGGTCGCGGAGGAGCAGGGCGTGCCCGGGCCGAAGATCACCGGAACGATCCAAAACGACATCCTGAAGGAGTACGTGGCGCGCGGTACCTACATCTTCCCGCCGCGCCAGTCGATGCGGATCATCACCGACATCTTCGGCTACTGCCGCGAGGAACTACCGAACTGGAACACGATCTCGATCTCCGGGTACCACATCCGCGAGGCGGGCTCGACGGCCGTCCAGGAGATCGCCTTCACACTCGCCAACGGCATCGCCTACGTGCAGGCTGCGGTGGACGCCGGCCTGGCCGTCGACGAGTTCGCACCGCGGCTCAGCTTCTTCTGGAACGCGCACAACAACTTCTTCGAGGAGGTCGCGAAGTTCCGGGCGGCGCGGCGTATGTGGGCGCGGATCATGACCGAGCGCTTCGGCGCGAAGAATGAGAAGAGCAAGCTGCTGCGCTTCCACACGCAGACCGGCGGCTCGACCCTCACGGCACAGCAGCCCGAGAACAACATCATGCGCGTGACACTTCAGGCGCTGGCCGCAGTGATGGGTGGCACGCAGAGCCTGCACACGAACGGTTTCGACGAGGCCCTCGGACTGCCCACGGCGAGCGCCGCCACGCTGGCGCTGCGCACTCAGCAGGTCATCGCTTTCGAGTCCGGCGTGGTGGACACCACCGACCCGCTCGGAGGGAGCTGGTTCGTCGAGGCGCTCACCGACGAGGTCGAGGCCGGGGCCCAGGCGTATCTCGACAAGATCGACGGGATGGGTGGCGCGGTCGTCGCCATCGAGGCCGGCTTCATGCAAGACGAGATCGAACAGGCGGCCTATTCGTTCACGAAGGCCGTCGACGCCGGCGAGAAAGTCATCGTCGGCGTGAACCGCTTCATTGACGAGGCACCGGGATCGCCCGAGGTGTTCCCGATCGATCCCGCGCTCCAGGCCTCCCAGGTCGCGCGGGTCCGGGCGACGCGCGCGTCGCGCGATCAAACCGCGGTCGACGCGGCCCTCGCCGACGTCGATGCCGCAGCCCGCGGAACGCAGAACCTCTTGGTCCCGATGAAGGGTGCGCTCAAGGCACGGGCGACGCTCGGCGAGGTGTCCGACACGCTGCGAGGCGTGTTCGGCGTGCACCAGCCGCGCTGAACATCGCCGAGCGCGGCGACCGGCTCTAACCTCGGGGTCGATGACCGTGCGGTTCGTGATCCTCGGTGGCGGGCCTGCGGGCGTGCAGGCGGCGTCGTACGCCGCGCGCCTGGGCGCCCAGGTGACGCTCGTCGAACGAGACGTGATCGGCGGGGCCGCCAATTTGTGGGATTGCATCCCGAGCAAGGCGATGATCGCGACGGGCGGAGCGATGGGGCTCACCCGCCGGGCGCAGGGGATGGGGCTCGCGCGGCTCGACGCGGAGATCGACCTCGAAGCGTTGCGCACCCGGATCGTCACGATTAGCGAGCACCTCCACACTGCGAACACGCAGCTGCTCCAGAGCCAGGGTGTGCGGATCGTGGTCGGCACCGGGAAGATGAAGGGCCCCCACGAGATCGTCGTCGACACCGAGGACGGCATCGAGGAGCTGGCCGCCGACGCCGTGCTCGTGTGCACCGGGAGCCGGCCGCGTATTCCGGAGTTCGCGGAGGTCGACGGCGAGCGCGTGCTCTCGACTCGTCAGGCGTATCCGCCGTCGGAGCTGCCCGAGCACCTCATCGTGATCGGCTCAGGCGTCACCGGCGTCGAGTTCGTCCACATGTTCCGCTCGTTCGGGTCGAAGGTGACGCTCATCGTGAGTCGCCAGCAGGTGCTGCCGAACAAGGACCCCGAGGTCGCCGCCGCGCTCGAAGACGACTTCCTGCGCTCGGGAGTCGTGCTGATGAAGGGAGCACGTGCGTCGGGCATCTTCCGCGAAGGCGCGTGCGTGGCGGTGCGCTGCGACGACGGCCGCGTCGCGCAGGGCACGCACGCCTTGCTCGCGATCGGGTCGATCCCGAACAGCGACGGGCTCGGTCTCGACCAGGCGGGTGTCGAGGTCGACGCGGGCGGCTATGTCCAGGTGAACCACCACTGCCAGAGCAACGTCAAGCACATCTACGCGGCCGGCGACCTGTCCGGTCGGCTGCCGCTGGCGTCCGTCGCGTCGATGCAGGGACGCAAGGTCGCCGAGCACGTCATGGGGCTGCACACCCGCGAACACCGGCACCTCGACTACGACAAGGCCGCGTCGGCGATCTTCACCGAGCCCGAGATTGCCGATGTCGGCCTCGCCGAGGCGGAGGCGTTCGCCATCGGCCGCAAGCTGCGGGTCACGAAGGTCCCGTTCGCCGCGAACGCGCGGGCGCTGATCGACGGTGATCCGCGCGGCTTCGTGAAGATCCTTTCCGATCCTGCCACCGGCGTCGTTCTCGGTGGATCGATCGTCGGTCGCGGTGCCGCCGAACTGATTTCGGTGTTGGCGCTGGCGGTTACCGCGAACCTCAAGGTCACTGACATCGTCGAAAGCCTGCTCGTTCACCCGGCGCTCGCCGAGGCGCTCGCCGACGCCGCTGAGTGATCGCGTGACGACGCGGCGGCGGGCCCGCGGCGTCATCGCCGCACTGATAGCGAGCGTCGCCCTGGCCGGCGCGTGCCGAGACGACAACGGCAGTCCGACCGCGCGGCAGCCGCAGGCGAGCTCCTCGACCACGCGCAGCGTTGCCGCCGATCCCGTGAAGGGCAAAGTCGTCGTGGCCGTCGCCGACCTGGTGTGCTCGGACGCGCAGGCCGAGGCCGCCCGCGGCAGCGCGGCGCGGTGCCGTAGCGAGGAAACGGCCGCGGTGGCCAAGTCGCTGTCGCCCGACGCGGTGTTGTTCGCCGGCGATATCCAGTACGACCGCGGGTCGAAGAGTGAGTTCGCCACGTTCGAGCGGTCCGGGTGGGCGTCGTTCAAGGACATCACGTTCCCGGCGCCGGGCAACCACGAGTACGCGACGCCGAACGCGGCGCCGTACTTCGATTCGTTCGGTGCGAGGGCGGGGCCGCGCGGTCGCGGCTACTACAGCGCGGAGGTCGGCACCTGGCACGTCGTCTCGCTCAACTCCAACTGCAAGCCCGCCGGTGGCTGTACCCCGGGATCGCCGCAGGAGCAGTGGCTGCGCCGGGACCTCGCAGCCGCGGCGGAGGCGGACCGCAAGTGCACGGTCGCGTTCTGGCACCACGCGCGGTTGTCGTCGGGTTACCACGGACCGGACGAGTCCATGGAGGCGATCTGGGCTGCGCTGGCCGACGCGAACGCCGACGTGGTGGTGGTCGGACACGACCATCACTACGAACGGTTCGCGCCTGAGCGCGGCGTGCGTCAGTTCGTCGCCGGCACAGGCGGTCGCTCGCTGTACCCGACGCTCGGTGCGGCCCGCGGGAGCGAGGTGCGCAACAGCGCGACGTTCGGCGTACTCGAGCTGCGCCTCGGTGACGGCGAGTACGCGTGGAAGTTCCACGGCATCCCCGGGACGACCTTCACCGACTCCGGCCGCGACCGCTGTCGTTGAGGCGCCCCAACCCGAACTTGACGCGCAATTCCGCGTCGGGCGCGGAATTGGGCGTCAAGTTCGTCGTGGGGTCTCGGAGCCGACTCAGGAGTTGACGAGACGGTCGCGGACGCCAGTGGAGGTGGCGGCGTCGATCGCCGTCCACGCCATGGCCGCGGCACCGTCGAGCGCTGCCTTGTCCGCGGTGGGTGTGGTGCAGAACGCGGCGAACTCCGGCTGGTGGTTCGAGACCGGATAGCAGCCGAGCCCGAGCATCGGATGGATCGTCGGTATCGCGAGGCTCACGTTGGCCATGTCGGTCGAACCGACCACGGTGTTGTCCCTGCTGATCACCGGAAACTCACGTCCGAGCTCCTCAGCGTTGGCCCGGTAGAGCGCGCTCAGCTCCACATCCGCGGTCATCTCGCTGTAGCGGGGGCTCGCATCGGTGACGTCGACGGTGCAGCCGGTTGCGAGCGCGCCGGCCTCAAAGCAGCGGTGGATCTTCGGCTCGAGGTCGGCCAGCTCGGCCAGCGTGGCCGCGCGGATGTACCACTTGCCACGCGACCGTTCGGGCACCACGTTCGGTGCGTCGCCGCCATACGTGACGATGCCGTGGACGCGGTCGGTCGGGCGGATGTGCTGGCGGAGCAGTCCAATCGACGTCTGCGCGACCGTGAGCGCGTCGGCGGCGTTAATCCCGAGCTCCGGGAACGCTGACGCGTGCGCGGCCTTGCCGGTGTATTCGACGTCGACGTGCGCCACGGCCAGGCAAGGGAAGTGGTCCATCTCCGTCGGGGCGGGGTGCACCATCATCGCCATGTGAACCCCGGCGAACGCGCCGCGGTCCAGCATCAGTATCTTTCCGCCGCCACCCTCCTCCGCGGGCGTGCCGAACACCTTGATCGTGGCGCCGAGCTCGTCGGCCAGCGGAGCGAGGGCGAGCCCGGCACCGACGGCGGCGGCCGCGATCACGTTGTGGCCGCACGCGTGGCCGACGCCCGGTAGCGCGTCGTATTCGGCGCAGATCCCGATAACGAGCGGGCCAGAGCCGACCGATCCGACGAACGCAGTCGGCAGGTCGGCGATCCCGGTGTCTATGGCGAACCCGCCCGTCGACAGCACCTCGGCCGCCCACGCGGACGACCGCTCCTCTTCGAAGCACAGCTCAGGGTGCGCGTGGATCCGATGGCTCAGCGCGACAAGGTCGTCCGCGGCCGCCGCCACCCCCCGCTGCGCCGTCTCCTTCAGCTTCTCCACGGGGTGCAACCTACGTCGCGGGGTCGATGACCATTACGACGTCGCCGGCGCCGAGCGTCTGGCCGGGCTGCGCGTTGATCGTCTTGACGGTGCCGGCGACCTCGGCGGTGATGTTGTTCTCCATCTTCATGGCCTCGAGGACGCACAGAGCCTGGCCGCTCTCGACCTTGTCGCCCTCGGCCACGAGCACCTTCACGATCGTGCCCTGCATCGGCACCGTGACCGAACCGGCGCCACCGGCGGCGGGGCCCGCGCCAGCCGAGGGGGCCGCGGGGCGGCCGGGCGCCGCACCGGCACCGGTCGCCGCGGCGGAGCCGCCGCCGCCGGCACCGCGTGCCGCGCTGACAGCGACCGGAGCGAGGTCGGGCACCCACAGCTTCACCGTGTACTTGCGACCGTCGACCTCGGCGTCGACCTCACGCAGCACGCGGGGCTCGCTTCCGTCGCCAGCAGCCGGGGCCGCGGCTGCGCCGGTAGGACCGGCGATCGACGACAGGTCCAGCTTCTCCTCGACCCACTTGGTCGAGTGCTCGCCGGCGATGAAATCGGCGTGCTCGAGGATGGCGACGTGGGCGGGGATCGTGGTGGCGACGCCGTCGATGCGCGTCTCCGTGAGCGCACGCAGCATGCGGCGCCTCGCAGTCTCGCGGTCGGGACCCCACGTGACGAGTTTGGCGATGAGGTTGTCGTAGTACTGGCTGACCGTGTCGCCCGCGTCGTAACCGGCGTCGACGCGCACGCCGAAGCCGTCGGGGCGGTCGAAGCGCGTGATGGTGCCCGGCGACGGCAGGAACCGGCCGCCAGCCGGGTTCTCGGCGTTGAGCCGCACCTCGATCGCATGTCCGCGCCGGCGCGACGCGATCTGCTTTTGCGAAACAGGGAGCTTTTTCCCGGCGGCGACGAGGAGCTGGAGCTCGACGAGATCGATGCCCGTGACCAGTTCGGTGACCGGGTGTTCGACTTGCAGCCGGGTGTTCATCTCGAGGAAGAAGAACTCGTCGTCCTGGTACAGGAACTCAACCGTCCCTGCGTTGACGTAACCGCAGGCGGCCGCGACCTTGACCGCGGCCTCGCCCATCGCGGTGCGCACGTTGTCGGGAAAGTTCGGGGCGGGGCTCTCCTCGATCAGCTTCTGGTGGCGTCGCTGCGAGGAGCAGTCGCGCTCGCCGAGCCAGATGGTGTTGCCGTGCGTGTCGGCGAACACTTGCATCTCGATGTGCCGCGGCCACGTGAGGTACCGCTCCAGGTAGCACTCGGAGCGACCGAAGCCCTTGAGCGACTCGCTCTGGGCCGCTTCGAGCGACGGCGCCGCGTCGCCGGCGCTCTGCACGACGCGCATGCCACGGCCGCCACCGCCGAACGCCGCCTTGATGGCGACGGGCCACCCGAACTCGTCGCCGAAGGCGACGACTTCGTCCGCGCTCTTGAGCACTTCGCTGCGCCCGGGGACGCCGGCCACTCCCGCGGCCTCGGCGGCCAGGCGACTCGAGATCTTGTCGCCCATGACCTCGATCGCCTCCGGCGGCGGCCCGACGAACGCAACGCCGCGGCTGGTGACCGCGCGGGCGAAGTCGGTGTTCTCGCTGAAGAAGCCGTAGCCCGGGTGGACGGCCTCGGCGCCAGTGCGCTCGATGACGTCGAGAATCGCGTCGGTGTTGAGGTAGCTCTCCGCGGCGGTCTGGCCGCCCAACGCGTACGCCTCGTCGGCCAGACGGACGTGCATCGCGTCGCGATCGAGATCCGAGTAGACGGCGACGGTGCCGATGCCGAGCTCGCGGCAGGTGCGCATCACTCGCACGGCGATCTCGCCCCGGTTGGCGATCAGGACCTTGGAAAACATACGGGCCGTAGCATTGCAGCGATGGGCCGGACGTTCGACATTCGACGGTTCGCGACGATCGGTTCGACGAACACTTGGTTGATGGACCAGGCGCGGGCCGGCGCCGCCGAAGGCCTCGTTGCTGTCGCCGACGAGCAGACCGCGGGGCGCGGGCGTCTCGGGCGCAAGTGGGTCGCGCCGTCCGGTGCGTCGCTGCTCATGAGCGTGCTGCTGCGGCCGCGCGGGCTGGCAGCCGATCGTCTGCACCTCGCCACGGCGGCCGTGTCGCTCGCAGCCGCCGACGCCGTCGTGAAGGCCGCGGGCATCGCACCCGAATTGAAGTGGCCGAACGACCTGGTGGTCGCGGGCCGCAAGCTCGCGGGCGTACTGACGGAGGTCGAGTGGGGAGACGAGCCCGCAGTGGTCGTGGGTATAGGCGTGAATTGCACCTGGCCGCCGGACCTGCCCGCCGAGATCGCCGACGTCGCCATCTCCGCGAACCATGTAGCGGGCCGCGACGTCGACCGTGAGGACCTGCTGGCGTTGCTACTCGAAGGTGTGGCGGCCCGCCTCGACGGGGGCTGGGACGCAGTAGCGGCGGAGTACGCGGAGCGGTGCGCCACGATCGGCCGCGACGTCCGCGTGGAGCTCACGGACGCGGCCTTCGCCGGGCGGGCGACGGGCGTTACGTCCGACGGCCACCTCGTGGTCGAGACGGGCGACGGTCGCCGCACGGTGACGGCAGGAGACGTCGTGCATCTCAGGTCGCAACCGGAGGTTGGTCCCTGAACATCAGCGTCCCGGTTACTCCGCGAGTCTTGCTTCGGTGTAGGCCGCGGCGGCGGCGGCGGCTACGGGCCCCGGTGTGTCCCAGACCTGCAACCCGATGATCTCGTGCACGGGCTGCACTTCGCGCGTCGTCGATGTGATGAACACCTCGCTGGCGGCGGCGAGCTGGGAAAGGGAGAAGTCGTGTTCCTCGGCGTCACCGCAGTCCAGCACGACGCCGCGCGTCACTCCCGCGAGGCAGCCCGTTGCCAAGGTCGGGGTGACCAGCTGTCCGTCGATGCACGCGAAGACGTTCGATCCGGTGCCTTCACACACCCGTCCCTGTAGATCACAGAAGAGCGCCTCCTCGGCGCCTGCCTCGCGCGCGACGCGCAACGCGATCACGTTCTCGGCGTAGCTCGTCGTCTTCAGTCCCGCGACCGCGCTCAGCTCGCTGCGCGGCCATGGGACGGGCGCGAGCGACGCCGCAGGAGACCATGGCACTTGTGGCGCGCCGACGACGATCACAGTCGGACCGCCCGTGCCGCGATCGGACCCGAGCGGAGCGGGGCCGCCCGTCACCGTCAGGCGTACCCGCACGCGAGCGCTGGCGTCGCCACGGTGGGAGGCGACGACGGCGGCCATCGCTTCGGCCAGCGCGAGGTCGTCGAACGGCACGGTGAGCCCGAGACCGGCGGCCGACCGCCTGAGCCGGGCCAGGTGCTCAGCGGCAAACGCCAACCCGGTGTCGGGGTAGGCGAGGAGCGTTTCGAACACGCCGTCGCCGACTGTCAGGCCGTGGTCGAACACGCTCACCGCGGCGATGGCGTCGTCGACCAGCGTGCCATTTAGCCAGACCGTCATGGCGACGACGCTACCGACAGAAGCCGCGCCGCCTTGAGCTCCGTTTCCGCCCACTCACCGTCCGGTGTCGAGTCCCAGGTGATGCCGCCGCCGGTGCCGAAGCGCAGCTCACCGTCGCCCAGCCAGAACGTGCGGATGCCGACGTTGAGATCGCCGACGCCACGATCGGCGTCGACCCAACCGATGGCGCCGCAGTACGGGCCGCGTGGCACGGGCTCGAGCTTCGCGATCACATCGAGCGCCGCCAGCTTGGGCGCGCCCGTTACGGAACCCGGCGGGAACAGCGCGGGAATGAGCTCCGCCCACCCGACGCCGCGCTCGAGTTCGCCGGTCACGGTCGAAACCAGGTGATAGAGCCCGGGGTGGGGCTCGACGACGCACAGGCCGGGGACAACGACGGAGCCGAACGAGCACGCCCGGCCGAGGTCGTTGCGGACGAGGTCGACGATCATCACGTTTTCGGCGCGGTCTTTGGGGAGGAACTGATCGGGCGCCGCGGCGGTTCCCTTGATTGGCTGCGACATCACGAACCGGCCGTCACGCCGAATGAAGCGCTCCGGCGATGCCGACGCCACCTCCACATTGTGATCGGGGAGGCGGACGACGGCCGCGAACGGCGCCGGGTTCCCCTCCGCGAGGGTTGCGCCGAGCGCGGCGACGTCAGCGTCTGGCGGTGCGGGCGCGGCAAGGACGCGACACAGGTTCACCTGGTACACGTCGCCGCGTGCGATCGCGGCGCGGATGATGTCGACGCCTTGCTTGAACGCATGCTCGTCGAGTGACGACACCCATTCGTCTCGTCGCGGCCCGCGCCAGGCGGGGCCGGGCCACGGCACCGCCTCGCGGGCCACCGCGAAGCGAGCACAGGTCACGGGGCCTTCGAAATCGACGACCACCGCCCACTGCCCCGTCGAATCGAGCGCGGCGAGATCGGTGGTGACGTCGACAAGTTCGGTCAGCAGCCGCCCGCCGACCACGGCGAGGGGTGTCGTCACGCCGGAAGCCTAGGTTTTCGGCATGGATTTCGAGCTCAGTGACGAGCAGGAGCAGTTCCGCAAGGTCGTTCGCGACTTTGCGTCCGCAGAGATCGAGCCCCACGCGGAAGCATGGGACCGGGACCACTCGTTCCCGACCGACGTCGTCCTGGCCATGGGCGAGCTCGGCCTGTTCGGCCTCCCGTTTCCCGAGGAGTACGGCGGAAGCGCCGCCGAGTTCTCCACGCTGTGCCTGGCCATCGAGGAGCTGGCGCGAGTCGACCAGTCGATGGCGATCACCCTCGAGGCCGGCGTCGGGCTCGGCGCCAATCCGATCTTCCAGTTCGGCACCGAGGAGCAGCGCCAGCAATGGCTGCCCGACCTCGTCGCCGGGCGGGCGCTCGGCGGATTCGGCCTCACCGAGCCCGACGCGGGCAGCGACGCCGGCGGGACGCGAACGGCGGCGACGCTCGACGAGTCGTCGCGGGAGTGGGTGATCAACGGCGAGAAGGCCTTCATCACGAACTCCGGCACCGACATCACGTCGATCGTCACGGTGACCGCCCGCACCGGACCCGGTGAGATCAGCACGATCGTCGTGCCTGCGGGCACGCCGGGATTCATCGTGCAGCCGCCGTACCGCAAGATGGGGTGGCACGCGTCGGACACGCACGGTCTCACGTTCGCCGACTGTCGCGTCCCCGAGGCAAACGTGCTCGGACCGCGGGGCAAGGGCTTCAGCCAGTTCCTCGCCATCCTCGACGAGGGTCGGGTTGCCATCGCCGCGCTGGCCGTCGGCGTGATCCAGGCATGCCTCGAGCAGAGCGTCGAATACGCGAAGCACCGCAACGCGTTCGGCAAGGCGATCGGCGCCAACCAGGCGGTTGCGTTCGCGTGCTCCGATCTCAAGGTGATGTGCGACAACGCGCGGCTCGTTACGTATCGCGCGGCCGCGTTGAAGGATCGTGGCCGGCCGTTCAAGCAGGAGGCGGCGGTGGCGAAGCTCTACGCGACCGAGGCCGCGGTCACGGCGACGCGCATGGCCACGCAGATCTTCGGCGGGTACGGCTTCATGGACGAGACGCCGGTGAGCCGGCACTACCGCGACGCGAAAGTGCTCGAGATCGGCGAGGGCACCAGCGAGATTCAGCGCCTCGTGATCGCCCGCGGCCTCGGCCTCCCCGTGAGCTGAGAAACCGCCACAGGGGGCTTTTGCGGGCCAGCCCGCTGCCCGCAAAAGCCCCCTACTGCGGTTTGGTGCTCGCCGCGAGGTCCCATTTGGGCTCGCCGAACTTCGCTCGGGTCGCGGCCGCCAGCTTCACTGCGGCGAGCGCGGCCACGAAGGGCCACTCGGTCGGGGGATAGGCGCGCCAAGCCGTTTTGGCTGACGCGCCACGCGGGCGGTTCGCCAGCGGGACGCCGAAAGCAGCGAGTTGCTGCTTGCCGCGCTCAGCGCGGACGCGTTGGCGCCAGAGGTCGCGCCAGCGCGTCGGGAGGTGGACGGTGGCGACCGCCTCGGGTACCTGGACGACGTGCTCGGCGCCGAGCCGACCGAAGAGCCAAGCGTCGTCGAGGATGAGATCGGCAGGCATTTCGTTGGGCAACGCGTCGGACCTCACGGCGTACAGCGTTCCGAGAAGGCCGCCCCAGTCCAGGCGATGCGGGACGCGTGCGACCCGTGCGACGAGCCCCTGGCCCACGTGTTCCTGCGCGCCCGTGGCCGCGACGGCATCGTTGCTTTCGAGCGCGCGGAGTAGCGCGGGCAGCGCCGTTTCGTGCACGGAGATGTCGGCGTCGGCGAACACGTGGATGTCGGCGGCGCCGGCGCGCAACAAATTCCACGCCGCCGGCTTCGATGCGGTGTCGAGCGTGCGTGTGGTGCACCGCACCGTCGAGCGGGCCAGCGCCGTTGCCGCGGGGCTGTCGCCCGGACGGTCGCCATTGATGCAGACGACGATGCGGACGGACGCGTCAGGCACCGAGCGCGCCGACGCGGCGAGGCTTTCGACCGCTCGTGCGACGCCAGGCTCGTCGCGGTGGCACGGCACGCCGACAAGCACCTGCTTCATCGCCGCGCCTCCGCCCACGCGGCGGACGCCTGCGCCCCGTGACCGGCTAGTCGGTACACGAGCGCGCCCAGCGCACCGAAGACGCGCCGCGCGCGGGCGCCCTCGTACTTGTCGAGGTATGTCGCGACGGCCCGGACGCGGAGCGCGGCTGCGCCGCCGGAGTCGGTGGCGGCATCGACAGACGCGCCCCGCTCGTGCGCAACGCGCACCTCCGGAACCACGAGGACGCTAAGCCCCGCGCTGCGCACCCGGCGGCACAGGTCGGCGTCCTCAGCGAACAGGAAGAACCGCGGGTCAAAGCCGTCGAGATGGCGAGCGACGTCGAGAGGCATCAAAGCGGCGGCGGTGTGCACCCATTCGACCGCGACCGGCGGCCCAGCTGCCGGCGGCACGACGGGGCGAACCGGACGACCGATGCGCACCATTCCCCGCAGGACCCTGCCGAGCGTCAGGTCGCGCTCGACGATCGGTTGTGTGTTTCCCCCGGTGTCGATGAGCACGGGGCTGACCAGGCCCGCGCTTGGATTCCCGGCGGCAGCGGCCACGAGCGCGTCGAGGCTACCGGCGGGCCACGTGGTGTCCGGGTTGGCGAACAACACCCAGTCGACGTCGTCGCCGAGCCGTGCCAGGCCGTCGTTGCACGCGACGGCGTAGCCGTCGTTCGCCTCGCGGCCGACCACGACGGCTTCACCGTCGGTGGCGCGCGCGACGCCGGAGGAACCGTCGTTCGACGCGTTGTCGAGCACGATGACGCGCAGCGTGTTGCTCGTGGTTGCGGAGCGGAGCGATCGCAGACAATCGCCGATCGTGCGCGCCGACTGGAAGGTCACGATCACCGCACCGACGACAGCCATCCCCTGATCCTACGAACACTCTCCTACGAATCTCGCCCGGGCGCGCCCCCGTTCCCGGGCGACGCACGAGTAGTTTTGACACGTGGCGACCCCGCACGGCCGCGGGGCCAATGCACAGCCGACCGCACGCTCGCGCTGGCCTCACCGACTCCTGCTGGCTGCGAACATTTTCCTCGGCGTGTGTGTGATGGCCTCAGCTGCGGCGTTCGGCTATCTCAAGCTGAAGCTCGATGACTTCGACCGGGTCGACCTCGCCTGCTCCCTGCGCAACTGCGGTGACGACGATCCCGACGAGCCCATGAACGTGCTGCTCGTCGGCTCGGACACGCGCGAGAACATCAGCAAGGAGGAGCAGGTGAAATTCGGCACCACCAAGGACGTCGGCGGTACCCGCACCGACACGATGATGATCCTCCACATCGACCCGCGGGCGGAGAAGGCCGCCGTACTGTCCGTGCCCCGCGATCTCTATGTGCCCATCGCCGGCACGAACCGAACCGACAGGATCAACACCGCCTTCGGGGAGCAGCCTCCGTCCGGGCGCACGGTCACGACCCGTTCCCGCTCGCGTGCGGGACAGGTCACGACCACCACGACCACCGCGACGACCGTCGTTGTCCAGGACGGCGCGCCGCGGCTGATCGAGACGATCCGCCAGAGCCTCGGCATCGAGATCGACCACTACATCGAGGTCGACTTCAACGGTTTTCGCGACATCGTCGATGCGGTCGGCGGTGTCACCGTCCCGTTCCCCGCGCCGGCGCGCGACAGGCTCGCGGGGCTCGACGTCAAGAAGGCCGGGTGCGTCGAGCTCGACGGAGACCAAGCCCTTAGCTATGTGCGCAGCCGGAACTTCCAGTACCTCGAGGCGGGGCGCTGGCGCACGGAGCCCACCGGCGACATCGGCCGGATCGCCCGCCAGCAGGACTTCATCAGGCGCATGTTGCGGCGGGCGATCAGCCGCATCCAGCGCAACCCGTTGAAGTTCAACTCGCTGCTCGATGCGGGCATCGCGAACGTCAAGTTCGACAAGACCTTGTCGAACAACGACATCACCCGGCTCGGCAAGCGCTTTCGGTCGCTCGATCCCGAGGCCGTCGACATGCTCACGCTTCCTGCCGACGACTTCCGGGTGCGCTCGACCGGTGCGGCCGTTCTCAAATTGCGGGCCGCGGAGGCGCAGATCATCGTCGACCGTTTCAACGGCGCCAGCCAGGCGGAGCAGACCGGACCCCCGCCGAGCATCCCCCCGGGCGGTGTGCGCGTGCGCGTTTTGAACGGGACCGGTGTCAGCGGCCAGGCCGGCCAGGTGTTGCGCGAACTGAACGCCATCGGCTTCGGTTCTGGCGGGGTCGGCGACGCGCCCGGCTTCGGGGAGTCGGCCACGCAGATCCGGTACGGCTCCGGCCAGCTGGCCAAGGCCCAGGTCCTCCAGGCGTACATCGTCGGTGGAGCGACACTCGTGTCCGACTCGACGATGCGCGGCGGCGACGTGGTCCTCACCATCGGATCGCGCTTCGCCGGGGTGCGCGACCCCAAAGTGCCCGCGTCCGCGGTCACATCGACCACGGTCGCGCCGACCCCGACGACCGCACCCAAGGGCGCCGTGCCCGTCCCGAAGGGCGCGCCCGCTCTCAACTGCTGATCACCCCTGCCGCGAAAGTCGTGTCGGCGTGCGACGATCACCGTATGAAAGGCATCGTTCTCGCGGGAGGCAGCGGCACGCGGCTCCACCCCGTCACACTCGGGGTGTCGAAGCAGCTGCTGCCGGTCTACGACAAGCCGATGGTGTACTACCCACTCTCGGTCCTCCTCTTGAGCGGGATCACCGAGATCCTGGTGATCTCGACACCCCACGATCTCCCGCTGTTCCGCCAGCTGCTCGGTGACGGGTCGCGTCTCGGCGTCTCGTTCAGCTACGCCGAGCAACCGAACCCGGGCGGCCTCGCCGAAGCGTTCATCATCGGCAAGGAGTTCATCGGTGATCAGAGCGTGTGCCTCGTACTCGGCGACAACATTTTCCACGGGCATGGTCTGGCCGAGACGCTGAGGGACTCGGTGGACGATCTGAAGGGCGCGACCGTGTTCGGATACCCCGTGAACGATCCGGAGCGCTACGGCGTCGCCGAGGTCGGCAACGACGGCGTCGTCCTCTCGATCGAGGAGAAGCCCGCCGCGCCGAAGTCGAACCTCGCGGTCACGGGCCTGTACTTCTACGACAACGATATCGTGTCGATCGCGGCGTCATTGCCCCGTTCGGCGCGCGGCGAACTCGAGATCACCGACGTGAACCGCGAGTACCTGGCGCAGGGTCGCCTCCGGCTCGTCTCGCTTGGCCGCGGGACGGCGTGGCTCGACACCGGCACGCACGACAGCCTCATCGAGGCGGCGACATTCGTGCAGGTGCTGCAGCACCGGCAGGGCATGCAGATCGCGTGCCTCGAGGAGATCGCGTTCCGCTGCGGCTACATCGACCAGACGCAGCTCGCGCAGCTCGCCGACGGCCTCGGGAAGTCGCGCTACGGCGAGTATCTACGGGCCCTCGCGACCGAGCCGGAACGCTTCATTTAACACGTCGGAGGCGGCAGTAGCCTGGTCGGACCATGAAACTCTTCGTGACCGGCGGTGCCGGATTCATCGGGTCGAACTACGTCCGCTACGCCCTCGGCAACAGCGATGATGAAGTCACCGTCTTCGACGCGCTGACCTATGCCGGCAACCTCGACAATCTCAAGGATCTCGCCGACGATGCGCGCTACCGCTTCGTAAAGGGCGACATCACCGACCGCGACGCGGTGCTCGCGGCCATGGCCGGTCACGACGCGGTCGTGCACTTCGCGGCCGAAAGCCACGTCGACCGGTCGATCGAGGACCCCGATGTCTTCGTGCGCACGAACTGCGACGGCACCAACGTCATGTGCGACGTGGCGCGACAGGTCGGCGTCGAGCGCTTCCTGCACATCTCGACCGACGAGGTCTACGGCTCGATCGACGAGCCGGGGAGCTTCACTGAGACCGACGCTCTGGGTCCGCGGTCTCCCTACAGCGCGAGCAAAGCGGGATCGGACCTGATCGCGCTGAGTTACTTCACCACCTACGAGCTGCCCATGATCGTCACGCGGAGCTCGAACAACTTCGGCCCGTATCAATACCCCGAGAAGCTGATCCCGCTCTTCACCACCAACCTGCTCGACGATCGCAACGTGCCGCTCTACGGCGACGGGCTGAACGTACGGGACTGGTGTTACGTCGTCGACAACTGCGCGGGCGTCGACCTCGTCCTGCGCAGCGGGAAC
>Ga0183260_10001474_pt1 | contig 19532 bp, 12 predicted proteins | sample AntDrymUQ4972206_2_FD_129768 | JGI IMG/M metagenome (GOLD analysis project Ga0183260, IMG submission 129768) | Polar desert sand microbial communities from Dry Valleys, Antarctica - metaG UQ497 (22.06) (version 2) (version 2) | ecosystem: Environmental > Terrestrial > Soil > Desert | place...
CTGACACACCAAGCCTGGCGCCACCTCGGGGGATGCCCGCGCTGATGTCGGCCTGTGTCGTTGTGGTCGTGGCGATGGTCGCCGCGATCAATCTGGCCCTGCCGAAGCTATCGAGGAGCGACCTGGAGCCGACGTCCACCGGGCTTCTCTGGATCGTCGATTCCTACATTCTGGTCTTTGGCGGCCTCCTCATCCTCGCCGGAGCGATCGGTGATCGCTTCGGCCGCAAGGGCGTCCTTCTGACCGCCTCGCTCCCACCGGCCCGCGCGGGCCTCGGCTCGGGTCTCAATAGCGCTGCGCGCGAGATCGGCGCTGCGCTCGGCGTCGCCGTCGTCGGAACACTCCTCACGAGCAAGTTCGCGAGCGACCTTCCTGCACGGCTTCGGGAGCACGCGGATTCGACCTCGGAGACTCTCAGCGCCGCCGAGCAGCTCGGATCGACCGCTCACGCGGAGGCTGTCACCGCCTTCACGGATGCGACCGGGGCGGGCTACCTGGTGATCGCGGGGGTCGTGCTGATCGCCGCCGTCTCAGTTGTGCCGGGACTCCGCGAGAAGGCCCCAAAGCTCGACCTTGAGAAGAGTCTCGCCCAATGAGCGCTGCCCGGATCGACGATCTAGCTGCGTCGCCTTGCGCGCAGTTCGCCGGTGTTGAGCGTGTCGAGAAGCGGCCCGACCGAGAGACTGCGGAAGAACGAGTGTCGAAGCCGTCCCTTTGGATTGACTTCGTAGCGGTTCCGGCGGCCGACCTTCGTGCTGGTCGCATATCCCTCCGCGATCAGTTCAGCCAGGATTCGCTGCGCCGCTCGTTCCGTGATGCCGACGACCTCCGCGATGTCCCGCACACGGGCATCTGGGTCTCGTGCGATGCAGAGCAGCACATGCGCGTGGTTGGTGAGGAACATCCACGCGCCGGTGGGCTGTTCCGGCGCATCCGTTTTCTGCACAGCCAACGATTCTACAGCCACGAGAACAACCTGCCCGGTATGTCGCGGTTTCAAACACGTGACAGTCCATTCATGTATTGTCGGTCTCAGATCGAAAGCAGCCGACGCGTCCCGGAAGGAGAGTCATGAACGTGCTCACGCGTGTCGTGCTTGCCCACAAGCGACTCGTTCTCGGTCTCTGGCTCGTCGTTACGATCGCCTCCTTCGCGGCGATCGGGCCGGCGGGCAGCGCTCTCTCGCAGGAGTTCGGCGTGCCGGGCCGCGAGGGCTTCGAGACGAACAAGGAGCTCGCCGAGATCTACGGCAACGGCGGCGACGTCGCGCCGCTCGTCCCCGTCGTGCAGCTGCCGCAGGGCACGACCGTCGACTCGCCCGGCATCCGGCGCGAGCTCGACGCCGCCCTCGCGAAGGTGCAGGCGGCGCTGCCGGAGGCGAGGACCGCCTCCTATGGCTCGACCGGCGACCGGGCGTTCGTCTCGGACGACGGCCGCACCACCTTCGCGTTCGTCTACATCCCCGCCCTCGGTGGCGTGGAGCCGGGACAGGAAGAGGCCCGGCTCGCACAGGCAGCACTCGCAGGTGTCACGGTCGGCGGGGCTCCCGTCGAGGTGACCGGCCTCGACGCGCTGCGCGCCACCGGCGCGAGCGACGAGGGAACGGGCACCGGCGTCCTGATCGGAACGCTGCTCGCCGCCCTCGGCGCGCTCCTCGTGCTCGCCTTCGTCTTCCGCTCGTTCACCGCGTTCGTCCCGCTGCTGATGGCACTCGTCGCGATCCCGACGACGTTCCTCCTGATCTGGCCGGTCGCGAACGTCACCGAGGTCTCCGTGATCGTCCAGTTCCTCGTCGCGCTGATCGGACTAGGGATTGCGATCGACTACGCGCTCCTCGTCGTCGTCCGCTGGCGCGAGGAACGCGAGCAGCCCGGCGCCACCAACGAGGCCGCGGTGCGAAACGCGATGCGGCACGCCGGCTCGGCCGTCGTCTTCAGCGGCACGACCGTGGCGATCTCGCTGCTCGCGCTACTCGTCGTGCCGATCCCGGCGCTGCGCAGCATCGGCATCGCCGGACTGCTGATCGCGCTCGTCAGCGTCGCCGTCGCGATCACGCTGCTCCCGGTCGTCCTGGCGACGGTCGGCCCCAAGCTGGACTGGCCGCGCAACCGCCGCGACGCCACTGCCGGCCGTGGCTGGTCGGCGTGGGCCCGCCTCGTCGTCCGCCACCGCTGGATCGCCGCGGTGACGTCGGCCGCCGTCCTCGTCGCTCTTGTCGCCGCCGCCTTCTCGATCCAGTTCGGGAACCCGCGCGCCGACTCGCTGGCGCAGGCTGGGACGGCACGGACAGCGCTCGACAAGCTCGAGGACTCCGGCATCGGCACCGGCCCGCTCTCCCCGTTCGACGCGCTCGTCCACTCGGGTGATCCGGCGGCGGTCGCGGCCGCGCTCGCCGACGTCGAGGGTGTCCGCGCGGCCACGGCACCGGAGGAGTGGCGTCAGGGCGGGACGGCGGTCGTGACGATCGTCCCGACCGGCGACGGCAACTCACCCGCAGGCCGCGAGACGCTCGATCGCCTCCGCGCCGCCGCGCACGCGCTGCCGGCCGACGTGGCGATCGGCGGCGAGGCGGCGCAGGGCGCCGACTTCCTCGACGCCGTCTACAGCAACTTCCCGTTGATGCTCGCGCTGATCTCGATCCTCACGTTCCTGCTCCTGGCACGCGCGTTCCGCTCCCTGATCCTGCCGCTCAAGGCCGTCCTGCTGAACCTGCTCTCCGTGGGTGCAGCCTGGGGCCTGATCGTGCTCGTCTGGCAGAAGGGGATCGGTTCCGACGAGATCTGGGGCATCGGGGCGACGCACGCGATCAACGTCGAGATGCCGATCGTGATCTTCGCCTTCCTCTTCGGGATCTCGATGGACTACCAGGTCTTCATCATCAGCCGAATGCGGGAGGCCTACGACCGCACCGGCTCGACCGAGACCGCGGTCGTCGAGGGGATCGGCCGCACCGGCCGCCTCGTGACGAGCGCGGCGCTGATCCTCGGGCTCGCGTTCGTCGCCTTCGCCGCCCAGCCGGGCACCGAGGCGAAGATCTTCGCCACCGCCCTCGGCGGCGGGATCCTGCTCGACGCGACGATCATCCGCGGCATCCTCGCCCCGGCCGCCGTCTCGCTCCTCGGCCGCTGGAACTGGTGGCTCCCTGAGTGGGCGGCCCGGCTCCTCCGCGTCCAGCCTTCACCCCTGCAGCCTCTCGACGCTCCCGAGGCTGCGCCGCAGGGCGATCCCTCTTAAGCGACGTAGGATCGCGGCTCGGGTCAAGAAACAGAGGCGGGTTAGATGACTCAGTCTGGGCCGGAAGCGCCGTGATAGAGCGGCGTGTCCTTTCTTATGGAGACTCGGCGGACGTCTTTCTGCTTCGGCCTCTGGTTCATCGGGACCTTCGCGTTCTCGATCCCGCGGCCCTCCTGTACGGCCCCGTTGTCGACGACGCCGATACATCCTCGGCCCGGGCGCCGGCAACCGGATTGCGGCCGGCGCGCTGCGAGAGATCCTGCTCGCGAATCGCGAACGTCGCGACCGCGGTCGTCCTGTACCGGATCGCGAGGCGCATGCGGTCTCGTTGGCCCGGCAAAGATAGGAGGTCGTGATGAGCGTCGTGACGAGCACACGTGAGAACGAGACGGCTGTCCTGCACGTCGGCGGACTGCACTTCGCAAGCGAGAAGGCCGTCGTCGAACGGACGCTCGGCCGGCAGACCGGCGTCCTCGCCGTCGAGGCGAATCCCGTCGCGCAGACCGCCACGGTCACGTTCGATCCGAACGCGACGTCGGTGAATGAGCTGCGGCGATGGGTCGAGGAGTGCGGCTTCCACTGCGCCGGCCGTTCGGTTCCCGGCCACATCTGCGACCCGATGGCGCACGAAGGCGACAGCGGGGCCGCACACGACGACGCCACCATGGAGCGGGCCGAGGACGCGCACGGGCACGGCCACGGCGGTCACGCCGGGATGTCGATGGACGCGATGGCACGCGACATGCGCAACCGCTTCCTCGTCGCCGCACTCTTCGCGATCCCGATCGCGCTTTGGTCGCCGGTCGGGGAGTTCCTGTTCGGCTCGACGCCGCCGACGCCGTTCGGGATCAGCGACGAGCTGTGGCAGCTCCTGCTCAGCCTGCCGGTGATCTTCTACTCGTCAACGCTTTTCTTCACAGGGGCATGGAACGCGCTCCGCGCGCGAACGCTCGACATGATGGTCCTGGTCGCAGTCGCGATCGGCACGGCGTTCGTCTACTCGGTCGCCGCGACCTTCTTCATCGAAGGCGACGTCTTCTACGAGGCGGCCGCGTTCCTGGCCTCGTTCGTCCTCCTCGGGCATTGGTTCGAGATGCGCGCGCGGGGCGGCGCGAACGATGCCGTTCGCGCGCTCCTCGACCTGGCGCCACCGAAGGCCGTCGTCATCCGCGACGGCGAGGAGTTCGAGGTGCCGACGGCGGAGGTCGCGGTGGGCGATCTGCTGCTGATCCGCCCCGGCTCGAAGGTGCCGGTCGACTCCGAGGTCCTGGAGGGCGAGAGCTCCGTCGACGAGTCGATGGTCACTGGAGAGTCGATGCCGGTGTCGAAACGGCCTGGAGACGCCCTTGTCGGAGCGACGATCAACAAGCAGGGGTCGCTGAGGGCACACGCGACAGCGGTCGGCTCCGATACGGCGCTTGCGCAGATCGTCAAGCTCGTCCAGGAGGCTCAGAACTCGAAGGCGCCGGCCCAGCGCCTCGCCGACCGCGCCGCATTCTGGCTCGTCCTCGTCGCGCTCGTCGGCGGTGCGGGCACGTTCGCCGTCTGGTACTTCGTCGTCGGCGCCTCCGTGACGACCGCGCTCCTCTTCGCGATCACGGTCGTCGTCATCACTTGCCCGGACGCTCTCGGCCTGGCGACGCCGACGGCGATCATGGTCGGCACGGGCCTCGGTGCGAAGCGCGGGATCCTGTTCAAGAACGCGACAGCGATCGAGCAGGCCTCGTCGCTGGACACGATCGTGCTCGACAAAACGGGCACCCTGACGCGCGGTGAGCCCGAAGTCGTCGAGATCGTGACCGGTGACGGTGGCGACGAGAGCGGGCTCCTGCGGCTGACTGCGGCGCTCGAGCGCGAGAGCGAGCACCCTCTGGCGGACGCGATCGTCAAGGCGGCCCAAGGGCGCGGACTGGAGATTCCGGCGGCGACGGCGTTCGAGGCGGTCGCCGGCCACGGCGCGCTCGCCACCGTCTCCGGGCAGCGGCTCGCGGTCGGTAACCGGCGCCTGCTCGACCGCGAGGGCATCTCGCTTGACGGTCTGGCGGCACGCGCGGATGAGCTCGCCGGCGAGGGGCGGACGGTCGTCCACGTGGCCATCGACGGCCGCGCCGCCGGCTTGATCGCCATCGCAGATGCGCCGCGGGACACCGCCCGCGCAGCCGTGTCCGCCCTGAGGGAGCTCGGCATTAGACCGGTCATGCTCACCGGCGACAACCGCCAGACCGCGGAGCGCGTGGCCGCCGCCGTCGGTATCGACGAGGTGCTGGCGGACGTGCTCCCCGGCGACAAAGCGGCTAACGTCGCCGAGCTCCAGGCGCAGGGACGCAAGGTCGCGATGGTCGGCGACGGCGTCAACGACGCCCCGGCGCTCGCCCAGGCGGACGTCGGGATCGCGATCGGCGCGGGAACCGACGTCGCGATCGAGACCGCGGACGTCGTCTTGATGCGGTCCGACCCTCTCGATGTCGCAACCACCGTCTCCGTCGGCCGCGGGACGGTACGGAAGATGCGCCAGAACCTCGCGTGGGCGATCGGTTACAACTCGCTCGCGCTGCCGATCGCCGCGGGCGTGTTCGAGCCGTGGGGATTGACGCTCCGCCCGGAGATCGCTGCGATTTCGATGTCGGGGTCGAGCATCATCGTCGCCGTCAACGCACTCGCCTTGAAGCGGCTCAAGCTCTCGGAGGATGAGCACCCGGGCGGCGGCGACACCGTGGGCGAGCCCCGCAACGTACGCGCACCGAGTCCCGACGACGCGTGACGCGAGGGCTCTCGCTCTAAAGGAAGCCTACAGGATGTCCCTGCTCAAGAGAACGTTGACGGTCAGGGGCTGCTCCTCCGCCCTGGATCCGACGGCGAAAAAAGAAGCATCGCTCACGATCGCCGGCGGCACGGAGACGGGGCCAATCACTCGTCCGCCGAGCTCCGCCCGTCACCTCTGACCAGATCCGCGGCCGCACAATTCGCTATACCCCCCAGGGGTATTTGACACGGCCTGGCTGCTGTGCAAGAATCTGTCTCCTTAATACCCCCAAGGGGTATCTAAACTAGAGGAGACTCTTATGAACGCTCGTCCTGATCCGCGCCGGTGGTGGGCCCTCGGCCTTCTCAGCGCCGCCCAGTTCCTCGTCATCCTCGACACGTCGATCATCGGCATAGCGCTGCCGGACATCCAGGATGCACTGGGCTTCTCGGGCTCTGACCTGCAATGGGTGTTCAACGCGTACGTCATCGCGTTCGGGGGTTTGCTGCTGCTCGGCGGGCGGCTCTCCGACCTGTTGGGCGCCCGACGCGTGTTCGTCGGCGGGTTCGTCCTGCTTGCCGGATCGTCGCTGCTAGCAGGGCTCGCGTGGTCGGACGGCGCATTGATCGCCGGCCGCGCACTTCAAGGTGTCGGGGCGGCTCTGATCGCGCCGGCTGCGATGGCGATCGTGATGTCACTCTTTACCACGCCCGCTGAGCTCGGGAAGGCCATGAGCATCTGGGGAGCATCGGCGCCTGCCGGAGGCACCGCGGGCGTCTTCCTCGGCGGCGTCATCACCGAGTGGGCTAGTTGGCGGTGGACGTTCCTGATCAACGTTCCCGTTGCGCTCATCGTGCTCGCGCTCGTAACGACGCTGCTGCCAAAGTCGCCCGGCCGTCGCGGTCGCATCGACGTGTTCGGCGCCGTCTCGATCACCGCAGCGGTGTCGCTAGCCGTTTATGCCACGGTAACGGCACCCGACGCGGGCTGGGCGACCGCGCAGACGATCGGCCTCTTCGCCGCCGCGGCAGCGCTCCTAGCGGCGTTCGTCGTCGTCCAGTCGCGCAAGCGCGACGCGCTCGTGCCGCTCGGCATCTTCCGGACACAGAACCTCTCGGCCGCGAACGGCGTGATGGCGTTGCTCGGAGCCGCATGGATCCCGATGTGGTTCTTCCTCAACCTCTACCTCCAGAACGTGCTCGGCTACGACGCGATCGAAAGCGGTCTCGCGCTGCTGCCGATGACCGGCGCGATCATGCTGCTGATGGTCGGCGTCACCGGCCGCGTTGTTGCGCAGGTCGGGTTCAAGCTACCGATGACCACCGGGCTCGTCCTGCTGGCCGTCGGCATCGCGCTCTTCGCGCGGATCCCCGCCAACGGCACCTTCGTCATCGACGTGCTGCCGGCGTCGCTGCTCGCCGCCGCGGGAATGTCGCTCGCGTACATCCCCGTCTTGATCGCTGCGCTCTCAAGCGTAAGGCCAGAGGAGTCAGGTCTTGCGTCCGGGCTCGTCAACACGACCTACCAGGTCGGCTCCGCCGTCGGGCTCGCCGCGATGACCGCAGTGGCGACCGGGATCACAGGCGACGCGACCGATGTGATCTCGCTGACCGACGGCTACCAGGCAGCGTTCGTCGGTGCAGCGCTCGTCGCGCTCGGCGCTGCCGCTCTAGCGGCGGTCGCACTCGCTCGGCCGCGCACGGCCGCGGCCGAGACCTCGCAGCCGCTCCGTGAGGCTGCGTAAACCACACCCTAGAAGGAGGCTTCACATGACGTCCAAGCCCATCATCATCGGTTACGACGGCTCGGAAAGCGCCCGCCACGCGATCGCATTCGGCGGGGAGCTCTTCACCGGACGGGACGCGATCGTCGTCACGGCGTTCGAGGACTGGCCACCGGTCGCGGCCGGCGACCGTACGCCGAGTCCCTCGATCGACGCGGCCACGCGTGCCAAGGTCGAACAACTCGCAGCCGAAGGTGCCGATCTCGCGATTTCCGCCGGCTTCAAGGCCGTCGCGCAGGTGGAGTTCGCGTCGCACAAGCCTTGGCGGACGCTCGTCGAGGCGGCGGACGAGCATGACGCGGCCCTGATCCTCGTCGGCTCCCATGGCTTCGGCGGTGTCCGCGCGCTCGCGCTCGGCTCGGTCAGCCACGCGCTCGTCCATCACGCACACCAACCGGTGCTCGCAGTCCCCGCGCCTGCTACGGCCGCGGCTCGGCGAGAGCATCGTGCCGAGCGCACAGCTGCATAACGGATCATGATCGCGTAGACGCATGCCGCACGAGATCCGGACGAGAGGCATCCTCGAAGGCACGAGCCTCGCAGTGTTCCTCGCGCTCGTGCACACGGTCAACGACGCGATCACCGCGATCCTCGGAGCGCTCCTGCCAACGCTGCAGGAGCGCTTCGAGGTCGGCCCGACGACGCTGGCGCTCATCGTCGCGGTCTTCTGGATCTCCTCGTCGGTGACGCAGCCACTCCTTGGCTCGCTGGCCGAGGACATCGGGCTCCGTACGGTTGCCGCACTAGGCGTACTCGCATCCGCGATCTTCCTGAGCCTCGTCGGCGTCGCGCCTGAGCTCTGGATCCTCTTCGCGCTTCTCGTGATCGGCGGCCTCGGATCCGCGGCCCTACATCCGGTTGGGACGACGATCGCCGCTGCCTCGACCCGCGGGAATCGCGCGGTCGGCGTGGGGCTCTTCACCGCCGGCGGCATGATCGGCTTCGCGCTCGGGCCCGTGCTCATCCTCTACCTCGTCTCACGCCACGGAACCGACGCGACACCGTGGCTGATGGTTCCCGGAGTCCTGCTTGCCGCCGCCGTCTACCTCCTCCTGCCGGACTGGCAGCCACACGGCAGACGACGTCTCGGCGCGATGCTCGACCGAGAACTTATTTTCGGTCCGGTCGGCGCACTCGCCCTCGCCGGCAGCTTCACATCCATCGCGTTCGTCACGTTTACGAGCACCCTTCCGCTCTGGCTGGTGCACGAGCACGGCTACGCCACAGACGCGACGACGATCGGATGGACGCTCGCCGTCTTTGCGCTCTCCGCGGGCGTGGGCGCAGTCGTCGGCGGAATGCTCGCGCCCCTTCTCGGTCGAGGACGGACGATCGTCGGCGCGCTCCTGCTCGCAACCGTCCCGCTCGGGATCGTCGTGACGTCGGCGCCGGGCAGCGTAGGCTTCTTATTCGCCTCGGCTGCGGCGGGCGCGCTGCTCTTTGTACCGAGCTCGGTGAAAGTCGTGATCGCGCAGGAGCTCGCGCCGCACTCCCCGGCCGCCGCGTCCGGAATGATCCTCGGCATGACCTCCGCGGTCGCCGGCGCGTTATACATCGCACTCGGGCGCCTGCAAGAGACGATCGGCCTCGAGGCCGGAATGATCGTCGGTTTCTCGATGGTTCTCCCCGCCGCCGCCATCGCAGCGATCGTCTTGCGGCGCTCGCCGAGCATTGCCGCGCTAAGCGCGTGACACGATCGCGACGGCGACCAACACCGATCACAAGCGCTCGCCGCCGTCCGAAAGAGGAGACAAACGCGCACTGCGTCGCCCCGCTGAACGGCGGCCGCGGGCGATGCGCTTCTCAGCAGGTCGAGCTCATCCGATGTCGTCCTCGCCGCTTGATCTGCCAGAACCCCGAGGGTCTGCGTGTGCAGCAGCAGGACGGTGGTGGCGAAGACGTTGATCAGCAGTTTGAAAATGACCCAGTAGTGCCGGGACAAGCCCCACGTCGTGCCGAGTGACTGAACGATGCCGGTCAGCAGCGACACGAGGCTGAAGGGGACCAGGACGAACCAGCCTCCCCAGTCCATCATGAGGTACGCGGCGCGCACCGTCTGAAGCGTCGTGGCTGGTCAGGCCGGCCACGGCCAGGGGCGAAGAATACGACTACTGCGCCGAGCCACCCGACGAGGACGTGACGTGTGCCGTGAGCGCGAACCTGCGCAGGCGAGGCGTCATCGTCACGGCGGCTGGTCGCCGTGATCCACGCCCGCAGGCGGTTTCACTGTGAGTCCCGGGCGCTTCTGGGGTACTGCTGCCCGGCCCGAACGGCGCGTGCCGACCGGAGAGATTGGCGAGCTGTGAGCACGCCCGGCTGGAGCACATCACGGCCGACGCGGCCGATGACACGCCGGAGGTCAAGTGACGAACGCTCAGCGACTTTCATCAGATCGAGCGAAACATCACCATCCGGGCAGGTTCACTTCGGCCTTCGGCGCCCTAATGACGGCTCCACGCGCGTCACGTTTTTTCGTTTGCTGCCCGAGCGCGCGATCACGTTATCGGACGCGACAACAAAAAAGGCATCTTTGCAGGGAAGTTTCTACGGGAGCGACGGGACTCGAACCCGCGACCTCCGGCGTGACAGGCCGGCGTTCTAACCAACTGAACTACGCCCCCGAGCGCCCGGCGATTGTAGCGGTGGCGCTTCTGGTGGGCCGAGAGTGGCTGGCCAACCCCTGAGCCCGGCGCTCGCTCAGATCCCCTTCACGCGAAGTGCTGTCTCGGCTCGGAGGTTTGCATTCCGGGCGCGCGGGAGATCGTGAGGGATGCGCGGGGTGGAGGAGCTGACACGTGGCGACGGCTGAGACGGGGACGCGCCGCGAGCCGTTCGACCTCCTCTGCATCTCGCACCTCCGCTGGGACTTCGTCTGGCAGCGCCCTCAACAGCTGCTGAGCCGACTCTCGCGGGAGCGGCGTGTGGTGTTCGTCGAAGAGCCCCTCCCGGGCGACGGGCCTGCGACACTCGAGCTCGCGCCACGAGCCGAAGGAGTCCTTCTGGCCGTTCCCCGCCTGCCCCCCGATCTCCCGCCGGAGGTCGCCGAGGCAGAGCAGGCGCGACTCTTGGCGGAACTCGTCGAGGAGCTCGCGCTCGAGCGATATGTCCTCTGGCTGACGACGCCGATGGCGGTCGGCTTCACGCGGGCGCTGAACCCGCTCGCCGTCGTCTACGACTGCATGGACGAGCTGTCGTCCTTCGCGTACGCCCCCGAGCAGATCCGGCAGCGAGAAGACGAGCTCTTCGGGATCGCCGACCTCGTCTTCACCGGCGGTGCGAGCCTCTACGAGGCCAAGCGCGAGCGTCATCTCGACGTCCACCTCTTCCCTAGCAGCGTCGACACCGCCCACTTCGCGGCGGCGCGCGGCGCTCTTCCCGAGCCGCATGATCAGGCGGCGATCGCACGCCCCCGGCTCGGCTACATGGGCGTCATCGACGAGCGGATGGACCTCGAGCTGCTCGCCGAGCTTGCCGCCGCCGAGCCGAGCTGGCAGCTCGTGCTTCTCGGCCCCCTGGCAAAGCTCGACCTCGAGGCTCTCCCGCGTGCGCCGAACATCCACCTCCTCGGCCAGCGGCCGTACACCGAGCTCCCGGCCTACCTTCGCGGCTGGGACGTGGCGCTGCTGCCGTTCGCGCGCAACGAGGCGACGCGCTTCATCAGCCCGACGAAGACGCCCGAGTACCTCTCGGCCGGGCTGCCGGTCGTCTCCACTCCCATCGCGGACGTCGTCCGCGCGTACGGCGAATCCGGCCTCGTCCGCATTGCTGACAGCACAGAGGGCTTCGTCGAGTGCTGCCGCGCGGCGATGGCCGAGGATCGGGAAGGACGCCTCCGCCGGGTCGACGCCTTCCTCACCGAGAGCTCGTGGGACTTCACCGCCGCAGACATGAGCGAGCACGTCGAGCGCGTGGTTCGCCGGACCGCGGCCGGGCGGCCGGCGCACCCGCGGAAGACGGCGCCTCGACCGATCGAGCGGCTCGACTTCCTCGTCGTCGGAGCGGGCTTCGCAGGGAGCGTCGTCGCCGAGCAGCTGGCGAGCCGCGGCGCGAGCGTGCTCGTCGTCGACCGGCGGCCTCACATCGGCGGCAACGCCTACGACCACTACGACGACGCCGGCATTCTCGTCCACCGCTACGGGCCGCACATCTTCCACACGAACTCGCGCGAGGTGTTCGCGTACCTCTCGAGGTTCACGGAGTGGGGACCGTACGAGCACCGGGTGCTGGCGAGCGTCGACGGCAAGCTCCTGCCGTTCCCCATCAACCTCGACACGGTGAACCGGCTCTACGGGCTCGAGCTCACCCCGGCCGAGCTCGAGAGCTTCTTCGCCTCAGCAGCCGAGCCGCGCCACCCGGCGCGCACGTCGGAGGACGTCGTCGTGTCCAAGATCGGGCGCGACCTCTACGAGAGGTTCTTCCGCAACTACACGCGGAAGATGTGGGATCTCGACCCGTCGCAGCTCGACGCCTCGGTGGCGGCGCGCGTGCCGGCCCGGCTCGACCGTGACGATCGCTACTTCACGGACACCTACCAGGCGATGCCGCTCCACGGCTTCACGCGACTGTTCGAGCGCCTGCTCGGCCACCCGCGCATCAAGGTCTTGTTGCAGACGGACTACCGCGAGATCGAGCGGCTCGTCGGCTACGACCGTCTCGTGTACACCGGGCCTGTGGACGAGTTCTTCGACTTCCGCTACGGCGAGCTGCCGTACCGATCGCTCGAGTTCCGCTTCGAGACGAGGCAGGAGGAGCGCTCCCTGCCCGTCGCCGTGGTCAACCACCCGAACGAGCACGAGTACACGCGCGTCACGGAATTCAAGCACCTGACGGGCCAGAAGCATGCGCAGACGACGCTCGTCTACGAGTACCCGCGCGCCGAGGGCGACCCGTACTACCCGGTGCCGCGGCCGGAGAACGATGCTCTCTACAAGCGCTATCGGGCTCTGGCAGAGGCGACGCCGGACGTCTCGTTCGTCGGCAGGCTCGCGACGTACAAGTACTACAACATGGATCAGGTGGTGGCACAGGCGCTCGCGGTCGCGCGGCGCCTGCCCCTCCGCGGCGAAGGGCGTCCGGCGCTTCTCGCGGGTGCGGGGGCTCGTCGGCGGGCCGATGCGGACGGCGACGCGGTTGGCGCCGAGCGCCGCTAGCCCGGCCACGCCGCACGCGCGCGTGGCGGTCGTCATGCCCGCGCACGACGCAGCTCCTTTCGTGCGGCGGGCCCTCGCGGGGCTCCTTGCTCAGGAGCTGACGGACTGGGAGCTCGTCGTCGTCGACGACGGCTCGACCGATGCGACGGCGGAGATCGTCGCGCCGTTCCTTCGCGGGCGTCCCGGCAGGCTCCTGCGCCTCGACTCCAACCGGGGACTCGGCGCCGCGCTCAACGCCGGCATCTCGAGCACCACCGCAGAACTCATCGCCTACCTTCCGGCGGACGACGTCGTCTACCCGAGTCACCTCCGCTCTCTCGTCGAGGCGCTGGAGGCCGATCCCGAAGCAGTCCTCGCCCACGCCGGGGCGGCGCATCATGCGCAATCGCAGTCGATCGGTGCGATCGAGGGGTTCGGCCTCCAGCTCGTCCAGGTCCTCCATCGCCGGACGCCCGACCGGTGGGTCGAGCGCGAGGAGCTCGTCACCGACGACCTCGGGGCGATGCTCTGGTCGAAACTGGCCGTACGGGGCCGCTTCGTGGCACGGGAAGAGTCTCGTGCGCGTGGGTCGACCATCCAGGACAGCGGCACAGGCTGATCAGGGAATCGCTCGGGGGCGGGGTGAACGTCTATCGCCGCCATTTCGGCATCGAGGAGCCGCTCCGGTTTCGCTCGTCGGAGGGCGAGCTCCTCGACGAAGAGGAGCTGTACGGCCGCTTCCGCCGCCGGCCTGCGCCCGCGCCGGCGGCCGACGGGCTGAAGATCGTGCTCGTCGGGGAGCTCGCCTACAACCCCGAGCGGGTGCTCGCCTTCGTCGAGCGAGGCCATCGGCTCTACGGTCTGTGGACGCCCGACGGCGCCGGTTTCAACGCGGTCGGGCCGTGCCCGTTCGGCCACGTCGAGGAGATTCCGCGCTCGGAGTGGCGGGCGGCGTTGCGGCGCATCCGACCGGACGTCATCTACGCGCTCCTCAACTGGCACGCGATCCCCTTCGCCCACCACGTGCTGACGGAGAACCCCGGCATCCCGTTCGTCTGGCACTTCAAGGAGAGCCCCTTCGCCGCGATCGAGCGCGGCCTCTGGCCCCAGCTCGCCGAGCTCGATCTCCAGGCCGACGCGCGGGTGTACTCGAGCGAGGAGATGCGAGGCTGGTACGAGACGGCGCTACCGGGCATCGACCGCGACGACGGGCTGTCGATCGTCCAGAACGGCGACCTCCCGAAGGCGGAGTGGTTCACGCCGGATCCCGGCGCGCGTCTGGCAGACGAGGACGGCGAAGTTCATACGGTTTGCGCGGGACGGCCGTTCGGGATCTACCCGGACTTCCTCGCGGAGCTCGCGGTGCACGGCATCCACACCCACTTCCACGGCCCGACCTGGGGGGAGTGGTGGCGGGGCTGGATCGCCGACGCGGGCCGTCTGGCACCGGATCACGTGCACCTCCACCCGACTGTCCTGCAGCCCGACTGGGTGCGCGTCTTCTCCCGCTACGACGCCGCCTGGCTGCACGTCTTCAGGAGCCGAAACGAGGGCGATCTGCGCCGCGCCGTGTGGGACGACATGAACCTCCCTGCGCGGCTCGGGACGTACGCTGCCGCCGGGCTGCCGCTCCTCCAGCCCGACCACGGCGACGCGACCGTCGCCACCCAGACACTCGCGCGGGAGCTTGGCGTCGGAATCTTTCTCGACGACGTCGAATCCTTTTCAGCGCGACTCAACGACCGGGCCGAGGTCGAGCGGCGACGCGAGACCATGTGGGCGGTGAGGGAGGAGCTCAGCTTCGACAGGCACGTGGATCGCCTGCTCGCATTGTTCGAGCGCGCTATCGACGCGCGTGGGCGCTCGGGTGCGCCCCCGAGAAGCGCGCGTCCCATGGTTTCGGTGCACTCACCTGCTGCACGATCAGCCGCTCGCCCGTCGCGTTCGTGATGCCGTGGTAGAGCCCGGCCGGCGCGACGACGCTGTCTCCCTCACCGATCTCGATCCGTCGCTCACCCACCCGGACGCTCGCGCGGCCCGAGAGGACAGTGAGCACGTGCTCCGTCTCCACGTGCCGGTGCGCCGGGATGTCGCCGCCGGGGCCGAGACAGAGGAGCTCGACGGTCAGGGACTCCGCTGCCACGACGGTCTCGCAGACGAAGTTGTCCGGCTTGAACCTCGCGCGCTCGGCAGGGCGCACGAGCTGCAGCGGTTCCTCAGGCGGTCGCTCCGGCTCCGCCTCGAGCTCGCCCCGGGGGAGGTTCTCCGGATCGAGCACGGTCTGAGCAGCTCGTAACGCCTCGGCGACGGGTCGAGCGAGAACGCGACGAAGACGGCCGTCGGGCTGTGGCGACAGGTCGAAGAGACCACCGTCGAAGAAGGCCGTCGGATCCTCCCAGTCGGGTGAGGTCACGATTGGGTAGAGACAGATCCCCTGGAGATCCACGCCGTGCGCGAGCGCCTTGGCGGCCTCTCGCGCGAGGAAGTCGATCCAGGGTGCGCGGGACTCGCCGGACGACCCCGTCTCCGCGAGGACGAGCGGGCCTCCGTACCGCCGCTCGGTCGCGAGGAGGAGCTCGGAGAGCGGGATCCAGCGCGGATCGTCCCAGTCGAGCGAGCGCTGCGGCTCGTTCGGAACGGGAATCGTCCACTGATTGCCGGAGTAGTAGTTCAGACCGACGATGCCGAGGTGTGCACGCGACCCGCCGAGCTCGGGCTCGCGCCGGCCGGCGAGGAGATCGAACGCCTCCGTGACGACGTTCTCGTTGAAGTGAGCGGCCTCCGTCTCGAGGTCGGCGCGTCCCTCGGGCGCATGGAGCCGAACGAGCGGCTCGACCGTCATCAGCTGCGCGTCGGCGTCAACCTCCCAGATCGCCTCGGCGGCGGCGATGGCGGCCCGCACCAGGACGCGCTTGACCGCCGCGCCCTCTCCGTGCCGGAACGGCGCCATGTAGCCGACCTCGCCCGCGGCCCAGGCGGTGTACGAGATCTCGTTCACGGGCGTGAAGAAGATCGGCCCCTCCGTCTCGTCCCGGACGACCTTCGCGACCGCGCGGGCGAATCGAGCGAGACGGTCGACGAACCCCGCGGAGAAGAGGTCGAGCTCGTCCGGGTAGCCGTAGTGCATGAGGTCCCAGACCTGCGCGACACCGACGTCGCGCGCGTGTCGGGCAAGGCCGCGGACGTAGCCGAGGTCGATCGCACCGTCGCGGTCGAGGATCGGCCAGCGGGCGGACTCGCGCACGGCACGGATCCCGGCGCTTCGGCAGAGCTCGTAGTCCTCGCGCGCCTGGACGTCGTGCTGGGTGGCCGCGATCACGTCCAGCCGGTGACCCTCGGTGGTGCGATGGGTGGAGCACTCGAAGCCTCCGAGGAAGAACGAGTCGAAGAGGCTGGTCACCTGCCCGCCTCCGCCAGCACCTCGTCGAAGAGGCGCTCCCAGCGCGGGACGGTCACCTCGACGCTGTACTCGCGCTCGACCGTCTGTCGGAGCGCCGAGCCCAGGCGCCGGCGCAACCCCTCGTCGCGCACCAGCCGCGAGACGGCCGCCGCCACCGCCGGCGGATCCTCGTGCAGGACGTGGAGCCCCGAGACGCCGTCCACGAGCTGTTGCTCGGTTCCGTTGTCCTTTGTGGCAACAATCGGCAGAGATGCGGCGCCGGCTTCGGCGATGACGTGCGGCATTCCCTCGGCGCGTGAGAGCCAGACGAAGACATCGAACGCGCCGAGCAGCGCAGGCACGTCTGCGCGGTCGCCGAGAAACGCCACGCGATCCTCCAGCCGGAGACGCGCCGTCAGCTCCCGCAGCTCGTTCTCGTACTCCGGCATGAACGCGTCGGCGCCGCCGACGACGAAGAACCTCGTCTCGGGGAGCTCGTCGAGCACGAGCCGCGCGGACCGGAGGAAGTCCTCCACGCGTTTCTTGCGGTCGAGGCGTCCGACCCATCCCACGGCGGCAACGCCGTCTCGAAGACCGAGCGCCGCGCGGGTCTGCGCCCGGGCCTCCGGACGGAAGTCGGCGAGATCGACCATCGAGGGAATCTCGACCGCATGCCCCTCACGACCGGGCATGACCGCAGCGGCGGCATCGCGGATCGTCCGGCAGACGCCGATGTAGCGGGCCGTCAGGTGCTTGGGAATCGCAGTCGCCTCGGAGACGAGACCGCCGTGCTCGATCAGCGGTGGTGGTCGGTCGCAGCGCTCGAGGGCCGGGACGGCGTCGGGAACCGCCTGGCAGGCAACAACGAGGTCGACGTCCGCAAACCGCGCGGCGAGGTGGTTCACGGTTTCCTCGAACGAGAGCCGGTAGGGAGTGCGATCGATCGCGATCCCGGTCTCCTCCAGCTGTCTCTCTCCGAGCTCGGGCATGCCCGGCCGTCGCTGACACGCGACGACCTCGAGCCGGTACCTCCTCGGATCGAGGTGCCGCGCGAGATGCCGCACCTCGGTCTCCTCGCCCCCCACCACGAGCCAACCGAACACGAAGAGGACCCGGTTCACGACCGCATGTCGAAGACGGCCTGGATGGAGTGCCGTTCCCGCGCTCCCAGCTCCTGCACGAACCGAGGCGCCTCCTCGAACGGCACGATGTCAGTGATGACGTGCTCGAGCAGGAGATCGCCGTCCGAGCGCAGGAGGTCGACCGTCTCGGCGGCGAGTCGTCGGTGGTCCCAGCGATCTTCCATCCCGCGCGGCACGCGAGCGATCTGCGCGCAGCGAATCGAGAGACCGTTGTGGTGGAACTCCTCTCCCAACCTCAGCTCGTCCGCGCCGCCCTGGTAGAAGGCGAGGTCGATGACGGTGCCCTGGGGCCGGAGCGACCGGAGCGCCGAGCCGAGCGCCGCTGCCTGCCCGCGACACTGGAAGGCGAGGTCTGCGCCCCGCGTACCGTCCTCCGAGCGCCACTCGTCCTTGAGCCGCCGCCACGCTTCTCCCTCGGCGTCGTCGACAGGCATGAGACCAAGCGCCTCGACGGCGCCGAGCCGGGCCGGGGTTGCGTCGGCGACCGCGACCGCCTCTGCTCCGAGCCGCTTCGCCCACAGGCCAATGAGGAGGCCGACCACCCCGGCGCCCTGCACGAGTACCCGGCGGCCGGCGACGCCGTCCGCGAGGCCGGCCGCCTCGGCTCCCTTCGCCTCCGCTGCAGCGTGCAGCAGCCCGTTGGCGCAGATGGGTCCCATCTGCGCGACGTAGATCCCTAGGAGTGGGTCGAGCTCTCCGTCGAGGACGGTGAAACAGTCCGCGGCGCCGTGGGCAGTATGGCCCGTCTTGTGCCCGTAGCTCAACGCCACGATCGAGCCAGGCTCGGCCGACGCCGCGCGCGAGACCGAGACGACGCCGACCTCCATGTAGCCGGTGAACGGCACCGGGTACACGGTCCCCACGGCAGCATCGTCAAATGCGCCGATCGCGTCGTCCCACCGTGCGTGCAGGTAGGGATTCGTCCCTTTCAAGAACGTCAGCTCGGTGCCGGCCGAGAAGCCGGAGTACAAGGTCTCCACCTGGAACGACCCTTCGGGGAGTGGGTCCTCGAGGTAGCTCCAGACGTAGGGCTCCCCCGGCGCCTGGAAGCCGAGGCACCGGATCTCACGCTGCTCAGTCACGTCGTACGGCGGGGGCGAGCTCGAGCGGACGGCGCTCGAGCGCCGAGCGTTCGAGCGCACAGGCGAGCCGATGGGTGCGGAGCGCCTCGGCGTAGGGAACCTCGATCCGGTTCGGCTTGCCCTGGACGGCATTCACGAAGTCGCGATCCTCGAGGACGAAGGGATCGACTTGCGAGGCGATGACCGGTCGTCCCTCACCGACGTCGATCATCACCTCGAACTCCGCCAGCTCGATCACGAGCGAGGGGCTGAACGTGTGCAAGCCGATGCGGTGCGGCCAGTCGAGAAGGCTCGTCGAGGACACCGAGCCCACCGCACCCGTCTCGAACGTCAGCGTCGCCGTCGTGACGTCGTCGATGTCGCCGTCGGCATCCGCGCCGTCGACGCGCGCGCCGGCGGCAAAGACGGAGGTCACCTCACCGACGAGGGAGCGGGCGAGGTCGAGCACGTGCGTCGTCTGCTCGACCGTCTGCCCGCCCGAGAGGTCGCGTTGCGCCCACCAGCTCGCGGGCGGCCTCGCATCGAGCCAGTATCCGAGCGCGAGGCGTGCCGGGTTGTCGGCGAGGAGCTCGCGCGCCCGCCGAAAGACATCGAGATAGCGCCAGTGATATCCCACTCCCGTCGCGAGCTCTGACCCTTCCAGCCTCTCTGCGATCGCCTCTGCCGTCTCGAGGTCGGCTGCGAGAGGCTTCTCGACGAAGAAGGGCAGGCCCAGCTCGATCGCTGCGAGCTCCGGAGCACCGTGCGCGAAGGGCGGCACGCAGACGTAGAGGGCGTCGAGGCGCTCGCGTGCGAGCATCTCCTCGTGGCCCTCGTAGGCTGTCGCGCCAGATCGCGAGGCGAGGGCTCGGGCTCGCTCGGCGACCGGGTCGGCGATCGCAACGACCTCGACATCCGGGAACTCGAGCAGGTCGCCCAGATGGCGGTTGGCGATGCCGCCGGCTCCGACGAGGCCTATGCGGGTACGCGTCACCCGTCGCCCCGAAGGACGGGGAATCTCTGAGAGAGCCGCGTCATAGGCAGCGCCCATCTCCTCCCCC
>Ga0183260_10001475_pt1 | contig 19531 bp, 18 predicted proteins | sample AntDrymUQ4972206_2_FD_129768 | JGI IMG/M metagenome (GOLD analysis project Ga0183260, IMG submission 129768) | Polar desert sand microbial communities from Dry Valleys, Antarctica - metaG UQ497 (22.06) (version 2) (version 2) | ecosystem: Environmental > Terrestrial > Soil > Desert | place...
ACCGGTCGGCGTCGACCGACTCGAGACCGGGCAGCGTCACCGCGGTGACGTCGTGTCCGTCGGCACGCAACGCGGCAGCGACCTCGTCCCATGCCCACGCACCGAGCCAGAACCCGGGAACCAGGACGATCGGTGCCGCAGCCATTCCTCGACCCTAGCGGCGCTGAGCCCCGGCCGGGCGAGGACGAGCGCGTCGCCCTCGCGGACCCGCGCGCGTTCCCACCGTTGGCCGAGATCTAGATCTCCAATGTGCGCGTGGCGCGAAAGGCATCGAGAAACCGCCTGTCGTGCGTGACCAGGATGACGGTGCCTTCGTACTGCTCGAGCGCCGTCTCGAGTTGCTCGATCGCCTCGAGATCGAGATGGTTCGTCGGCTCGTCGAGCGCCAGGGTGTTGACGCCACGCGCGGCCAATAGCGCCAGCATCGCTCGGCTTCGTTCGCCGGGCGAGAGCGACCGAGCCGGACGGCGGATGTGGTCGGCACCGAGCGCGAACTTGGCGAGGAGAGAGCGAGCAGCGCCGGTGTCGAGGCCCGAAGCCGCGAGGAAGAGCTCGAGCAACGAGCGCTCTTCCACGAACAGTCCCCTCCCTTGAGGCAGCTCTCCGAGGACGACGCCCGGGCCGACCCAGCGCCGCCCGCCCGTAAGCGGGACCTCGCCGAGAAGCGCCTTCAGGAGGGTTGTCTTGCCGGCCCCGTTCCGTCCCAGAACGACCAGCCGGTCACCGTTTTGCACCTCGAGGTCGATCGGGCCGAGCCGGAAGGCTTCCCGCACGACGACCGCTTGCTCGAGCCTCGCGACGACGTCTCCCGTGCGCCGGGCAGGCGACAGCTGGAGCTCGAGTCGCCAGGGTGACCACGGCTTCTCGACGGGCTCCAGAAGTCCGAGCTTCTTCTCGAACCGCTTCCCGACGTCCTTCGACTTTTTCTTCTTGCGACCCTGCCCGTACCCGCGCTCCTCCCATTGACGCATGGCTCGGGCCTGCTCCTGAATCCTGCTTCGCTCGCTTGCGTAGAGGCGATACGCGCCTTCGTGCCGCTCGCGCGAGCGACGGCGTTCGGTCTCGAAGTCGTTCCATCCGCCCGCGTACTCGCGCACGCGCCGCGTCTCGGCCTCGAACTCGACGATCCGGGTCATCCGCTCCAGAAAGGTTCGGTCATGGGATACCGCCACGAGCCCGCCGCGGTGGCGGTCGAGGAACCGCTCGAGGAGCTCGAGCCCCGCGAAGTCGAGGTCGTTCGTCGGCTCGTCGAGCAGCAGCACGTCGGCGTCCGAAGCGAGGATCGCCTCGAGCTGAGCGCGAGCCGCCTCGCCGCCGGATCGGTCTGTCTCGTCCGGCTCCTGTGCGAGATACGCCAGAGCCAACCCCGGAGGCTCGAGGCTCAGCGTCCCCGAGTCGGGCAGCTCGAGACCGGCGAGCACGCGGAGGAGCGTCGACTTGCCGACCCCGTTCGGCCCGACGACGCCGATCCGGCTGCCGGGTGTCACGGTGAGCGAGATGCGGTCGAGAACGACGGTGTCGGCGAAGGACTTGCTTATAGATCGAGCAGCGAGCGCACCACGAGCGCGCGACATGGGCTGACCACCTCCAAGCACTGGGCCGGGAACGAGGACGGGTATCGGTCAGCGTGCGCGCATGAAAGGGAGCTCACGCTCCTGTGAGGCAGGATAGAGGAACGCGACACGCGCGGTGCCCGGGTAGCCGTCGGTAGCTTTCGGAGCGTGGCCATCCAGAACGGAGAACCGTTGATACGGGCGCGCGGGCTCGTCAAACGCTTCGGCGAGCTGACTGCGGTCGACTCCGTCGACTTCGACCTGCAACGCGGGGAGGCCTTCGGATTTCTCGGCCCGAACGGCGCCGGGAAGACGTCGACGATGCGGATGATCGGCTGCGTCTCGCCGGTCACGGCCGGGACGCTCAGCGTCTTCGGGCTCGACCCGGCTCGCGACGGAGTCGAGATCCGCGGCCGGCTCGGAGTCGTCCCGCAGGAGGACTCGCTCGACATGGAGCTGACCGTCCGCGAGAACATCATCGTGTACGGCCGATACTTCGGACTGCCACGCCCGGTGCTCCGAAAGCGGGCCGACGAGCTCCTCGAGTTCGTCGAGCTCACCGACCGCGCGAAAGATCGTGTGGAGCCCCTTTCGGGAGGGATGAAGCGGCGGCTGACGATCGCGCGCTCACTCGTCAACGACCCCGAGGTGCTGCTGCTGGACGAGCCCACGACGGGACTGGATCCACAGGCGCGCCACGTTGTCTGGGATCGCCTCTACCGGCTCAAGCGCCAGGGCGTGACGCTGCTCCTGACGACGCACTACATGGACGAGGCCGAGCAGCTCTGCGACCGCCTGGTCGTGATGGACAAGGGGAAGATCGTCGCCGAGGGCTCGCCACGGGAGCTGATCGAGCGCTACTCGACACGAGAGGTCGTCGAGCTCAGGTTCGAGGACGACGACAAGCGCCCGGACGACTTCGGCTACTGGACGGACGGGCTCGTCTCGCGCGTGGAGCCCTTGCCGGACCGCGTGCTGCTCTACACCGATCAGGGCGATGCAGCGGCCCACGGGATCCACGAGCGCGGGCTCGTTCCCGAGAGCGTGCTCGTGCGGCGAAGCACCCTGGAGGACGTGTTTCTCCACCTCACCGGCCGGACGCTCATCGAGTGACGACTCGCGCGCTCGCGGTCCGTCCGCTCGAGTTCTATTTTGCGCAGTACCGCCGGGTCTGGCGAGGAACGGCGATCTCGAGCGTCGTCACCCCCGTCGTCTTCCTGCTCGCGTTCGGGTTCGGGCTCGGCGAGCTGGTGGACCGAAGCGCCAATCTTCCGAACGGCATCTCGTACATCGAGTTCGTCGCGCCCGGGCTCATCGCGGCGACGGCGATGCAGATCGCATCGTTCGAGGCGAGCTGGCCAGTGCTCTCCGCGATCAAGTGGAGCCGTCAGTACCACGCGATGCTCGCGAGCCCGCTCAGGGTAGGAGACATCCTCATCGGGCACCAGGCTTTCATCGCGTTCCGCATGCTGCTGACGGCGACGGTGTACCTCGCCGCGATCGCGGCGTTCGGAGCGGTGAACTCGCCGCTCGGCGTCCTCGCCATACCCGTCGCGGTGCTCGTCGGCGTGGCCTTTGCCGCACCGATTGCCGCTTGGGGCGCATACACGGAGAACGAGGCGTCGTTCGTGGCGATCTTCCGCTTCCTGATCCTGCCGATGTTTCTCTTCTCCGGAACGTTCTTCCCAATCGAGCAGCTCCCGCGCTTGCTCGAGCTAGTCGCGTACGCGACGCCGCTCTGGCACGGGGTCGACCTCGCCCGGCAGCTGACGCTCGGCGATGTGCAGCTCTGGAGCGCCCTCGGCCACCTGGCATATCTCCTCGCGTTCATCGTCGTCGGGATGACCGCCGCGTATTACTCGTACAGACGGAGGCTGCTCGTCTGATGACAGAGCTCGCCGCCGATACGCGCTTCGCACCCCGCCCCCGCCGGCGCATCGGCGGGCTTCTCATCGTCGAGCGCAATGCGATGGTCTACCGCAGGACTTGGCTGATCCTCTTCTCCGGGTTCTTCGAGCCGCTCTTCTACCTCTTCTTCTTCGTCTATCCGCTCGGAGATCTGATCGGGGAGATCGCTCTCGGCGGGGCGACGCTCGAGTACGCCGCCTTCGTCGCGCCGGCGCTGCTGGCGGCGTCGGCGATGAACGGCGCGTTCTACGACGCGACGAACGTGTTTTGGAAACTCCGCTACGGCAAGGTCTACGACGCGATGCTCTCGACCCCCGTGAGTCCAGGGGATGTGGCGGTAGGGGAGACGATGTGGGCGGTCGTGCGGTCGCTCATCTACTCGGTCGCGTTCCTCAACATCATCCTCGTGCTCGGCCTCGTCGACTCGTGGTGGGGACTTCTCATCCTCCCCGCGTGCTTCGTCATCGGCTTCGGCTTCGCGGGCGCGGGGATTGCGGCAGTCACGTGGATGCGGGGCTGGCAGGACTTCGACCTGATCCAGCTGGTGATGCTGCCGATGTTTCTCTTCGCGACGACGTTCTTCCCGTTGTCGGTGTATCCGGAGGCGATCGAGTGGATCGTGCAGGCGCTTCCGCTCTACCACGGGATCGAGCTCATCCGCGCGCTCTCGACGGGCTCGGTCGGCCTCTTCCAGCTCGTCAACGTCGCCTATCTGCTGACGATGGGGGTTGTGGGGATGTTCATCGCCTCGAAGCGGATCGACGGTCTCTTGTTGAAGTAGGGCCGGGCATGCCGGCCCTACAGGGCGATCGCTTCGCCGTTCCGCCGTGGATCGCCTGCCGCTCCCATGCGGCCGACGCAGCTGACCGCGCCGAAGTAGTGGTGGAGATCGTCCCAGCGCCGAACCGTGCGTCCACGCGCCTCGAGCTCCTCGAGCGCGGACTCGTCGACCCCGGGCTCGACGTCGACGAAAGCCGGCGTGGGGTGGACGCGAGGCCGCGACACGGCGTCATCGGGAGAGAGGCGCTCGTCCAGGACGCCTGCGAGCACGGTCGCGAGTGCCGTTCGCAGCCGCGTCGCCCCCGCGGCGCCGATCGCGAGCTCGAGCCCCGAGTCGTCGAAGGCGAGACTCGGCGCCATCCGGCTCTCGAGGTGATCTCCCGGCTTGGGCTCGCCGAAGACGATGTCCGACTCGCCGAGGAGGTTGTTCAGCTGCAGGTCGAGGCCGGGCACCCAGACACCGGCGCCGACGCCGAGCGAATGCGTGAGGACGCAGGCACAGCCCTGCGCGTCGACCGCGACCATGTTCGTCGTGTGCTCGGTGCCCAGCTGCGGCGACTCGAGCGTCGCCACCAGCTCGAGCACGCGCTCGGCCGACGGGAGCCCGGCCAGCCGTGGGAAGCGGGGCAGGAGCTCGGGCAGACCCGAAAGCCCGCCACGCGTCGCGATCCGGTGTCGATGGAAGTCGACGAGCAGAGGATCGCTCCAGCGGGGCGAATAGCCCCGAAGGTCGGCTTCAGCGATAACCAGGCCGTCCATCTGCAGAAGAGCCTCGGCGATCGATCCGCGGTACACGCTTTCGGCTCCCTCTTCGCTCAGGGCCTCGAGCGCGTCGACGAGGCCGGGCTGCTCCAGCAGCTCGCCCGCCTGCAGCATGCGACTCTCGCGGACGAAGATCTCACCGCCACGCTCGAGCGAGAAGACGTCGCGGAGCATCTCGAGCGAGCGCGCATGCATAGGCGGCAGAGGAACGCCCCGCCGGGCGATGAGAAGAGCAGGCTCGACGAGCCGTCGCCACGGCAGCCGGCCGAGACGCTCCCAGAGTTGCCCGAGCGCGGCGGGAAGCCCGGGCACGGCGCACGACGCCGGCCCGATCGAGTACACGACGATCTCGTCGCCGAAGGCGACAGGCAGCTCGACGAGGTCGCTTGCTCCGGATGGCACCGCCGCGAACCCGTCGAGGTTCGAGACCCGCGAGCCATCGAAGACGATCGCGTGACAGCCTGAGAGCAGGCCGCTCATCACCGTCTCGGCGACGCACGAGACGAGGCACATGGCCACCACCGCGTCCGCAGCCGTCCCACCCTCGGCGAGGATCTCGGCTCCGACCTCGGCGGTCGCGGGGTGGCCCGCGGCGACTCCGGGACGCATGCAACCATCCTGCCGCCAAGTACCATCCTGCCGCCAAGTAACAGTCTGTTACAAGGTTATCTTCGGCTGCTAGCCTTCCGGAGACCGCAATCGCGGCTTCGGCGTGTTCTTCCTTCACGCGGGGCGGGGATTGCGGAGTCGTCTATGAGAGGAGCAGCATGAGCCTCACCAAGGAAGTCAAGCTGGAAGTCATCGAGAAGCACGGCTCCGGTCCGGCAGATACGGGATCCCCGCAAGTCCAGATCGCGATGCTGACGCGACGGATCAACGATCTGACCGAGCATCTCCGGGCGCACCCGAAGGATCATTACTCCCGTCGGGGCCTTCTGAAGCTCGTCGGTCGCCGCCGCCGCTTTCTCGACTATCTTCAGCGAAAGGACATCGAGGGCTACCGTGCCCTCATCAAGGAGCTCGGCCTGAGACGCTAAGGCTCCGTCGAGGGAAGGTGGAAGTTTGAGCGAGTCCCAGGCGGAGGGGACTGACTCAAACCTCCACCTTCCAGAAACGAAGGAATAGGTGAAGGGATACACCACATGAGTACGATTACCGGGCAGATCGCCACGGTTTCCGTCGACGTCGGCGGCCAGGAGCTCGTCTTCGAGACGGGCAAGTTCGCTAAGCAGGCCGACGGCGCAGTCGTCGTCCGCTCCGGCGACACGATGATCCTCGCGACGGCCGTCGGACGGCCGGACGCGCGGCCGGATGCGGACTTCTTCCCCCTGACGGTCGACGTCGAGGAGCGGATGTATGCCGCCGGCAAGATTCCGGGCGGCTTCTTCAAGCGGGAAGGGCGGGCGACCGAGCGCGCGACGCTCACCGCGCGCATGATCGACCGGCCGATCAGGCCGCTCTGGCCGAAGGGGTTCCGCAACGAGGTGCACCTGGTGTGCACAACCCTCTCGGCCGACCTCATCACGCCCCACGACGTTCTCTGCATCAACGGCGCCTCGGCTGCGCTCATGGTCTCGCCGCTGCCGTTCCTGGGGCCGGTCGGGGCCGTTCGCATTGCGCGCATCGACGACGAGCTCGTCGTCAATCCCTCGCTGGAAGCCCTGGAGGAGTCGACACTCGACCTGATCGTCGTCGGCACGAGCGAGGGGCTGACGATGGTCGAAGCCGGGGCCGACCAGGTTCCCGAGGAGAAGATTCTCGACGCTCTCGAGCTGGCCCACACGGAGATTCGCAAGATCTGTGAGGCGCTTGAGGATCTGCGTTCGCGGGTCGGCAAGGCGAAGTGGGTCGACGCCGATCTCACCGCAGAGCTCGAGGCCGCGCATGGCCAGGCGATTCGCGCCGCGATCTCCGCGCACGGGCTTCGTGAGGCGTCGGCCACGATGGAGGCGCTCGTGTCCGACGTTTCGCCGGAGATCTCGATGGCCACGACCGAGGAGGACATCGTCCGATCGAGGCAGATCCGGGCGAGCTTCGCGTCGATCCTCGAGAGGGCGCGCCTGGAGGCGGTGGAAGGGCCTCTACGCGAGCAGTTTCTCTCGGATCTGCAGGAGCTGACGGATGCGGAGCAGGACTCGAAGGAGCTCCGCTCGGCGAAGCGCGATCTGCTCTTCGAGCGGATCCACGAGGGCCTCGAGCTTCCGTTCCCGGTCGGCGCTCTGCCGGCCGAGGGCGAGCCCCAGGTCAAGGACTCGGTGACACGTCAGTTCGTCAAGCGTGCGTCCGAGGCCGTCTACAAGAACCTCGTCCGCAAGAAGATCGCGATCGACAAGCGGCGTCCCGACGGTCGCGCCGCGGACGAGATTCGCCCGATCGAGTGCGAGGTGGGCGTGAGCCCGCGAACCCACGGGTCAGGGCTCTTCACCCGCGGGCAGACTCAGATCCTGTCTCTGCTGACGCTCGGAACGGCCAAGGAGGGTCAGAAGATCGACGATCTCTCCCGCGAGCAGCAGCGCCGCTTCATGCACCACTACAACTTCCCGCCCTACTCGGTCGGGGAGACGGGCTTCATGCGAGGCCCGAAGCGGCGTGACATCGGCCACGGTGCGCTGGCCCAGCGCGCGCTCGAAGCTGTCATCCCGACCGTCGAGGAGTTCCCGTACACGGTGCGGCTCGTCTCCGAGACGCTCGAGTCGAACGGCTCCTCGTCGATGGGCTCGGTCTGCGGCTCCTCGCTGGCCCTGATGGACGCGGGTGTGCCGATCAAGGCACCCGTGTCGGGCATCGCGATGGGCCTCGTCATGGAGGGCGACGAGTACGTCATCCTCACGGACATCCAAGGGGCTGAAGATCATCTCGGCGACATGGACTTCAAGGTCGCCGGGACGACCGAAGGCATCACCGCGCTCCAGATGGACATCAAGATCACGGGAGTGACGCAGGAGATCATGCGCTCCGCGCTCGCGCAGGCGAAGCAGGCGCGCGAGTCCATCCTCGAGAAGATGCTCGCAGTGATCCCGGAGTCGCGCACGGCGCTCGCGGACCACGCGCCGCGGATCTCGTCGGTCAAGATCGACCCCGAGAAGATCGGCATGGTCATCGGCAAGGGCGGCGAGACGATCCGCGCGCTCGAGGCCGACTACGACGTGCAGATCGACATCGAGGAGGACGGCACGATCCTCATCTACGCGACCGAGGGGACGAAGGCGGAGGCTGCCATCTCGGCGGTCACCGCGCTCACGAAGTCGCCCGAGGTAGGCGACAGCTACACCGGCAAGGTCGTCAAGACGACGCAGTTCGGCGCCTTCGTCGAGCTCAAGAAGGGCACCGACGGCCTGCTCCACGTCTCGAACGTGGGACCGGGTCGCGTCGCGCACATCGAGGACGTGATGGCGCGTGGCGATGTCGTCGACGTGGTCGTGCAGGAGGTCGACAAGGACCGCGGCCGCATCGGCCTCAAGCTCGTCGCGAAGCACGAGAACGGCGGCCTGGTCATGCCCGAGGAGCTGATCGAGCGAGCGAAGGACGCGCCGCCTCGTGAGGAACGCGAGGAGCGGCCTCGTGGCGGCGGGCGCGGTGGCGACCGCGGCCGGCCGCGCGAGCGCGAGCGGCGCTAGGAACCAGAGGTCAGGTCTTCCACGTTCCAGTCAGGAACGTGGAAGACCTGACCCAGTACGATCCGCCGGTGCTCAAGCACGATCTCAGCGAACTTTCGACCGGCGAGCGCGTCATCTCCGAGCGCATTCCCGGCGTCCGCTCCGTTTCGCTTGGCTTCTGGGTCGGAGCGGGCTCACGCGACGAGCCCGACGCGCGCGCTGGCGTCTCCCACTTCATCGAGCACTTGCTCTTCAAGGGCTCCTCGCGCTACTCCGCGCAGGAGATCGCGGAGATCTTCGACGAGCTCGGTGGTGAGCTGAACGCCGCCACCTCCCGGGAGACGACGGTCGTCTACGCTCGCATTCCCGACGAGAAGCTCGAGACCGCGCTCGACGTCATCGCGGACATGGTCTACCGGCCCTCGTTCGACGAGCTCGACTCCGAGCGAGAGGTCGTGCTCGAGGAGATCGCGATGGTCGAGGACACACCGCACGATCTCGTCCACGACATCGCCGCCGAGGCCGTCTTCGGCGGGCACCCGCTCGGCAGGCCCGTCATCGGTCGAGCAGAGGTGATCTCGAGCGTGTCTCGCCGGGCGCTGTCCGCGTATCACCAGCGCGCATATCGCGGCGACCAACTCGTTCTGGCTGCAGCTGGAAACGTCCGCCACGCACGTCTCGTCGAGCTACTCGAGGAGCGCCGAATCGATCCGCGTGCCGGAGTGGGGCTCGCCAGCCGCAAGCCTGTTCGGCGCGTGCCGCCGCCTCGACTCCGCTTCCAGCGCAAGGACACCGAGCAATACCACGTCTGCCTCAGCGCTCCCGGAATCGCCCGGATGGACGAGCGCCGCTTCGCGGCATCCATCCTCGATGCGATCCTCGGCGGGTCGGCCTCGTCGCGCCTCTTCCAGGAGATCCGCGAGAAGCGCGGGATGGCGTATTCGGTCTACAGCTACGCCTCGCAGTACTCGGACGCCGGCCAGATCGGGCTTTACGTCGGCACGCGCGTCGAGAACCTTCCTGCCTGCCTGGAGATCGCCGTCGCCGAGCTTGCAGACGTCGCGGCCGGGAACGTGCGCCCCGAGGAGCTCCAGCGGGCGAAGGAGAATCTCAAGGGCCGCCTGCTCCTCTCGCTCGAGTCGACCTCGAATCGGATGACCCGCCTCGGCAAGGCGACGATCACCGACACGCCGCTGCTCGAGGTCGAGGAGATCGTCCGCCGTCTCGAGTCGGTGACCGCGACCGACGTCGCCGCGCTCGCGGACGAGCTTCTCGCCGTGGAACGTCTCTCGGCGGCAGGGATCGGGCCCGACGAGAGCCGCTTCCGCGACGCCGTCGCGCGTGTCAGCCCGGGCCTGCTCTCGGAAGCCGCGTGAAGGTCGCGCTCTTCGGGGTCGGCGGGAAGGTCGGTTCCGTGCTTGCTCCGGCGCTGGCAGCTGCCGGCCATGAGGTCGTCGACGGCGGTTCGACCGGACCTGAAGGGTGCGCCGCCGCCATCGACTTCACACGACCTGATGCGGTTGGTGACAACGTCACGCGGTGCCTTTCGGCGGGTGTGCCAGTCGTCATCGGGACGACGGGCTTCGACGGCGAGGCAATCGACCAGGCAGCGCGCGAAGCCGGGGTTCCGTGCTTCCATGCCGCGAACTTCTCGCATGGGGCCATCCTCATGATGCGTCTTGCGGAGGAGGCGGCGAAGGTGTTCCCGCGGGCCGAGATCGTCGAGCTTCACCACGAGGCGAAGCAGGATGCGCCCTCGGGTACGGCGAAAGCGACGGCCGAGCGGATGGGAACCGAGCCAACGATCCACTCGATCCGCCTGCCCGGCCTCGTCGCTCACCAGGAGGTCATCTTCGGGGGTCCAGGGGAGACACTCACCATCCGGCACGACACGACTTCGCGTGAGGCGTTCGTGCCCGGCGTCTTGCTCGCGCTCGAGAAGGTGCGCGACCTCTCCCCAGGGCTCACGGTCGGGCTCGACGCTCTCTTGTGAGCTCGTCGCAATCGACCGGGACCACGAGCAGGCGTAAGATGGGCACGGTGCTGGGCGAGGTCCTGACCGCGATCGTGACGCCGTTCAAGGAAGACGGAGCGGCCGACCTCGAGCGCTTCCGCACCCTCGCCTCGCATCTGGTCGATAACGGCTCCGATGGCTTGGTCGTAACGGGCACGACCGGAGAGTCGCCCACACTCTCGGACGACGAGCGCTTCCGGCTCTACGAGGCGGCGCTCGACGAGGTCGGCGACCGAGCGACTGTCGTCGCAGGCACGGGGACGTACTCGACCCAGCACTCCGTGCAGCTCACCGAGCGCGCGCACGAGATTGGGGTCGACGGGTTCCTGATCGTGACTCCGTACTACAGCAAACCGCCCGTCCGCGGCATCGTCGAGCACTTCAAGGCGGTGGCCGCGGTCTCCGACCGACCGATCGTCGTCTACAACATCCCCGGGCGCGTCGTTTTGAACCTCGAGACCGAGGCGATCGCCGAGCTTGCGGAGATTCCGACGGTGCGCGCGGTGAAGCAGGCAAACGACGACCTCGAGCAGGCGCGCCGAATTGTCGACCTCGAGCTCGATCTCTACGCCGGCGACGACGATCTGATCTTTCCGTTCCTCAGCCTCGGCGGCCGAGGCGGGGTGTGCGTGCATACGCACGTCGTGGGGCCGCAGGTGAGTGAGATCGTGCGACTCTTCCGCGCGGGTGACATCGAGGGCGCGCGTGCGCTCGACGACGAGCTCCGGCCGTCGATCGACCTCCTGCGGGTCGCCCCCAACCCGATCGCGATAAAATGCGCGCTGAACCTCCTGGGGCACGAGGTCGGCGGACTGCGACTTCCACTCGTCGAGGCCACGGACGAAGAGCGCGAAGCGGTTCGAGGCTGCCTCGAGCGGCTCGGGCTCCTCCAGCCAGCCGCGGCCTAGCCGAGGCTTTCGGCAAGATCGACGCCCATCACAGGGAGTGCGCGACCCCAGGCGCTGGGCTTGCTTTCCCGGAGAAAGCGGCCGCCGAGCTTCTCGTAGAAGCCGACGGCGTTGGGTTCGGCCTCCCATTCCATCGCCTTTCCGCCTAGCAGCGTTGCGCGCTCGACGCAGTGGCGGAACAAGATCGAGCCGATGCCCTTCCCGATCGAGTCGGGTTCTACCCAGAGGTCATCGAGCCAGATCAGCTCACCCCTCGGAATGAGCGCTGCCCACGCGATGGCGCGGCCTTCGGCCTCTGCGACGTACACCTCCTTTTCGCGAAACTCCTCCACGGATAAGTCAGCAGCCGCTGCCCACGATCGGACCCGACCAAGGTCGTATCCCCAGTGGCCCTTAGCGGCTACCGCAATCTCCCGCAATCGCTCGCCCTCGTGCGGCCGGGGGAGGCGGATGCGTACTGCGTCGGGTGTGCCGCTTCCGTCCATCCTGCGCATTTCACCTCATCTCGAACCCGAGCCGTCTGCCCACGCCTGGCTCGGACTGCGACCTGGCCAGCCATTTCCGCTGACAGGCTCGACGCCCAACCTGCATAGACTCAGAGAGTGAGCGTCACCCTCCGGATCATCCCGCTCGGGGGCCTCGGTGAGGTCGGCAAGAACATGACCGTGTACGAGACCGGGGGGGAGGTGCTCGTGGTCGACGCGGGTCTTGCATTCCCGCGCGACGAGCATCTCGGTGTCGATCTCCTGCTCCCGGACGTCGGCTATCTCGCGGGACGCCGCGTGCGTGCGGTCATCCTCACGCACGGTCACGAGGACCACGTCGGGGGATTGCCGTACCTTCTCCGCGAGGTCGAGGTCGAGACCGTGGTGGCGACGCGACTGACGCTGGGGTTGATCAAGTCGAAGCTGGACGAGCACGGCCTCGGACAGGCCGCGGAGCTGCTGGAAGCCGATCCCGAAGGTGCGCCACTCGAGCTCGGCCCGTTCCATGTCGAGCTGATCCGGGTCGCGCACTCGATCCCCGACTCGGTTGCGCTCGTCATCGAAACGGGTGCGGGGCGCGTCGTGCACACGGGCGACTGGAAGCTCGACCACACCCCTGTGGATGGCCTCCGGACAGATGTGGGCAAGCTCGCCGAGGTCGGGAATCGCGGGGTCGACCTCATGCTCGGAGACTCAACGAATGCCGAGCGGCCGGGATCGACCGGGTCGGAGCGGCTGGTGGGGGAGGCGTTCCGCACGCTCTTCCCGCTCCGCACGGGGAAGATCCTCGTCGCGTCGTTCGCATCGAACATCCACCGCATGCAGCAGGCCGCCGATGTCGCGATCGAGAGCGGCCGCAAGATCACCGTCATCGGCCGCTCAATGCGCAAGAACCTGAACATCGCGCGGAATCTCGGGTACGTGGAGATTCCCGAGCACGAGATCATCAGCCCTGGAGAGGCCGCGCAGCTCCCGCCACACAAGGTTCTCGCGCTCTGCACCGGAAGCCAGGGAGAGCCGCTCTCCGCGCTCACGCGCATCGCCTACGGCGATCATCCCGCTCTGACGGTGGAGCCTGGCGACACCGTGATCATCTCCGCCAAGCCGGTGCCAGGGAACGAGCTTCGGGTTCACGACTCGATCAACCAGCTCGCGCGGGCAGGAGCCGAGGTTCTGCACGAGGAGATCGCGCCCGTGCACGTGTCCGGGCACGCGTGCCAGGAGGAGCTGCGGACGATGCTGTCACTCATCCGCCCGCGCTTCGTGATGCCGATCCACGGCGAGTACCGGATGCTGGCGGCCCACGCAAAGCTCGCACGCGAGGCCGGAGTCTCCGACGAGCGGATCATCCTGGCCGACAACGGCTCGGTCGTCGAGCTCGCACGCGGCGGTGCGCGCCTCGTCGATCAGGTCGAGGCCGGCATCACGTTCGTCGACGGCCTTCGGGTGGGGGACATCCAGGATGTGGCTCTGCGCGACCGCCGCCGACTCGCCGACGACGGCATTCTCATCGTGGTCACGACGCTCGCTTCCACGGATGGCGGCGACATCGCGCCGCCCGAGCTGATCGCTCGTGGATTCGTGGAGTCGGACGAGCTGCTCGACGACCTGCGCGCCGAAGCCGACCGCGTCGTCCGCGAGCTCGCGTCGCAACACGTGAACGAGATCAAGCTCCTCCAGGAGCACATCCACGATGCAATCGGCCAAGTGGTCTACGACCGGACGCGCCGGAGGCCGATGATTCTTCCCGTGGTGATCGAGGTCTAGATGCTTGCTCTCCTCCGGAAACCCCGCGGCCGGGAAGCGGACGCCTTTGGCGATCTTCGCGCCAGCGGATTTCGGTCTTGCGTACAGGTATGAGCGGCTGGGCAGGCGTCATCGAGGCCAACGCCTCGAGCGGACCGAGCGGCGTTCGGCTGGTAGGTCAGCTGCGAGCGTGCGAGGTGGCCTCGCTCGCCTTCTGTCGGTTGCTCGAACGGTGGGGGCGGGGCGATGCGACGCCCGCGACCGCCGGGGGTCGGCAGGCTGCGCTTCGGCATGCGGCAGATCGGGTCGAGACCGCCCTCGCCGGTCTCGAACAGCCGCTCTCCCGCTATCTGCTCGAGCTCGAGCCCGAGCTTGCGGAAGGGCGTTCGTGGTACGGGGGGCCGGGCGCCGCCGAGCTTGTCGAGTGGCGTCCGGTGCTCGACCGCGCCGGCGTACGTGCGTGCCCGAACCGCGTGGCGGCCGTGTACCTCGAGCTCGCCGTTCTCGTTCGCGCCCTCGAGGGCCTCGCGACAGCGGCGAGCATGGACGCCGCCCCCGATCGCTCGTCGCTCTGGGCGGGACTCTTCGATCTGCGCGACACGCTTCTGAGCTCGACGGTGGACGACCTTCGCGCCCTCGCGGCGTGACGCCCCGAATCACCGTCGTCGGATCGATCAACCTCGATCTCGTCGCGCGGTCCGAACGGTTGCCGAGAGCCGGGGAGACCGTCAGCGGGGCGACATTCTCTCGGATCCCCGGAGGCAAGGGGGCGAACCAGGCGGTCGCATGTGCCCGGCTCGGCGCCGAGGTGACCTTCATCGGCGCGGTCGGCAAGGATTCCTTCGCGGAGGAGGCGCTCGCCGAGTTGAAGGATGCGAACGTGAGCCTCGACGTTCGTCTCGGCGACGAGGCGACGGGAGTCGCGCTCATTCTCGTCGACGCCTCCGGCGAGAACCAGATCGTCGTCGCTCCGGGCGCGAACTCGACGCTGGAGGAGATCGTGCTGCCCGCGCACGACGCAGTGCTGTGCCAGCTCGAGATTCCCGACGAGGCAGTCCTCTCGGCCTGGGCGGAGTGCACTGGATTCTTCTGTCTCAACGCGGCGCCGGCGCGACCCGTCGCCGTCGATCCCGACCTGTCGGTCGTCAACCGGTACGAGCTCGAGTCGCTCTCACGTCGTGACGGACTGGTCGCCGTCACCTACGGGGCCGAAGGCGCGACGTTGCTCGAGGATGGTGAGGAGATCGCCCGGGCTGCCCCGCCCCGCGTGGAGGCTGTGGACGGAACCGCGGCGGGTGACGCATTCACCGCCTGCCTGCTCGTGTCGCTCCTCGAGGAGCGCGAGCCCGGCGTGGCGCTGGAGCGAGCCTGTGCGGCCGGAGCCCTTGCTGCCTCCCGGCTCGGGGCGCAGCAATCTCTACCGACCACCGCCGAGATCGACGCGATTCTCTAACCGTCTCCGTCGAGCTCGGCGACGAGGCGTTTCGGAGCGACGATCCGGTAGCTCTCCTCGACCCAGTCGCGAAGCACGGCGACGTTCACGTCCGGCGCACTCAGCGGCACCGTCACCCAGCCGGACTTTCCGAGCCCGTACCCGGTCGGCTCGGCGCCGTCGATCGAGAGCGCGTGGGCATGCGACTCGACGAGCTTCACCGTCATGCGCCGCGACGCGGTCGGGCCGAGGAACACGAAGATCTTTCCGCGCACCTTCGCCACGTCCTCGCCCCACGGATGATCTTCGGTCGCCTCCGGCAAGGAAAGCGCGAAGCTACGAACCTTGTCACGAAGGGTGGCCATGGACGATGGTGACGGCGAGGCTCGCCCCTACAGTACGCGGCGTGGCCGCACCCATCCCCGTCGTCCTCGATTGCGACCCCGGGCACGACGACGCGATCGCCCTCCTTCTCGCGCTCGCAAGCCCGGAGGTCCAGGTCGTCGGTGTCACGACGACGTATGGGAACCAAACGCTCGAGAAGACCACGGCAAACGCGCTTCGGGTGCTGGAGCTCGTCGGGAGGACGGATGTACAGGTTGCAGCTGGCGCCGACCGGCCGCTCACTCGTGACCTCATCGTCGCGGCGCACGTCCACGGGGAGAGCGGGCTCGACGGCCCTGCGCTGCCTCCGCCTGTGACTGAAGCCGTGCCGACTGACGCGACCACCTTCCTCGCAGCGTGCGTGCGCGGCGCCGGGGCGGATGTCACGTTGGTGCCCACGGGACCGTTGACGAACATCGCTCGCTACCTAGAAGCTCACGGCGCCGCCGGGATCGCACGCATCGTTCTGATGGGGGGCTCGATCGCGGAGGGGAACGTCACGCCCGCCGCCGAGTTCAACATCTGGTGCGATCCGGAGGCAGCACGGATCGTGTTCTCGAGCGGACTCGATGTGACCATGGCCGGGCTCGACGTGACCCACCAGGCCATCCTCGGCCCCGGGATTGAGGAGCGGCTTCGCGCCGTGGGCCGGATCGGTACCTTCGTGACCGAGCTCAACGCGTTCTTCAGCCAGTATCACCGTGCCACGTATGGCTGGGACGGAGCGCCGATCCACGACGCCGTGGCTGTCGCCCACGTCGTCAAGCCGGATCTCCTGGAGACGCGTCACTGCAACGTCGAGATCGAGCTCGAGTCGGAGCTCTGCCGCGGTCGGACGGTCGTCGATCGTTGGCAGCGCACCGACCGCGCGCCGAACACGCACGTCGGTGTGGATCTCGATACAGAGGCCTTCTTCGACCTGCTCGTGGAGCGGATCGCGTCACTCGGCTAGCGTCATTCCGTCCGCGGCCAGCACGAAGTCGGAGATGCGGATACCGTCGCCAACGAGCCGACCGGTGCGCGAATCGCGCACGACCCTGGTGATCCATTGGTAGCCGAGGTCGAAGGCGTCCCCCGTGAACCACTTCTGCGGTAGGACCTCGACCTCACCCACTCCCGGCCGCCAAACGTAGATGGATGCCGCCGCCGACGAACCGGATGGCCCGTTCCCGAGGAGCAGGATCTCCTCTCGACTGTCTGCGAAGCGCGATCTGTAGCCGTGGTAGCGATGGAGACCATCGCCGAATCCCTCCCGGATTGCGACCTCCTCGACGGGGGAAGTCCTCGAAACGACCCGGCGCTCAGCACCGCGCGGCTCTTCGACGGGCCATTCCTTCCCGGGGGGTGCGAGGCGACTGAGCTCGAGACCGAGATCTGAGCGCGCGCGTCGTCGGCGTCTTCCACATGGCCGACGAGAAGGGGCTCGACGAGAAGATCATCTGCGTGCCGCTGAAGGACCCGGCCTGGATGCGCATCTCGGACGTACACGACCTCCCCGCCGAGCTCAGAAACGAGATCGAGCACTTCTTCCAGGTCTACAAGGAACCTCGAGGAGGCGAAAGGTCGAGACGCTCGGCTACGGCGACCGTGCCGAGGCAGAGCGCGTCGTCGCCGAGGTGCGAGCCCGCGCGACCGAGTAACCACGCGAAGGAGCGCGCTCGCCCACGGCGAATCGACGCCACATGGCGCGCCGCAGAAGGAGGCGGTCGCTTCGGCCACGCGTCCCCGCACGCGTCAAGAAGCGCACCAAGCGATCCCTCTCGCATCGTGAGAACGAGCTCTTCGGGCTCGCATTGACTGCGCTCGGTCTCGTGCTGTCGGCGATTCTGTACCTCGGTCTGGATGGCGGCGCCGTCGGCTCCTGGCTTGCCGACGCGCTCCGCGACGTCATGGGTAACGCCGCCTATGTGCTTCCCCTGGCGCTCTTGGCTGTGGGAGGCCTAATGCTCGCGCGCAGCGAGCTCCTCGACGTGCGCCCGTTCCGGCTCGGTCTGGGAGTCGGCTTCCTCGGGTTGATGACGCTACTCGGCAAGGACAATGGAGGCTGGATCGGCCTTGCGCTCGGAGGCGCCCTCGCGGGCCTGATCGGTGAGACCGGCGCCGCGATCATCGGCGGGACGCTCCTGCTCGGCGGCGCGCTCCTCGTCAGCGGCGCCTCGACCGGCGCGATCCTCCGGCACACCGGCCACGTCGTCCGGCGAGCTGGTTCCGAAGCGCGGCGCGCGCTCGACTGGGCCTCGACGGAGACGCAAACAGCGGAGACGTTCGGGCAGTCCGGCGAGCGGGTCGAGCCTTCTCGAAACAGACACGTGGTCGACGGGGCGGAGGCGTATCCCGACGTCGTCAGCTCGGCCTCGGCCGTGGTCAGCGAACGCGAGCCGCTCGTGCCCGGCGAGCCGGAGACCGAGCTCGAGAGCGTCTTCGAGCATTCGTCGGAGCATCCGTCCGGGCACTCCGAGTACCGCTTGCCGGATCGCAGCATCCTCCGGCAGTCGCCCGCGACGCCGGTGACGAGCAAGGACACGGGAGCGCGAACCGCCGAGCTGCTCGTGCGGACGCTCTCCGAGTTCGGAATCGAAGCCAGCGTCCTCGGCCAGATCTCCGGACCGCGCGTGACGCGCTACGAGCTCCAGCTGGCGCCGGGGACGAAGGTGGCGAAGGTCGCGGCCCTGAAGGACGATCTCTCCTACGCGCTCGCGACGACGGAGATCCGCATCCTTGCGCCGATCCCCGGGAAGCAAGCCGTCGGCGTCGAGGTCCCGAACCTCTCCCCACGGCTCGTCACGCTGGGCGACATCTACGGCGACCTCCCGGCCTCGGCGAGCCCGCTTGCGGTGTGGCTCGGCAAGGACATCTCCGGCAACGCAGTCTGGACCGACCTCGCCCGTATGCCTCACCTCTTGATCGCGGGCACTACCGGGTCGGGCAAGTCGGGCTGCATCAACACGATCCTCACCTCGACGCTCCTGCGAGCGACCCCCGACGAGGTGCGGATGATCCTGATCGATCCGAAGCGGATCGAGCTCGGGTACTACGAATCGATTCCGCACCTCTTGACCTCGGTCGTGTCGAGCCCCAAGGAAGCGGCGACTGTGCTCATGAACGTGGTTCAGGAGATGGAGCGGCGCTACGAGCGGCTGTCTCTCGTCCGCGCCCGCAGCCTGCCTGAGGCGAATCGTGCATTTCGCGCGCGGGGGGAAGCGCCGCTCCCGTTCCTGCTCGTGGTCATCGACGAGCTCGCGGACCTGATGATGGTCTCGCCGCAGGCGGTCGAGGACTGCGTGATCCGGCTCGCGCAGAAGTCGCGGGCGGTCGGCATCCACCTCGTACTCGCGACTCAGCGCCCCTCGGTGGACGTGATCACGGGGATGATCAAGGCCAACGTCCCCTCGCGGATCGCCTTTGCCGTCTCGAGCCAGACCGACTCGCGCGTGATTCTCGACACGTCGGGCGCGGAAAGCCTGCTCGGCCAGGGCGACATGCTCTTCAAGCCACTCGGAACGTCACGACTCCAACGGCTGCAAGGTGCCTACGTGACCGAAGAGGAAGTCGCGCTGGTGGTCGAGCAGTGCCGCTCGCAGCGCGGGCAGGATCTGGACGAGTCGCTGCTCGAGGCGCCCGACGTCCCGGTCGACTCGGACGAGGGCGATCTCGACTTCGACCCCGACGAGGACCCGCTGCTCGAGCGCGCGATCGACATCGTCGTGCAGACTCAGACGGCGTCGGTGTCGCTCATCCAGCGCCGGCTTCGCGTCGGTTACACACGGGCGGGCCGCCTGATCGACATGCTCGAGCGGCGCGGGATTATCTCCGGCTACGAGGGCTCGAAGCCGCGCCGCGTCCTCGTCTCCGAAAACGAGCTGAATCGGGTCTGAAAGGGTGTAAAGACTCGGTTCCGACTTGAGAACCAGCCCAACTTGCGGTTAGATCAAGCGTCCAAGAAGGGCGGCAGGTCTATTTCTC
>Ga0183260_10001477_pt1 | contig 19523 bp, 19 predicted proteins | sample AntDrymUQ4972206_2_FD_129768 | JGI IMG/M metagenome (GOLD analysis project Ga0183260, IMG submission 129768) | Polar desert sand microbial communities from Dry Valleys, Antarctica - metaG UQ497 (22.06) (version 2) (version 2) | ecosystem: Environmental > Terrestrial > Soil > Desert | place...
GGTCAGGCGCTTCACGCGGAGCGCGGCCGGTGTGCGCCGACGCGAGGTGACTGCCGGGAGCCTGCTCATGCGCACCTCGGCACGTGGTCAGGCGCTTCACGCGGAGCGCGGCCGGTGTGTGCCGACGCGAGGTGACTGCCGGGAGCCTGCTCATGCGCATTCCTCTTGCTCTAGACGACGGCGCCGTCGTCGGGGCCGTCGTCGACCGGCGGGCCGTCACGCAGACGGGACACCAACGTGGCCAGGCCGCCGAGGATGCCGACGAGGCCGAGCACCTGGATCTCGCGCATCGGCTCGACGCCGAAGACCGACAGCACGAAGAGCACGACGAAGCCGAACGCGATGGCGGCGACCGCCAGCTTCGTCGTGTAGTCCGGCTTGGGCAGCGGGGGAGGTGGCGGTGGCACGAAGTGGCCCTCGTCGGGCTCGGCCGGTGCCTCGTCGCCGTCGGGCAGGCGAACGACGAGCGAGCGCGGCAGGTCGCCGTCCGGGTCGCGCAGCGTGACGTCGAGGTCTTCGGTCACCGGCCACGGCGGCACCTCGGCTTCGGCCGGCGCGTCCCACCCCGCAACGATTGCCGCGAACGCCGCGTCCTGGTCCGCCGGCTCGAGCTCGGCGAGCATCCCCGGCAGCTCGGCGCCGACGACGACGCCGGCCACGTCGCGCCGGTCGCAGTCGACGTAGAGCCGGTCTTGCGGCGTCGTGTACCTCGGCTGGACGTAGCCCTCCCGGTCGGCCGGCGGCGCCGGCTCGACGTACGCCGCGACGCCGGCGTCCTCGAGCGCGTCCAGCATCGCGTCGGCCACCCGGTGGTCGACCTCGCGGAGCAGGGCGAACAGCTCGGCGGCGAGCGCGTTGGCCCGCACCCCGGCCGGCATCCGGCGCAGGTCGTCCGGGTCGCTGGGGGCGACGGGTCCGTCGGTCATGGCGTCGAGAGGCGTCGGGTCAGGCCCGCGCGGGGGCGTGCTTGCGGACGAAGTCGACGCTGCCCTCGAAGATCAGGCCGGCGTCGTTGTCGATGGTCGCCACGTGGTAGCTCTCCTCGAGCACCCGCTCCTCGACGTCGCTCGCGCCGATCTCGCGCAGCAGCAGTGCGGTGTTCTCCGGTTCGACCACGTGGTCCTCGCGGCTGCGGAACACCAGGGTCGGGCAGGTGACGCGGCGGAGGTCGTCGGTGGTCGTCCGCCACAGGTCGGCCAGCGACACCGCCGCGCGCAGCGGGATCCGGTCGTAGCCGATCTCGTCGGCGCCCGGCTTCTTGATGTCGTTGATGATCCCCTTGAGCGAGGGCACGACCTTCGCGACGTGGGGCAAGAGCTTGGCGTCCTTGCGCTGCGTCAGCAGGCTCGGGTTGACCAGAACCAGCCCGGCGACGAGGTCGGGCTGCTCCTCGGCGAGCCGCAGGGCCAGGCAGCCGCCCATCGACAGTGCCATGACGAAGACGGTGTCGCAGCGGGCGGCCAGGTCCTTGAGGCCGCGCTCAGCCTCGGCGTACCAGTCGGTCCACTTGGTCAGGTTGGCGTCCTGCCAGCGCGTGCCGTGCCCCGGCAGGCGGGGCCCGAGGACCGTCAGGCCGGCCTCGGCGAGGTGCTCGCCCCACGGCCGCATGCTGGCCGGCGACCCGGTGAAGCCGTGCACCAGCAGGGCGCCGACCGGGCCGCCCTCGAAGCGGAACGGCTCGGCGCCAGGACGGACGGGCACGGTTCCTCCGCGGGTGATCGGGTCGGGTGCCCATCGTAGAAGACCGCCCTGGCCGGGCCGCTCTGGACTCCGGTGAGCCGGATCTGAAAGGGTCGGGAGGATCCGGGTGAATCGGCTACGCAAGGAAGCAGGCTGTCGTGCTCTACTGGGTGGTCAAGGTGGTCTTGACCCCGATCCTGCGCACCCTGTTCCGGCCCGTGGTCGAGGGGCTGGACAACCTGCCGGACGACGGGCCGGCGATCCTCGCCTCCAACCACCTGTCCTTCTCCGACTCGATCTTCCTGCCGCTCGTCGTGCCGCGGAAGATCACCTTCCTGGCCAAGAGCGACTACTTCACCTCCGGCGGCGTCAAGGGCCGGCTCAAGGCCGCGTTCTTCAACGCGGTCGGCCAGCTGCCGGTCGACCGCACCGGCGGCCGCGCCTCGAAGGCGGCGCTGGAGACCGGCAAGCGGGTTCTCGCCGAGGGCAAGCTGCTGGGCATCTACCCAGAGGGGACCCGCTCGCCGGACGGGCGGCTCTACCGCGGCAAGACCGGCGTCGCGCGCATGGCGCTCGAGGCCGGCGTCCCGGTCATCCCGGTCGCCATGATCAACACGTTCGAGATCCAGCCGCCCGGCCAGGTCGTCCCGAAGATCCAGAAGGTCGGCGTGAAGATCGGCAAGCCGCTGGACTTCTCGCGCTACGCCGGCATGGAGGGCGACCGCTTCGTCCTGCGCTCGATGACCGACGAGATCATGTACGAGCTGATGCTGCTGTCCGGCCAGGAGTACGTCGACAAGTACGCCACCTCCGCGAAGGCGGAGATCGCCGATGCGCATGCCGCCGCGCAGGAGGCGATGGTCAGCGACGCGCCGACCCGCCGCGCCGGCTGACCCCCCGTCAGCTGACGACCAGGTCGCCCTTCATCCCCTCGTGGAACTCGCACACGAACTCGACTGTGCCGGCCTTGGTCGGCGTGAAGGTGATGATCTTCTCCGAGCCCGGCCCGACGACGGTGTTCACGTCGTACTCCTCGACAGTGAACGTGTGGCCGAACGGGTCGTCGTTGCGCACGACGAGCTTCACCTCGTCGCCGGCCGAGGCGGTCAGCTTCTCCGGGGTGAACTCGTCGCCGTCGTGCATGAGCACGGTCGTGGCCCCCTCGGCCTCTGACGCCTCGACGGACTCCTTGTTGGCGAAGGTCAGCGCGGTGGACGCCACGCCGAGGGCGGCGATGACGCCGACGCCGATCAGGACCTTGCGCTTCGTGGCGTCGGTGAACGCGGCTGCCTGCGAGCGGCGCTTCAAGCCGAGGATCGAGGCGATGATCGCGGTCCACACCCCGACGAAGCCGATCAGCGCGGGCACGGCGTCCAGCGCGCTGATCGCGAAGCCCTGCGCGAGCGGGAACACGTACCAGAACGTCGCCAGCTCGAGCAGCAGCGACGCGACCAGCGAGACCCAGAGGCCCTTGTCCCAGCTGCGGACCGTCACCGCCGCGGCGACGGCTACGGCCAGCAGGACGCCGAAGAAGCCCTTGTCGCCGCCGGGCCCGACGACCACGTGGACCAGGCTGGCGAGCGCATGGCCGGCCAGCCCGATGGCGGCCAGCGTGCGGTAGAGCGGACGACCTTCCACGGTGGAACCCCCCACAGGTAGGTGATGTCGAGCGCAGTCTGTCGCGTTGGCGACCCCTGCGGGGCAAATCGGGTGATTTCGCCGTACGGCGCGTCGGGACGTCAGTCGCTGATGCCGGCCCGCCGGCGCAGCATCTCCGGAGAGGTCAGGACGACCCGCCGCCCGACGACCTGCACCATCCCGCGGCTCTGCAGGTGCTGGAGGATCTGGTTCACGCTCTGCCGTGACCCGCCGACCATCTCCGCCAGCCGCCCCTGCGTGACGGAGACCTCGACCGGCGCGCCGTCCACCGGCTCGGCGTCCGCGGCGAGCCGGAGCAGCGTCTTGGCCACCCGGCCGGTCAGGTCGAGGAAGACGAAGTCGGTGGCCCGCTCGGACAGCTGTCGCACCATCGCGCCCATCGCCCGGAGAAGTCCGTCGACGAGGCGCGGCTGCGTGCGCACCAGCTCGAGGAACGCGGCACGGGACAGCACCATCACCGTCGTCGGATCGAGCGCCTCCGCCGACGCCGACCGCGGGCCCTCGTCGAGCAGCGCGATCTCGCCGAGGACGTCGTTCGGGCCGAGCGTCGCCAGCGTCATCCGGTCGCCGTTCTCGGACGTCACACAGACCGCGACGCTGCCCTCGACGATGACGAACAGGCAGGTGCCGGGCTCGCCCTGGTGCACCAGCGGCTGCCCCTTGCGGTAGCGCCGCGACACCATCTGCGCGGCCAGGTCGCGCGCGTCGTCCTCGCTGAGCATGCCGAACACGTCGGTGGTCCGCAGCACCGCGCTGAGGTCGCGCATCACGAGTCCGCCCATCCCCGGGACCGGTCGACGGCGCGCCGCCACCGGTCGTGCCCACCATCCTCGCGTACGCCGTCGACCGGTTCGAAGCTGCGGTCCAGCTGCCAGGTCGAGGCCAGCTCGTCGGTCGACGACCACACTCCGACGGCCAGGCCGGCGAGGAACGCCGCACCAAGGCCGGTTGTCTCCAGGGTCCGCGGCCGGCGCACCGGCACGACGAGCTGGTCGGCCTGCAGCTGGCAGAGCAGGTCGTTGGCGCTGGCGCCGCCGTCGACCGTGAGCTCGGAGAGCACCACGCCGGCCTCACGCACCATGACGTCGACGACGTCGCGCACCTCGAAGGCGATCGCGTCGAGCGTCGCGCGGGCGAGGTGAGCCGCCGTCGTACCCCGCGTGATGCCGACGATCGTCCCGCGGGCCTGTGGATCCCAGTGCGGCGCGCCCAGCCCGGTGAGCGCGGGGACGAACACGACGCCGCCGCTGTCCGGAACCTCGCGAGCCAGCGACTCGACGTCGGCCGCGACCGAGATGAGCCGCAGGCCGTCGCGCAGCCACTGCACCGCCGCGCCGGTCACGAAGACTGCGCCCTCGAGCGCGTAGACCGGGCCCGACCCGAGGTCCCAGGCGACCGTCGTGAGCAGGCCGGCGTCGCTCGTCACCGGCCACTCGCCGGTGTTGACCAGGACGAACGACCCGGTGCCGTACGTGCACTTGCTCGACCCGGACGCGTAGCAGGCCTGACCGAACAGCGCCGACTGCTGGTCGCCGGCGACGCCGCCGATCGGCAGGTCGAGGCCGAGGAAGGCGGCCGGGTCGGCGCGACCGAAGTCGCCCGAGGAGGGCCGCACCTCCGGCAGCGCCGCGAGCGGCACGCCGAGCAGGTCGCACATCTCGGCGCTCCACCGGCCGCCGCGCAGGTCGTAGAGCAGGGTGCGGGACGCGTTGCTCGGGTCGGTCGCGTGCACCCGGCCGGCGGTGAGCCGCGCCAGGAGGTAGGAGTCGACGGTTCCGACGGCGAGCGAGCCGTCGGCGACGCCGGACCAGGTGTCGGGCTCGTTCTCGCGCAGCCAGGTGAGCTTGGTGCCGCTGAAGTAGGGGTCCAGACGCAGACCTGTCACCTCGCGCACCCGCGCGTCGTGCCCGTCGTCGCGCAGCCGGTTGCACAGCGCCGCGGTCCGCCGGTCCTGCCACACGATCGCCCGGCGCGGCGCGCGCAACGTCACGCGGTCCCACAGCACCACCGTCTCGCGCTGGTCGGTCACGCCGATCGCGAGCGGCGCGACCGGCGAGGCGGCAACCGCGTCGCCGCAGGCGCCGAGGACCGCCTGCCAGATCTGCTCGGGCTCGTGCTCCACCCAACCGGGCTCGGGGAAGTGCTGCGGGAACTCGCGGTACCCGCGGGCCACGACGGAGCCGTCCGCCGCCACGACGAGCGCGGTCACCCCCGTCGTCCCCGCATCGATCGCAAGCACGGCGGTCATGTCGCCTGCGCCCGCAGCCGATCGAGGACGACCGGGTCGACGTGCCCGGCGACGTGGCGCTCCTCGTAGTTCTCGGTGCCGATCCACCGCTCGTACGCCGGGTCGAACGACTCGTCGACGTCGGCGTAGCCGAGCCGGCGCAGGTGTCCTGCGACCTCGGCTCGCAGGTCCCCGTCCAGCCGCAGCAGCTGGTGCGGGTCCGCTCGGCCGAAGTACAGCTCGTGCAACCCGAGCAGACGATCGAGCTCGCCCACCGGGTTCGCGTGGTCGTCGACCCGCAGGTCGACCGCTACGTCGCTGCCGCCGCCGTACCCGGCGCCCGGCGACATGACGAGCACGGCGGCGCTCTGCCGGCCGCGCTTGTCACCACCGGCCGCGTCGCCTGCGGCCAGGGCCGCGAGCAGACGTCGCGCGAGGCTGGGCGAGAGTGCCGCGTCGTGCCATGCGCGCTCGGCCTCCTCGACGACCTCCGGGCCGGTCAGGCAGTTGCCCTGGATCGCGACGCCAGGGCCGTTTCGGTGCCCGGCCCACGGGATGCAGTCGGCGCCGGTGAACGCACCGCTGCCGCCGGCCGCGTCGACGACGCCGACCTGGCGGTGCGATCGCTCGTCGTCGGCTCGGGTCAGCGCGGCCACGACCTCGGCGGCCGTTGCGCCGTCGCGCAGCAGTGCGAGACCGTCCGGCCGGTAGCGGAGGTTGGCCGCGGCCTGCGTGGCGAGCGCGCCGGCGCCTGGCTCGGCGGCCGGCACGGCGCTGCCGACGGCCAGGAACTTCGACGCGACGGCGACGCCCCACGCCCGGCCGGCGTCGTCCCGGGCCACGACCGAGAACGTCATGTGCGGACCCTAGCCAAAACCGAACCGGCTACGGTCGCTCGGGAGGTCCGTCCGAGCACGGGGTCAGACCGGCTCGAGCACCTCGACCGTGACGCGCTTGAGGCCGGAGAAGCCGAGCCGGCGGGCGCCGGCGCGGGAGAGGTCGATCACCCGACCCGACACATAGGGCCCGCGGTCGGTCACCAGCACGACGACGGCCAGCCCGTCGGACGTCGTCACCCGGACCACCGTCCCCAACGGCACGGCGAGCATCGCCGCGGTCAGCCGTTCGGGGTCGTACGGCGCCCCGGACGCGGTCGGGTTGCCGACGAAGCCGGGCCCGTACCAGGACGCGATGCCCTCGATGGTGCGGCCGGTCGCGCGGTACCCGGGCGGCACGGCGCAGCAGTGCTGCTCGAGGAGCGCGACGACCGGACCCTCGCGCTCGGCGGCCCTGCGCCCCCGCATGGTGACAGCCGGCGCGACCGCGAGCGTGACGCTCTGGGACAGCGCATCGAGCGCCGAGCGGCTCGCGGCGAGCTCCGCGCGGGCCACCACGTCGGCGGCTGCCGCCGCCTCGGCACGGGCCAGCAGCTCTCGCGCCCGCTCCTGCGCGGCGATCGCCGGGGCGGCCCGCGCGAGCAGGTCCCGGCGCACCGCGTCGGCCCGGGCGCGCAGCGAAGCGACCGCAAGCGAGTTCGCTCGGACGCCCGCGACGAGCTCTGCGTCCGAGCGCACGGACCGGACGCCGCCGGACCGGCTGAGGTAGGCCAGGTCGGGGTTGCGGAGCCGGGCGACAAGTGAGGCGACCGGGTCGCCACGACCACGGATGTAGAGGCTGCGGATCCGTGCGTCGAGCGCCGCGCGGGCGTCGTCGTGCCGGTCGCCGAGCTCGTCCATCGCTCGGCGCAGGTGCGCGGTGCGCGCCGCCGCGGCGAACACGGCGTCGGAGAGCCGGGCGACCTCCGCGGTGGCCGCGGCGAGCTCATGTCGCAGGTCGGCCAGGTCGGCTGCCGCCACGGCCGGCGACACCGCGGACGCGGCGGGACCGGTCACGGGCGACCCGGCGGTCGCCGGCTGGCCCGGGCAGACGGCGAGCAGCACCGCGGGCAGTGCGACGAGCGCGAGCAGGCGGGTGCGCCGACGCTGTCCGGGGAAGCTCACCCTGGGTGGTTCGACCGGTTCGCCGCTGTGCTTGACCGCTGTGCTTGACCGCGGGCGGCGCGCCGGGAGCGAACCGCGCCGACGGGCTAGATTTCGCGGCGACCAGAACCACCCGTCCGTTCGCACCCCACCGCACTCCAGGAGATGCTCCGTGCCCACCTCGCTCCGACTCGCCACCGCCCTGCTCGCGCTCACGACCATCGCCGCCTGCGGCGGCGATGGTGACGACGCCCCCTCCGGCTCGTCGTCGACCCCGTCCGACGCCACCGCGTCGGCCACGACCGCCGCGTCGGCGAGCGACGCCCCGACCGGCGACGTGGTCGAGATCCTGGCCACCGGAAACCTCAAGTTCGTGCCGGCGGACGTCACGGCGGCGGTCGGCCAGCTCTTCAAGGGCCGGCTCACGCTGCGCGGATCCATCCCGCACAACCTCGAGCTCAAGGAGTTCGGCATCTCGGGGGAGGACACCATGCTGACCAAGAACGGCGAGTCGAAGGACTTCTCCTTCACGCCCACCAAGCCCGGCAAGTTCGAGTTCATCTGCACGATCCACCCGGGCGTGATGACGGGGTCCGTCACCGTCTCATGACGCGCATCGGCGTCCTCACCGGCGGCGGGGACTGCCCCGGCCTCAATGCGGTCATCCGCGCGGCGGTGCGCAAGGGCGTTCAGGAGTACGACTACGAGTTCGTCGGCTTCCGCGACGGTTGGCGCGGTCCGCTCGAGGGCGACCACGCGCCGCTCGGCGTACCGGACGTCCGCGGGATCCTGCCGCGCGGCGGGACCATCCTCGGGTCGTCGCGGACCAACCCGTTCAAGGTCGACCGCGGCGTCGAGCGGATCAACGCGACGCTGGCCGACGTCGGCGTCGACGCGCTGATCGCGATCGGCGGGGAGGACACGCTCGGCGTCGCGAACAAGCTGCACGCCGAGGGGGTGCACGTCGTCGGCGTCCCGAAGACGATCGACAACGACCTCAGCGCCACCGACTACACCTTCGGGTTCGACACCGCCGTGCAGATCGCGACCGACGCGATCGACCGGCTGCACACCACCGCCGAGAGCCACCACCGGGTCCTCATCGTCGAGGTCATGGGGCGGCACGCCGGCTGGATCGCGCTGCACAGCGGGCTGGCCGGCGGGGCCAACGTGATCCTCATCCCCGAGCGCCCGTTCGACATCGACGAGGTCTGCCGGTTCATCGAGCACCGGTTCCAGACCCGCTACGCGCCGATCGTGGTGGTCGCCGAGGGCGCGGTGCCCCGCGAGGGCACGATGGCTGTCGTCGAAGGCGAGACGGACGCGTTCGGCCACGTGCGCCTGGCCGGCATAGGGCAGCGGCTCGAGGAGGAGATCCGCGGCCGCACCGGCAAGGACGCGCGCGCAACCGTGCTCGGGTACATCCAGCGCGGCGGGACGCCGACGGCGTACGACCGGGTGCTGGCGACCCGCTTCGGTCTGCACGCCATCGACGCCGTGCACGCGCAGCAGTGGGGCCAGATGACCGCGCTGCGCGGGACCGCGATCGAGCTGGTGCCGCTCGCCGACGCGGTCGGGACGCTCAAGACCGTGCCGGCCGAGCTCTACGACGAGGCCAGCGTCTTCTTCGGGTGAGGCGGCGCGCGGGCGCCACATAGGCTCGGCCACGTGACGACGTACGACGACACGTGGCGCGGGCGCCCGGCGGCCCAGCAGCCGCCGTGGCCGGACTCTGCCGCACTGGCCGAGGCCACCGCGACGCTGCGCGCGCTGCCGCCCCTCGTCTTCGCCGGGGAGTGCCGCACACTGCGCACGCGGCTGGCGTCGGTCGCGGCCGGCGACGCATTCCTCCTGCAGGGCGGGGACTGCGCGGAGACCTTCGCCGCGCTGTCCGCGGACGGGATCCGCGACAAGATCAAGACCCTGCTGCAGATGGCCATCGTCCTCACGTACGGCGCTGCGGTCCCGGTGGTGAAGGTCGGCCGGATCGCCGGCCAGTTCGCCAAACCGCGCAGCGCCGACGTCGAGGTCGTCGACGGCGTCACGCTGCCGGTCTATCGCGGCGACGCGGTCAACGACCTGGCCCGGGACCTGGTCGCCCGGACGCCGGACCCGCAGCGGATGCTGCGCTCCTACCACCAGTCGGCAGCGACCCTGAACCTGGTGCGCGCGTTCGCGACGGGGGGCTTCGCGGACCTGCGGCAGGTGCACGCCTGGAACCAGGACTTCGTCCGGCGAAGCCCGGCGGGACAGCGCTACGAGGCGCTGGCCGCGGCGATCGAGCAGGCGCTGGCCTTCATGCGCGCCTGCGGGATGGACCTCGATCGGTTCGAGTCGGCGCACGAGGTCGAGCTCTACGCGTCGCACGAGGCCCTGCTGCTCGACTACGAGTCGGCGCTCACCCGCCGCGAGGAGGCGACCGGGGACTGGTACGACTGCTCGGCGCACATGCTGTGGGTCGGCGAGCGGACGCGGCAGGTCGACGGCGCGCACGTCACGATGCTGCGCGGCGTCATGAACCCGCTCGGCGTGAAGCTCGGCCCGTCCGCCACGCCCGAGGAGGCGGTGGCGCTGGCCGCGGCGCTGGACCCGGACCGCACGCCCGGCCGGCTCACCCTCGTGTCGCGGATGGGTGCCGAGCACGTGCGCGACCGGCTGCCCCCGCTCGTCGAGGCCGTACGACAGGCCGGGCACCCGGTGGTCTGGTGCTGCGACCCGATGCACGGCAACACGTTCGAGTCGGGTTCCTACAAGACGCGCCACTTCGACGCGATTCTCGACGAGTGCCGCGGGTTCTTCGAGGTGCACGCGGCGCTCGGCACGTGGCCGGGCGGGATCCACGTCGAGCTCACCGGCGAGGACGTGACCGAGTGCCTCGGCGGGGCGGAGGAGCTGGCTGCGCACCAGCTCGCGGGACGCTACGAGTCGGCCTGCGACCCGCGCCTCAACACCGGCCAGAGCCTCGAGCTGGCATTCCTGGTCGCGGAGATGCTGCAGGCGCGGCGCACGCCGGTCAGCTCGTCGCCGTGAAGGTCGCCGCGGCCTCCTGACCGCCGGAGCGGGCGATGACCCGATGCGGGCCGGGCAGCCGGTTCGGGTCGCAGGCCGGGAACCGGACGCTGAAGCGCCCGTCCGGTTCGACCGTCGCCGTTGTGCCGGACGGCGTCGGCCGGCCCAGTGGGTCGGCGTACGACACGTCGATCGACGCGCCCGGAACGAAGCTGCGGCCCGAGACGCGGACCAGCGTGCAGTCCGGCCCGCTCGTCGGCGAGAGGGTGATCGTCGCCGGTCCGACCTCCGCGGTGCGGGTCGGCGCCGCGGTCGGCGACGGGCTGCTGGTCGCGGTGCTCTTCGCGGTCGGCGTCGGTGTCGCGGTCGGCGTCGGCGAGGACGTCGGGGACGGTGAGGCGGTCGGCGTGGCGAACGCGGGATCGACCTTGCGTACGTCGAACGGCTCGGCGGTGGGCGGCAGCGCGCCGGTCGCGAGCGCCCCGGCGGCGTCGGTTTCCGGCGGCGCGGTGATGAGCCCGGCCAGTGCACCGAGCAGCACCGCGACGGTGACCGAGACCGCGACCGTCGCGATCGAGGGGCCGCCGCGCGCCTCGGCGTACGCCGACAGCTCGGCCAGCTCGGCGTCCGAGGGCAGCACTCCACCGGCGGCGCGCTCGACCCGGCGCAGGATCTCGTCGCGCTCGGCGTCGGGCAGGGCGAGGATCGCCAGCCCGCGGAGCAACAGAGGGACCTCGGAGGCGTTGCGCAGATCGGCGACCTCGGCGAAGCGGCGGCGCGCCGCGACGACCAGCGCCCTGGACGCCGACGGGTCGAGTCCCAGCGCGATCGCGGTGGCGCCCTCGGGCAGCCCGTAGGAGTCGCGCAGCAGCAGCGCGGTGCGGTCGCGCGAGTCCAGCGCGGCCAGACCGCGGCGGGCGGCGAGGTCGATGTCGGTATCCCGGATCAGTCCCTCGGGCGCCTCGGCCGAGGCGTCCGGGTCCGGCGAGCGCGGCCGGTCGTCGGCGTCGGCCACGCGGCAGGCGAGGACCCGCGCCTGCGCGAACCAGCGGCCGACTGCGCCGGCGACGTCGCACCCGACCACGGCGACCTCGTCGAGGACGTCGAGGGCGGCCGCCCGCACGATCTCGGCCGCCTCTGCCGGCGTCGCCCCGAGCCGCCGGACGTCGTCGTGCACGCGGTCGGCGTAGGTGCCGACCACCGCGACGAACGCCTCGGCGCTCATCGTGGGTCGGGCCTCGCCGTTCACCGCCCTCGCCCCCTGTCCGATCGTTGCCACCGTCCTACTACATTGGATCGGATCTTGCCTGCACCCGACATCCTGATCGTCCTGATCGTCACACCGAAGGAGAGCCCGTGCCGACGCCGGACGGCCGCACCGACCTGCGCAGCGACACGGTCACCCGGCCGACGAGGGCGATGCGCCACGCGATGGCGTCGGCCGACGTCGGCGACGACGTGTACGCCGAGGACCCGACCGTCCGGCTGCTCGAGGAGACCGTCGCGGAGATGTTCGGGCGGGCGGCTGCGCTCTTCGTGCCGTCGGGGACGATGGGCAACCAGATCTGCCTGCGCGTGCTCGTGCCGGCCGCGGACGAGGTGCTCTGCGACGCCGAGGCGCACGTCGTCACCTACGAGGGCGGCGGCGCGGCGCAGCACGGCGGGATCCAGACGCGGACGCTCGTCGCGGAGCGCGGGCTGCTCGACCCCGACGCGGTCGCGGCGCAGATCCGGCCCGAGGGCTACGCCACGGTGCCGACGCGGGCGCTCGCGGTGGAGCAGACGCACAACCGCGGTGGGGGAGCCGTGTACCCCGTCGACCTGCTCGCCCGGCTGCGCGACGTGGCCGTGTCGGCGGGCGCCGCGTTCCACTGCGACGGAGCCCGGATCTGGAACGCGCACGTCGCCTCGGGCGTCCCGCTGCCGGCGTACGGCGGGCTGTTCGACACGCTCAGCGTCTGCCTGTCCAAGGGGCTCGGCGCACCGGTGGGCTCGCTCGTGGTCGGCGAGCAGGCGCACGTCGACGTCGCCCGCGTGCTGCGCCGTCGCCTCGGCGGCGGGATGCGCCAGGCCGGCGTGCTCGCCGCGGCCGGCCTCGTCGCCGTCCGCGACCACGTCGAGCGACTCGCGGAGGACCACGCCCGCGCGCAGGCGCTCGCCGTCGCCCTGGCCGACGCGGCCCCGGGCCTCGTCGACCCCGGTCTCGTCGAGACCAACATTGTCACGCTCGACCTCGCCGGCCGCGCGGTCGGCGCGCGCGAGCTCGCCGCCAAGGCCGCAGGCGACGGCGTCCTCCTCGGCGTGCTCTCGTCGACGCGGGTTCGCATGGTGACCCACCTCGACGTCGACGACAACGATGTCGAGCGCGCGGTGACGGTCGTGGCGAAGCTGCTCGCCGCCTGAGCGAACGCCGCTCGGCTGGGGGTCCAGCTAGGGGGTGCGGCCGAGCAGCGGCGGGATCGTCCGCATCGCCTCGGCGAGGTCGGCGAGGTCGGCCTCGACCAGCGCCTGCGGGCCGTCGCACAGCGCCGACTCCGGGTGCGGGTGGCAGTCGACGATGACTCCGTCGGCACCCACCGCCATCGCGGCCCGGGCCAGCGGTACGACGAGGTCGCGGCGACCGCCGGCATGCGACGGGTCGACGACCACCGGAAGGTGCGACAGCAGCTGTGCCATGGGCACCGCCGAGATGTCGAGGGTGTTCCGCGTCGCCGTCTCGAACGTCCGGATGCCGCGCTCGCACAGCACGATCGAGAGGTTGCCGCGCTGGGCGACGTACTCCGCCGCCATGAGCCACTCTTCGAGCGTCGACTGCATGCCGCGCTTGAGCAGCACCGGCACGCCGGACGTCCCGATCGCCTGCAGGAGCGAGAAGTTGGCCATGTTGCGCGTCCCGACCTGGAGCATGTCGGCGTACGACGCGACCAGCTCGACGTCGCCGGCGTCGACGACCTCGGTGACCACCGGCAGCCCGGTCTCGGCCCGTACGTCGGCGAGGATCTTCAGGCCGTCCTCGCCCAGGCCCTGGAACGCGTACGGCGAGGTGCGCGGCTTGTAGGCGCCGCCGCGCAGCAGGCGCGCGCCGGCGTTCTTCGCCATCACCGCGGCGGCCAGCGTCTGCTCCGCGGTCTCGACGGCGCACGGCCCGGCGATGAGGGTGAAGTGCCCTGGGCCGATCGGGACGCCGCCGACGACCACGGTCGACGGCTCGGCGTGGCTCTCCCTCGACACCAGCTTGTATGGACGCGAGATGCGCAGCACGTCGACGACGCCGTGCAGCGCCGCGAGGTTCAGCGACAGAAAGTGCTCGACGTCGCCGACCAGGCCCACGATCGTGCGCGAGACACCGCGGGACACGAACGCCTCGCCGCCCGCGGCGCGCACGACGGAGGCGACCGCCTCGACGTCGGCGGTCGACGCGTCCGTGCTCATGACGACGACCATGGTGCCCAAACCGTAATGCACGTCCGCGCGGTCGGGCCGCCTGATGCAGGTGGGATGATCCCGGATGGTGCCGACCGACCGGACGGTGCGCGGCCCGGCGAGGAGGCGTTGCGGTGGCTGACACCCGGCTCCCGCCCGAGCAGTACATCCCGCGCGGCTGGCCGGTCCTGCACTACGGCCCGGTGCCCAAGTTCGCCCCCGAGAAGTGGGACTTCCGCGTCTTCGGCACGACGGAGGTCGAGCGCACGCTGACCTGGCCGGACTTCGAGGCGCTGCCGCGCACCGACGTGCACGCCGACTTCCACTGCGTCACCAAGTTCTCCGTGCTGGACAACGACTGGACCGGCGTGTCCACCGCCATCGTGCTCGAGCTGGCACCGCCGTCGCCCGAGACGACGCACGTCATGGTCTGGGCGGAGTACGGATACGGCGCGAACATGCGCCTCGCCGACTTCGCGGACGCGGCCGCATTGTTCGCGACGCACCGCAACGGCGAGCCGCTCACGCCGGACCACGGCTTCCCGGTGCGGCTGATCGTCCCGCACCTGTACGCCTGGAAGGGGCCGAAGTGGGTGCGCGGTGTGGAGTACCTCACCCGCGACCGGCGCGGGTTCTGGGAGGAGCGCGGCTACCACAACGTCGCCGACCCGTGGCTCGAGCAGCGGTACTCCTACCAGGAGCTGCCGGGCGAGGGCCCGGAGTAGCTCAGGTCTCCAGGCGCTGCACGTCCCCCTCGGCGCCGCGGCGCGGCCCCACCTCGACCGCGAGCATCGCGATCAGGATCAGGGCGGACCCGGTCAGCTTGCGCGGCCCGAAGGCCTCGCCGGCCGCGGCCGCGAACAGCCCGGCGAACACCGGCTCCATCGTCATGACGACCGCCGCGCGGGTGGCCGACAGGTGCGCCTGCGCCCAGGTCTGCACGACGAACGCGACCGACGTGGCGAGCACCGCGGTGACCGCGAGCGCGAGCCAGACGTCACCGCCGGGTGGCATCGCGAGTCCCCCGGGGAGCGCGCCGAGCAGGCACCCGGCAGCGACCACGGCGAGCTGCACCACGGCCAGCGCGTAGGCGTCGTGCCGCCGCGACCACTCGCCCAGCCCGACGATGTGCAGCGCGAAAGCGACGGCGCAGAGCAGCGTGAGCGCCTCGCCGACACCGACCTGTAGACCCTGCAGCGACAGCAGGCCCAGGCCGGCGGTCGCCAGCACCACCGCGACCCACGCCGCCGCGCCGACCCTCCGGCGCAGCAGCACCGCGGCCGCGATCGGCGTGAACACGACGAACATCCCCGTGATGAACCCGGAGACGGCGGCGTCGGCCGTCCGCAGCCCGAAGGTCTGCGCGAGGTAGCCGGCGCCCAGGGCGGCTCCGAGCAGCACGCCGTGCCGGCGTCCCTCGCGGGAGAGCGCAACGACCGCGCGCGGACGGACGACCACCATGACGACGGCCGCGATCGCGAAGCGCCAGGCCAGGAAGTCGAGCACCGGCATCGCCTCGATGGCGTCCTTGACGACGACGAACGTCGACCCCCAGACCGCGGTCACCGCGACGAGGGCGACGACGACGCCGGGGGCCGGCGTACGCCGGCCGGCCGTGGCCGTGGCCGTGGCCTCCGACGTCATCCGGCCAGCGGTCATCGGGCCAGCGCGTCGTGCCGGAGGCGGCGCAGCAGCGCTAGGTCGGCCGCGTGGTCGGCCGGCTCGCCGGCGGTCTCGATCACGACCGGCACGCCGCGCGTGGCCGGGTGCACGAACAGCTCGCCGAACGTCGACTCGCCGATCGTGCCCTGGCCGACCCGCTCGTGCCGGTCGCGCCCGGACCCAGCCGCGTCCTTCGAGTCGTTGGCGTGCACGAGCCGCACCCGTCCCTTGCCGGCTGCACGGGTGACCGCCGACAGGAACCGCCGGAGCCCGCCGGGCGCCGCGAGGTCGTGGCCGGCGGCCATCGCGTGGCAGGTGTCCACGCAGACGCCGACCTTCGGGTGGTGGCCGAGCGCGTCGAGGTATGGCCCGAGCTGCTCCGGGCTCGCCGCGAGCGAACCCTTGGCGCCGGCCGTGAGCTCGATCAGCAGGTCGGGCGAGTCCTCGGTCAGCTCGTCGAGCAGCGGCCGCAGGCGCTCGCGAACCTGCCGCATCGCGTCGTCGTAGCTGCCACCCGCGACGGCGGTGCCCGCGTGCACGACGACGCCGCGGGCGCAGATGTCGCGGCCGCGGCGCAGCGCGTGCCGCAGCGCCTCGACCGACCGGTCGACCGTGACCGGCGTCGGCGAGCCGATGTTGACGAGGTACGACGCGTGCACGAAGACCGGCAGCGACGACTCGCGGCACCCGTCGACGAACTGCTCGTCCTGCCGCGGGTCACCCGGCGCCTGCGCCCACCCCCGCGGGTTGGAGACGAACACCTGGACCGTCTCTGCGCCGACCTCGCGCGCGTAGGCGAGGCCGCCCCTGGCCAGCCCCGCGCCGACGAAGACGTGCAGCCCTACGGGCGACGGCTTCCGGGGCGGCATGTCAGACGAGGTAACAGGTGACCGTCGACCCGCGTCGCACCCGCTCGCCGCCGCTGGGGTCCTGGTCGTAGACCCGCTTGCCGCGACGTCCCGGGAACTCGATGAACCGTGCCTTGAGCCCCGCGGCATCGAGGGCCGACTGCGCGTCGGCTCGGTCCTTGCCCCCGACATCGGGTACGACGACGAGCTCCGGTCCCTTGGACACGGTGAGCGTGAGGGTGTCGCCGCGCGACGCCGTCGTTCCCGCGGGACGGTTCTGGCTGATCACGATGCCGGTCGGCACGTCGTCGTCGAAGACCTGGACGACCTTCGACAGGAGTCCGGCGTCCGCCACGGCCGCCTCCGCGTCGCCGCGCGGGCGCCCCTCTACGTTGGGGACCGTCACCGGCTCCGGGCCCTTGCTCACGACCAGCGTCACCGACGAGCCACGCTTCGTCCCGCGCGCCGTCGACGGCCCGGGCACCTGCTCGACCACCGAGCCCTCGGGCACCTCGCGGTTGTACTCGCGCGGCGCTGGAACGACCTGCAGTCCCTGCGCCTCCAGCAGCGCGGTGGCCTCCGCCTCGGTCTTGCCGAGCACGTCGGGGATCACCACGCGGTCCTGGCCGCGCGAGATGGTCACGGTGATGGTGGAGCCACGGCGGTAGCGGTCGCCCGGCTCAGGGTCCTGGTCGATGACCGTGCCCCGGGGGACCGTTTCGGAGAACGGCGACGGCTCCTTGATCCGCAGGCTCACGCCGAGAGAGCGCGCGCGGGTCTCCGCCTGCGCCTGGGTGAGTCGCTCGAACCGGGGTGCGTCGTCGTATCGACCGGAGCCGAGCCACCAGCCGACAGCGCCGACGCTGCCCAGGATCACGCCCACGACGATCGCGACGACCAACGGCGTACGACGGCGCCGACGGCGGGACGGCGATGCCGGCTCTCCACGGCGTGCTGCGCCGAGCCGGTCGGCGCGGCCGAGCGAGATCACCGTGGTGGGGGCATCGTCGAGGCGCACCACCGCGGTGTGCTGCGCGGTCGTGCCGAGGGAGTCGGCGTAGTCGTTGCGCGCCCGGCGTACCGCGGTGAGCATCGCGTGCGCGTCGGGGTAGCGGTCGGCGCTCTCGCGCCGGGTCGCGGTGAGCACGATGTCGTCGACCGACGGCGGCACGTCGAGCTGCACCGCCGATGGCGGCGGCACGTCGTCGTTGACGTGCTGGTAGGCGACGTTGAGCGGCGTGTCGCCGGTGAAGGGCACCAGTCCGGTGAGCATCTCGTAGAGCAGGACGCCGGCCGAGTAGAGGTCGGTGCGGGCGTCGGCCGCACCGGAGACCACCTGCTCGGGTGCGAGGTAGGCGACGGTGCCGATCAGCGTGCCGTCGGCGACGGTGTGCTGGGACGACTCGATCGCCCGGGCGAGCCCGAAGTCGGCAACCTTCACCAGCCCGGAGTCCGCGACGAGCACGTTCTCCGGCTTGACGTCGCGATGCACGATGCCGGCGTCGTGCGCGGCGGCGAGCGCAGTGAGCAGCCCCTCCATCACGCCCAGCGCTTGACCTGCGTCGAGCCGCACCCGCTCGCGGAGGACCGCGCGGAGGGTGCGGCCGCCGACCAGCTCCATCACCAGGAACACCCGGCCGTGATCCTCGCCCTGGTCGAAGATCGCGACGACGTTGGGGTGCTGCAGGCGGGCGGCGCTGCGCGCCTCGCGGACGAACCGGGCGACGAACGCCTCGTCGTCGGCCAGCGTCGAGTGCATCACCTTCACCGCGACGACGCGGTCGAGGCGGGTGTCGAAGCCGCTGTAGACGGTGGCCATCCCGCCTCGTGCGACGCGACCGTCGATCCGGTAGCGGCCGTCGAGGAGCTGACCGACCAGCGGGTCAGCGGTCGTCGTGTCCACGGGCCGAGTCTACGTGCGGGTGGCGGCCCGACCGGCGAGGCGGCGCCGGATGGCCTCGACGTTTCGGACGTACCGCACGGTGTCGGTGAACATCCCGCGGGTGCGCACCGACTGCAGGCCCTGGTAGTAGCCGGCGAGCGCGACGTCGCGGCTCGGGGCGACCTTGAGCAGCTGAGCGAGGTAGCGCACGCCGGCCTCGACGTTGTCCTCGACGTCGTACAGGTCGAGCGGTCGGCGGGCGAGGTGTCGGCTCACCCAGTCGCCGGTCGGCGGCATGACCTGCATGGCTCCGAGCGCGCCGGTGCTCGAGACGACGTCCATCTGCAGGCCGGACTCCTGCCACGCGAGCGCGACCGCGAGCGCCGGGTCGACGCGGCGGCGGCGCGCTTCCTGCTCGATCAGCCGACGGACGGTCGCGCGGGGCACCGCCTTCGGCGCACCTCGGCGGATCCCTTTCCTGGCCGGCGCGGCGGTTGCCGGCGCAACGCGGCGGGACCCGACGACCAGCCGCTGACCGAGCCGAACGATGCGGGACCTGGGCAGCAGGTTGCGCCGGGCGACCCCCTCGGGCGTCTGCCGGTAGCGCTGCGCGATGCCGATCAGCGTGTCACCGCCCACGACGACGTGGGTGACCTCGACCCAGCGGGCGGCCGGGCGCGCCGGCGGCTTGGCGACCGGTACGCGGGGCACGCGCAGCGTGCGGCCCGCGACGATGATGCTGTTGCCACCGAGCGCGTTGAGCTCGCGCAGCGCCGCGACCGTCGTACCGTGCCGCCGGGCGAGCTCGGACAGCGTGTCGCCGCGGCGGATGCGGATGACGCCGGGCGCCGCGGCGGTGGCGGTGAGACCGAGCGCGAGCGCGACGGCAACGAGGCGGACGGGGCGGAGAGCGGGGAAGCGGAGCGGGGACACGGTGCACCCTCGGGTCGGGCCCGGCTGCCGGGCACGGTCACGTGGCGCGGCCTTCCCCTGCCGCAGCCTCTGAGGCTACCCCGTTCCGGGCGCGGTGACACGATGCGCGGCTATGACCACCTCGGACCTTGCCGGCACCGACCGCCCCTGGCGGATGGCCTCGCTCGTCCCGCTCCCGGAGGCGGCGGTGCGCGGCTTCGTCCCGGACCTGCCGGTCGAGA
>Ga0183260_10001478_pt1 | contig 19523 bp, 20 predicted proteins | sample AntDrymUQ4972206_2_FD_129768 | JGI IMG/M metagenome (GOLD analysis project Ga0183260, IMG submission 129768) | Polar desert sand microbial communities from Dry Valleys, Antarctica - metaG UQ497 (22.06) (version 2) (version 2) | ecosystem: Environmental > Terrestrial > Soil > Desert | place...
GAATGCTTTGATGATTATTTTCCTTGCAAAAAGAAGAAATGCAAACTAAAGCACGTGATTAATTGGCTGAATCTCTTCGCAGATTTTCATAACAAGGAATTGAAGCCTTAAATGAACAGAGCCATCTTTGTGCATGTTTTATGATTTCATCTAGGTGGAGTTATCCGTTATGCATTATTAACAAATTATCAGGTTTATTAACGGTAATTTGGCTCAATTCTAGTCACAAATGCAAAATTTTCATAAAGATAACAAAGGAATGAATTGTAGGTATATGCCAATTTCATCTCCTATGATATTCACTCCTTTATTATCATAGACACTATTTCCAAGCGCCCAGAGTACCAACAAATGCTGCATCAACGGGATTTGGTTTGTTGCAGTCCTTGATTGTGTTTGGGTTTATGATGGGTTTTGTATCACAAACATAATTAGGTAGGCCTAATAGCAATATAAAGATACTGTTGATTCTCAATTTTTGTAATACGGCCAAATTAAGAAACTCGCCCATAACAAAATTGGAGATTAAGCAATTTTTTGTTTTGGTTTGTACCGTCCCAGAAGCAAGGAATTTGTTACTACTGTAACAGAGCTCATCGCCATTGCCAATCCCGCAAGGATTGGAAGCCAACCAAACACCCCCAATCCCAGAAAGGGAACCAGCACACCTGCTGCAATTGGTATCAAGCCAGTATTGTAAGCAAACGCCCAAAACAGATTTTGTTTTATTTTCGATACAGTTTTCTTTCCCAAATCAAGGGCCGTAACTACATCCACTATGTTATCCTTTATCAGTATTATGCCGCCCGTTTCCTTTGCAACGTCTGTCCCGGATCCTATGGCTATGCCCAAATCTGCCCTAGCTAGTGCAGGTGCATCATTGATACCGTCACCGACCATTGCAACAACTTTATTTTCTTGCGTCTTTAGTTTAGAAACAACCTCTTCTTTTTGATGAGGAAGTACCTGCGCCATAACCCTTTCAATGTCAATTTTTGAAGCAACAGCATTTGCAGTTCTCTGGTTGTCGCCTGTGAGCATTATCACTTCAATGCCCATGTTTCTCAAAGATTTGACTGCTTCTTTAGCGCCTTCTTTTATCGTATCTGATATGGCAATAATTCCAGATAGGCCATTATCTATCGCAACCAACACTGCTGTTTTGCCCTCTCGCTCAAATACAGAGAGTTTTTTATCCACAATTTCGGTAATTGGAAACTGGCTATCCTCCATCATTTTCCTATTTCCAATTATAATTGTGTGATTGGAATAGAACGCCTTAAGCCCATGGCCCGAAATGGCCTCAAAGGAATCCGGATTTGCAATTGAGATGGTACTTTGTTTAGCTTTGTTTATTATGGCCTGGGCCAATGGGTGTTCGGAGCCAGACTCTGCAATTGCAGCAAGCCCAAGTAATTCTTTTTCATCAATATCTTTTGTTAACGATACTATGTCTGTCACAGAGGGTTTGCCAACAGTTATAGTCCCTGTTTTATCAAATACAACAGTATCAATCTTATTTGCCATTTCTATATGCTCACCACCCTTGTACAAAATTCCGTTTTCTGCCCCCTTTCCTGCACCCATCATCAACGCAGCGGGTGTAGCTAATCCAAGAGCACAAGGACATGCGATTATGATGACCGATACAAAAGCCAAGAGCGAAAATGTTAATCCAGCGTTTCCTATAAAGTACCATCCTATAAACACCCCTATTGCAATTATAATAATGGCAGGGACAAAGTATTTTGCCACCTGCTCAACCATTTTCTCCAGTTTTGCCTTTCCGGTTTTAGCTTCTTCCACCAATGTGATTATTTGAGACAATACAGTATCTTGTCCCACTTTTGTTGCTTTGACCTTGATAAGGCCGTTTTTGTTTATGGTGGCACCTATTACCTCATCCCCCTTTGCCTTATCTATTGGGATGCTTTCGCCGGTTAATGCAGACTCATCGAGGGACGACTTACCATCCACTATTACACCATCTGTGGGAATTCTCTCTCCAGGCCTTATTACCATTAAATCACCTTCCACTATTTGCTCTATTGGAATCTCTGATTCTTTAAATTCTTTAGATAATAATTTTAATTTAGAGATTCCAGCGTCAATATTGCCTTTATTTTCGTTATCCATCATCACATCGCCTCTTCCTTTTATCACGGGTCTAATTACCCGGGCAGTTCTGGGCTTTAAGTCAAGCAACTTCCTGACAGCATTTGAGGCCTTTTCCTTTGTCCTTGTCTCCAGAAGTCTTCCTGTCAATATGAGGGTAATTATAATTGCAGCTGTTTCAAAATAAACGGCGGTAAGTGGGAAATACCCTGGAGCAATAGTTACTACCGCGCTATAAAGGTATGCAGCTGTTGTTCCTATAGCTATTAGTGTGTCCATGTTGGATGCTCTAGCTTTGACGCCATCCCAAAATCCTCTATAGAAACGAAATCCTATCCAAAATTGAATTGGGGTTGCAAGAGCCAAGAGTATGTAGTTTGTATATTCCATCAAACCCATCGGAAAAAGATGACCTAACTGCGGTATCATATGCGGAAGGCTAAGCAGAACAATAGGTATGGTCAGTGCAACGCTTATGGCAACATGTTTCTTTAGTTTTTTTAATGCCTTCTCTGGCTCAATAAACTCATTTAAGCATTGGGTAGCACAAAAATAATAGGTTATTCCATCCTTGGAGTAATGTAGATTGCTTTCGTTTTCCTCTACAAACATTCCACAAATCGGGTCTTTTGTCATATCAGTTATAACAAATGATACATATATAACAACCTGGCTTTACAACTGTAAAATCGATTTAAAAAAAATTGTCTCAGTTAATAAATTGCAATTTATCTGCAATCCACATTATCATAGTTAGATAAATACATCATAAAATATGTTTTTTTCAGAGTCCACTAAAACAGATAAATGGAAATATAACCAACTCTTTAATTTAATTAGCAATTTTTTTAATTCGTTGTTATATTATATCCCATACAAAAAGGATAAACCATCAAGTATGTTGATAAAATTATTTGTTGTGCTTTTTCCTCGTATTTCAAAAGTTATCATCGGGTACCCACAATAGTCATTTTAACTGTTGTTTAGTGGATTTTAAGTTTGAGTCACCGTTTTAATGTTTTTAGAATCCCTAAAAGGGTATTGCATACTTCACTCATAACCATCCGTTGAATATAATATCAATATATAACAACTGTAACAAAAAGTATCGTGACTTTGGAAATAGAACTAAGAGAATTTGAATGGTATCTTAGAGATCTTTTTTTTCGAGCCAATGCAAACAATAGCCAAAAATTTATTGATAGTTTTAAAAAAGAAGACATTGTCTACACTTTGCTAAAAAATTATCTAAGGTACAGGAATTACGAGTATGAAAAAATCTCAAACCTATTGAACACTGTTTTAACAGATTTGCATTCGAAAAGTGTATTAATGTTCGACAAAGAAATAGATAATATCAAGCTTTACTCAAGATTTGATAGAAAACAATGCAAAAAATGTTACTATATCAATTACTGGTCTAAAAATGAGGATATTCAATGTAGTAGATGCAGTTCAGTCGAAATGCAGGAATTCCCGCCAAGAAAAAGATAGAAAAAATTACTAATCAAAAGAAAATTAGAAAAAACAATCGATATAAAACATTTAGAATCTCCATAGACGATATTTGAACTATTTTTTTAACATGATTATCATAATGTGGATTATAATTACGATTAACGGCAACAACTGACTTAAGGCGATAGAGTCTTTGTATTTTCAAAACTTCATTTATATAGCTGTACAATCTAAATCGTTATTGCAACTTACAAATACGCCTCACATTACATCAAGTTAAACTTTCGAGTGTTTTCACAGCCCATGGTAGGGTTATAGGGCATGGTGATATATTATTCCTAAACAAGACAGATTCGCCATTAGGAGATTTTTTAGAAGGATATAAACTATGAAATGAAAAAATTACCCATTCCAATCAACTAAGCGGATTTTTCATAATTTCAGTTTTATTAAGTTGTAGTGCCTCTCCCATTAATTAAAAATACCAAAATGAAGTAAAATAGTCAAAATAAGAATACTATTAGTCTCTATAATACTTCACAAAGAGTATGTGTAAATACTATTATATTTAATAGAGCATGGATTCATTAAAACAGGATAAGGTTACCCATCACGATAAAAAACAACATTTTATATTCATTATTTTAAGTTAATTTAATAAAGTCTCACAAACAAGATAAAAGACAAATTACATATAGAAAAAATTCAACATAAAATTCAGTCAAATAAACATAAATCTAAAAAAGTAACAGTGGTATTAAGGATAACATTTTGTAACATGTCTTTTCAAAATAATAAAAGATAACAACATTATATAACAACTAAAAACAGACGGCCATTTTTCATTTTTTTATATATAATATCCCCATTGAGAATGCATTAAACATTAATAATACCTTTCTTGTATATAGGGAAGGAAAATCAATATCACTCTATCAATTGGATTAGATTACTATTAATCTTCACTCGCTGTTGAATTATTAGACTTTTTTTAATTTTAACAATCTTTTCTTAGATTATAGAATTACAATCTTGATCTATTAATTCGTAAATTCTTTCTTGTATAACATCATCAATATGAATATCCTTCAGGTGCCAAAACATTCGAACTGCTCCACAATACTCTTCATTGCAATAAGGACATTTTCTAACTTCTAGCAATCTTGTTTTGTCATACTTATTGCCTGCATTGACCAACAATTCTATGAATTATTCAATTCAGTGATATATTTAAGCCTTGGTAATATATTGAAATATATCCAATGCCTTGCATAATTGAATGATTAGATATTTCTTTCAGATTATTTTAATAGTCCGATATACATTTCATATTGGCCTAGAAAAACAATATGACTGAACCACATGCGGATTGTGAATTGGTAGTGGTTAATTTGTGAATACATAATTCCTATGAATAAGAACATACGTTAACTCCAGCATAATTTTCAAAGGCATGATGAGATGGTTTCCCCCCCCTCATCGTGGTTAATTCATTGGTGCATCCCTTATCAAATTCAAACTTCAAATAAAAGATGATGCAGTTATTGCATTATCATTTCTAGTTATCTCAGTTATTGAAGATTTGAATATAAAAAAGATCAAATTTCAGTCCTTACAAAAAAACCATGTAATTTAAACAAAAGTCCTTTTGGTATAAAGGATATGGATTTTACGTGTATAAAATTAAATTTTTAAGACTTCATGGGCATTTTGTATGAAAAATTAACAAAAGTTAAGTATAAAACATAACAGCCCCTATTACACAATAGGAAATGCAACAAGTCAAGACTTTTGAACATAATCGCCATGTCGATCTCGATAATTTGGTAAATGAATTTTTAAAGGAGATAGGTAGCAAGGGATATGATTTGCTGGAGTTATATTATAATTCGGTTTGGGACCATAATCAAAATCGTGCAGAGTATAGTGCCACAATATTATATGGTGATGAAGAACAACACGCATAGTTATCTAACAATAATAAAAATTTCACAGCATATTTTTGTTTTAATTTTCAGATTGACAGTATCCAGAGATAAAAAGGCAACACCCCATCAACTTCCAAAATCAAAATTCCAAATATAAAGAAATCCATAGCAATGGTATCCGAAAAGGATAATGTAGACATTTAACTTAATTTAATTTAATCTAGACTTTCGGTCTTTAAGTACAAATAGGCATACCTAGCAAAAAAAATTATTTTTTTGTTTTTGAAGACCGCCTATCTTTAATTAGCCACCAGGTTACCAAAACTATTCCAAAAATGGGAAACCCGGAAATAAATACATACGGAAATACCGCCAAAAAAGTAGAAGGTTCAAAGATATCCATAAATTAAATCACTAACAACAACCAAATATTTATTTTCATTATCAATTGTTTAAAGTGAAGTCAGAAACTATTCAAACTAAGATAGCTCTAAAGCCATGAGGTTAGCATCCTCTCCATCCCTATAGTATGACTTTAATATTGACTTTGTTTGGAAGCCAAGTTTTTTATACAAGGATATTGCAGGTAAATTGCTTGTCCTAACTTCCAAATAAATTTCATCACCCTTTCGTGAAGTCACTCCATTAATCCCTTCAAGCATCAGTGCCTCCCCTATTTTCTTACCCCTATGTTGCTGCAACAGGGAAATTGATACGACATGCCCTTTTTTTACAAATCCTAATTTTCTAAAGTTGGAGAATCCAAATTCCAACTTGCACATAATATAACCAACTATTTCATTTTCATATTCAGCTACAATAAAGGATTCAGGTATTTCACGAAGCAAAGATTCAAAAAAATATTGGGTATAGTGTTCGGGTAAGGTTTTTTCGTTAATATCGATAACAGACTTTAAATCATCACAACTGCATCTTCTAATAGAATATCCGTTTACACTTCTTAAGACTATTTGCAAACAATAAATATAGTTAAGACAAATTATTTAACTTTACCACAAAAAATTAAAACAAATAATACTTCTAATCCGATGTTGTTTGTTTTTTAAAGATAGTTTAAATTACTTACATAACAGTATAATACAAATCTAATGCAATTATCTGAAAAGAAAGCACTTTTAATTACATACCCTAACCAATTTTCCATTACAGAAGCCAAATCACTGGCAGAATCAGTGGGTTACTCTGTTCTAGACACCATTTGCCAAAAGCACATAACTAAATCAAAGTTTGGAATTGGAAAGGGCAAGGCTGAAAACGTTAGAGAAAAAATTATGGAATTAAAACCAAATGTCATAATTTTTGACGAGGTGTTAAAACCAAGTCAGCAATACAATCTTTCAAAATTATGCAATATCGAAGTCATAGACAGGGAAAAACTAATTTTAGAGATTTTTTTAAACAGAGCAGTAACAAATGAATCAAAAATTCAGGTAAAACTAGCTCAACTAAAGTATGACATTGTGAGGGTTAAAGAAAAAGTGCGCCTAACCAAAGGTGGAGGAGAAGAGCAGCCGGGTTTCCTGGGTGTTGGAAGATATAATGAAGATATAGAAATCTTAAACATCAAGAGGAGAACTGCTGTTCTTAAGAAAAAACTCCTGGTCGAGGAAAAAAAAAGGCAATTACACAGAACGCAGAGACTAAACGAAAATATGCCTTTAATATCGCTGACTGGCTATACCTCAGCAGGAAAAACATCATTATTTAATCTAATAACAAATGAAAAAAAGGAAACAAGCCAGCAATTATTTACCACCTTAACAACATACACGAGAGCCTCGACGATAAACGATAAAAAGGCCCTGTTCACCGACACAATAGGTTTTATAAGCAAACTACCCCCATATATGATAGAGGCATTCAAGTCAACACTATCTGAATTGAATTTTGCAGACGTGATTTTATTGGTTATAGATTTCAGTGACGACACTGTATCCATTGGAAAAAAACTAAAGAGTTCGCTAGAAACACTATCCAAGCTAGAGGTTCCAAACAGTAAACTCATACTGGTGCTAAACAAAATCGACATGGTAAAACCTACGGAGATTGAAGATAAACTAAAGGAATTAAACATTCAGCCAGAGATGAATCAAATAGTCCCAATATCTTCAAAAACAGGGCACAACATCCCATTACTAATAGAAAAAATAGGCAACATGCTAACATCAAATTGATTGCTTATGGTCATTGTTCTTGCGTAAAACAAAAGAAATAGGAACACACGCCCCAACAACATTATATAATATAGTACGCCCCAACAACAAAAACACATAACTCCATCAATCAACATAGACAGAATAGTCACAGAATGGTTTTATGGTATTTCAACGGTTAACGCTTATCGCGAAAGCAACAAGACTCATTGAAATTGCATAATTTTGCCCTTTAGAATTAAAAGCGTTTATTTTTAAATAAAAATCCATCAATCAGCATTCTACGTTAATTCCGAATGGTCACGATAATACTGCTTTAGAGACTGATAACAACAGACCAATACAATGTATTATAATTTTTCAAAAGCAATTAATTTGGTGATTCATAGAACCAGGACCCATCATTTATCAGCAATGCCAAAATGTAGAAGAGGCAAATTAGCAAAATATTTTGATTTTACCGATATCCAACAATATGCTATCCAAAGCATCAGGCATCAGACCAACACATCAGCAAGTTAAGTTAATAAGAGACAACAATAGCTGTATAATTTTTATAAAAGGTTATGAGCAATGCATTTACCAAATCACAATCAAGGACTGGAAACTGTCCACAATGATAAACTATCATGGGTAAATATTGAGAAACCCACTAGAGATAAAATGGATACCATATCCCCCAAATATTCACTTCATGAATTAAACATTGAAGACTGCTTATCAAAAAACCAACTACCAAAAATTGACAGATACGAAGATCACATTTTTATAATTCTCCAATTCCCAACCACGCAAAAAGAAAAAACATTCCAAAGATTTAGCCAACTTTCATTGTTCATAGGAAAAAACTATCTTATAACCATACACCAGGGAGACTTAAGACCATTAGTTGAACTCTTTCAATCGTGTAAGTACGATGAACACAAAAATAAACAAAACATAATGGGTAACTCCCCAGGCTATCTTTTGCATAGCATTTTGGATACTCTTGTCGATGACCTGCTCCACATCTTAATGAAAATAATAGGGAATCTTGACGACATAGAAGACGCAGTTTTTGATGACAAGGTAGCTGTTGCAAAAGAAATAACAATCCTGAGAAGAGAGATAACCACTTTGCGTCGTGTAGTTTTACCGTTAAAGAGAATCATGTCAGAGATAATATCAAGGGATGTCAAAAAGTTCTCAAGTAGTGTTGAGGAAGAGGATTTGATATCTTATTTTGAGGACGTAAATGACCATATCTTCAAGGTTCTTGAGGCATTGGATGAATCCAAAGAAACCATTGAAATTTACAAGGATACTGATTTTATGCTAAGCAGTGAAAAAACGAACAAAATTCTGAGTTTCTTAACAATGCTATTTACCTTATCCATTCCAATCACAGTTTTAGGTACATTTTTTGGGATGAACATAATCATTCCAGGAAGTGTGAATTCAAGCAATGCATTATTGGATTACTTACCAATTATAATAATAACGTCGATATCCATAGGTTCAGCAGTTATAATGATATGGCTTTTTAGAAAGTTTGGCTGGATGAACAATATTACAAAATAACAAATAATTAAACAGGACACATTATTTTTATTATAAGAACATCATTATGGCACCATTCTAAACAAAGATTTTACACTATTTTTTATTAATCCACCTCCATGCTGTTTGTCAACACCTCAAAACATTATCTCCTCTAAAACCCACTTTTTTCCCGGGTTTTCTTTTTCAGCATGTAGATGGCCAAAATAAAATAATGAATACATTAATAAGAACAATATATAGCGTGTTTGCACAGGTTTAAATAAGTAATCCCAGGTTCATGAAAACAAAAAATTGTTATCGTAAATGTTATATGACAACATTGTTGCAACTATAGGAAATCAATTCAGGCCAGAAGATAAAGAAAAAGATACACTAAAAAAAACGAGTGCCGTCAACAAACACACTGTATATAAAAAAAATAGTTTTGCAACTCCAAAATTGATAAGATTCGGATTGAAAAATAAACCTATTTAATAACCTAACGCATTATAAACACAATTTTTAAAAGGAAATTGACAAACATACAAAGAAAACACATAAAACACATTAATGGTCATGGTCAAACGATAATAAAAAAAGAAAAAAACATGCATATACTTGGTGCATTTCATTCCAGTATATTTTTATAATACAATATTATTGTCAAAGTAATGGAAAACAAACCGTATATAAAAACAGTAGCAGTGGCATTTATTTTTGCGATAGGAGCTATTATGACAAGTATTGCCTTTAACGATGCGGTAGGACAAGGGGTAGTTGTAAATCAATCTACTGTATTCCCAAATAATACCGAAACAGCCCAAAACCTTGAAAATTTAACCGGAAGCGACTCAGCAATTTTAGCTAATGACACAAACATAAGCAACCCAAACAATACATTAGAAAATAGTTTGGCAACAAACGAAAAACAAAGTTACTAAACCACTTTTTTGTTACAAATAAAATTTTTGTTTTTAAAAAAACATTTCTTGTTTTCAGTCAATTGAAGTTAATGCCTTATTCACAGATTGATTAACTTTATTTGAGATGTTTTGCAGGGACGTTTTTTTTAAATCAGAGTCCTCACTACCAAGCTCACCAGCTATAAAATCAGATACCCATCTTGTCTGAGTTCTGTAGGGATTCTTCTCACCATTGGTACATTCATAGTCAAAGAGTTTTCTAAATGCGACATGTGTAAAAGTCTGATGTGGCAAAGCACCATGAAAGTGCAAAATATTGGGAGGAATAGAGACAATTTCACCAACATCTAGAAAGTTTATCTCCACATCATCCAAATCGAAGTTTAATATTGAATTTTTTTTCAGCTCTCCTATGATCCCCTTTCCATACACAGGAATCAAAAATTGTTCTGTTTCATGATAATGCATTGTTGTTAGGGCACCGTTTGAAAACTCCACAAAGTAAAGTTCTTGATCCTGTGAGTTATTTTCATTGTATACCTCTTTGATGGTCACATTGCCATTAAAATAATCGGAACTGACTTTCTTCTCATCGCATCTATACAAGTTTTTCTTGTGCATGAAGGTAATTTCTTACTCCAGAATTTAATTTTATGTAATTACAGCATTACAAATGAGAAAATATTTTACAAAAACAAAAACAAAAACAAAAACAAGAGATACCCCATCATTTTAAAATTTGGCTTATTTTGATTTCACCTTAGGTTATTGACGGGTTTATTTCGAGTTTTTTTTGACATCAAATTCACCATTGACACTATCCACCTTTTTTTAATGCGGTCACTAGATTGTGTGCTGCAGGAGAATGCTGTTTTTGCACCGTAATTTAATGGATCAATAAAACCACAAGTAAAATTATTGAAGAGCATAATACCGTAAAGCCCTCTTTTAGTTGTATACACAATTCACAGCAAGGCGATATAAGACAAATATTTATGGTGTTTTGATTTTTGTGTGGATAACTAAAGTTTAAGAGGGCTACCAATATTATTTGTTTTACCATTCTTCGCACTATTGAGTGCTGATTCCATGTCATTACCGTTGGTCCATTCAGTTTTTTTGTGGTCCGCGTAGTTTGTCTCATGGTCATTTTTAGATTTGTTCTTTTGTCTTTTGGTGATGTATTTGGATACAAGATACAATTCGTCCTTAAACCCGGTGTAATTCCAATAGTATTTGTTAACAACAGTTGATATGACAAACCAAGCAACACTGTTAACTATGATAGAAAACAGAAACCCGTGGTAATATGTAATTATTGCCCCAGTTATTGTTCCCCCTACTAGATATGGAAGTTGACGCTTTAATGTTGGCTTTAATAAGGGTTCCAAAACAATATCTACTAATGTAGGCATAACATAGTTTATAAGTTTCTGTGATAAAGTAATGGATTCTTCCTAGTTTTGCTAGTTTGATTCAATGTATAACCCATCACAAAAAAATGCAGCAAATAAGTTACCAAAAATTCATCTTGATCTGTAATTTTTTTCAATTTAGTTTTAACAAAGACGTCATCTCTGAAAATCCAAATGGGATGATCGGTATAGATTCATGGTCAAACCCCACCAAGTCCAACTGATCTTTAGTTAAGCGTTCTCTGAGATAAGTGCCGGCAACTACGATTTTTTGATTTGGATTTTTTTGTGTATTTCTTTTGCGATGTCAAGGCCAGATATGTCAAACAGATTGGTATTGATAATAACAATACCATGTTTTCATTATTTTTATTTTTAAATAAATGGTTTAGTCATGCCTATCCACTATTTACTGTTTCTAACCTTAAACATAACTTTTCCTTCTGCATGGTCTTTTGTAGTCTCTGCCTTTGCATCAATATCCTGCTCGGCATTTTTCATTTCCTTTACTGAATTGTCTATGTCGTTCATTAGTCTTTATGCAACATTGTTTATAAAACCAGTAAGTCGCTTTTCAGGTATAGTCGTTTTTAGAATCACATAGCAGAGTTCAGATAGGTTAAGTCTCTTTAGACAGCATTGTTTTTTTTTATTTTCTACAAAGAGATGTGTAGCATGCAGATGTTTAGGTTGAAGATGGAGATTATATCTCTACAGCATGCATACCAATTAACCACACATGGCAGTACCCCATTTAAAATAATGTAGTGTTGGATGATATAGCTTTAATTATCCTTCAATATAGCTAAGATTTATTAAATATGGGCCCATCAAACACAGATTACGATATCATAGTAGCAGGTGGTGGACTGGCAGGCATGATTGTAGCTTCATCGGCAGCATATTATTCCAACCAGAGATTAAAGATATTGGTAGTGGACAAAAATCCAGGCGAAATCCAAGGCAGAAAAACAATATCAGGATGGATATGCGGGGACGCGGTTGGAAAAAACACTGTAGACTACATGAAAGATAGAATAAAAATCTCATGGGGATCCCCAGAAATCGAGCACCCTGTCAAAGGGGTTGTGGCCTTTTCCCCCGATCACCAAACCAAAGTATCGTTTGATGGAGAGGGATACATCTTAAATAGAAAGTTATTGCCACAGAAGCAGTTAAAGGAGGCAACCAGTTTAGGAGTTGAAGTTGCAAACAACACCATAATAAGAAAATCGCTAACAGACAATAATTATGTGACAGGTATTGAAGGTGAAAACACAGAAACAAAAGAAATTTTCAAAAAGACTGCAAAGGTAGTGGTTGACTGTACAGGTGTGACATCGGTTCTAAGAACAAATCTTCCAATAAAATCATTCATTCAAAGACGGATAGATAGAAATGACCTTGAAGCAACTGGAAGGTATATCTATGACTTTAACTCAGAGGAAGGACAAGAAGATACAACTTTTTTTGATCCGGACTATTGTATAATACATCTAGATCAAAAACTTTCACCTGGTGGATATGGTTGGGTTTTTCCCAAAGGTAAAAACAAAGTAAACATTGGACTTGGTGTCCAGCAAAAGCTTTTTGACAAAGCAAACAAGGAATTGGGAAATAAAAGAGATCTTAAAAAACTAATTGATGACTATGTAAAGATAAACCCCGCAATTAAAAATCCAAAACTATCAGATGAAGAGGAAGATATGGGTAATGAATGGGGCACATGGCAGGTTTCAGTTAGAAGACAAAACGATTGCCTAGTTGCAAATGGATATGTGATGGTAGGCGATTCGGCCTGGATGCCAAAACCGCTTGATGCAGGCGGTATAGGACCGGCCATAATTGCAGCAACCATAGCAGGAAAAGACATTGTAGAAGCGATAGAGGAGAACGATGTATCTGAAAGAGGGCTATGGAGATACAACAAGAACTTTATTAATGAATATGGATACAAAACGCCAGGTTTGGAGGTGTTCAGAAGGATGTTGCAACAATTAACAAATGAGCAAATCAATTATGGCATGAAACACTTTTTGTCTAAAATGGATATTGAAAAAATAACCAATGGAGAACATCCGGTGTTTGGCACCATAGATAAAATAGGTATGCTAATAAGAGGAACACTTAACAAAAAACTAGCAGAAGAGCTAAAATACACGGCAAATATGAATGAAAAGTTGGTAGATCACTATAGAAACTATCCCGATACCCCAGAGGGATTTGTAAACTGGTCCAACACATTAAATAAATATCTTACAGAAGCGTTTACCAAATTCCTGTAATTTGTTTTTGTTTCATGGGAATACGCATTAGGCAACGTTATTTGCTCTTGTGGGACTATTGATAATAACAATTACAAGATAAAACGCTTATTGCTTCATTATTTTTATTTCTGCTCTGAAATGTTTTTGAATTCGTTTAAGAATATTGTTCTCTGGTATTCCTCAGTCATTGTAATTCTAACATCTTCCATCATTCTTTTGGAAACATCTAATTTTTTTCTGATTCCAGGTATAAGGTTATCGTAAAAGGAAAATGGATAAACCAAGTTGTAAATAGATTGCATAATCTCAAATAAAGATAACGAAAACCCATGGTTATTTTTTCGGAGATTGTCATATATCATCCTTTTTATTTCGCCAGTACAATCCAACAATCCGGTAACATATGCATTTAGGGAAACATTTAACTCACCATGACCACTTAAATCGGGTTTTCTTTCCACAATTTCTTTTAGTATAAACGCTTCAACATATTCTTGTTCTGCTGGCCACAAATATCGATCCAAATCGCAAATTACATAATCCTTCAGTTTCTTTATTGAAGAGGATGCGTCATCTAGCAATTTTTCAGACTCTTTGGTTTTCTCACCATGCAAAAGAATTATTGCTTTGCTGCACAGTGAAATGACTTCTCGAGTCTCTTTTATCAAAGCCTCCCTGCTTAGTTCTAATTGTTTCATTTGGCCAGAGAAACTATTTAGCGAATTTTGCACATTTTCAAAACTTACATTGTAATCCATTGACAATTTTATCTAGTGTTGTTATCAATATAAATAGTAAAAAGGATAACGAAGGTAAAGAAAAAGAGGGATATGCAGGATTTGCTTAATAAAAAATCCCAAAAAAAAATTTATTACATGACAAAAAAACAAAGGTGTTTCGTTTGACCAATATTCGTAGGAGCAGAGGATACAATTTTGAGCACAAGCTAGTTAAAAAACTAAACATGGGCGAGTGGATGGCAAGAAGACTTGGAGGCTCCAGTACGGGCCTGCCTGACATTGTAGCAGTCAACAATAAAGAATCAATATTGTTATCAATAGAGGCCAAATCCGGAACTAGCAACAGCATGTATGTTCCAAATGATCAAATTGACAGGTGTTTTTTAATAACGGAAATGTTTGGAGTGTATAGTGAACGCCACATAGTACTTGCATTTAAGTTTATGAGAAAAAAAAGGCTGATGATTGGTGGTGAGATAAAGTATCAGTCAAGAAAAATAAGGGAATATTACAAAATAATTAAATTTAAAGGAAAACCAAAAAACTTTCCCATCATAAAATGCAATTATAATGGGGATACATATGCAATATACAAAACAAAGATTAAAAAGGTAAAGTTAAAAGACTTCACGTTGCCTTTTAGTTCTTAAGCATTTTTTGAAAATAGCAAATTTAAAGGAGAAATGCGCAAGTCAAATAATAAATGACAAAAAACATCTTATGGCGAGAGGGATGGATCAAACCGCTTCTTACGGAATCTTTACCGTCAGAAAAATGCGGCATTTGCAACAAAGAATTTGATGAGTTAAATTTTGTAACATCATGTGAATTTTGTGAGAAAGGCATAATGCATGATTTGTGTGCCAATGATCACATTTCTACAGAACACATAAAGGAATTAGGAGAAAAAATAAACCAACACAAAGAAAAAAAACTGCATTCGTTTCAGTAAAAAGTTGTTATATTTCAAATGTTTAATTAATACTAGATAGGTTAGAAAAAGGGATATTTTATATGCGGAAAGACAATCATGGGGTGGAAAAAGGGTTCGAGCCCATAACATCCCAACAAATGTACAAGATTGAAGACAATGGCGAAAGAGTATTTGGATTGAAGAAACTACTGATGATGGAAAATGCAGGGTCTAGAGTTGCAGATTTCCTAATAGATTTGTTTAAGGATGATTTGGAAAAGAAGAAAATCGTTTCTGTTTGCGGCTTTGGAAACAATGGTGGTGATGCAATAGTGGCAACCCGTCACCTTTCAGCTTTTTTATCCTCCAAGTTTACTGCACAAAGAAATAACGGTTTGGTTTTAGTACTATTGGGAAAACCAGACCAAATAAAAACAGAGGAATCCAAGGTAAACTGGAATACAATTGAAAAGATAGACTCGATAAAGAAATTATGCCTTAATGCACAAAATATAAAAGATATTCAAACGGAGGTAGAAAATTCAGATATAATAATAGACGGGTTAATTGGAACAGGAATTAAGGGTGCAATAAAAGAGCCATTTTCAAAAATGATAGATACAATAAACCAACAAAAATCCAAATCATTTATTTTTTCTGTAGATATTCCTTCTGGTTTAAATCCAGACAATGGCGAAATATACGATAAATCCGTAAAAGCTGACTCAACAATAACGTTTCACAGAATAAAAATAGGTCTTTTAAAAAACACGGAATATTGTGGGGAAATACACCCAGTAAAAATAGGAATCCCAATTGAGGCAGAAATGGAGGTTTTGTAAAAATGTTGAAAATAGAACAATTTTTGGTAGGTCAAATGGATAATTTTTCATATGCAATTATTGATGAAAAAAATAGAAAATCAATCATAGTTGATCCGTCATGGGATTTAGAAGCAATTTTTGATTTCTTAGGAAAAAACAAGATAGAAATAACCTTCATCATTAACACACATTCTCATTTTGACCACGTGCTAGGCAATGATCAAGTGGTAAAGAGGACATGCGCAAAAATAATCCAACACAAAAGATCGCCTTTAAAAAAAGATATCGAAGTAAACGATGGAGAATCCATAAAATTTGGCGATTCAGAAATCAAAATAATACACACACCAGGTCACTCTGGAGACAGTATCTGCTTAATCATTGATGACAAAATGTTATTGACAGGGGATACATTATTTGTAGGAAGTTGTGGAAGATTGGATCTTCAGGGCAGTGATCCCAATGAAATGTACTATAGCATATACAATAAGCTAATCAATCTTGACGGAAACTTGATTGTTTATCCAGGGCATCACTATGGAAACACAAAAACCTCCACCTTAGGTAAAGAGAAGAGCACAAATTTCGTATTTAAATTTCATAATATTCAAGATTTTCTAAATTTTATGGATAGATAACTTATTACCAAAAGTGCATAAAATCGAGGTAGAGAACAAAAATCACGACACATTATAGCATTGTCATTTAGATTAAAGAACAATTTTCTGGCCTAGTTGTAAATACGCGTGTAAGGGAACAGAAAAACATCAGGTTTAAATCAACATATTTAACCAATTCTTGCCAGTATACTGACAGTTGTTTTTGAGATGTCAAAATAGATGGATGACAACAATAACGCAGACAGCATCAGTAGCCCAAATGACATTTAAGCAGAGAAACCAATTGTTTTATTATTGGGTGTTTTTTATGATATAGACTTTTCAATTGTAATGGAATAGTTCTTCTCTATCTCATTCAAAAGGACCTTTGGGGTAAGGGATGGTTCTTTCAAATACGCAGCTATTGTTGATCCCCCGGCACCAGCCCCCTCCTTTACAAATCCCTCTGCATATGACCTTAACCCAGGTTTTGTGGAATGGTTAAATCCTAAATCAGTATAAAGAATTGGAATATCATCCGCGATCTGGTTTAACAGTTCTTCTAGATTTGATTCTTTGTCATTTACCACATACGAGGTAGTTCCTATGCAGAGGTTACTGTTAAATTTAATGTTCAACGATTTTAATATTGCGACAATACAGCACATTTGAGTTCCCCCAGCAAGTATCACTTTTTTATTGTTGGACAGAATCTCCTGCACCATACCTGAAACAGTTGGCATCATGGGGTCGCCTAGATGCGAAATCGCATTGAATGGATCGTGTTGATGATCACCAAATTTTATGCCAGATTTTAGCATAGATTTTTCCACTATTTTGTTTTTTAATTGATGTGGATTATTTGGCATACTGCTGCTAACCTTGTTGTAAGCGTCATACCCCAACAACAATAAAACTCCCAAGGCAGTTGTTGTTCCACCTGGTATGCTTTCACCTATGACCAAAAGATCATTGTTTTTGGATGCTTGTTTGCCTATTAGTTTACCCATTTCATAATTTTCTACAACGTCTTTTATCTCTAACGCTTTTTCTATGGCAATATTCCCACCAAACTTGGAATTTATGCTTATGTGTGGGAGTATGGGTTTTATTGATAAGCCAGAATCTATTACGGTGATAGGGATATTTGCTAGCTCCAATGCCGTTTTCGTTATGATTGCAGGTGTTGGCTTTCCATCAGGTGTAGCAGGAATTGAATCTATACACCTACATTTTCCGAAATGTATGTATTCTGCGTCAGCAGCAGGGGTGAACTTTATCAATTCGGTATTTGCCCCTGCAATAGTCAATCCTGGAATTGTGGCGGTCTGTGTATAGGAGATTGCAAATAAAAAAGAGGAAGCAACAGGTTTAAAGTCATTTAGGTTAATGGTTCCGGATTTAGCATTGATAGTTTCAATATGGGAGTTTTCCAATTTATTGTTGTATATTTCTTTTATTGAAAAACTTTGCTAGTAATGATTATTATTAACTTTTGCATTTTAGGGGTATAATCCGGTAAGCACCATCCGACAAAATGCCGATAAACATAAAAAAGTTTAAAACAAGAGAGTTTTTTTTACTATTTTCTATTCATTAGTTCAATTTCATCGATTAATAGCCTTTTTTCCATATTTAAATGAAATACGGACTCATTAGATTTAGATATCTTTTGAAATACCACCAAACCCCATACAATAACAGTTATAAAGACTCACCATCCTCGTTGTCTAACTCAATACTTTGATTTAAATACAAGGTTTTAAGAATTGAGAAAATATGGTCAAGACAGAAAAGATAAGGGGTAGCATACTTGTAGCTATAGCAGTAGTGGGTTTTTTAGTTTATTCATATATTCTTTTTGCTACAGACTTTGGTCTAATATTAATGAAATTAACTGCAATATCAATAGTTGGGATCATATTTTTTATAATAGGTTGGATAGGCTTCACATTAAACACCGATGAGAAAACAAACAATAATAATAATTTGGATTAACTATTTTTTTATATAAATATCAGTAACGGTCTGGTAAACTCTTGGTCCCACAGCCCTAACAATTTGGGTGTGTTTTATCTGATAATCATATCTTGAGAATAGGGAATGCACATAATTTTCGGAATCACCCACGGCTTTTGACTTTGTTTCACTTTTTATGTGCGAAAAGAAATGCAGGTATCCACCTGAAGGTTTTATGCAATTGACAGACACATCTATAAATTCAAAGGCTCTTTCAGGCAAGGGCATGAGAATCCTGTCTGCCTTGTCTTCAAATAATACAGAATGCAAAATTTTCTGAGCATCACCATGTAAAGAAATTATTCGATCTTGAATTTTATTTAGTTTTGAATTTAGTATACTCAATACATAGGCATCCATATTTGAGTCAATGTTGTATACTAGCACCGGAGTTTTTTTTGCAATAACAATTGAGAATGTTCCTATCCCTCCAAACATATTAATGATTAATTCGTTTTCGGATACCAGGTTCGATATTCTCAATCTTTCTGTCGACAAGCGGGGGGAAAAATAAGAACTGGCTACATTTACAAAAAATTGGCATCCATATTCTTTATATATAGTAACGTACTTGTTATCCCCAGCAATTAACTCTAAACCCCTAAGCCTATATTCACCATCTACAGC
>Ga0183260_10001480_pt1 | contig 19510 bp, 16 predicted proteins | sample AntDrymUQ4972206_2_FD_129768 | JGI IMG/M metagenome (GOLD analysis project Ga0183260, IMG submission 129768) | Polar desert sand microbial communities from Dry Valleys, Antarctica - metaG UQ497 (22.06) (version 2) (version 2) | ecosystem: Environmental > Terrestrial > Soil > Desert | place...
CCGCCCCGTTTCCGAGAGCCGGTCGAGGAGGTCGGCCATCCGGCCCAGGTCGCCGAGCCGAACGTTGTCGGGTTGGGGATCGGGCTGCCAGGGCGGGAGGTCGAGCGAGTAGGGGTGATGCGCCCAGCCGTCGCCCGGCAGTGGCCTGAAGCCGCGGCAGTCGGGGGTGGCGAGGGGGCGCAGCTGCCGATCGACGCACGCCAGCTCGCGCATGAACTCCAGGGCGGGACGCCGTCCGTCGACCGCCCGGGATTCGCCGACCCCAGCGCGGCGGTACTGCCGATGAGGACGAGAGCGCGAGGCGCGGCGGCCCGGATGCGCGGCACGGCGGCGCGGAGCATCGCGCGGTACTGGCGCGGGGAATCGGCGGCCCACCCGCCCTGCTCGCCCCGGCCGGCCTGGTCGGCGCCCGCCTCCGCCCGCCTCCACTGCGGCAGCAGGAAGAGCGGGTAGTTCGGCTCGTTCCAGACGGAGAACGCCACTGCCGCCGGCAGGCCCTCACGGCCGGAGTAGCGACGGGCCACCGCCGCCGCGAAGGCGGCGTACTGCTCGGGGTCGATGCCGTCGCGCTGGCGGTCGGGCGGCGTCGACGGGCGGGCGACCGCCCAGCGCGGGGCGAAGAAGGCGATGTCGACGAGCACCCCCATTCCCGCCGCGTCGGCGAGGCGGACGGCGCGGTCCACCGCGTCCCAGGCGCCGGGCGGGTAGGCGGCGGGATCCTCGGCGTCGAAGTCGGGACGGGTCGGCGACGCTGGGTCGGGCGCGATCACCGACCACCCGGCGGTGACCCGCACCCAGTCGACGCCGAGGGCGGCGAGCTCGTCCACGGTCGCGTGCGTCTCGGCGTCTGAGCGGTGCAGCAGCAGCGCATCGTCCTGCACGATGGTCGGCCGCGAGACCGGCAGCGCCGGCGCCGGCTCCTTCTCGCCCCCGAGGAGCGCGATCCCCACGGCGACCGCGAGCGCCGCCGCGGCAACCGCGAGCCCTGCCGCGATCCACCGTCTCCGAGCGCGCATCGGGCCAAGATGGCAGGTCACGACTCAGCTGGTGGCACCCCTCGGCGCCGAGCAAGCGCCGGTCGCTTTCTGCGCTGTCTCGACCACATCAGATGTGGTTCAGACAGCGCAGAACGTCGGGACCGCCCGATTCCCCTCTCGTTGTCTGGTTGGTCGTCCAAACCGTCACGAATGGGTCATCTTTCGGGCCACGACCTCCCGGGAGGCGAGAATGGTGGCCTCGCTGAAGGGTTTGCTGTCCTATCGGGTACCGCGTTATGCCAAGTTATAGGTGAGCGCGTTATAAGCGGGTAGATGTTCATATAACCGCGGGACGGGAGGCGCTTCGCCGCGGACACCGGTCCTCTCCGTCAGATCGCATGACGAACGAATACGCCTCGCGACCCGCGACAATGCCGCGGGTGCGCGTCGCGGTCGTGGGACACACCGAATGGGTGCAGTTCGTAACACTGGATCGCGTCCCGAAGGCGGGGGAGATCGTGCACGCCGCCGACGCATGGGAGGAGGTCGGCGGCGGCGGCGCGGTCGCGGCCGTGCAGCTGCGCAAGCTCGCGGGAGAGGCGGACTTCTTCACCGCCCTCGGCGAGGACGACGTCGGGCGCGCCGCCCTGGCGCGGCTCGAGGCGCTGGGGGTGACGCCCCACGTCGCCTGGCGCGCAGCGCCCCAGCGCCGTGCGGTCACCCACCTCGACGCCGAGGGCGAGCGAACGATCACGATCATCGGCGAGCGCCTGGCGCCGAAGGGCGCCGATGCCCTGGCGTGGGAGCGGCTGCGCGACACCGACGCCGTGTACTTCACCGCCGGCGATCTGGGCGCACTGCGCCACGCCCGCGCCGCCCGGGTGCTCGTCGCCACACCCCGCGCACGCGACGCGCTGCTCGCTGGCGGAGTTCCGCTCGATGCGCTCGTGGGGAGCGCGGAGGATGAAGGCGAGCGGCTGCCTGACGGCGCGCTGCGCCCCCCGCCGGCGCTCGAGGTCGCGACCCGGGGCGCACGGGGCGGGCGCTACGTTGACGCGGAGGGGCACTCCGGAAGCTGGGAGGCCGCCCCGCTGCCGGGCGAGATCGCCGACGCCTACGGCTGCGGCGACAGCTTCGCCGCCGGCTTGACCTACGGCCTCGCCACCGTCCCGGACCTCGACGACGCGCTCGAGCTCGCCGCGCGCTGCGGCGCCGCTTGCCTGGCCGGGCGCGGCCCCTATGAGAGCCAGCTCGAGCTGGGTCGCTGAGCGGTGCCAAGACCCCGCGCCACTGACCTCCGAGCCGGAGCTGCGACGCCGGCTGCACCTGGGTCACTAAAGGGCGGGGGGGGGAGGAGGAGGAGGTCTGGCCCGCTGTGGCCTGAGCTTGAGGAAACCGTGTCGAGCGCCAGACGATTCCCGATTGGATCGCGTGGACGTGCCCGAACGAGCTCCAGCGGCGGCCGGGATCCGGATTGCGTGACGGTACACGCTGGGAACGGCCTGCCTCCAACGCTGAGGGGGCGAAAATGCACTCTCGTTGCCCTAGGCGTGTATGGATGCCGATCCAGACGGGCAGCTCTCATTTGCCTCGGAGATGTCCGCGGCGCGATCTAGCGTCCCCGCGGTGAGCGAGCGTGCCATCGCCGATATCGAGCGCCCCGCCTCCAGCGAGCGTCGGCTGACCGCGATCAGCGTCTTTACGGGCGCGGGCGGACTCGACCTCGGCTGCGACTGGGCGGGCTTTCGCACCCGTGCCGCGGTCGAGTGCGATCCCATCGCCCGGCAGACGCTGCTGGCCAACCGCCATGACTGGCTTCCTGGGCTCGCCGAGGGTGCCGTCTTCTCCGACATCGTCACGCTGGACTATGGGGAGCTGCTCGACGCAGCTGACCTGAGCCGCTCAGAGACGGATCTGCTTCACGGCGGCCCGCCCTGCACCCCATTCTCGAAGTCCGGCTACTGGCTGGCATACAAGCGCGCCGGCAAGGACCCGAAGGCATCCCTGCTGGACAGCTACGTCGAGGCGCTCCGCGCGACGCGGCCGAAGGCCTACCTCATGGAGAACGTCTACGGGCTCGCCTACCAGAACCACAACCGCCCGATCCTCGAGCGCTTCATGACCAGCGTGCGGGAGGCCGGCTACTCGTTCGATCGTAAGGTGATCCTCGCCGCCGACCATGGCGTGCCACAGCTTCGCCAACGCCTCTTCTGCGTTGGCGTGCGCGCCGACCTGCTGGACCGTCCCGCGGACCTATGGCACATGCGCTGGCCCCCGGATACCCACGCCGGACCGCATGAGCGGCGCATCGAATGGGACGAGGACCTCCCGCCCCACGTCAGCGCAGCCGAGGCACTCATGGATCTGGGCGCCGCGGACAATCCGCCCGAGCCCGAGGAGCTCGTCGATGGCACCTATGCCGATGCGCTGCGCGAAGTGCCGCCCGGCGACAACTACCTCTACCTCACGGCGAAGCGCGGTCATCCCAGTCCGCGCTTCAAGTGGCGAAGCCGCTACTGGAGCTTCCTCCTCAAGCTCCATCCCAACCGCCCGTCACCGACGATCCAAGGCCAGCCCGGCCCGTGGGTGGGGCCCTTTCACTGGAGCGACCGGCGCCTGCGCACCGGCGAGGTCAAGCGTTTGATGACCTTCCCCGACGACTTTGAGGTGAGTGGCAGCCGTCGCGACCAGCAGCTCCAGCTCGGCAACGCCGTGCCGCCGCTGCTTGGGTGTCGGGTCGCATCCGAGCTGGCTAAGGAGCTCGAGCGCCTCGGCGCCACGGCGCCGCTTTCTCTGGCGGCGTAGGCCTCGGGCGGTCTCGACGGCCGCTACGCGGGAGCGCTGGAGCCCCGCGCCGCGGGCAGCATCCACTCCACGCGATCGGCGATCTCCCCGACCGGCTCATGCTCCCACGCTCGAACGACCACCCACCCAGCGTCAGTGAGCGCCACGTCGACCGCGCGGTCGCGGACGACGTTTCGCTCGAGCTTCGGCCGCCAGTACGCGGTGTTCGCTCGTGGCTGCGTGCCGTGCAGCGGGCAGCGATGCCAGAAGCACCCATCGATGAACACGGCAAGCCGAGCGCGGGGAAAGACCACGTCGGGGCGCACCACCCGCTCGGCGAGACGAATCGGGAGGTCCTTGCGAAAGCGAAGGCCGCGGCGATGAAGCTCTGAGCGAAGCGCGATCTCCGGGCCGGTATCGCGCCGCGGATTGCGGCGCATGCGCGCGCTGACCTCGTCGCTCGTCGGCTGGGGGTAGGGGAGAGGAGACATGCTCGGCGGACTCGTGTCAGTGGGGATTGCAGGTCATCAGTCGGCGAGCGCCTCCGCCAACGTGCCGGCCCAGCTCTCGTCGATGCGCTGGATGGCGGCGATTCGGTCCCGGTGGGTTGCGTGGCGCTCGAGGCGAGTCGAGCGCTTGTAGCGAAACTCCCAACGTCGCCATGGCCCGTACATGCACGCTGCCACTACATCGAACTGAGAAGGATCGTAGAGGCGGCTCGTGGGGTCGCCCTTCGACGCTCGTGTCTTCTGAGTCTCGACCTTCGGCGTCCCGTCGGCGAAGGTGATCGGTGAGGCGTTCTTGCACTCCAACGACACCTGGCCGGGGCGGGAGCGCAGCGCGACGAAGAAGTCGGGCGGCCCCTCCAGCTGACCGAGCTCGATGCCGCGAACCTCAGGGTCGGCCTCGAGCACCTTGTGGAGGTGGCGCTCGGCCACTCCGCCCCTGACCGCCATGCCCAGGCGCGGGCGCTCGCGGATGATGTCGAGGATCTCTGCGCCCGACAGTGCGAAGTCCCGCTCAAGCGCGTGCCGGCCGAGCGGACGATCTGGCCGGGCAGCGTCCTGCGCGGCACGAAAGCGCAGCGGTGAGTCAAGCCGAAGAGCCTGCGCGTCTCGCTCGAAGCGAAGGAAGTCGAGCATTCGTCCCGGCGCGAACGCGATCACGGTCTCGACCCCGAGCGCCGTTCGCGGCGTGGACCGCCGCGCGCCGGAGAGGTTGTCTCGCTCCCAGACATGCCACCCCGAGCGCTGCGCCTCCTCGATCTCGGCGTCCTTGAAGAAGATCGAGATGCCGAGCGGCAGCGGGTCGTAGATGAGCGGATCGAGCGCGATTACAAGATCGGCCTCGAGGTGCACGCCCACCACGATCGTCGTGTCGACGCCGAGCGGGTCGAAGCCGACAGGGTGCTCTTGCCCACGCCACTTCGGGTCGTTGACGTCGCCATACCGAACCTGCAGGCGGTGCTCGTCCTGCGGGCGATTGCGTATCTCGCGGCGGTTGGCGAGGAAGGCATACCCGCACACGCCGAGCCGTTCGCCGCCGCCTGCCTCGACGCCCAGGAACAGCGGCGCCCGCCCCGGCCCGGTCGACCTCAGCACCCGCCCGCCCGCTCGCTGCACCGCCTGCTCGAGGAACGTGTGATGCGGACGGCGGTGCACGCGCTCGTACGGCGTGGCGTATGAGCGGCCGCTCTGACACGGGCATGGGTCCGCGTCTACCGGATTGAACCCGTCTCCGTCGCGCACCTGCCTACCCCAGCGCGCATCGTGCGCCCAAATTCGTCGCCAGCGCGAGGCTGTTTCTCAGGGCGGGAGGCGACGGTATTCTCCGCGTCGACGACGCGCTCGAGGCTCGCCGCGCGCTGCGACGCCGCGTGCCTGACCGGCCGCGGCCCCTTCGGGGCCAAGCTCCGGGCTGGTCGGTGAGGGGCGCCCTGGACCCGAGCAGCCACCAGCCTGCGAAACGGACGTACACCCCCAGCGCCGAGGGGTGGGTCGCCGAAGGGCACCCAGGGGGGCGAGTTTCCCGGGCCTGCGGCCTAGGAGAGGGGTGGAGGCACAGCAGGCGAGCGGGCTGGAGGCGCTGGCGGACCGGCTGCGCGAGCGGCTCGTGGCCGAGGCGCGCGGCGAGGCGGCGGGAGAGGACGTCGAGGGGCGCATCCGCCTCCTCGTGGATCGCGAGGCCGCGCTCCTGGCCCAGGAGGATCGCGAGGCGCTCGTGCGGCTGGTCGCCGAGCGGTCGTTCGGGCTGGGCCCGCTCGAGCCGCTGCTCGCCGATCCCGCCGTCGACGAGATCATGGTCAACGGTCCGGGAACGGTGTGGGTCGAGCGGGCTGGGCGGGTCGAGGCGACGGACGTTCGCTTCGAGGAAGCCGCCGGGCTGCGCCACGCGATCGACCGGATCCTCGCGCCGCTGGGCCGGCGGGTCGACGAGTCCGAGCCGCTGGTCGACGCGCGGCTGCCCGACGGCTCGCGGGTCAACGTGATCATCCCGCCGCTCGCCCTCGACGGACCGGTGGTTACCATCCGCCGCTTCCGCCGGCGTGGCTTCTCCCCGGACGATCTGGTCACGCGCGGGACGCTGACGGCACCGCTGCACGACTTCCTCGGTCAGTGCGTACGGGCGCGTTGCAACCTGCTCGTGAGCGGGGGGACCGGCTCGGGCAAGACCACCACGCTCAACGCGCTCTCGTGCTTCATCCCGGAGGGCGAGCGGATCGTGACCATCGAGGACGCCGCGGAGCTGCGCCTCCAGCAGCGCCACGTCGTCCGCCTGGAGGCGCGGCCGGCCAACGTCGAGGGTCGCGGCGAGGTGACCATCCGGCGGCTCGTGCGCAACGCCCTGCGCATGAGGCCCGACCGCATCGTAGTCGGCGAGGTCCGCGGCGCCGAGGCGCTCGACATGCTCGCCGCTATGAGCAGCGGCCACGACGGCGGCCTGTCCACCGTGCACGCTGGCTCGCCCGAGGAGGCGCTGCGCCGGCTCGAGACGCTCGCGTTGATGGCCGACGTCGCGCTGCCGCTGGCGGCGGTCCGCGAGCAGGTCGCGGGCGCGATCGACCTCGTGATCCACCAGCGCCGCGAGCGAGAGGGCGAGCGGCGAGTCGTCGCGGTCGGCGAGGTGGTTCGCGTGGCCGGCGGCGTCGGCGTGCGGGAGATCTACACCATGCGCGACGGCAGGCCGAGGTGGCGCGCGGCCCTGGGCGACGAGCTCGCCGAGCGGTTGGCGGCGGCGTGAGGGACGGTGCATGACCAGCGCGGCGCCGATCACCGGCGGCCTCGCGGAGCGATCGGTGCTCGCGTGAGCCGCGCCGCCCTGCTGGCCGGCCTTGCCGCCGGCTGCGGCGTGCTCGCGCTGTGGGAGGCTCTGGCCGCCATCGAGGGCGTCCGGCTGCCCGAGCTCGCCGAGCGCGTGCTCGCTCCGCTGCGGCGCGCGCGCAGCGACGGGACGCTTCCGACCGCGGCCGAGCGCCGCCGGCTCGCTCTCGTCGCCGCCGGCTCGCTGCTCGCCGCGGGGTGGCTGGTCGCCGGAGCGATCGGCGGGATTGTCCTCGCTCTGTGCGGTCCGTGGATCGCCTTTGGCGTCCTGCGCGCACGGCGGCGGCGCTACCTGTCAGAGCTCGAGCGACAGGCGCCCCTCGTCGCACGGGCGCTCGCCGACGCGCTGGCCGGTGGCCACTCGATCCGTGGTGCGGTGGCGGAGGTCGCTCGCGCGATGACGGGCGCCGCCGGCGCCGAGCTTCGGCGCGCCGCGAGGGCTCTCGAGCTCGGCGAGCCCACGGAGAGCGTGCTCGAGCGCCTCAGGAGACGCGCCGGAGCACGTGCCTACGACACGATGGTCGCCGCGATGCTCCTCCAGCGCGATGCGGGCGGCGATCTGGCGCGGCTGCTGCGCGGCCTCGCAGGCGCGCTCGAGGATGCCCTGCGCCTGGAGGGCGAAGCCCGATCGGCCACGGCGCAGGCGCGGTTCACAGGCCTGCTCGTCAGCATCCTTCCCCTCGGGGCGGCGGGCCTGCTCGAGCTTGCGCGGCCGGGCTACATGGGCGAACTGCTCCAGGCGCCGCTGAGCGCCTGGCTGCTGGGTTGCGCGCTCGCCTTCCAGGCCGTCGCGCTTCTCATGATCCAGCGGATGTCGCGGGTGCGAGGGTGAGGTGACCCCCGCCCTGATACTTGCCGCCGCCGCGGGGATCCTCGCCGCGGCGGGGATCGTCGAACTGGCCGCAGCCGGTCGGCCGCGACCTCCGGCGGCCGGAACGGCGCTCGTCGCGGTCCTCGCGCGGGTGGGGCGGCCGTTCGGCGCGCCGCGTCCGCCCCGCGATCTGGAGACCCGGATGGCGGCCGCCGGCACTCCGCTCGGGCTCGGAGTCGGCGACATGATGGCGGTCAAGGGCGGCGCGGCGCTCGTAGCCGTGCTCGCGGGATCGCCCTTCGCGGCCGCGCTGCCCGGCAGGCTGCCGATCGTCGCCGTCCTCGCACTGCCCGCGGCGGGCTTCTTCGCGCCCGACTTGATGCTGGTTCGCCGGATCCGCCGCCGCGCGGGCGCGATGGCGGCCGAGCTGCCCGACCTCCTCGATCTGCTGCGCATCTCCGTCGAAGCGGGGCTCCCGCTCGGTCGCGCGCTCGGTGAGGTGGGGCGACGCCACGGCGGGCTGCTGGCGCGCGAGTGGGCGCGCACGGCCGCCGAGGTCTCGCTCGGTGTCCCGAACGCCCGCGCGCTCGCCGGCCTGGCGGAGCGGTGCCCCATCGGGGGCGTAGCCGCGCTCGTCGCGGCGGTGGGGCGCACCCAGCGCCACGGCGCGCCGCTGGCCGAGACGCTCGCTGCCCAAGCGCTTCAGGCGCGTGCCGCCCGCGCGCGCCGCATCCGCGAGCGCGCGGCCCGCGCGGCGCCGAAGATTCAGCTCGTCATCGCGCTCTTGCTCGTGCCGTCGGTCCTGCTGCTCGTCGCGGCCGCCCTTCTGGCGTCGCTCACCTGAGCCTGTGACCGGCCCGCCTGAGCTCGTTTCGGCGTGCCGGCAGCCACGCGCTGGGCGGTCCTGAGCGGCGCTCGGCGCTCGCCGCGCGGACGCCGCCTCTCGGCTTACGGTCCCAGCGCACGCGTACCGGGATGTAGCGGAGCAGCCGCCGCCATGTTCGCGTGTCGATGACGCCGGTCGCCCGCAGGCCCTTGAGTCGCTGGAAGCGTCGCACCGCGCGCTGGGTGCGGGCGCCGAAGCCCCCGTCGATGCGGAGGCGTCGGCCGGAGGCCACGAGGTGCTCCTGGGCCCAGACCACGAGGTCGCCTTGCGAGCCCTTTCGCAGCCCTACGAGCCCGCTGGCGGGGCGCCCTCCGCCGCCGCGCACCCGTGCACCCACGGCTCCCCACTCGCGCCTGGAGGCGTCCTGCCACACCCACCAGCTGATCCCGCGGGCGCCATACGAACGCGCGAGCGAGCGGAAGCGGCGGATCTGGCTGAGCGGCGGGTCCTGGTAGAGCTGGCCCAGCGGGGCAATGGGGCGCGCGTAGGGGCGGTTGGTCCGGAAAGTCTGCCGGAAGACCGCCGTCGTGCTCGTCCCGATCGCCTTCCAGTACATCTGGGGCAGGTTGAACTGCGCGCCGCCGGGGCCGAGGAAGACCGAGTAGGGAAAGGCGGGGTGCAAGTCGACGTAGGGAAAGCCGGTCAGGCCGACCGGGTAGCGGTTGCCGATTCGGTTGCGCAGCGCGCGGACGAACGTGACGGCCGGGCCGTAGCGGCCCTCGTACTCGGCCTCGGCGTCGATGACCAGGCAGTCGGCGCCCGTGCGCACTGCCCGCGCCGCGAGCCGGGCCTCGCCGACGGGGTTACGCCCGTATACGTACTGCCAGGCGCACACCCGCAGCCCGCGGCGCGAGAGGGTTCGCACGAGCGTGCGCGAGAACTGCCTCCAGTAGTTGCGGCCGCCGTCCGAGCTCTTGACGAACACCGTGCGCACGCCGCGGCGGCGCGCCAGGCCGGCGATGGCGCCCAGCCTCCCTCCCGATGATCTCTCGAGCTGCCAGATCCACATGCCCTTCCCCGAGAACGCTCCGCGGTCGCCGCGCGCGGCGGCGGCGCGGCCCGGCGCGAGCGCGAGAGCGAGCGACGCGGCGAGCAGGATCATCAGAGTGAATACGGTCCAGCGGGCTAAGCGAGGGCCGAGACTAGCCGGCCACCAGCACGGATCGTGCAACGATGCGCCCGCCCTGGCGGCGCGTGCCCGCCGCGGCAAAGCGCAGTTGCCGAAGGATCGGCTCGAGCGCGCGGAAGTCGGGATCCCCGGCGCCGCCCGATGCCCGCGCGGCGGCTACCGCTGGCGCCACTGCGAGGAACGCGCTGGCCGGGAACGGCACGAGCGCATCCCGCGCGGCGCCGAAGAGCGACGTTGAGCCGAGCGCCAGCCCTGGGCTCAAGGCCGCCCGCGCTGCCGCCTCACCTTCGGCGAGGACCCCCCGGTTGCCGCGCGCGAGGAGGAAGAGCGGCGCCCCCGCCGGCCGCCGGAGCGCGAAGCCCTTCGCCCCCGCGAGGCTCGCCTCGCTCACCTTCAGGGCCGGCGTCCGCCGGCGTAGGAGCTCGGCGTAGTTCTCGAGCGCGTCGCCGAGCGCTTCCGGGTCATCCGTGCGCACGACCACGCCCCCGGCGCGGCGCCCGGCACGGACTCCCGCGTCGTAGGCCGCTACGTCTCCCAGCGCGTCCTCGACGTCATTGGAAAGCGAGAGCCCCGTCTGCTCGCGCACGCGCTCCTCGATCGCTATCCGCACCGCGCTGCCGATCAACCCGCCGCCGATGGCAGCGTCCACGAGCTTGCGGACGGCATCGCCGACCCGCGGCAGCCCGGCCGCCGCCCAGGCGTCGCGCGGGAGGCTCTCGAGGAGCGACGGCGCGCCGACCGCCTCGGGTGCGCCAGGGCCCGAGAGCGCCATCGATCCGTCGAAGACCAGCCGATCGCCACTGGCGCGAAGCAGTCCCGAGGCCGGCCCGATCCGCAGCGTGCGCAGCAGGGCCCCGACGGCCGTCCGCTGGTTGTTGGGAAGCGACGCGATCAGATCCCGCGAAAGCGCCGGGACGTCGAGGTAGGCGGCGCCCAGCGCTGCTCCGGCGCGATCGCCCAGCGCTGTCCTGTAGTCGGGTGTCTCGGCGAGGGAGGTGCCGGCGCCCCCCGCCGCCCGGATGGCCGCCTCGTCGCCGAAGACCACGAAGTGCCCGATCAGACCCGCCGCGTTGCCGTTGCGGTCGACCGAGTAGCGCGCCTCGCCGTAGGTGCGCTCTGACCCGCTCCCGGGTCGCATGTCCAGGGCCGCGCGCGCCGCATCGTCGTCCTTGGAGGCGAAGATGAGCACCGCCTCGGTGCGCCGGGTGCCGACCGGCACGGCCGCTATCGCAGCCCGCCTTCCGAGCCACGGTCCGACGTCCTTCCCGAAGCCAAGCCCCGAGCCCGACCGTGCGAGCAGCCGGTCGACCAGCTCGCGCAACGGAACGTCGGGCTGCGCCCTCGCGAGCACACGCGCGAGGAATGGGTCCACGCTTGCCTTGAGGGCTCCTCGTGGTCGCAGGTAGGCGGTCGCGTAGAAGAGCGTCCGCGCGGGCGCGATTGTCGCCGGATCGCCGTTTTCGTTACCGGCGGCGCGCTCGTTGCCGTCGCCGCCGCACCCGACCAGACCGAGCGCGAGCGCCGCGAGGAGCGCGACCGTGCCTCTCATTGCACCCCGAGCGCGAAGCGGCGGATGCGGTTCTTCGCCGCGAAGGCGATGAACGAGAAGACCTCGAGGACCGGGCGCGCGACCCGGTAGGCGTCCCTGCGCGAGACCGAGGTCGCGTCTAGCACGCGCAAGGCCCGGGGAAGGTCGAGGAAGCTGTCGGGGCGAAGGCTCGGGGCGAGGGTCGCCGAGGCGGCGCGGAAGCCGGGGCTGTCACCGAGCTTGCGGGGCGCGTCGAGCGCGTCCATGGCGGCCCGGCGGCCGAGGCCGATCACAATTCGGTTGCCGCGAGAGACGAGAAAGAGGGGTTGCGCGAGCCCGCGTGCGTCCAGGCGAAAGCCCGTCCCGCGAGTCCCTTCTCGGCGAGCTCCTTTCCCGCGAGCCCCTTTCCCGCGAGCCCCTTCCCGGCGAGCCCCTTTCCCGCGAGCTCCTTCCCGCCCACCCCAGAGGTCCGACGGGCGCGCCCGCCATCCCGGGCGCTGCGCGAGCACTCCGACCAGCCGTGCGAGCGCGGCGCGCGACCGGTCCGGATCCAGCGACTCGATCACCGCCCCCCCGTCAAGGCGTCCGGGCGAGCCACCGCGGACGAAGAGCACCATGCCGCCCAGGGCGGGGAGGACCCCGCCGCGCAGGTCGAGCCCGTCGCGGCCCAGGCGGCGCTCGACGTCGTCGACGGCGTCGAGGCCGAGCCCCGGGTCGATGGCCGGGTCTACGAGCTCCGCGGCTCGCCGCCCCGCGTCCGCCACGCCGACGGCAAGCCACGCATCGGCCGGCAGCTCGGGCAGCAGCGGCGCCGAGAGGACCGAGAGCCCGGCCGTCGGCGCCCCGGGGCTGGCGCCGCTGCCGGGTCCGGCCTCCGGTCCGGCGACCTCATCCGAGCCGCCCGCACCGGGTGTCGGCGCGCCCCCGCCGCCTGCCTCGCCGGGCGGGGTGCCGCCGTCACCCTGCCCGCCGCCGGCGTTGCCCTGGCCCTGCTGGCCAGGAGCGACCGAATTGCCCGGGCGTGGGCCGAAGTCCACTAGGGCGGCCGAGGGCTTGGCCGAGAGGGTCGCGACGACCGGTAGCGGATCGGTCACCGACAGGCGCTCGCGCAGCTGCTTGGCCGTGGCCGCCGGTACGAGCCCGGGCCCCAGCAGGTCGCCGAAGGAGAGGAGGTCGAGGTAGACGAAGCCGACACGGTCCTCCTTGGCGCGGCGCACGCGCGAGCGGAAGCGGTCCGTCCCGGACAGCGCGTAGCCGCGCGCCGCGTCGATCGAGGCACGCACGCCGCTCTCGTCGCCGATCACCGCGAAGCCGTCCACGACGCCGGCCGCCGTCCCGTCGGGGCGCAGCGCGTAGTCGACCTCGCGATAGCTGCGCCGCACACCGGCGTCGGGCGCGGTTACGATGGCGGCCCGCGCGCGCCCGGCGTCCCTGGCGGCGACGACGACCGTCCCGCGCGACCGCGGTCCGGCGAGCGTCCGGAAGAAGACCCCGACCCGCGCCCCGATCCACGGCTCGACGTCACGGCGGTAGTCGAAGCGGTCCCGGCCGCCGGCAACTGCCTGCCCCACGAGGGTCCCGAGGCGAGCGCCGGTGTCGCGCGCGCCAACGGCCCGCGCGAGGAGCTTGCGCGCGTTGGCGCCCTGCTCGCCGGGGGGCCGCAGGAAGACGTCGGCGTACAGCGCGACCCGCGGGGGGGTGACCCGGGCGGGATTGGCGCCCAGCGCGCCGTCGCCGCCGCGCAGCAGCATGACGGCGAGCGCGGCCACCGCGAGGACGGCGAGGGCGCCGCCGGCAAGCAGCAGAGGGGAGGAGCGTAGGCGGGTCACGCCGCCCCTAACCGCGCGCGACGTGACGGTCGCCGGCCCGGCCGGCGAAGGGGAGGAGCGGACCCGGATCACGCCGCAAGCAGTGTTGCAGGGTGGGATCTCGCCGCTCCTGGAGCGGGATGCAAGGGCCCGAAATGGACGTCCGTGGGAGCTAGAGACGTATCGTGTTGCAAAGTGGGGGAGAGTGGGGTACGTTCCCGCTGGCTGTCGAACCGGGGTGGTGGCGTTCCTCCCACTCCACCACCTCGGTTCAACTCCATCTTCGACCGGACACTCGAACCCTTGGCCTTCCGCGGTGCCTTCGACTACACGCTCGACGTCAAGAATCGCCTCACGGTTCCAGCGAAGTTCCGCGCCGCGCTCTCCGAGGGAATGGTTCTCGCAAAGAGCGTCGACCCCTGCGTCGCCGTGTGGCGATCCGAGGACTACGAGCGCTTCATCGCCGACACCCTCCAGGCCGTGAACCGGCTCTCGCCACAGCGCCGGCAGCTCGAGCGCTACCTCTCTGCCAACTCCTTCGACGCCGAGCTCGACGGAGCCGGGCGCGTGGGCATCCCCGCCAAGCTCTCCGAGCACGCAGGGCTTGGCAAGGAGGTCGTCGTCACGGGCGCGGGAGACCACTTCGAGGTGTGGGACCGCGAGCGCTGGCAGGCCTACGACACCACCCTCACCGCCGAGATCCCCGACATCGCCGCGAGCCTTGGCCATCCTGCTTGACATGACCCACGTCCACGTTCCGGTTCTGGCCGGCGAGCTCGTCGAGGTGCTCGCTCCGGCGCCGGGCCAGGTGGCGGTCGACTGCACGGTCGGCGGCGGCGGCCACGGGCGACTGGTCGCCGACCTGATCGGGCCGGCGGGCACCCTCGTGGGCATCGACCGAGACCCCGTCGCCGAGGAGCGCTTCGCGGAGCTCGCGGCCGAGGTGCCGTGCGCGACGCGCTTCATCCGCGGATCCTTCGCCGACGGGCTCTCGACCCTGCTCGAGGAGGGGCTTGAAGCGGACCACGTCTACCTCGACCTCGGCGTCTCCTCGATGCAGGTGGACACCCGCGAGCGCGGCTTCTCCTACGCCTACGACGCGCCGCTGGACATGCGGATGGACCCCGATCAGGAGCTCTCCGCGCTCGAGGTCGTCAACGAGTGGGAGGAGCGCCGGCTCGCGCGCGTACTGCGCGAGTACGGCGAGGAGCGCTACGCCGGGCCGATCGCCCGCGGGATCGTCCGCCGCCGGGGAAAGGTGGAGATCGCGACGACGCAGGAGCTCGTCGACGTGATCACCTCGGCCATTCCGGCCCCTGCCCGCTTCGCCGGCGGCCATCCCGCGAAGCGGACCTTCCAGGCCGTCAGGATCGCGGTCAACGGCGAGCTCGACGAGCTCGATCAGGCGCTGCCGCTCGCCTGGGACCTCCTGGCCCGCGACGGCCGCCTTGCGGCGATCTCCTTCCACTCGCTCGAGGATCGTCGGGTCAAGCGCTTCCTCGCCGGCCGGGCGCGCGGGTGCATCTGCCCGCCGGACCTGCCGGTCTGCGCCTGCGGCCGTACCCCGGAGGCAGAGCTCCTGACCCGCCGAGCCGTCGTTCCCACCCCGGGAGAAGTCGCTCACAACCCGCGCTCCAAGTCGGCGCGGCTGCGGGCGGCCCGGAAGATCGACGGCGGGGAGGGCGCCGCGTGAGCCCGCCCGACGCGAGCACCGCGGCGGCCCGCCGCGCGTCGCGCTCGGGCAGCGCGCGAGCTGCGCGCCGGCCGCACACCGGGGCCACTAGTCGCTTCCGCCGCCCGTCCACCCCACCGCCGCCGCGCCGGATCTCCGGGCCCGCCCAACGCGCCTCGCGCACGCGCGTCGAGCCGCAGGGCCGCGTGCGCCGCGCCCTCGGCGCGGTCTCCTCGCTCCCCGACCTGGCGTTCGTCGACCGCGTAGTGCGCGGGCGCGCGTGGATCGCGGTCATCGGGACGCTGCTGATCGGCATCGTCGCGCTCCAGGTCTCGATGCTCGACCTCAATGCCGGCATCGGCCGATCGGTCGAGCGCTCGAGCGCGCTCGAGCGCGACAACGCCCTTCTCGAAGCCACCGTCGCCAGCATGGCATCGGCCAAGCGCATCCGGGCCAAGGCCGAGAAGCTCGGCCTTGGCCCACCCCAGATGGAGCGCGTCCGCTACGTACCGGCCCGGACGGGGCCGGAGGCGAGCGCCGCGCTGGCCGCCCTCTCCTCTGGCGCCTTCGATCCTGCGGTCCTGGCCCGCAAGGCCGCTGGCGCGGGCACCGCCGGCGAGGGCATGGCGAGCGCCGCCCCGAACGGCGCGGGCGCCGGCAGCACCTCGTCCACGGGCGGCGACATCGCCCCCGAGGACGCCCAGGCGATGCTCTCCGACGGCGACCCCTCCAACGACACCGAGGCGATGCTCTCCGACGGCGACCCGTCCAATGACGCCGATGCCCTCCTCAACGACGGCGACCCGTCCAACGACGGCGAGGCCCTCCTCAACGACGGCGATCCGTCCAACGACGGTGATGTCGCCTCCGAGCAGAGCACGGCCGATGGGCAATGAGCTCGCCGGGCCCGATCGAGCGCCGCATCGGCCTGCTCTTCGGGTTCTTCCTCGTCCTGCTGGTTCTGGCTGCCGGCCGCGCCGCATGGCTCGGCGTGGTGCGCGGCGGCTCGCTCGGCGAGCGGGCGCGAAGCCAGCAGGTCTCAAACGTCGTCGTCCCGGCCCGTCGAGGGAGCATCCTCGATCGCAAGGGCGTCGAGCTGGCGGTCTCTGAGACCGCCTCCGACGTCGCCGTCAACCCCTACCTCGTCAAGGACAAGGCGCGCACCGCCGCGCTGGTGGCGCCGCTGCTGCGTCGCGACGCGCCCTCCGTCCTGCGCGATCTCAACCGGAGGGGGACCGGCTTCGTCTACCTCGCCCGCACAGTGCCCGCTGCCCGAGCCCGCAAGCTGCAGGCGCTCAAGCTTCCGGGATTCAGCTTCGACCCGGCGAGCCGGCGCACCTACCCCCAGGACTGGCTTGCCTCGCAGCTGCTGGGAACGGTGGGCACGGACGGCGACGGGCTGGACGGCATCGAGTTCGCCAAGGACCGCGCGCTCGAGGGCCGCGACGGCGAGCGGCGGATCGTGCGCGACGCGCTCGGCCAGCCCATCGAGCTGCGCGACCTCCGTCGGGCGCGAGCAGGAAGGAGCCTGCGACTTACGATCGACTCCTCGATCCAGGAGCGCGTCGAGCAGGTCCTCCAGCAGGTGGGGGAGGAGTACAGACCCAAGGGGTCCACCGCGATGGTCACCGACCCGCGCACAGGCGAGATCCTCGCGCTGGCCAACTGGCCGCGTGTCGACGCCAACGACATCAAGTCGGCGCCCGGATACGCGCGCCAGGACCGGGCGGCGGGTGCCGCCTACGAGCCCGGCTCCACCTTCAAGCCATTCACGGTCGCCGGCGCGATCGAGGACGGCGCCGTCACCCCCACCACCACGTTCGACCTCGCGCCCGAGATCAAGGTCGCCGACCGCACGATCGGCGAGAACGAGAAGCGCGGCTTCGTCACCCTGACCACCGCCCAGGTGCTCTCCCAGTCATCCAACGTCGGCGCCATCACCATCGGGATGAAGCTCGGCGAGCGTGGCTTCGATCGCTGGGTGCGACGCTTCGGCTTCGGCTCTGAGACGGGCAGCGATCTCCCCGGCGAGGCGTCCGGGATCGTCCCCGCCCTCAAGGAGTACTCGGGATCCTCGATCGGCAACCTGCCGATCGGGCAGGGGCTCGCGGTCACCCCCGTCCAGCTAGCGGCCGCCTACGGCGCGATCGCCAACGGCGGCATGCTCATCGCGCCTCACGTCGTCAGCGAGGTCGGAGACCGCCCGGCGCGCCCGCGCCGCGGGCGGCGCGTGATCTCTGCCCGGACGGCAGCGGAGGTGCGCGACATGCTCCGCGGGGTCGTCGGCCCCGAGGGAACAGCCGAGGCCGCAGCCATCCCGGGCTACGAGCTCGGCGGTAAGACCGGGACCGCCAGCAAGCCCGACCCGGCCACGGGCGGCTACTCCGATACCCGCTACGTCGCGTCCTTCATCGGGTTCGCGCCGGCGAGCCGCCCGCGCGTGCTCATCACCGTCGCTGTCGACGAGCCCCAGGGCGACATCTACGGCGGCTCGGTGGCCGCGCCGGCCTTCCAGAAGATCGCCCGCTTCGTGCTCCCGTACCTGCGGGTGCCGCCGCGCTGAGTCTCCGTCGTGGCCGGCCTTCGTCAAGCCGTGCTCGGCTCTCCGCCTAGCTGCAGCCGGCGATGGGCCACCTGGTAGATGCTGGGCTGCCAGGCCCGCTGGGGATGGCGCAGGCCGAAGGCGAGGTACACCAGAACGGGAGTTCCGTCCAGCTCCCTGTCCCCTGTGAGGACCATTCCCCACTGCCCGTCGGGCTGGGGCAGGTAGGTCTTCACGCAGCCCGCGAGTCTGGTGCCCTCCGGTCCCTCGGCTGCACAAGGCTGCAGCTCGCTGGTCCGGATGCCATCTCGCGCCAGACGGAAGCGCTCCCGTTCGGCGACCGCGCGGCCGGCCTGCGTCGCGTGGTACAGATCCTCGGCGAACGCTTCCGCGTCGAAGCGGACCGGGAACCGCGGGCTGTCGGACACGGCTAGCCTTCCCCGTATGAGGGGAGGTCGCCGAAGTGCTCCTTGAACTCCTCGGGGGTCATGGGCTTGGTGCCGAGCCGGGTGCGGATCGCGTCGATCGAGGTGTCCGGGGCCAGGACCACGCTGCCGTCCGGATGGCGCTCGGCGACGATGTAGTCGCCGGCCAGGCCGGGCTCGTTGAGGGTCACCTTCATCGGTGCTTCTTCCATGGCGCTGATTGTGGCACGGCTTGCGCCTCGCTCGGGCCCTACTGGTCGGAGTCAGCGCCTGTGAAGCCGCCTGTGCGCCCGCCCCTGACACCGCGGACCCCGCGGTCGAAGCGACCGCCGGTCCATAGGATCTGAACCGACGGGGCCCGTGGGTAGACTGCCGCGGGCCATGGACCTCCGCGAGGTGATGGGGGACCCCACTGCGCCGCCTGTGGAGATCACGTCCCTCGCCTATGACAACCGCGCCGTGCGGCCGGGCGCGCTCTTGTTCTGCGTCCCCGGGTTCACTCGCGACGGCCACGATTTCGCGCCCGACGCCGTTGCGCGCGGAGCGACCGCCCTCGTGGTCGAGCGACCGTTGGGGCTCGGCGTGCCCGAGGTGGTCGTGCTCAGCGTCCGGGCCGCGATGGCGCCGGCCGCGGCACGGTTGCACGGAGACCCCACGGCGCGGTTGACCATGGTCGCGGTGACCGGGACCAACGGCAAGACCACGACGACGTTCCTTGTGCGCGCGCTGCTCGAGGCGGCCGGCCGGCGCACCGGCCTGCTCGGCACGGTGAAGAGCGTCGTGGGCGGCGAGGAGCGCGCGGTCGTGCGCACGACCCCCGAGGCGCTCGACCTCCAGCACACGTTCTCGGAGATGGTGCAGGCGGGCGACGAGGCGTGCGTGATGGAGGTCTCCTCGCACGCGCTCGAGCTCGGGCGGGCGGAGGCGATCCATTTTGACGCCGCAATCTTCACCAACTTAACCCAGGACCATCTCGACTTCCATCCGACGATGGAGGACTACTTCGCGGCCAAGCGGCGGCTGTTCGCGGCCGATCCGCCGCCGGGGGCGCGCGTGGTCAACGTCGACGACCACTTCGGCCGCCGGCTGAAGGACGACTTCCCGGATGCGATCACGTTCGCGGTCGACCGCGAGGCCGACTACCGAGGCCACGACATCGAGACAGGCTTCGCTGGCGCGCGGTTCGTCGCGGAGACGCCGGACGGGTCGCTCGAGCTGCGGACCTCGCTTCCGGGCCGGTTCAACGTCCTCAACGTCCTTGGGGCCGTCGCCGCGGCGCGCGCGGTGGGGGTTGAAGTGGACGTGGTCGAGCGGACGGTCACGGGCGCCGGGCGGGTGCCCGGGCGCTTCGAGCCCGTCTACGAGGGCCAGCCCTTCGCCGTGCTCGTCGACTACGCGCACACCCCCGACTCGCTCGACAACGTGCTGCGGGCGGCGCGGGAGCTGGCCGTCGAGGGGCCGCCCGGCGCCGCGGCGCCCGCCAACGGGACCCGCTTGCGGGCGGGGCGCGTGCTCTGCGTGTTCGGCTGCGGCGGGGACCGCGACCGCGACAAGCGCCCGAAGATGGGCGCGATCGCCGCGCGGCTGGCCGACCACGTCGTGGTCACCTCCGACAACCCGCGCTCCGA
>Ga0183260_10001481_pt1 | contig 19503 bp, 13 predicted proteins | sample AntDrymUQ4972206_2_FD_129768 | JGI IMG/M metagenome (GOLD analysis project Ga0183260, IMG submission 129768) | Polar desert sand microbial communities from Dry Valleys, Antarctica - metaG UQ497 (22.06) (version 2) (version 2) | ecosystem: Environmental > Terrestrial > Soil > Desert | place...
ACCTGATAAGGAACATGGCCAGCCACGGGGTTGATCTGATAATTGGGTTAGGCGATTACCGTTATGACAACGGAGAGCGCTATATTGATGAATATATGAATGACATTGTTCTGCCCAATATGGGAAGTGCTAAATGGTATGGTGCCCTAGGAAACCATGATGAGGATTATTCTAAATATTATCTAGACCGATTTAACCAGAGCAGTTGGACATACAGCTTTGATTCCAATGGAACGCACTTTTTGGCAATTGATCCATATATCGACTATAAAAACAGTTCAGCACAGTATATTTTTGTACAAAATGACCTAAAAAAAGCATCCGTCAACCCCTACATCAAATGGATTGTAGTGTTTATGCATGAACCAATGTATGCCAGTTGCAGTAGGCACTGTCCTGAATCTGAATTCAGAAATACGTATCACCCACTGTTTGACCAATACAACGTTGATTTGGTTTTGCAGGGACATAACCACAACTACCAAAGGACATATCCACTTGAGTTTAATACAAATAATCCAGACATTCCTTTAATCTCCTCACCTGAACGAAACAACTACACCAATCCCGGGGGACAGATTTACCTGGTAGTAGGTACTGGTGGTCGTGAGGGAAACTCCCTTGACTCAACAGTACCTGGATATTTGCTAACACAGTTCACCGACATAATTGGCTATCTTGATATTTCCTTAATCAACAATGGTGATACTTTAAAGGCCAACTATTATAATGATAGCAATGGCATAATGGATCAGTTTAGCATTACCAAATCGGATAATGCCTCCATGCCAACCAACGCCTCCATGCCAACCAACGCCTCCATGCCAACCAACGCCTCCATGCCAACCAACGCCTCCATGCCAACCAACGCCTCCATGCCAACAACACCATTCTCAGCAAATTTTGCTAAAAGCTATATAGTATCGCAATTTGATTCAGATTTAGGTCTGGTACAGGAATTCCCTTCAAGCAATAGGTATTGGTTATGGCCCGATAATATTCTTGCCCAAAAAGCATTAGAGGATTATAATCCAAAGATGGCAAAATCTTTACAAGATTCAGTTATTAATTACTCCAAGAAAATCTCCTCTAATTTTCCGTATGCCGCACTTACAGACAATTTAAATGCTACCTCATTCAAATCGGTTAAAGAAATTCCAATAGATTCAGAAAAGAAAATATTTGCATCTGACTATAACTATGGGATAGACCTGTCTTGCAATGAGTATGCCGATATTGCGTTCCTGAAGGCATTGTTTTTGTATAGACTAGGAAACATAAGTGAAGCCCGGAACTGCTATAATGAAGGTGTAGCGATGTTTGATGGAACTGGGTTTAGGGATAAGACAATATCATATAAGAACGATTACTATGAGACCTACAAAGTTGCTCTTTGGGTTATTGCATCAAAGGAAACAGGTTTTGAAACAGCAAATATTCCGCCAGGGTTATTTGGACAAATGCAAGACCCTTACACCGGAGGAGTGTTCACCCATTATTACACAGACTTTACAACGCGTGGGTATACAAATACAGAAACTACCTCATTAGCCATACTCGCGTCCACAGACAGATCCCTATTCCCAAATTATAAGACTCACCCTTAAGCCAAATCTTTGATAGTCAAATCGGGTTCAAGACAACACTATTGTCACCTTATTACAAATGTAGCAAGTTATTAGACACAAAGCCTCATTAAAACCAATAGTTGGGGAACCAGTTTATTTCATAATGGAATGTATTTTTTGTTTTTTTCCCTTCAAAACAACATACCTTAATATCCTTCATCATATCAAGTCAATAAATAAATGTGTAAACGTCAATATGCATGAAATGCACCACCTTTTCTATATTTGTATATAATAGGGGATTTGCAGTACATACAAAAAACATTGCTGTCAGAATAAACATGTTTTGCAGCAATGTTGGTTATATGGAATTTGCAATTTCATTTTTGCCTGATTTTTTTCAGTATGGTCATTATTTTCTTTGAAAAAAGTTTTAAAATCTTACCCGATTGCCTCAAGATATTCTTTAATCCCCTTGGTGACTTTTCAAGCCCCATTTAGCATGTTTATAGTGTTACCTTAACGGTCTAATTCTATTGTTATGAGCCTATGATTGTGCCGGCGGTAGCATAATCAACTTCTAATGTGTTAACACCAATGGCAATAAAAAACTTCCATCTTAAATTATGTGCTTTATTATCTTCTTGATGCTTAGAGAACACTAAAATAACAACACATTCCCTAATGAAAAAAGAAAAAAATGAAAATACAAACCCTGTCAATTGAAGTATTTTACCTAGGTTTATCTAGTGTCCTCAATCAGCATATGTGTGGTTATTTTGAGGTTTGAATTTTTTGTATTCGTCCATTACTGATTAACAAGAAAATATGGCATCGCAATATGCAAAATCAAAATTAATTTGAGTTAGGGTATGTTAAAAGAATTTAACCTGAAACTTACTGGTGCAAATATCCAATGCCGCAGGTCAATTGGGATTAGGGTACATCTTTTCTATTCTCTCAAACCATGATCTGGAGTCGCTTCTCATTACGGAAAGGCTAATGTCGGAAAAGAATTCTCCAAGCATTGACTTTTCCAGCTCAAGCAACTCTATTGCCGTTTTTCCGTCAACTCGAATATGCTTTATCATGTCCCTGTATGGTGGAAAGATAAACGCATCATCACTGTTTTCTACTGCCTTCCTTAATGCTTCTGTGTTTGAGATTGGAATTTCGTCCTCGCCCCCTTTTTCTAGAAAATAAAGGGATCTGACTTTAGCGTCATTTCTTATCTTTACCTTTTGCAAAAGGTCCTGCGCATTGAATTTGGGTGGTCTAACCACTGCTTGACCTATGGTGTTGATTGTGAAAATAGGTACATTCATGGTTCCCAGTTTCCTCATAAACTGTCTCCCCTCTTTGGAGTGCACGAGGCTTCTGATTTTTAGGCCCGGGTTTGCCGATTTTTTCGCATTGTTGTCAGAGGACATAGAAGTGGCTGTGTTAAAGGTGTGTGAACTTATGGTCATTGGTTTTGGGAAGCATAACGCGGTGTTTGGAAACTTTAGGATTGTCATGTCGTCCGAGAGTAAAGAAAAGCCCCTTTTCAGGCATTTCAAGACAGTTGTTGTCTTGCCTGTATCTGGAGGGGCAGAAAAAAGCATTCCGTTTCCAGTTTCATCAGCAATACAGGCTGAGTGAAGCAGGATGAAGCCTCGGGACAAAAGCATAAACCTTAGAATTGGCTCAACTAGGTTAACATAAAGGACATGTTTGGATTTGGAAATCATTTTGTTTACGGTAATCTCGGCTTTTTTGCCCATAAACTTGACTGCGAACTGTGATCCCAATGTTCCAAAATGCTCCGTATATCTTATATTTACTGAATCTGGATTCTCGTCAACCAATATCTTGCGACGCATGGCAGTCATTGGGACAATTGACTTGGATATTGTTATTGTCATATCAGGTTCCCTTGAGGGATCATTGTGCCTAAAATACTCTAGCTCAAATAAGTCAACTTCTGAGCTAACACTGATTATATCATGGATGTTGTAATGATGCACCTTTCTATTAGCTTGTCAATATCGTTAATATGTTGTTATGAAGATTGTAATGCTTGAATTTTCTATTATCTTGTATAATATTGTTAATATATGTATAATACATAGTTCTATTTACCGTGCAAGTAGCAATCGTAATACCAACATATAATGAAAAAGAGAATATAACAAAGTTGCTAGACGAAATTAAGCATGCTGTTACTGGCATGGAAATTAACTTAAAATTTGTAATAGTTGATGATAATAGCCCCGATGGGACTGCAATTGTTGTCAATGAACTGGCAAAAAGAGAACAAAACATTTACTTACTGTCAAGATCAGGGAAACTTGGTTTGGGTTCTGCCTATTTACATGGGTTTAAGTGGATTTTAAATAACAAAAACACCGCCCAAACCGATATAGTCATACAAATGGATGCTGACCTTTCGCATCCACCACAGCTAATAGAGAAAATGGTTAAAGAGTTATCAAATGGGGAGGCAGATGTTGTTGTCGGATCAAGATACTCTGGTGAGGGTTCATCCCTAAATTGGCCTTTGCATAGGAAATTGATCAGCAAAATTGCAAACAAGTTGTCTACAGCCCTTTTGGGAGTCAAAGTCAAGGACATGACAAGCGGATACAGGGCTTTTAAACTGAATGTGATTAGGCAGCTATTGTCTGTTAATCTCAGTGGTGGCGGATATGAGTATCAAATTGAAAGTCTGCATGCTGCATCCAAAATGGGAAACAGGATAAAGGAGATTCCATTTCTTTTTAGCAATAGAATAGGTGGAAAATCAAAGTTAACGATGAAAGATATTTTGGCATTCATGAGGTTGATCGTTAATCTCAAAGTCAAACCATCTCAATATCCTAAAGGTTCAGATTCAGTTTCAGAAAATGAAAAACAAAAACAAACGACTCATTTGTGTCATGAGAACAATAACTGATCTAGGGTCTTTTCAGCATTTTTCGATGTTTGAATGAAAAGATTAAAATAAAAAGTTTTGCTCTCTTATTTCTAATTAAGATTAAGACAAATGTCGATCATTCGTAGCGTTCTAAAATCCCTCCATGCCAATAATGGTTTACTGTACATCTCTATGGGGAACATATTGGGTGCCAGCCTAACTGGTGTTTTTTGGTTATTGCTCGCAACAATCCAAACCGTTGATGATTACGGAAAGACCAATTACCTTGTCGCAATATCGTCCCTGGCCTGTTTTGTAGGACTTATGGGCCTCAACACAACGGTTACTAATTTCACAGGTGAGCTGAAAAAAATCAGCATACAGGCAAACCAGGTTACATTGATTCTCTCCATTGTGGCCTCTGTTTTAATCTCTGTTATCTTTGGTTGGCATTTGGGGTTGTTCGTTTTGTCAATGGTGTTTTGGATGATGAGTTCGTATGAACTGCTGGGCAAAAGACTATACAAGCAATATGCGTTAGTAGTGGTTGGGGCAAGGGGGCTACAGTTTGGCCTTTCCTTTCCCCTTTACTTTGTTTTTGGAATCGATGGCATTGTGATGAGCTTTGTTGTTTCTTTTTTTGCGTTTAGCTATCGCTACTTTATCTCCATCAGGGAGTTTGACTTTAGGTTTGACCAAATACGCGGCAAAATGAAATTCTCTTTGCATGCATATGCATTCAATATGTCCACCGCCTTTCTTCTGTACTTTGACAAACTCATTATCCTACCGTTGTTTGGATACGCTGTGTTAGGCTATTATCAAATAAGCCTGCAGTTTTTGTTGTTTGTTGGCATGATACCGATTAGCCTGTACCAATACCTATTGTCCTCTGAGTCAGCCGACACGGAAAAAACAAAGCTCAGGATTTTGGGTTATGGTGTTTCGGTCATACTTGCCCTCTTGCTGTTTGTGGCCAGCCCATGGCTAATCCAAAAATTCTTTCCAAATTTTGAAAACTCTATTGATGCCCTTAGGATAGTGAGTATTGGGATTATGCCCATGACCATCGTATGGACCATAAATTCAAGACTGTTCAAAGTAGGGAAAAGCAAGCTTGTAGCTATTGGCTCTGCGATATATTTGTCTGTACAAATCACTCTTATCTATTTATTGGGGAATGCGTTGGGAGTAATGGGGCTTGCAATTGCATTGGATATAGCACTTTCAGTCCAGGCGGCTTTTTTGTACTTTTACCAAAAGAGGGTAAAAAGGGATTTATTGCAATAGATAACGACAAATCCTCTGGTCTTTGTTCAAATCATTGAATTGCCATATTGGCCTGCCCGCATTGCAAAGCCAACCTCTATTTTTTTGCCTATTGAGCACATTCACAAACGGTTTTGGCCCATCTGGTTGCATGATTCAATGCAACTGTTTTTGTGCAAGGAAAAGAATCATCAAAACTTTCGTCCCGTATGTGGATTTGTTTATAGCAAAAGAACGCAATGTAAATGCCAATTGGTTGATGGTCAACAAATGCATTCACTTTTTTTTCGCCTGCGCTAAAACAGGCACAATTGAGACGTGGTTCTTTGTGTGATGGCCTTTACAACAATTTCTTTTTTTGTTCAGAATGATCAAAAACAGAATTATGTTTATAAAAAAAATATCAATAATTTTTAAGGGATGAGCGAAATAAAAATGTGTGATTAAATCCGATTTGTCCTTGGAAGCTCAACAACAAGAACAGCAGGAGCAGCAGGAGCAGCAGCAGCAGCAAAATTACTATATGAAAAAGCTTCCAGAGAACATACCTTCGCTATTGCTTTCTTCTGTTTATGTAGGGGAGAAGAGATCGGTATTCCTAAAGTTTTACAATCCAGAGGATTCCCAAATATACTTTTGGGGCGAGTATTTCATTGATAATGGCAACAAGGTCAACAAACATCAACCCTATTGTTATGTTAAGGAAATGTATGCCGATCAGGTTAAAACGATAGTTAATAAAGAGTCACATAGGTTCAAAATAGAAAAAGTAAAAAAACAGGATGATATCGAGGACAAGGAGATTGATGTCTTTAAAATAATAGCTCCTGACCCCCTTTCAATTGGGGGAACAGACAGTAGCTTTAGGGAAAAAGTTACATCGTGGGAAGCCGACATAAGGTATCACGATAGTTATTTGTTTGATTCCGGTCTTATTCCAGGGGCATTTTATAGCAGAAAAGGCGACAGTTTAGTATTCCACGAGTTTCCAATCCCCAAAAAAGTTGATCAGTATCTTGATAACCTCTTCCAATCCAATTCCCAAAAAAATGACCTGAAAAACAATGAATACGATAAGTTTCTTTTAAAATGGTCCCGATTGCTAAACCAACCAATCCCCGACATCAAAAGAATATCCTTGGATATAGAGGTGGATTCCGAAGAGGGGCGAATGCCTACCGCAAGGGACCACGACAAAGTCATATCGGCAGTTGGTTTGTCAGCCTCCGATGGGTTCAGAAAGGTATTTGTCCTAAAAAAAAATTCCGATTATGATCTCTCAAAGTTAGACACAGCGACAGTGGAACTGTGCGATAGCGAAAAAGAGTTAATACTAAAAGTCTTTGCCGTGATTCAAAGTTATCCTATCGTCCTAACCTTCAATGGTGATGATTTTGACTTGCCTTACCTTTATGCCAGGGCACAGGATCCAGAAATAGACCCCGCCACCAGAAAGCCCATAGACAAAGAATTGATACCCATTTTGGTAAAAAAAGAATCCTACATAAAGAGGGGTATTCAGGCAGACCCTGTATCGTTAAAATTTGGAATACATATCGATTTATTTAGGACTTTCCAAAACAGATCAGTCCAAAACTATGCATTCAGCCACAAATATTCGGAGTTTACCCTAAATGCGATTTGCGAGGCTCTCCTAAATGACTCCAAAATAGATTTTGACGGAAACATAAGCGACCTTCCTATTGAAAAGCTGTCTGAATACTGCCTCAAGGATGCGGACTTGACCTTCCGCTTGTCGTCATTTAATGATAATCTGCTCATAAAGTTGTTAATTATAATTTCCAGAATATCCAGGATGTCTATAGAGGACATTACAAGGTTTGGGGTGAACCAATGGATTAGGTCCATGATGTTCTATGAGCATAGGCAGCAAAATATCATCATACCCAGGAGGGAAGAATTACAGCAAAAGGGGACATCCTCTACCGTTGCCATCATAAAAGAGAAAAAATACCGTGGTGGCCTTGTGGTTGAGCCCGTTTTGGGAATACATTTCAATGTTGTGGTTGTAGATTTTGCCAGCCTGTACCCAAGCATAATTAAGGTTCACAACTTATCCTATGAGACAGTTAACTGCCCTCATGAAAAATGCCGCACCGACCCAAACACCCACATTGAGCAGACAAACCATTGGGTTTGTAAGGAAAAACGGGGTATGACATCTGTCCTGATAGGGACCTTGAGGGACCTGAGGGTTAACTATTACAAGTATCTTTCAAAGGATAGTTCGTTATCCACAGAGGATAGGCAACTCTACGGGGTAGTTAGCCAAGCCATCAAAGTTATATTAAATGCAACCTATGGTGTCATGGGTGCGGAAATATTTCCCCTATACTGTTTGCCTGTGGCCGAGGCAACCGCCGCAATTGGAAGAATTACCACCACCAAAACCATAAAAAAATGCGATCAAGATAACATTTCGGTTGTATATGGGGACACAGACTCTCTCTTTCTAAAAAACCCATCTCAAGATGGGTTGAACACCATCTCCTCATGGGCAAAAAAAGAGTTGGGCATAGATTTGGAGATAGATAAAAGATACAGGTATGTTGTTTTCAGCGCATTAAAAAAAAATTACCTCGGTGTGTTGGAAGATGGCACTGTGGACGTAAAGGGACTGACAGGAAAAAAATCCCACACCCCTCCAATCATTAGGCATGCTTTCTATGACATTTTGAATGTGCTAAAGGATGTTTTTTCTGAAAACGATTTTGAAAAGGCCAAAGAAAAAATAAAGAAAATAGTGCAATCCATTGCGGAAAACCTGGAAAAAAAAATGATTTCCCTTGAGGAGTTGAGTTTTAATGTCATGGTGAACAAATCCCCAAGCAACTATGGCATTAAATCCTCAGAAAAGAGAAGCGACAAATCCGTTTCCCTTGATGGCAAGGAAAACGAGATAGAGAACATTAAGGGAATACCGCAGCACATAAAGGCCGCAAAACAACTGGTGGATATGGGAAAACAGGTAAAGGCCGGTGACATCATCTCATATGTCAAGACCAGGACTTTGGATGGTGTAAAACCCGTGGCATTAGCCAACCAAATGGATATTGACACTGAAAAGTACCTGGAGACAATGGAGTCCACATTTGACCAAATTCTATCGTCATTGAATTTGAATTTCAAATCAATTATTGGAAAACCGCGTCAGACAAACCTGGATGAACTGTTTTGGAGTTAACCCAAAATCCCCAGTTTTGTAAAACAGCAATTAGGCACACTGGTTAAAATGGACGATCTCTCATTATTGGACAACCTCTTCATAAAGCCTGAACACACAAACTCAAAATGCTGTTTTTGTGATGTTCCAAAACCGATATCCTTTCGGGAATCAAATGTGAATGTGATTGGTCTTCCAATAGACATTACCACCACATTTGGCAAAACAGCTTCCTTTGGCCCCGAATCCATTCGAATAACCTCTGCAAATCAGATAGAAACACTAGTCTTTGAAAAAAACCTCGAGGTTTATGACAATTCCCTAATATATGACATGGGTGATTTACTTTTGGCAGCCACCAAAAAAAATGTTGACATTAACAACAAAAATGAGATAAAGTCATTCTGGAATGAGTTTGATAGTCAGGTTTCAAAAGTGATACCGCTTTTGTTGGAACTTGACAAGAAACCTGTGTTTTTGGGTGGGGAGCATACAATCACTTATTCCCTGTTCAAAGAGTTTTCAAAAAAAAATCCATTGCTGTTGCATTTTGATGCCCACAGGGATCTAAAACCGATTTACAATGGCATGGAAATTTGCCATACCACCCCGTTTTACCATTTGGTAAATGAAGGGTACATAAAAGGTCATGACCTGGTACAGATAGGAATACGACAAGCCGATAAAGGCGAAAATCAATTTGCGGCAGACAATGGAATCACAACCTTTGATGCTTGGCATTGCCACAACTCATTTGCCTCAATAATTGATTGGATCAAATCAAAGTCCCGAAATAGAAATATCTACATCTCTTTTGATATTGATGTGTATGACATCTCATATGTCCCCTGTACAGGAACACCAGAACCGTTTGGGTTAAACCCTTTCCAAATTTGTGAGATAATCGATAACATTGATGAATCCTCCAGTCTAGCTGGAATGGATTTTGTAGAGACTGGCTTAAAAAACGGAGATTACAGGGAGGGGGCTTTGGCAACCAATACCCTGTTGAGAATACTGACCCATAATTTTATAAAAAACCCATAGGATGCGGTTTGTTGGTGCCAAAACATAACTTGCACATAAATATAAAGCACTGGGTGTGACCGTCATCACATCATTATTTTTGGCCGGGCCGATAGAAATTCAGGAAGGTTTATTGGTAGAAAAGGCTTGTCTTTAACCATGTTCTTTATTGTTTTTTGGATTTCCTCAGCTGTTAGTTCCTGATTGCTCTTATTTATCCTGTCTCGAATAGAGATGATGTTGTTTGATGCTTCCTTTTTGCCTATGATTGCTATGTAGTGAATCCACTCCATTTCCGCCTCTCTTATGCGTTTGGATAGCGATTCGTCCCTATCGTCAATATCAACACGGATGTTGTTTTCTTTAAGGTAATTGCTGACTTCTACACATTTTGGGATAAAATCTTTGTCCACCGGAATCAACCTTATCTGAGTGTTCATTAGCCACAGTGGCAAATGGGGAGTTTTTCCCTCTTTCATTAGTTGGGCGGATTTTTCCAATAGTGCAAAAATCACCCTTTCGATAGCTCCGCTGGGTGAGTTGTGCAAAATTATTGGATTTTGTTTTTCACCATTCTCATCCACAAACGTGATTCCATAACGCAATCCGTTTTCAATGTCAATCTGATCTGTGGATAGGGCGGAGGCCTTTCCCAAATTATCCAAGTAATTAAATTCCCACTTTAGCACAAAATAAAAGAATCTCTCTTTCCACATCTCTACCAATATTGGCTTTTTAATCTTCTGGCAAATCTGTTTGATAAAATCCTTGTTGTTTAGATAAAATTCCTCTGTAAACCTTATCGCCATCTCAAGATCATCTGACAGTGAGAGACCAATTTCCTCAATAACTGAAATCGACAACTCCAGTCTCCTCATAAACTCCTCTTTTGACTGTTCCATATCCTTGCAAAATGCGTGACAATCTGGCATACTAAATGCCCTTAATCTCCTTAAACCAACAAGTTCTCCGCTTTTCTCCCTTCTAAAACTATACCTTGTAAGCTCGTACAGCTTTAAGGGCAAATTTTTATAGGAAATTTGAAAATCCTTTGCCATCAGGAACTGGCCAAAACACGCTGCAAAACGAAGGAACAGCTCTTTTTGGTCGGATTTAAGGTTGTATTGTCTTGCGGGGAACCTGTTGAAATAGCTCTCCATGGACGGGTGATGAGAGTCGTACATTATGGGAGTCTCAACTTCCATCCCTCCATATTGAGATACTTTTTTTGTTATGTGTTGCTCCAAAAGGGATTTCATTAACCTGCCTTTTGGATAAAACCTCATGTTTCCAGGGTCAGAGGCCGGCTCATAGTCTGCAATCCCCAATTTTCTCATTAGTTTAACGTGCGGTGGTTGTTCATCTACTGTTCTTTTCTTTAGCAGCTCATAGTTTAATAACGCTTTCAGGTTGTCATCATTTTTTTTGTACTTGTAATCTTTGTGTGGTACCATATTGCCATCAGTGTCCAAAACAAACCAAAAAGATTTCAAGGAGCTTTCTGCAGATAGGGCATTTGAGGTTGTGGATAGGGTGTCACCTTCGCTCTGTTTTATTTGGTTACTGTTGGTCACGCCTTCTATCTTTTTTGTAAACGCTTTAGAGTTCTCAGCTAAAGGATGCCCTTTGATTTTTAGGTTTAGTTCTTTGGTCCAACCAAACGGCGCTCTGGTTACCCTTACATCCCCTAGGCTTTCTTTTAGTTCTTTTTCAATTTTCCTTATCAGATTGTACGCATTTTGAGGGGATTCCAAATTTGAACTCAGATGCGAATAGGGATACAATAAAACTGAATCGCACCTGATTTTATCCAAATAAATTTTAACTTCATTTATAAAGTCTTTGATTATCAGTTCGTCATTGTCGTCTTTTTCTATAGACATCAAAATAACAACGGATTCCTCGATTCTCTTTTTTTCTTTTGTGATGCCATCTTCGGCTTCTTTAATTTCGGTATTAACGGGATAATATTCTACATAATCAACATGTAATTGTAAAACTCGCATAACTAACTATTTAAAATAATTCAGTTTGATATAATCCATACTCATTTAATGCAATGTGTGAGTAATGTTTTTTATTGGATTTTGCAGGGATATGTTATGGGGATAATAGATGTAATTGTTGCATGTTCTTTCGATGATTCTCAAGAATACTGCACATATGATAATCCTTTCTATTTCCAAAATGAATTGATGGGGTATTCATTAATGCTTATCAATTCAAAAAACTCTGAAATAAATGGATCAAGGGGCTTTGGTCATATGGAGGGTTTGATTGAGAGGGTTATATCTCATGAGGCTATACATGTGGCCATAAAAAAATTGGAGGGCCAAGATATATCCGATAAATTGGATGATTTGGAAATCTTTTTTCCTCTTGGGAGGGGTAAAACGCACATAATTAAAATGAATTTTTTAGGCTATGCAAGTGATAACACGGGTTTGATAACCGTTAATTGATAAACTCTGTAATTTTGTAATTTTTTGACTCCTTTACCAATCCTATGATTTCCTTTTTGAAAGAAATGTTTTGCTTTATTCCCGAAAAGTTTTTGATGAAGTCTATCTCATCGTCAAATAGGGTGGGTTCGTAATTAAAGATCTGGTTGTAAATTAACTTTTGGTTTATTTTTTGGATGTTTCTTAGGTTTCTGTACAAATTGTTATAATTGATGTCTACTTTTGATTTCTCAAGTGCTCTTATGAGATTGACTTTATTTATGTTTAACAGGCTGTCTGTAAATACCCTGTTATACTTGCTTATAAGGGTAAACATTTGTTTGTCGTTTAGATACCCGATGATTGTGGAAGGTACTATTTTATGGAGCCCGTTTTTCTTTATCCTTATCGCATGGTCATTATCCAAAACAATGATTGAGCGGCCAAATGTCAATATTGCCTCAATTATTTGGTTTGACAAACGTTCATCCAGTTTATCTTTATCTGATTTAATTTCAACTGGGTAAATAATCAAGTTTTGTATTTTTACTTTGTATGTTTCGGAGATTGATTTGAGTAACTGGTTTCTAAAAAAAATGCTTTTTATGTCCTCATCAATCTCAATGGATTTGTTTTTTATGTCCTTCAGCTTTATCTCTTTAGTTTTAATCATTGCTAAAATGAGGTCAAATCTTTTGTTCAATCCCTCATTTTTTATTTCTATGATGTTGTCGGGTTTGTAGGTATACCCTGAGAAAAAATTGTGATAGCTGTTAGACCTAAGGTAATCGATAAATTTTATCTTTAATTCAATTTCATTCATATTTTATTGGTGTTTTTTGGATCATGGCAGAACATGGTCATCTGCAAACGCCTTTTAATTCCTTTATAAAACTACCCAAATAAAACAGCATTTTTTCCTTGTCGTTTTCATTTTCAAGAATTAGTTTCAGTAGGGAGCTACCAACTATTATTCCATCAGCGCCAGATTTTATCATGTTTCTCCCATCCTTTGGGTTACTTATTCCAAAACCAACCGCTAAAGGAATTTTATGTCTGTTTGTAATTTCCTTGGTTTTTGACACGGCGTCAAAAGTGTACTTTTCAAATTTGGACCTTGAGCCGGTGGTTCCAAATATTGAGACCATATATACAAATCCAGAGGAAATGGATGCTATTTCGACCAATCTTTTTTTTGCGGTGTTAGGTGCAGACAGAAAGATGGTTGCCAACCCCAATTGCCTTGCGATGCCAACATACTCTTGCGATTCCTCAATGTTTAAGTCCGGGATTATAAAACCATCTACCTGGTTTTTTTTTGCGGCGGTCAGAAAATTTCTAAGGTTGTTTGAAAAAACAATATTGGAGTAGGTCATAAAAAGGAAAGGGGTGTTGCTGTATTTTTTTTTCATTTCGTTTACAAATCTAAAGCATGTGGATGGGGTTATTCCCCTGGCCAATGCTTTTAGGGATGCGGCTTGGATTATTGGCCCGTCTGCCATGGGATCCGAAAATGGTATTCCAATTTCGATTATGTCTGCACCCGAATCTATCAAAGTACTGACAATCTCCTTAGATGTTTCTATATCGGGATAACAGCCAACAACATAGCAAATTAGGGCTTTCTCCCCTTTTTTTGAAAGCTTTTCAAATAGCATGCTGACTTTGTTTCTTTCAGTTTCAGGCATCACTAATCGCCTTTTTTTCGACACCTGTTTTGTTGCTTTCCTTGAAACTCCCCGTTTCTTCCAACCTTTCCTTAACTATTTGAAGGTCTTTATCCCCCCTCCCTGAAATGGTAACAACGACAATATTGTCTTTGGAAAATTTCTTTGAATTTTTAACTAAATATGCTATAGCGTGTGACGACTCTAAAGCTGGTATAATTCCTTCCAATTTTGATAAAAGCAAATACGCTCTAATAGCTTCATCATCTGTTACGACAGAGTAACTCACTCTTTTGTTGTCCCGGAGATATGCGTGTTCTGGACCTACACCGGGATAGTCAAGCCCTGCGGATATGCTATGGGCTTCCTTTATTTGCCCGTACTCATCCTGAAGAAAATAGCTCTTCATTCCGTGCAGGATGCCAATTCTGCCTCGGGATAAGGTTGCAGCATGGTGTTTTGAGTTTACCCCTTTGCCCCCGGCCTCAACCCCATAAAGCCGAACTTTGTTGTCGTTTATGAATGGGAAAAATGTACCTATTGCGTTACTTCCGCCTCCAATGCACGCAATAATTGAGTCAGGTAACGATCCTGTTTCTTGGGTTATTTGTTCTTTGATTTCTCTTCCTATAATGCTTTGGAAATCCCTTACCATTGTGGGAAAGGGATGCGGCCCCATAACCGTTCCTATCAAGTAATGAGTGGTTTCCACATTCGTTATCCAGTCCCGCAATGCCTCATTAACGGAATCCTTTAGTGTCATTGAACCTGAGGTAACCGGGTGAACCTTTGCGTTGAGTAAATTCATCCTAAAAACATTTGATTGTTGCCTTCCGACATCTTTTGCACCCATGTATATCACGGTTTCCAAGCCAAATATTGCTGAGGCCATTGCAGTTGCCACACCGTGTTGCCCGGCACCTGTTTCCGCAATTATCCTTTTTTTTCCCATTTTGTAGGCAAGCAAGCCCTGGCCTATAGTATTGTTAATCTTGTGTGCACCACTATGCAAAAGATCCTCCCTTTTTAAAAAAATCTTTGGGCCTTTCAGATATTTAGTTAGGTTTTTTGCAAAGTATAATGGAGTTGGCCTACCGGCATAGTTTTGCAATAGGTAAGTCAATTCCTTTTGAAATTGTTTATTTTTTTTTAGTTTTTGATAATAGTAATCCAATTCATCTAAAGCTGGTATTAATGTTTCAGGAACATGCCTTCCCCCAAAAATGCCAAATTTTCCTATATTACTTTGTTTCATCAGTAAAGTTAAATAAAATTAAATAATGTTACTTAATACTTTATCTATTTTGTACCTAATATGCTAGGTAGAGCTTGTTGATTTCCCTACCCAAGTTATCGATGTTTTCCATTAGGCTTGTTCCAACCAGAAATGCATCGGCTCCAAATTCCTTTAGATAAATAATATCTTCCTTAGAGTAAATTCCACTCTCCGATAGGATTAGGTTATTTTCTTTATCACAGGATTGTAGGATTTGCTTTGTTGTATCTAAATCTATTTTCAGCGTATCCAGGTTTCTGTTGTTGATTCCAATGATGTCAAACAACCGGTCACTTTTCCTGTTTAATTTTATGGCGTCTTCAAATTCCTCTTTGGAATGGGTTTCAATAATTACCTGCAAGCCCAATTTTTTGGCGTATTCCCCAAGTTTTTCAAGACTTCCCTCAGTCATGTTCCTATCAAAAATTGTTTTGATAAACAAAATGCAATCTGCACCTATTTTTTTTGCCGTATTTATTTGGATTTCACTTACAATAATGTCCTTCATTAAAATTGGCATTGTGGTTTTTTTTCTGACTTTTAAAATGTGATCTATGGAACCGTTAAAAAGAAACGGTTGAGTCAATATGGAAACTCCAGATGAGTGTGCGATCTCCATCTCTGTTACTGTTGTCTCCAAATTTACACTATTAGTGTCCAATATTGTGCCTTTTGAAGGGGATGAAAATTTCAATTCGGTTATTAACGGTACATGTCTGCAATTGCTCAAATTTTTTCCAAGGTCTATGGTGGCATGGCTGCTAAAATCAACACCAGTCTTTATTTCATAAGATCCATTGTCTATAGCCTTGAATGAATTATCTACAAGGGTTTTTAAAATGGATTTATTGCCAAAAAACTTTAGATTACTAAAGGTCATGTTAGGATGAGCTGATTTATTATAAATAACAATTTGTTTTGTTTTGAAATATCAATCATTATTCAGGATTACCTGTAAAAGTTAATGTACCTGTCTTTCTTTTGATATTCTTTGTGGTTTTTTATTGTATTGATTAGGATATCCAGACAAGTATTCTCCGTAATCTCTCCAGTCACAACCTTTGAAGATAAGATTGAGATATCAAAAAAGTTTTCCAATGTAGAGCTCATCTTATGCAATATTTCGGATTTTTTAACAAGGTTTTTTATTCTTAGTGTATGATAGTTCATGTGAATTTCATTTGCTTCATCATAGTCAACCCCATAAATTTCTGAGATTTTTAGGTTAATGTTTTTTTCATTTTCCTTAGTTATATTGTCATGGAGTGTGTCTATCGCATTTTTTCCTTTTAATATTTTGTTGTTTCTGCCGTTGATGTTATTGCTGTTGTTTTTTTCAGAACTACCATCTTCAACTCTAAAAGAATTCATAACTGGGATACTCTTATTTAACTAACCGAGATACAAAAACCTTTCATTTTCAATTTTTGTTCCAGCCAATAAACCAAATGTTTGATTGATTACGTTGAAATTTTTTTAATAAACACTTAATTATAGAATGATGGAATTACCTTTTCTATAAAGTTATGGTTATCCATCCAAAATTCATATTTGTTACAGGTGGTGTGATGTCTGGTTTAGGAAAAGGAATTGTAACTTCTTCAACTGCAAAATTGTTGCAACTTTGTGGATTAAAAGTATCTTGCATAAAAATTGATCCTTATCTTAACTATGATGCCGGAACTATGAACCCTCTTACTCATGGCGAGGTATTTGTAACTGAAGATGGTGGTGAATGCGATATGGATGTTGGTAATTATGAAAGATTTCTTGATGTAAATTTAACCATAGATCATAATATTACTACGGGTAGGATTTTTTCGAATGTGATAAAATCTGAAAGAGCGGGTAAATACCTTGGTCAATGTGTCCAAATAATCCCACACATAACCGATGAAATTAAAAGCCAACTAAGAGAGATATCTGTAAAAGAAAACCTTGATGTATTGGTAGTAGAGTGTGGAGGTACGGTTGGGGATATTGAGAGCCTACCATTTTTAGAAGCCTTAAGGCAGATGAAATTAGAAGATGAGTATTCTGATACTTTTTTCATCCATGTAACTTTGGCACCAGTTTTAGACACTGTTGGGGACCAAAAAACCAAACCAACACAGCATAGTGTCCAGGAATTGCGTAGAATCGGCATTCAGCCTGACCTTTTAGCTGTCAGATGCAAAACTCCACTGACCAAAGACACAATAAGAAAAATATCGCTTTTTGCAAACATTTCGCCTGATTCTGTAATGTCTTGTCATGACGTTTCCTCGATTTATTCTGTGCCAGAGATTTTGTATGAACAAGGAATTGCGAAAGTGATACTAAAAAAGTTAAACTTATCATATAATTTGGATATTTCTGATTGGAAAAAAATCTCAAAAACATACACTGGTTACAATGACCACATAAAAATTGCCATAATAGGCAAATATGTCAATCTAAAGGATAGCTATGTAAGTGTTTACCAAGCCTTACTCCATGCAGGTGCAAAACTTAACACAGAGATAGAAATTGATTGGATAGATTCTGAAAAATTCGAAACCAAAGATGATGTTGCGCTAAACTATGGAATATTGGATAACAGCCTAACCTTGCTTAATTCTTATGATGGGATATTGGTTCCGGGTGGTTTTGGGGCTAGGGGTAGTGAGGGCATAATCAATGCATCAAACCACGCCCGTGCCAACAACATTCCCTACCTTGGAATATGTTTTGGTTTCCAATTGGCAATTATTGCTTTTGCAAGATATGTATGTAAACTATCCGATGCAAATACTACAGAAATCAACGAGAAAACCTCAAACCCACTGATAGTATACATGCCTGAACAAAAGCATATTAAAAATCTAGGTGGTACAATGAGGTTGGGTTTGCATGAAATTGAACTGACCGCAGATTCCAATGCCTTTGAAATTTATCAAAATAGCTCAATTGAAAGAAGACATAGGCACAGGTATGAGTTCAACCAAAATTTTAAAGAACTTTTGGAAAAGCATGGAATGAGATTTACTGGGTCATCTGACAATAAAAAAAGAATTGAAATTCTGGAAATACCAAAACATATGTTTTATTTTGGAATCCAATACCATGGGGAATTCCATAGCAGACCGGGTAACCCTGAGCCGTCCTTTAAGCATTTCATTAAAGCTTCCATAAAGAAAAAGGCTACAAAGGGCAATCAAATTTTCAGTTCATAAATCTTTTGCCGTGCATCTCTCAGGGAAATTTTCTTTTTAACATACCCTCTGTTAAGTAAATGTGATAATGATAGCCGGATTGTCCTCTCAGGAAGCATTGTCTTGTTTATTAAATCTTTTTGGGTCATTGTGCCCTCATACTCCAAGGTTTTTAAGATTAGCTTTGCACTAGGAGGCATCTTCAAAAGGTCTTCAGCATACTTGACTTTTTTTTCTATAATGTTTGTTGCAGAGTAATTATTGTTTAGGGTAACCAGTTTTGCTGGAAATTCGTGTTTGTGACATTGTAATTTGTCTGAAATCTTTATTCTAAATGTGCCATCTAATATTACCTCGCAGTGATGGCTTGATGTTATATCAGCTATCTCAATAGAGCTGTCACTGGAAACAATAAGTGGTCTTCTTGTATTATCCAGGGAATTCACGGAAATGGCAACAAAAACATGAGAGTTCTGTAATACTATTGGTCCACCAGCAGACATTGCATAGGCAGTTGAACCTATCGGTGTCGCAACTATAACCCCATCACTATTATCATGCCATATGTCTTTGTTGTTTATCCGTAAAAAATGCTCCATTAAAATTGCGCTTTTATTTGAAAAGATTGCTACATCATTTAGTACCGGCTCCACATCTTTGCCATCAACGTTTACAGCCAGTCTCTCTTCTTCTCTCACCTCGTAATTACCCGACTTTAGTTTGTCTTTGACTTTATCAATTTCTTTTACATCAATTTGGGCAAGAAAACCGGTGGAGTTTGATTCATATATTCCCAAAACAGGGGCGGACTCAACTGATACCTTATGAAAATAGTTCAATATTCCCCTGTCACCACCAGGAACTAATACAAGATCAACATCTTTTGCAATTTCTTGGTTGGAGATTCCCATTATTAATGTTTGAATATGGGACTCCTCAAGTGATTTGATTAATTGGGACAAAACTGTTGAATCCTTTCCTGTAAACCCCGATAAAGCAATTC
>Ga0183260_10001483_pt1 | contig 19490 bp, 17 predicted proteins | sample AntDrymUQ4972206_2_FD_129768 | JGI IMG/M metagenome (GOLD analysis project Ga0183260, IMG submission 129768) | Polar desert sand microbial communities from Dry Valleys, Antarctica - metaG UQ497 (22.06) (version 2) (version 2) | ecosystem: Environmental > Terrestrial > Soil > Desert | place...
CGGAGGCGCAGCCGATCCAGCTTGGCTGGTCGGCGCAGCCCAAGCATGAAGGTGGGCGAGCGCCGATCCGAAGGGTCGGCAGCGAGCACGGAGGCGCAGCCGATCCAGCTTGGCTGGTCGGCGAAGCCCGATCAGGACAGCAGGGCGCGGCTGTGGCCCACGTCGAGATCGAGCTGGGCCTTCAGCGCGTCGATGCCGTCGAACTTGCGCTCGCTGCGCAGGAAGTGCTCGAAGCGCACCGTCGCCGTTTCCCCGTACAGGTCGCCCTCGAAGTCGAGGAGGTGGGCCTCCAGCAGCGAGTGGTCGGCGTGCTCGTAGAACGTGGGTCGGCGGCCGAGGTTGATGGCGCAGGGATGGACGTCGCCGTTCGGGCGGATGTAACGGCCGGCGTAGACGCCGTCGGCCGGCAGGCACATCGCGTTCGGCACCTCGACGTTGGCCGTCGGGAACCCGAGCAGCCGGCCGCGCTGGTCACCGAGCACGACGTGGCCGCGGATCTCGTACGGCCGTCCGAGCAGGCGGGCGGCCAGGTCGACCTCGCCGCCGGCCAGGGCGCGACGGATGGCGGTGCTGCTGACCGGCTCGTCGATGCCGTCCACCCGGGGTAGGAGGGCGATGGGCTCGACCTCGAAGCCGTGGGTGCTGCCGTACTTCTCGAGCAGGGCGACGTTGCCGGCCCGGTTCGTGCCGAAGTGGAAGTCCTCTCCCACCACGACCCGGCATACGGCGAGGGCGCCGGTGAGCACCCGCTCGATGAACGACTCCGGCGACTCGTGCGACTGGGCCTCATCGAAGTGCACGACCACGGTCGCGTCGACGCCGGTGGCGGCCAGGAGCTCCAGGCGCTGCTCGGGGCTGGTCAGCAGGCGGGGAGCCGACTCTGGTCGCACGATCGTGGCCGGGTGACGGTCGAACGTCAGCACGATGGCGCGGGCACCGTCGGCCTTGGCCGCGGCGCGCACGTGAGCGATGACGGCCTGGTGACCGAGGTGGACGCCGTCGTAGGCGCCGATCGTCACGACGCTGCGCTCGCCCGGAAACGGGGGCGGGACCAGCTCGGTGATGATCTGCACGGGCGCCGACGCTACTCAGCGTAGGAACTCAACGAGGGATGACGACGGCCGGCTTGGCTGTGCCGGTCCGGTGCTCCTCGTAGACGGCAAGGACGTCGCCGGCCCCGTCGACGAAGGCCCATGGCCCCATGCCGGGTGGGGCGTCGAGCACGGCGCCGTTGGCGATCCGGGCGGCGGTGGCGTCGCTGGCGACGAGCTGCGGCAGCGCCCGCACGGCCGCCGCCGGAGGCAGCAGCTCACACGCCTCTGGCGGCGCCGCCTCCTCGATCGTGAACGGCGCCACGACCGTACGGCGGAGTCCACGGAGGTGGCCGCCCCCGCCGAGCAGCCGGCCGAGATCGGCGGCCAACGTCCGCACGTAGGTGCCGGCCGAGCACGTCACGTCGACGTGCAGGACTTGACGGCCGTCAGGATCGATCGTCGTCCCGGTGATGTCGAAGCACTCGATCGTGACCGCCCGCGGCGCACGCTCGACCTCGATGCCCTCGCGCGCCAGATCATGCAAGCGGCGGCCGTCGACGTGCAGGGCCGAGACCATCGGGGGCACCTGCTCGATGGTCCCGGTCAGCTGCTCGGCGACGACGCGGCGGGCCCACGCCAGCTCGACGGGTGCCATCGCGTGGGTGGCGGTGACGGCGCCGTCGGCGTCGAGGGAGGCCGTCTCCACGCCGAGCACGATCTCGCCCGTGTACCGCTTGGTGCCGGCGGTGACGAAACGCAGCAGGCGGGTGACGTGGCCGACGCCGACGATCAGCACGCCGGTGGCGCCGGGGTCCAGGGTGCCGGCGTGGCCGATGCGGCGCTCGCCGAACCGTCGGCGCAGCTGGGCGACGACGTCGTGACTGGTGACGCCAGCCGGCTTGTCGACGATGGCGAGGCCGTGGACGCTCGGCGGGCCGCGCCGGGCCACCGGCGTCAGCCTTCGACGTCGACGGCGTCGGCCGGGCGCGCCGCGCGGTCGGCGCGCAGGATGTCGTCGATGCGCTCGGCCGAGCGGATCACGTCGTCGGGCCGGAACACGAGCACCGGCGTCTTCTTCGCCCGGATCTGGCGGTTGATCGACGACTGGATCCGCCGGCGGTGCTCCTCGAGCACGGCCAGGACGTCGCCGTCGGTCTCCTCGCCGCCGAGCGAATCGAAGAAGACGACGGCCCGGTTGAGCTCGTTGTCGACGTCGATCTGGGTGATCGTGACGAAGGCCAGGCGCTCGTCGTCGATGCGGACCAGCTCGTCGGCAATGACCTCGCGCAGCGTCTCGTTGAGACGCGCCGAGCGTGGGTACCGATGCCCGCCCGCAGGAGTCCGTCGTGCACTCATGCCGGACGACGGTACCGGGATCAGGCGAACCGGAACCCGCGGTATTCGTCGGCGGCGATCTCGGCGACCAGCTTGCGGTAGCGAGGGGCACCGCCGTTGTAGATCAGGTACCGCTTGATGTCGTGGCCCTCGACGTTCGAGTTGTAGCCCGTGAACCACGACTTGGCGTTACGCAGGAGCAACATCTCGTAGAGCTCTTTGATGTGGGCCGTCCACTCCACCTCGGCCTCGGCCGTGACCTCCACGCGCTGGTGGCCGTTGGTGGTCATGAACTCGATCAGCTCGGTCGCCCAGTCGACGGCGTGCTCGATCGCCCGGGGAAAGTTCGTCGACACCGATGCCCCTTGGGGCCCCGCCAGCATGATCAGGTTCGGGAACCCGGCCGTCTGCACGCCGAGATACGTGCTCGGGCCGTACTGCCACTTGTCGCCCAGGTGTTGACCGTCCTCGCCGACGAAGTCGATGCGGTCGAAGGCCCCGGTGATGGCGTCGAACCCGGTGGCGTACACGATCACGTCGACGGCGAAGTCCTCGCTGTTGCCATCGGGGTCGACGAGGCGGACGCCGGTGGGAGTGATCCGTTCGATCGAGCGGTCCCGGAGGCTGACGAGGTGGACGTGCTCACGGTTGTAGGCCTCGTAGTAGCCAGTCTCCATCGGCACCCGCTGGACGCCGAAGCCGTGGTCCTGCGGGATCAGCAGCTCGGCCGTCTCGGGATCGTCGACGCGGCCGCGGATCTTGTCGGCGACGAACGCCGAGAACTCGGCGTTGGCGTCCTCGTCCATCAGCACCTCGCGGAAGTTGCCAAGCCAGACGGCGAAGCCGGGTGAGGCGTAGAGCTCCTCCCAGAACGCCCGCCGGTCGTGCGGTGCCACTTCGTCGAACTTGCGCCGGTCAGGGCCGTGGATGAAGCCACCGGGCGTGCGATCACAGGCGGCAAAGATGTCGTCGTAGGAGGCCTTGAGCCGGGCCATCTCGTCGGGAGGGATCGGTCGGTTGTGCAGCGGGGCGCACCAATTGGCCCGGCGCTGGAAGACGTACAGCTCGCCGACCTCCTCGGCGATGGCGCCGATCAGTTGAACGGCGGTGGCCCCGGTCCCGATGACGGCCACCCGCTGGCCGGCCAACTCCACCGGGTCGTCGGGCCAGTCGTAGGTGTGGAACGCGCGGCCCTGAAAGTCGTCCATGCCCTCGAAGTGCGGCATCGTCGGCGCCGACAGCAGGCCGATGGCCGTCAACAGGTAGTGGCACGTCAACTCCCGGCCGTCGTCGAGGCGGAGGTGCCAGCCGCCGGTGGCCGCGTCGAACGTCGCCGTCTCGACCCGGCTGTCGAACTGCATGTGCTTGCGCAGGTCGAACTTGTCGACGACGTGGTTGAGGTAGCGCAGCGTTTCGGGCTGGGCGGCGAAGTGCTCGCTCCAGTCCCACTCCTGCAGCAGCTCGTCGGAGAACGAGTAGCCGTACGTGTAGCTCTCCGAGTCGAACCGGCACCCGGGGTAGCGGTTCTTCCACCAGGTGCCGCCGACGTCCTCGTGGGCCTCCAGCACCAGCACGTCGGCGTCGAGCTGGAGCAGGCGGTAGAGCTGATAGATCCCGCACACCCCGGCCCCGACGATGACGAACTCGTGGTGTGTTGGCTTCGCTCGGCGCGTCACCCGTCCAGCATGCTCGCTCGGCCGACCGGGCCCCGAACCGTGCCAGTGGCGCCACGACGACTCGGATGAGCTGCGCGACGCGGATGGGAGCCGTTACAGGGACATCACGACTGCTCGCTGCGCCCGTCGGACCGTTGCTGCGTCAACACGACCCACCGCTTCGAGCAGGCGGTCGAGCGGCAGCGTCGTCAGGAAGTCGACCGCGAATCGCTCGCCGACACCCGGGCGCCATGGCGACTCGTCCGCCGCGACGGTGGCGATGGTCGGTGCCACGATCGCTCGCCCGGTCGCCAGGTGGAATCGGGCGTCGGACACCACCAGAACCCGGCGTCGTTGCTCGTCGCGCGTGTCGGCCACGTAGACGTCGCCGGCCGTTGGGTTCACAGCGCGTCGAGCCAGCGCTGGACGTCGGCTTCGGCGGCCGTCACCGCCGCCAGTTCGTCAGCCGGCATCGCCCGGCGTCGTGACTGCGCCGCCTCGGCCGCGGCCCAGAACCGCTCACGCTCGAGGGCGTCCAGCGCCTCGACGAGTGTCTGCTCGAGCGTCGCCCCAGCACGGCCGAGAGCACGAAGGCGGTCGCGGCTGGCCTCGCTCACCTGCATCGTGGTCGCCATAGTCGAACTATAGCGATCGCTCAGATCGGTCGGTGGGGTGCCCATCCGAGGGTTTCGTGGGGGGATGCCCCGCAGGAGACCCTCGGATGCACGAAACACTCGGGTGGAGGGACGTCAGGTGCGGGCGACCTCGACCTCGTCGTAGGTCTCGATGAGGTCGCCGGACTTGAGGTCCTGGAAGTCGGAGAGGCCGATGCCGCACTCGAAGCCCTCGCGGACCTCGCGAGCGTCGTCCTTGAATCGCCGCAGCGACGTGATCGAGCCCTTCCAGATGATCGTGCCGTCGCGCAGGAAGCGCACCTTCGAGCCACGGGTGATGACCCCCGAGCGCACGGAGCACCCGGCGATGGCGCCGATGCGCGGCACCCGGAAGATCTCGCGGACCTCGGCCTCGCCGGTGACGACCTCTTCGAACTCGGGGGCGAGCATCCCGACCATCGCCTGCTCGATCTCCTCGAGCAGCTTGTAGATGACTTCGTACGTACGGATCTCGACCTGCTCGGCTTCGGCCAGGTCGCGGGCCTTGCGGTCCGGACGGACGTTGAAGCCGATGATCGTGGCGTTCGTCGTGGCGGCCAGCGAGATGTCGTTCTCGGTAATGCCACCGACGGCGCGGTGCACGAACGTCAACTCGACCTCCGGGCGATCGAGCTTGCGCAGGCTTTCCGACACGGCCTCCAGCGAACCGTGGACGTCGGCCTTGAGGACGATGTTCAGGTTCGCCGTCTCGCCTGACTGGATCTGGGCGAAGATGTCTTCGAGCTTGGTACCGGTCTTGACCCGGGCGTCACCGCGCTGGTGCTTCATCCGCAGGCGATAGTCGCGGGCCTCGCCGACGACGCGCGCCGTCTTCTCGTCCGGGGCGGCGCGGAACTCGTCACCGGCCTCGGGCACGGCGGCCAGGCCGAGGACCTGCACCGGCGTCGACGGCCCTGCCGACTTGACCTGCTCGCCCTGGTCGTTGATCATCGCCCGGACGCGACCCCAGGCGGCGCCGGCGACGATCGGATCGCCGACCTGCAGCTCGCCCTTGTCGACGAGCACCGTGGCGACGGGACCACGGCCGACATCGAGCTGGGCCTCGAGGACGACGCCCTTGGCCCGACCGTTCGGGTTCGCCGCCAGCTCCTCGAGCTCGGCGACGACGAGAAGCTGATCGAGCAGATCGTCGATCCCCAGCTCCTGGGTCGCCGACATCTCGACGACGATCGTGTCGCCGCCCCACGCCTCGGGCACGAGCTCGTGCTCGGCCAGCTGCGTGAGCACTCGCTGCGGGTCGGCGTTGTCCTTGTCGATCTTGTTGACGGCCACGATGATCGGCACCTCGGCCGCCTTGGCGTGGTTGATCGCCTCGATCGTCTGCGGCATCACACCGTCGTCGGCGGCCACGACGAGCACGACGATGTCCGTCGCGTCGGCACCGCGCGCCCGCATCTGAGTGAAGGCGGCGTGACCCGGGGTGTCGAGGAACGTGATCTTGTGACCGTTCTGCTCGACCTGGTAGGCGCCGATGTGCTGGGTGATACCACCGGCCTCGCCGGCGACGACGTTGGCGTGGCGGATCTTGTCGAGCACCGTCGTCTTGCCGTGGTCGACGTGGCCCATGATCGTGATCACCGGCGGCCGCGGCTCGAGGTCGGCCTCGTCGTCGCTGTCGTCGAACAGCGCCTGGAGACCGATCTCCTCCTGCTGGCCCGGCTCGACGAGCATGATGTCGGCGCCGATCTCCAGCGCGAACAGCTCCATCTGGTCGTCGGAGAGATCCATCGTCGCCGTGATCATCTCGCCGTTGTTCAGCAGGAAGCGGATCACGTCGGCTGACGTGCGGTTCAGCTTGGGACCGAACTCCTGGGCCGAGACACCCCGCTCGATGACGACGGTGCTCTCGGGGACGGGCGCATCGGAGCGGGTGTAGTTCGTGTGCTGCGGCTGCAGCTCCTCGCGGTCGCGACGACGACGCCGGCCACGGCCACGGCGCGGTGGGCGGCGCTGGCCACTCGGCCGACCGGGACCGCCGCCTGGACCACCGGGACGGGGACCACCAGGTCCACCGGGGCCGCCTCCCGGACGGGGACCGCCGGGGCCGCCGCCGGGACGCGGGGCGAAACCTCCGGGACGGGGTCCACCGGGCCGGGGGCCTCCAGGGCCGCCCGTGCGGGGACCGCCGGGGCCGCCCGTGGGAGCACCGGGGGCCGGCGGGCGGGCGCTGCCGGGCGGCGGCGGGATCGGACGACCCGACGGCGACAGGGGCCGGCCGGGCGGCGGTGGGATCGGGCGTCCGGTCGGTGACGTCGGAGGGGCCGGGGCGCCGGCGGGCGCGCCGGCCGGCACCCGATCGCCGACGGGGCGAGGCGCGGTGCGCGCCGCCGGCGCGCCGGCGCGGGCGACGGGCGCCTCGGCCGGGCGGTACTCGCCGCGGGCCGGGCGCCCGGAGGAGACCATCCGCTGACTGGTGGCGTCGACGGGCGCGGCTGGGGCGGTCTCGACGCGCGAGCGGATCGGCTCGGGGCGCACGGGCTCGCTACGGATCGGCTCGCTACGGATCGGCTCGCTACGGATCGGCTCGCTACGGATCGGCTCGCGCCGCGCCGGCTCAGGCGACTCGACCGGTGTGGGCGCCTCGGCGACCGGGGCAACGGTCGCCGGCTCAGCGGTCGTGGCCGGCGCGTCGGCGGCGGGCTCGGGGGCGACGGGCTCGGAGTCGGCCGGCTCGACGGGGGGAACGGGCTCGGGCTCGGGCTCGACCGCGGGCTCGGCGACGGGCTCGGGGGCCGGCGGCGGCGTTGCCGCCACAGGGGCCGGGGCAGGCTCGGCAGCGGTCGGCGCGTCCCCGTCGGTGGTCGGCGCCTCGGCGGTGGGTGTGGGAGCGGCCGACTCGGCGTCCGTCGCCGCGACGGTCGGTTCGGCCGGCGCCGGCTCGGGCGCCACCGTGTTCACCGCGGCGGCCTTCTTGGCGGCTGACTTCTTGACCGGCTTGTCCGGCTTCGGCTCCTCGGGCTGCTCGGCTCGGGTGAGACCCTCGCGGATCGCCCGGCGCCGGACCATGTCCGAGTACGCCTCGTTGAGCGACGAGGAGTGGCTCTTCACGGGCACGCCGAGCACACCACAGAGGTCGACGACCTCCTGGTTGGTCATGCCGAGCTCCTTGGCCAGCTCGTGGACCCTCATGTTCTTCGCCACGCCGTCATTCAACCTTTCTCATCGTCATCTCGTCCCTGACCGCCTTGAGGGCGCTCGCCAACTTGTCGCTGGCCGCCGCCGGGACCGGGCGGCGCCATGCTCGTTCGAACCCTCGGCGCCGCAGTCCGAGCTGGACACAGTCGGGTCCGTCGTCCAGCGCTGTGGCGCACACCCACGCGCCCCGGCCGGCCGCCGTGCGGCTGACCACGGCGTGGCCGTCGGACGTGAGGACGCAGCGCACCAGCTCGGCCTGCGGCCGGCTGCGGCGGCACCCCACACAGGTGCGCTCGGGCATGTGCTCACCCCTCGTCCGACTCCTCGCCGGCCGCAGTGGCCGCCTCGGGATCGCCCTCGCCATTGGCAGTGTCGGCCTCGACCATCGTCGTCTCGGCCTCGTCGGCGGCGGCCGGCTCGTCGGCCACGACCTCGGCGTCGTCGCCTTCGGGCGCGGTGCCGTCGACCGCCGGCTGGTCGCCGACCGCGGCCTCGTCGCCGGCGCTCTGCTGGGCCGTCCACTCAGTCTCGGACGTGACGGTGCCGTCGGCGGCGTGCCACTCCATCTCGCCGGACTCGGCGTTCGTGACCCACTGGCCCTCGGCGTACTCGACGGCCGGCTCGTCACCGCCGCGCGCCGGGATGCCCTCGGCCAGTTGCGTCTCCGAGCGGATGTCGATGCGCACGCCGGTCAGGCGGGCGGCGAGGCGGGCGTTCTGGCCCTCCCGACCGATGGCGAGGCTGAGCTGGTGGTCGGGCACGATCACGTCGGCCTGGGTGCCGTCCTCGCTGACGATGACCTGGGACACCTTGGCCGGCGACAGCGCCTTGGCCACGAAGTCCTGGAAGTCCTCGCTGAACGGGACGATGTCGATCTTCTCGCCGCGCAGCTCGTTGACGACCATGCGGACGCGGCCGCCGCGGGCCCCAACGCAGGCGCCGACCGGGTCGACGTTGTGGTCGTTCGACCACACGGCGATCTTCGTGCGGTGCCCGGGCTCGCGGGCGCAGGCCCTGATCTCGACGATGCCGTCGGCGATCTCCGGCACTTCCAGCTCGAACAAGCGCTTGATCAGCCCCGGGTGGGTCCGGCTGACGACGATCTGCGGCCCCTTGATGGTCTTGCGCACCTCGACGATGTACGCCTTGCAGCGGTCGCCCGGCTGGGGGCGCTCGAACGGCACCTGCTCGGCCTGGGGCAGCAGCGCCTCGACCCGCCCGAGATCGAGCAGCGTGTAGCGGGTGTCAGTCTGCTGGATGATCCCGGTGACGATGTCGCCCTCGCGGTTGGCGTACTCCTCGAACTTGCGGTCGCGCTCGACCTCGCGGATGCGCTGGCTCATCACCTGGCGGAACGTCTGGGCGGCGATGCGGCCGAGCTCCTCGCGCTTGGGCGTGTCGTCGCGCTCGTTGGTCCAGTTGCCGTCCTCGTCGACGTCGTAGGCGGTGAACGTGAAATCCATCGTCTGGGGGTCGACCTCGACGACGACCTCGTCCGCCGCCCCCTGACGGCGCTTGTACGCCGAGGCCAGCGCCTCGACGAGGACGTGCAGCAACGAGTCCTCCGACAAGCCCTTCTCCTGAGCCAGCAGGCGAATCGCTTCGCTCATGTCGAGGTTGCTCACGACGAATGCTCCTTCTTCTTGCCTGGCCCCGACGCCGTCGCCTTCCCCTTGGGGGGGGTGCCCTTCGGTGTCGCCGACCACTCGAACACGGTGCGCGCCCGGTCGATCTGGGTGAATGGGACGTGGCGTTCGACCGGACCGTCGGGCCCCTCGACGCGGATCATGGCTCCGACGTCGTCGGTGGCCACCAGGGTGCCGGTGACGCGGCGTTCGTCGGCGGTTACGTCGGAGAGGCGGATGGCAACGACCTTGCCGATCTCCCGCTGGAAGTGCTCGGGCCGGCGCAGCGACCGCTCGACACCCGGACTCGTGACTTCCAGCGTGTAGCGACCGGGGACGGGGTCGTGCTCGTCGAGCTGGCGGGAAACGAGGCGACTGGCCAGGGCCAGGTCGTCCAACGTGACGCCGGCGGCGGTGTCGGTCGGCGTGTCCAACATGACGCGCAACGTCCCGCCGCGGTGCTCGATGTCGTAGATGTCCAGTCCGAGATCGGAGGCGACGGGGGCCACCAACTCGCGTACGCGGTCCAGCGCGGGGCTGTCGTGTTCCATGGTCGTCCTCCTTTCACGAAACGAGGCGTGGGCGCAACGCCCACGCCTCTCGGTAACAACGCACCAACAGAACGGTTCTCCAGCATACCGCCAGCCCCGGCCGACGGCAGCCCCGTCAGGCCGGTGCCACGCGGGCCTCGCGGGTCCGGACGTCTTCGGCGAACGGGCTCCAGGCGAACCACCGCGGCAATGCCCTCGTCAACCGGGGCGGGCCGATGACGCTGATCGCGCCTCTGCCGGTGGCGTGCGGCCACGTGTCGAGCCCGTTGAAGACGCGGGCCAGCTCGGCGGTCGGCGCCCGGACCACGACATCGGCGTCGAACCCGGGGTGCTGCATGCACACCGAGACCTCACCCCGCTCGAAGACGAGCCAGATCGAAACACGGTCGGGGGCGGTGTGATCAAACTGCACGACGACCCGCTCGTTGGGCAGCTCCGTCGCCTCGATGCGGCGGTGCATCCACCACATCAACGTCACCGCGTCGACGTCCGTCGGGCGCAGCTCCTCGTAGAGCCACTCGACCGACCACCGACCGAGGGCCATGATGACCCGTTCGAGGTCCCGACCGGCCGGCGTCAGGCGGTACTCGCTGCCCTGGCCCGACCGGGCCGGCCACCGGTCGATGACGCCGGTGCGCTCGAGGTGGCCGAGCCGGCGCACGAGCAACGAGCGCGAGATGCCCGGCAGGCCGCGGATGATGTCGTTGAAGCGAGTGTTGCCGAGCACCAACTCGCGCACGATCAGCGGCGTCCACCGGTCGGCGAGCACCTCGCTGGCCATGTTGACCGGACAAAACCGCCCGTAGTCCCTCATGGTGGCCATCCTCGCGCTCCCCGGACCGTGGGGGAAGTCCCGAATCGGTACCGGCGAGGTTCCGAACGTGGACTGGTATCGAACCGGGGGCGAGCGCATCGTGACCGTCATGGAGACGATGACCGACGATGACACCACCACGCTGCTCGACTGGGCGGCCTCCTTCGGCCCGGCCCTGGGCGAGCACGCCGAGCACTACGACCGCGAGGGCAAGTGGGTGAGCGAGTCCTACGAGGCCCTCGTCGACGGCGGGCTGCTGGGCCTCGCCGTACCGGTCGAGCTGGGCGGGCGCGGCGCGTCGATTCCGCAGGTGGCGCTCGTGATGAGGGAGCTCGGACGCCACTGCGGGTCGACCGCGCTCGCCATGTCGATGCACCAACACGCCACGGCGTTCACGGCGTGGCGCCACCGGCGGGGTCTGCCGGGCGCCGAGTTGACGCTGCGCCGCGTCGTCGACGACGGCCTCGTCATCGCCTCCACCGGCGGCGGCGATGCGACGATGCCCCAGGGCGAGGCGACCAAGGTCGACGGCGGGTACCGCCTCAGCGGACGCAAGCGCTTCGTCAGTCAGTCGCTGCGGGCCAGTGTGATGTCGTCGATGTTCACCTACGACGATCCCGAGCGAGGCACGCGCGTGCTCAACATGGCCGTCCCGTTCGGCGACGGCGTCACCGTGCTCGACAACTGGGACACCATGGGCATGCGCGGCACAGCCAGCAACGACGTCGTCATCGACGGCGTGTTTGTCCCCGACGAGCGGGTGCTGGCTGACCGCCCGTACGGCGTGGTCGACGGCCCGCTGCAGGTCATCTTTTCGATCGGTCTGTCGATCATCAGTGCCGTGTACCTCGGCGTGATGGACGGCGCCCTCGACGCCGCCATCGCCGCCGTCGGCCCGGCCGACGACCTGACGACACAGCGCCGGGTCGGACTGATGGCCCATCGGCGGCAGGTGGCCGCCTGGGCGTTGGACGGGGCCCTCGCCGTCGTCGGCAACGACCCGGCGCCGTCGATGGAAATGCTCGCCGCGGTCATGGCCGCCAAGCGGGAGATCGCGCTCGCCGGGGTCGAGGTCTGCGACCTCGCGCAGGAGACCGTCGGCGGAAGGTCGTAGTTCCGGGGCTCGCCGATCGAGCGGGCGGTGCGCGACATCCGCGCCGCCAAGATGCACCCGTTCGACCCCGAAGCGACGCTGATCCACGGCGGCCGCCTTGCCCTCGGCCGCCCCTGCGACGTGGTGTGACGCCCCGGTAGCGTGCCGTCGGTGCTGCGGCTGTCGACGCTCTTCCTGCGCACGCTGCGTGACGACCCGGTCGATGCCGAGGTGACCAGCCACCGCCTGCTGGTGCGAGCGGGGTACGTGCGGCGGGCGGCGCCGGGCGGGTTCACGTGGCTGCCGCTCGGCTGGATCGTCTACCGCAACGTCGAGCGGATCATCCGCGAGGAAATGGACCGGGCCGGCTTCCAGGAGGTCCACTTCCCGGCCCTCCTGCCACGGGAGCCGTACGAGGCGACCAACCGCTGGACGGAGTACGGCGACAGCCTCTTCCGCCTCCAGGACCGCCGCGGCAACGACTTTCTCCTCGCCCCGACGCATGAGGAGGTGTTCACGCTGTTGGTAAAGGATCTGTACAGCTCGTACAAGGACCTGCCGCTCGTGATCTACCAGATCCAGACGAAGTACCGGGACGAGGCGCGGCCGCGGGCTGGCCTGCTGCGCGGCCGGGAGTTCGTGATGAAGGACTCGTACAGCTTCGACGTCGACGACGCCGGCCTGGACCGCTCCTACCAACGTCACCGTGCCGCCTACATCACGACGTTCGACCGCCTCGGCCTGCCCTACGTGATCGTGTCGGCGCTCTCGGGGGCGATGGGCGGGTCGGCCAGCGAGGAGTTCTTGGCCCCCATCGATGTCGGCGAGGACACGTTCGTGCGCTGCACCACCGGCGATTACGCCGCCAACGTCGAGGCCGTGCGGGTGGCGGCGCCGACGTCACAGCCGCTCGACGGGCTGCCGCCCGCCGTCGTCCACGACACGCCGGCCACGCCGACCATCGCCACCCTCGTCGATCTGCTCAACGACCGCGACGACCTCCGCCGCAACGACGGCCCCTGGGCGCCGGCCGACACGTTGAAGAACGTGCTCGTCATGCTCCGCCAGCCCGACGGCCGGCGCGAGCCCCTCGCCATCGGCGTCCCCGGTGATCGTGACGTCGACCTCAAGCGGTTGGAGGCGGCCGTCGCCCCGGCCGAGGTCGAGCCGTTCACGGAGGCGGACTTCGCGGCCCATCCCGCCCTCGTCAAGGGCTACATCGGCCCGGGCACGCTCGGCGTCGACGGTCAGGCCGGCATCCGCTTCCTCGTCGACCCCCGGGTCGTCGATGGCACTGGCTGGGTGACCGGCGCCGACCAGCCCGGCCGCCACGTGGTCGGCCTCGTCGCCGGTCGTGACTTCCGGGCCGACGGCGTCATCGACGTCGCCGACGTGCATGCCGGGGACCCGTGCCCGAACTGCGACGGAACGCTGGAGCTGGCCCGCGGCGTCGAGATCGGCCACATCTTCCAACTCGGGCGGCGGTACGCCGAGGCCCTCGGGCTGCAGGTCCTCAACGCCGACGGCAAGCCGGTCACCGTCACGATGGGCTCGTACGGCATGGGCGTGTCCCGGGCGGTGGCGGCCATCGCCGAGCTGACGAGCGATGACCTCGGCCTCTGCTGGCCGCGCCAGGTCGCCCCGGCCGACGTCCATGTCGTCATCGCCGGCAAACCCGGCGGCGACCAGTGGCCGGCCGGCGAGCGCCTGGCCACCGAGCTGGAGGCGGCCGGGGTGCGGGTGATCCTCGACGATCGCCAGGGTGTGTCCCCCGGCGTCAAGTTCAAGGACGCCGAGCTGCTCGGCGTCCCGACGATCGTCGTCGCCGGCCGCGGTGTCGACGGCGACGGCGGCACGTTCGAGGTCAAGGACCGCCGCACCGGCGAGCGCGAGGACGTGCCCGTCGCCGACGCCGTGGATCACCTGCGCGCGCTGACGGCCTGACGCGGCCCCATCTGGGCGGGATCCGTCGCAATTGCGAAACGATTCCCGCCCAGAACTGGGGACGGCCTCTCGGACCGGCCCGGGCGGTGGGCCGCGCCTGCTCTCAGGGGCGGTAGCGGAGCAGCCCCTGGTCGATGACGACACGGTCGTCGATCGAGGTCGTGAACACGGCCTCGCCGTCCCCGGTGGGCCACGCTCGGATCGTCAACGCCTCACCGGGCAGCACCGGCGAGGCGAAGCGGCCCTCGATGTGCTGGAATCGCGCCGGGTCGCCGCCGCACAGCAGATGCAGCAGGCCGCGACCGGTGAAGCCATAGGTGCACAGTCCGTGGAGGATCGGCCCGTCGAAGCCACCGGCGGCGGCGAACGCGGGGTCGGAGTGCAGTGGGTTGCGGTCGCCGTTGAGCCGGTAGACGAGCGCCTGGTCGGGCGATGTCTGGTACGTCACCTCGTGGTCGGCGGCGCCGTCGGGCGGGACGTTCTGCGGGCCCGACGGTCCGCGGTCGCCACCCCAGCCGCCCTCACCGCGGATGAACGCCGACGAGCGGTTGGTGTAGAGCGGGGCGCCGTCCATCTCCACGTTCGTCTCGGTGACGACGACGGCCGCCTTGCCCTTGTCGAACATGTCGGTCAGCTTCGAGCGCAGCGTCGCCGTGCCGGACACCGGAATCTCGCGGTGCAGCGTCACCGCCTGCTGCCCGTGGACGAGCAGGGCCGGATTGAACGTGCCGACGTTGCGCATCACGCCCCCGCCGGCGCCCCAGCCGAGCACGACCGGGAACGTCGGGAACACGCGTTGGGGAACGCCGTCGGTGTTCTCGGTCGTGAACGCCAACTCGTCGGTGCCGGCACCGACGCTGACGGCGTAGAGCAGCGCATCCTTGCTGGTCCACGAGAACTCGACCGGCTCCGATTCGGTGCCGACGGCATCGGGGTTCAACGGCATCGCGGGGTCTCCTTCGTCTCGGCGGTCAGCCCTGGTTCTGCGGCCAGGAGCCGTCCTGGCCGTCCATCCCGGCGTTCGGTCGGGCCCGGGCCAGCAGATCGCGCACGGCCGCCTCGATCGTCGTCGGGTCGTCGATGGGATCCGTGCTCGGACCGCGGTGCCAGCCCTCGGCGACGGCGAGGAACGAGCCCGACGCCTCGAACACCCGACCGGTGACGTCGGCGGCGGCATCGGACGCGAGCCAGGTGACGATGGGGGCGATCCAGTGCGGGGCCCGTGCCTCTTTGTCCTCGTCGGTCTCCGGCGCCGGGCCGAGACCCTCGGTCATGCGGGTCAGGGCGACGGGGGCGACGGCGTTGACGGTGACGCCGTAGCGGGCGACCTCGAGGGCGGCGATCACGGTGAAGGCGGCGATGCCGGCCTTCGCCGCGCCGTAGTTGGTCTGGCCCGGGTTGCCGTAGATACCGGACACCGACGTCGTGTTGATGACCCGTCCGCTGACGGTCTCGCCGGCCTTGGCCCGCTCCCGCCAGTAGGCGACGGCGTGATGGGTTGGGGCGAACGTGCCCTTCAGGTGGACGTTGATGACGGCGTCCCACTCGGCCTCGGTCATGTTCGCCAGCACGCGGTCGCGCAGGATGCCGGCGTTGTTGACGAGCACGTGAACATCGCCGAACGTGTCGATCGCCGAGCGGACCAGCCGCTCGGCGCCGTCGAAGTCGGCGACGTTGTCGCCGTTGGCGACGGCCGCGCCACCCGCCCCGGTGATCTCCTCGACGACGGACTGGGCCGGCGTGAGATCGCTCCCAGTGCCGTCGGCGGTACCGCCGAGGTCGTTGACGACGACCTTCGCGCCGTGGCGAGCGAGGGACAGGGCGTGGTCGCGACCGATGCCACGACCAGCGCCGGTGACGATGGCCACCCGGCCATCCAGCAGGTTCGTCATGGCCGGGACAGTAGGCAGCCACTCCCGAGCTCGTCACATCCAAGGACCTCCATCCGAGGGTCGGCGTGCAACGGAGGGTTGGGTGAGGGGCCTCCCCACATCCAGCCCTCCGATGACGGCCTTAGCCTGCGGGGCGTGCAGATGGCCGACGTCGTGGTGGTGGGCGCCGGGCCGGCCGGCACGGCGGCCTCGATCACGTTGGCCCGCGCCGGGCGAGACGTCGTCGTCGTCGATAAGGCCACCTTTCCCCGCGACAAGTGCTGTGGCGACGGCCTCACGACGCTGGCTCTGCGCGAGCTCGACGACTTCGGCTTCGACCCGGCGGCGGTGGCGAGTTGGACGGTCGTCGACGAGGCCCTCCTCCGGGCGCCGTCCGGGTGTCAGGTGCGGCTGCCCCTGCCCGCCGGCGGCGGGACGTACGCCGCCGTCGCCCCCCGCCTCGAGCTCGACGCCGCCCTCGCTGATCTCGCCGTCGCCGCCGGAGCCAAGTTCCGTGCCGGTCAGGCCTTCTCCGTCCTCACGCCGGGTCCGGCGCACGTCGAAGTCGCGGTCGAGAACGGCGAGCCGATTCGGGCCCGCTACGTCGTCGCCGCCGACGGGATGTGGAGCCCGGTCCGCAAGGCGCTCGGTCTCACTCCGCCTGACTACCTGGGCGAGTGGCATGCGTTCCGCCAGTACGTCACCGGCGTCACCGGTCCGGCGGCCGACCAACTGATCGTGTGGTTCGATGAGGACTTCCTGCCCGGCTATGCGTGGTCGTTCCCGATGGCCGGCAGGCGGGCGAACGTCGGCTTCGGCGTACGGCGAGACGGCACCCGCCACGGCAAGCAGATGAAGGCCCAGTTCGCCGGCCTGCTCGAGCGCCCCCATGTGCGCGCCGCACTCGGCGTGGACGCGGCGTGGGAGGCCGGCCCGGCCGCGTGGCCGATCCCGGCCCGTATCGACCGGGCCCCGATGGCGGCGGGCCGCGTGCTCTTGACCGGCGACGCGGCGATGGCCACCGACGTGCTGACTGGCGAGGGCATCGGCCAGGCACTGCTGACCGGACGCCTCGCAGCCGAGGCCATCGTCGCCGCCGGGGCCCTGCAGCCCACCCTCGCGGCGCGGCGGTACGTCGCCGACGTCCGTCGCGAGCTGGTGGCGGATCATCGGATGTCGGCCGCCCTCGGGCGGGTGCTCGCCCACCGTCGTGGCGCCGACGGCGCGCTCGCCGTGCTCGCCCACGCCGGTGAACGGGGACGGGGGCACTTCGCCCGCTGGATGTTCGAGGACGAGCCTCGGGCGATCGCGCTCACGCCCGCCCGCTGGCACCGCCGGCTCTTCGCCCGCCCCGGCGTGGGCCGCGGCTAGCCGGTCTGGGGAAGTCCCGTTCCGGATTCCGGGACGGGATCGCCCCAGATCGGCTGGTGGGGACGATCTTCCCCAGATCGGGTGCGTGGGTCAGGGGACGAGCAGGACCTTGCCGGTGGTGGCGCGACCTTCCAGGCGGCGGTGGGCCTCGGCCGCGTCGGCCAGCGGCACACGCTCGCCGATGCGGATACCCAATTCGCCGGCGGCGATCCACGTGAACAGATCGCGTGCTCGGCGTTCCAGCTCGTCGCGGGACGCCAGGTAGTCGCCCATCGTCGGGCGGGTGAGGAACAGTGAGCCCTGCATCAGGCGCAGCGGGGCGATCGGATCTACCGGGCCGGAGGCGTTCCCGAACGTCACCATGTATCCGCGCCGGCGCAGCAGCGTCAGGCTGCGCTCGAACACGGCCTGGCCGACGCCGTCGTACACGACGTCGAGCGCCCGGGTACCGGCGATGGCCTCGACGGCGGTACCGAAGTCCTCATCGCGGTAGCGGATCACATGGTCGGCGCCAGCCGCCTTGACGAGTTCGACCTTGTCGAGCGAGCCCACCGTCGTGAACACCTCGGCCCCGAGGCGCTTGGCCAGCTGGATCAACAGAAGCCCGACCCCGCCGGCCCCGGCGTGGATCAGGCAGCGCTGACCCGACTGCAACGGGAACGTGTCGTGCACGAGGTAGTGGGCCGTCAGCCCCTGCAACATGGCGGCGGCGGCCACGTCGAGGCCGACGCCGTCGGGTACCGCCACGGCGACGACGGCCGGGACCCGGACCAGCTCGGCATACGACCCGGGCGCCTGGGCCCACGCCACCCGATCTCCCACGGCCATGCCGCCAGCGTTGGCGCCCACGGCGACGACCTCACCGGCGCCCTCGACGCCGGGGGTGAACGGCAGCGCCAGCGGATAGAGCCCGCTGCGGTGGTAGGTGTCGATGTAGTTGACGCCGGCGGCAGCAAGGCGGACGACGACATCGTCCGGACCCGGTCTCGGGTCGTCGACCGTCGTCCAGGCCAGCACGTCGGGGCCGCCGGTGGCGGAGATCTGAATCGCCTGCATGCGCTGGCGAACGTACTCCCTCGGCGGTGCGAGACTGGCCCGGTGACTGCCCTCGACGAGCTGATCGAACGGGTCTGGGACGACGACATCGTTCCTGCGCTGTGCCGATACATCGAGATCCCCAACGTGTCGGAGAACTTCGACCCGGACTGGAAGTCCAACGGCCACATGGAGCGGGCCGTGGAACTGGTGCGGGACTGGTGCGCGGCCCGGAGCATCTCCGGGCTGACCGTCGAGGTGCAGCGCCTGGCCGGGCGGACCCCGCTGATCATCGCCGAGGTGCCGGCGTCGGATCCGGCGCTGAACGAGCGCACGATCTTGCTGTACGGCCACCTCGACAAGCAGCCGGAGATGACCGGCTGGCGCGAGGGGCTGGGACCGTGGACGCCGGTCGTCGAGAACGGCCGGCTGTACGGGCGCGGCGGCGCCGACGATGGCTACGCCGCCTTCGCCTCGCTGCTGGCCATCGAGGCCGCCGAGGCTGAGGGCCTCCCCCACGCCCGCTGTGTGGTGCTGATCGAGGCCAGCGAAGAGAGCGGCAGCCCGGACCTGCCGGCCCACCTCGAGGCGCTGGGCGGCCGGCTCGGCCAGCCGGAGCTGGTCATCTGTCTCGACTCCGGGTGCCTCGACGACGAGCGGCTGTGGGTCACGACGTCGCTGCGCGGACTGGTCGCCGGTGTGCTGACGGTCGAGGTGCTCACCGAAGGCGTGCACTCGGGCGAGGCCAGCGGCATCGCCCCGTCGAGTTTCCGCATCATCCGCCGGCTCCTCGATCGCGTCGAGGACGCGGCCAGCGGTCGCGTGCTGGTGGACGAGCTGTGGACCGACGTCCCCGCCGATCGCCAAGCCGAGGCGGCCGCCACCGCCGCCGGCCTTGCCCACCCCGTGGCCGACGACCTGCCGTGGGCCGGCGAAACCGAGCCGATGGTGGACGACGCCACCGAACAGTTGCTGGCCCGCACGTGGCGACCGACGCTCAGCTACATCGGCATCGACGGACTGCCCCCGACCGGGCGGGCGGGCAACGTGCTGCGCCCGTCGACGTCGCTCGGCCTCAGCTTCCGGCTGCCGCCGACGTGTGACGAGCAGGCCGCGTTGGCTGCCGTCGAGCGGGTGCTGACGGCCGACCCACCGGCCGGGGCCACGGTTCGGTTCGAGCACGGCCAGGCCGGACCGGGCTGGAACGCCCCGTCCTTCGCGCCGTGGCTCGACGACGCCCTGGCCGAGGCATCGACGGCCGCCTTCGGCCAGCCGGCCCGGACGTTCGGCGAAGGCGGCTCGATCCCGTTCATGGGAATGCTCGGCGAGATGTTCCCGGCGGCCCAGTTCGTC
>Ga0183260_10001484_pt1 | contig 19486 bp, 16 predicted proteins | sample AntDrymUQ4972206_2_FD_129768 | JGI IMG/M metagenome (GOLD analysis project Ga0183260, IMG submission 129768) | Polar desert sand microbial communities from Dry Valleys, Antarctica - metaG UQ497 (22.06) (version 2) (version 2) | ecosystem: Environmental > Terrestrial > Soil > Desert | place...
CGAACCACCTGTGATGACCGAGATGCGCACGTCCCTCCTATCCCCCTGAACCGCCCCGCGCCGCCGACTCGATGACGGCCTGGAAGCGGTCGAAGACCAGCCGCCGCTCGTAGAGCGCGCGAACCATCCCGCGCCCGCGCGCGGCGCGGCGCGCGGCTTCGGGCCGGTCGCCTAGCGCCCGCGCGACGGCGCGGGCGAGCGCGTCGGAATCGCCGACCGGGTAAGTCCAGCCCGTCTCGCCGTCGCGCACCACGTCGCGCAGGCCGCCCGTCGCCGAGGCGACGACGGGCGTCTCGCACGCGAGCGCCTCCAGCACGGAAAAGCCCAGCCCCTCCTCGCGGCTCGCCTGCACGCATAAATCCGAGGCGCGGTAATCGTCGGCGAGTCCCTCGTGCGGGTGTACGGCGTCAGTCGCGACGACGCGCCCGGCGATTCCGAAGCGTTGGGCGTCGCGGACGAACGCGCGGTGGGCGCCGCTGCGGTGCAGCAGCCACAGGTCGCGGCCCTCGGCGAGCAGCGCTCTGAACGCCGCGAGCAGCGTTTCGGTGTCCTTCTCCGGCGCCACGCGGCTGCTGAAGAAGACGAGCGCGCCCGACTCCGGCAGCCCCAAACGCGCGCGCACGGCGCGCCGCGGCTCCGTCGCCGGCGAGAAGATTCCCGTGTCAACCCCGTAGACGGGAACGACGCTGACCGGCAGGCGCCCGCCGCCGTGGCCCCGCACCACTTCGGCCAGGTGCTCGCTGAGCACGAGGTAGTGCCGACCGGCGCGGGCGTTGGCGCGGGCGAAGGCTCGCAGGGCCAGCAGCTCGGCGCGGCGGAAACGTTTGCCGGGCGCGGCGTGCTCACGCCGGCAGAGGTAGTACCGCTCGACGGGGCTGCACACGAGCATGAAGACGGGCAGGTTGCGCCGCCGCGCCGCGAGGTTCGCGGCGAGCGCCGCAGGGCCGTAGTTCTGCACGACGACGGCGTCGTAACGTCCCCCCGCGCCCGCCACCTCGCCGAAGACTTGCCGGGCGAAGCCCAGGCGCGACGGCGGCCCCACGCGGAGGGCGGACCCGCCCTCGCGCGGGGGCCAACTGATCTCGACGCCGCCCTCGATGCGCCGCGCCAGCGTCGTGAGGTCGAAACGTTCGGCCAGGCCTTCGACGAGCCGCACGTCCGCGCCGCTCTCGATGGCGAACAGAAGGCGCGTGCGCCTCACTCCGTTGCGCCCCGGCGCTTGAGCACCGTTAAGGTGTCAACCGCCTCGACGACCTTGAAACGGCTGTCGCGTTCGACGACTTCGCGCGTGTAGCGCGCGCTCCCCGCACCGTCGATGTTGCGCTCGCGGCTCGAACGGCTATCGTGCAGCGCGACGACGCCGCCCCCGGCGACGAGCGGCGCCCACGCCTCCCAGTCCGCGCGCAGACCTTCGTAGGTGTGTTCGCCGTCGATGAACACAAAATCCACGGGGGGGTTGCCGCGCCGCGCGTACTCTCGGCCCGCCTCAGCCCCGGTCGTCCGCTCCCAGCGCACGCGCCCGCGCCTTACCCCCGACACCTCGCGCCGCGCGATGATTCGCTGCATCGAGAACCCGAGCCGCCCCGCCGGGTACGGATCGACGGCGAGCAGCACACTGTCCGGGTTCATCGCCGTGCGCAGCCGGCGCGTCGTGACGCCGTGCCAGACGCCGATCTCGACGAGCCGGCGCCGACCCGCGGCGTGGCGCGCGAGCGCGGCGCGCTCGGCCTCGCTCGTCTGCGTCTCGGCGGGGGCGAGGCCGAGGCCCCACAGCAGGAAGTGCGTTAACACCCTCAACGCGGCTTCTCCGCGACGACGAGCGAGTGGAGGCCGAGCCAGCGCGTCAGGGGGCGCGCCCCGTCGAGCGCGCGCAGCCTCACCGGCGGACGGCCCGGCAACGGCAGGTAGTGGCCGACGGCGTCAACCGCGCGGACGCGCAAACCGGCGCGCGCCACCCACACGCTTACGCGCGGCAGCAGCATGAAGTTGTTGATCGGCTGACCTTCCTCAGTGAATTTGCGCCCGGTGAGCCGCATGTAGCCGCGGTAAAGCCCCATCGTACCGAGGTAGTTCGGCGTCGTCAGGAAGAGCCGCCCGCCGGGCCGGAGCACGCGCGCCAGCTCCGAGATGGCGCGGCGCGGCGCGGGCACGTGCTCGACGGTCTCGCACGAAATCACCGTGTCGAAACTCGCCTCCGGGTGGGCGATGGCCTGAATGTCGGCGACCTCCCAGGCGATTTGGTCGAGGCCGCGCGCCGCCGCGTACTCGATCCCTTTGGCGATGGCGGAGCGCGCAAAGTCGGCGGCTACGAGGCGGGCGGGGCCGGGCCGCCGGCTTGCCAGCCAGCAGGCGAAACCGCCCCGCCCGCAGCCGATCTCCAACACCGCACGGCCCGCGAGGTCGCGCCGCGCGTCCAGGTGCGCCTTGACGAGCCGGTGCCACGGCGCGTCCGACTCGGCGTCCACGCCGAAACGCTCGTGCCACTCCTCGTAAGCGACCTGACTGGTTGTACTCATTCGCGGGTCACGACCTTTCGCCCATTCAAGCTCGCGCGCCGTGGTCGCGGGAGCGGTCGCTCCCGCGCACAGAGCTCCTCGTAGGCCTCGCGGACGGGCTGTGCCGCACGCTCCCAAGTGTATTTCCGCGCCGCCTCGTCGCGCGCCGCACGCCCGAGCCGCGAGCGCAACCCGGCGTCGCCGAGCAGGCGCTCGACGGCCTCGACAATGTGGCCCGGCGAGCGCAACTCGACGAGCAGCCCCGTCTCGCCGTCGCGCACCACGTCGCGCATGCCGCACGTGGCCGTGGTCACCACGGGCAGCCCGGCGGCCATCGCCTCCATCAGCGTAAGCGGCGTGCCCTCGAACAAACTCGGCAGCACGAAGAGGTCAGCGGCGGCAAAGCGGCGGGCGGTCTCCGCGTCGTCCGCGGCGCTTTCGCATCGGACTCGCGCGCGCACATCGGCAGGGAAAGCGCCGAGCACCGCCTCATCGCGTAGGCCTGCGCCGAGCACGATTAGTTCAAGTTGGGTGTGGCGGGCGGCGAGCGCCGCGAACGCGGGCACGAGGTCTTCGACGCCCTTATTCTTGCGCCACGTCGCGGCGAACAGGAGTTGCCGCGGGTGACGGGCGTAGTCGCGCCCCGCCCCGGCCCCGCGGAAAACTTCACTTGCCGCCGGATAGATGCGCGTGACGCGCCCGCTGCCTCCGACGCTCATCCGCCGCCGCCGCAGGAAATCTTCGTCTTCCGAGTTGAGACAGAACACGTGGTCGGCCCAACGCAAACCGACGCCCGATTGCCAGAGGCTGGTCAGCGGGTGGATAACGCGCGTCCTGGCCGCCGGCCCGGCGCGACCGAGATGCGCCTCGTCGAGCGCCAGTTCCCAAGCGCGGCGCTCGACGCCGTGGCTCGTCACCACCACGCGCGGGGCGCCCGCCCAACCCTTCAGCGCGGCGACGGCGGCGCTCGCCGGCTCGTGTACGTTCACGACGTCGAAGGGTCTGCCCTGCCGCGCCGCGAGCCGCGCGCGCCGCAGCACGAGCAGGGGGAAGGCGAAGCGCGCCGCCGCGCCCTGCCAGCGGGGGGCCACGTCGTCGGCGCAAAAGTACTCGACCTCGAAGCCACCGCCCTCCACGAGTCGGTCGTGGATGAACGTCATGATGCGACTCATCCCGCCCGTCGGCGCGCGCGGCACGTTGTGCGCGACGAGCACGCGCAGGGCACCCGAGCGACGCGCGTGCGGGGCTTCCCCCTCTCGCCCGGCGGCTTCAGACATGCGCCCCCGTCCGCTGCGCGAGCACCTGGCGGAAGACTTCAAACAAAGCGTCGAGGTGGTTATTCATGTTAAAGCGACGCGCTAAGCGGACGGCGGCGCGGCGCATCCCGGCGTGGCGGGCGGGGTCGCGCAGACAGTCTGCGACGGCCTCGGCGAGGCCGCCGGCGGTCGGCGGGTCGCCGGGGGCCAGGCGACCGTTGACGCCGTCGGTCAACCAATCGCGGACGCCGCCCACGTCGAAGGCCGCGGCTGGCACGCCGCGCAAGCCCGCCTCGGGGCCGACCAAGCCAAACGGCTCGGGCCACAAACTCGGCAGCACCAGCAAGTCCGTCTCGTCGAGCAGCGCCGCGATGCGCTCGCCGTCCACCCAGCCCGTGAACTCAACGCGGACTCCGCCGCCCCCTGCCGTCGCCGCCAGCCGGCCGGCTTTCCGCTCCCAGAGAGCGCGCGCCGGCCCGTCGCCCGCGAGCGTCAGGCTCAGGGGGGCGCGCAGCAACTGCGAGGCACGTGGCAGCGCGTCGAGTAACACGCCCCCGCCCTTGAGTTCGTCCATACGCCCGAGGAACAGGAGCCGGCGTTCGGCCCCCTCGGACAGTTGGCGCGTGTGCCCGCCGCCGCCCGCGCCGTGGAGCGGCAGGCGGCGACCCGCCGAGACGTGTTCGCCGGCCTCGCCGTTTAGCAACATCGCCTCGTCCGAGCCGCGCACGTAGTACGGGAACTTGTAAGCGCTGCTGGCGGCCAAACCGTGCCTCACCAACTCCTCGCGGATGTGCGCCGAGTGAGTGACGATGGCTTGGTAGCGGCGCAGCAGTCTGAGCCGCGCGGCCTGCCGGCGATACTCGCGCAGCATCGTGCGCGGGCTCCAGCCGCCGCAGCGGCGCGGGTAGTAGTGCGCAAGGCACCCGGCACCGAACGTCCGCTCGCAGGGGCGCGCCACCGGTAGGCGGAAAGTCTTCGTGCCGCTGACGCAGGTGCCGTAATAATTGTGCGCGAAGAAGACCGCGGGCGCCACGGCGAGCGTCGCGGCCTCGACGCGCGGGTCGAGCAAGCCATGCGAGTAAAGCAGATCGGGGCGCCAAGACTTGAGCGCGTCGAGCGCCACGACGTGGCCCGCGTCGGCCACCGACCAGGACGGCACGCCCGCGGGTAGAGGAATCTGCTCGCGGTTCATCGGCTCGTCCCCCTCGTGCCAGAACGCGACCTCGTGGCCGGCGCTCGCCAACTCGGGCAGGATGCTGCCGAGGTAGCTTTCCACGCCGCCCGCCTTGCGCCGGCTCCAATTGACGACCGCGATCCTCAGTTCACACCCCCAGTGCCGCCCGACTCACCACGCAGGGCCGCGATGGCGTGGGCGGGGTCGAAGCGCTCGCGGTAAAGCTCGCGGGCCGCGCCGGCCAGACGCGCCCGCTCCGCGCCGCCGGCGAGCAACCGTCCGGCCTCGCGCGCCAGGCCGGACGGGTCGCCGGCGGGGGCGAGCGCCACCGCCCGGCTCTCGCGCCACAATTGTTCCGTGAACCGCCCCGCGGTGGTGACGACCGGCAAGCCGTGCGCCAAACCCGCCACCACGCTCGTGCGCCGCGAGCTCACGCCATCAGGAAACGGCTGCAACAGCAAATCGCACGCGGAGAGGTGGGCTGACAATTCTTCCTCCGACAGCAATCCGCTCGCCGCCACCCGCGAGCTTAGTTCCGGGTGGGCGGCGACAATTCGATCCCGCACTGCTTCGCCGCCGCAGCCCAGCAGCAGCGAGGAGGCGTCCGGACGCTCCTCGAGCAGCACCGGGAGCGCCGCCTCGAGTTGTTCGGCAACGGGCCGCGGGTACGTCCCCAGATGTCCGATGAGCAATTCGTCCACCCCCCCAGTGTAGCATGCGCGCGCGGCGCGCGCGCGCGCCTTATCGCCCGAGACGCCCACGGTGCTCGGCACCGGCAGCCACCCGAACGGCACTCGCCGCCCGCAGGCGTAGGGCCGCCACAGCTGCTCCCACGCCGGCGTCGTGACCCACACGCGCCGCGAGGCCGCGAGCAGCGTCACGGCCATCAACCGGTGCGCAGCGGCAACTACCAAACGCCTGCCGCGCCGCGCCCCCGCCCCTGCGAACTCAAGGTAAGGCTCATGCACCACGACTTCAACAAGGTCGCCCGCCACACGCGCGCGCGCGAGCAGCCAGACGCAGAACGCGACGTTCATCGTGCGATAGCCGTAGCCGTGCGGCACGTACTGAACGAGCAGCCGCCGCGGGGCCGGGCGCGCGTCGAGCAGGTGCCCCGCCCGGCGCAACTCGCGCGGCGAGAAGGCGTCGAACACGCGATGCACCACGACGCCTAACGCCCCGACTTCGCCCGTCGCCCCCGGCCCCTCCGTGCCCGCCGGCGGGGTGCCGTCCGCGCCGACACTACCCGCTTCCGCGGCCCTCCCGCCCCTCGCGCGCGGGCACCAGACGTGCACCAGATCGCCAGCGCGCGCGAGGCCCTCGGCGACGACTCGCGTGTGGTCGCTGACCCCCCCGACCGCCGGCGGGTACTCGCAGGTGATGATGTGCCACTCGGCCCGCACGCGCGCCTCGCCCTCCCCGCCGCCGTGCGCCGCGCCGCGATTTCCAGAAGCCGTCGCCGCGCCATGCGCACTCACGATGCGTATGCCTCTAGGCAGCGGCGCACGACCGCCGGCCAGGTGAACTTTTCGAGCACCCTCCGCCGGGCCGCGCGCCCCATCTCAGCGGCCTCGCGCGGGCGTTCGGCGAGCCGACGCAGCCTCCCGCCAAGTTCTTCGGGACTGTTCGGCGGCACGATGAAACCGGACACGCCGTCTTCGACGATCTCCGGCATGCTGGCTACGTTCGTGCACACGGCGGGCGCGCCGCACGCCATGCCTTCGAGCAGCGTCTGCCCGAGCAGCTCGGGCACCTTCGTCTCCTGCCCGTACATGCTGCGGTAGACGCTCGGCAGTACCACACAGAGCGCGGAGCGGTAGGCGCGCACCAGCCCCGCGTCGTCGCAGCCGTGGAAGAAGGTGACGCGCCTGCCCGCGGCCAAGCGCCGCAGGTCGCGCACGTAATCTTCGCTGTAAGGCCGCCCGATAATGTCCAGGCCCATGTCGCCCGGCAGCGCGTTGATGAGGTCGTCAACGCCCTTGTGCGGCAGCAGGCGGCCAACGAAGAGGGCGCGACCGTTGCGTTCGACCGCCGGGCCGGGCGAGAACTTCTCTGCATCGACGCCGCCGAGGATGACACGCGCGCGTGGCTCGCCCTCATGGCCGTGGACGCGGCGGCTGTACTCGCTGATGTGCAAATGGCCGTGGAACCAGCGATCAGTCGAAACGTAGGCCGACAAGTCCCAGCCGCCCCCGCCGAGGTCGGTGACGAAGACGCGCCGCCGCGTCGGCCGGCAGACGAGCGCGCTCACGGAGCTGGCCAGCACGCGGCGCTGGTGGCAGTGCACCACATCGGCGCGCAACAACTCGGGGACGAGACGGGCGGCGAAGGGGTTAGTGCGCTGTCCGCGCACGCGGTGGGCGCCGCCGATGACATGCACTTCGAGCGCGCCCACGCGCTCGCGCCGCTCCGTGTCGCCGAAGCTGACGAGGCGCGTCGGCGTCTCGCCGGCCATGCAGCGCGCCAGTTCCAGGGCGTACCGCTCGGCGCCGCCCACCACGCCGTCTTCGTCGCCGAAGAGTGCCGGCACGACATGGAGCACGCGCAAATCGCCGCGCCCCCAGCGCCCCGCCCCGCTCACTTCAAGACCTCCAGCTCGCAGCTCAGAAAGAGCGCCGGGAACATCCACGCCCAGCGCAGCTCGTACCACTCGGGGTAGCGGTTGGCGAGCCGCCAGACAACCTTGTTGACGAGCGTCGGCCAGAAAATGATCTGCCGGTGCCGCAGCCGGAAGCGCGCCCCAGTGTAGAAGGACAGTTCGCCCTCTTCGGTCAAACACTCGAAGGCGCGGTAGCCGAAAAAGTGCTTGTGCGTCGGGTCGTTGAAGGCGTTGCCCGAGGAGAAGTGAGGCACAGTGACGCGCACCGTCGCGCCCGCGCGGCACACACGATGAATCTCCTCGAAGCCGGCGAGCACGTCAGCCAGGTGCTCGACAACGTCGTAGGCCAAGACCTCGCGGAAGTGGTCGGAGGGCAGCGGCCACGGGCGCGAATCGAGGTCGTGCGTCACGTCCGGGTTCGTGGCCGGCGTGCGGTCGAGGTTGACGGCGCCCGCGATGTGCTTGTGCCCGCACCCGAGGTTAAGCACGCCGCGCGTCGCCAGCTCGGGCGGCAGCGCGAAAGGGTCGGACGTGGGTATGTTCGTCACGCCCGCGCCCCCTTCCCGCCGTGGCCCGCCGCCGCCGCGTCGCTGCCCGCGAACGCGCCGGGCCACGGCAGCACGCCGAGGCCGTAGCCGTCCTGCGCCGGGTCTTCAACGATCTCCTCGCACCCGGCGTAGCGGGCCTTCAACTCGCGCCACAACGCGGGCACGCCGCCCGTGTCGCTGCTCGTGACCACGCCGTGACGCGTGCGGTGGTCGGGCACTATGTCGTGGAAGACGACGAGGCCGCCAGCGCCTAAGAGCGGGGCGTACATGCGGAAGTCGGCGGCCACGCCCTCGTAGCTGTGGTCGCCGTCGATGTAGAGCAGGTCGAGCGCGCGGCCCCCGAGCGCGTCCGCGACGGCGCGCGGCGTCGCCTCGTGGTGCGAGTCGCCCTCGACGGGCACGAGGCGCTGGCCGGGGGCGGCGAAGAGGCGCACGGCGTCGCGCCGCGCCCGGTCGAAGCGCAGATCGACCGAGACGATCACGGCCTCGGGATGCGCCGCGTCGGCGAAGACGAAGGCCGTGCCGCCGCCCGCCGCCCCGATCTCGCACACGGCGCGCGGGCGCCGGGCCGCGACCAGACCGGAGAGCCGCAACAACTCCGCCCGCTTCTGGATCGGGCGGAAGAAGTGCGAGGCGAGCAGGCCGTCGATCCAGAGGGGCGGCGCGCCGGCGCGGGCGCGCGACTCCACCAGGAGCCGCGCCTGTTTCATCATCATCGAGCGCAGGCGCGCCTCGGCCAGGCCGCGCGGGGCCGCCCGGTAGAAGGTTCTGCGCAAGGCGTCCTTGAGGTTCATCGGAAAGTTCGTCAACGCCGCCGCCCCGCCGGGGGCACCCGCCCGCCCACTCCACCCGGCGCGCGAATCCAGCGAAGCGCGCGCCGCGGCGGTGGCCGCTTCGCCGACTGGGGTGGCGCGGGTCGCATCGTTCGGCGTGACGCGCGCCGGCGGCGGCGGGGTGTAAGTCGGTCGGTCGCGTTCGCGCAGCAGGGAGGGCGCGTGCCGGGCGGCCCACAGCAGGGCGTGGGCGAAAGGTCGAGCCCCGCCGCTGGCGAGCGCGCGCGCCGCCCCTAACACCGCGTAGCGCGCGAAGAACTCCGGCCACACGCGCGGAGGCGCGTGCAGCAGATAGAGCGCGAACAAATTTTTGATCCGGTGGTAGTCAAACTCCGGGGAGATGTTGGCGCGCGGCGGCGGCTCGAAGTGGTAGACCTTCGCGGCGGGCACGACCTTGAGCCTCCACCCCGCGCGCGTCGCGCGCGCGCAGAGCTCGGTCGATTCGCCGTACATGAAGAAATCTTCGCGGAAGCCGCCGAGCCGGCGCAAAGGGGCGGTCGGCGCGAAGACCGTGACTCCGTCCACGTAGGTGACCTCGAAGGGCGCGGCGTACTGCCCCGCGTCGCGCTCGTCTTCGCCGCGCGTGGTGCGGCGGAAGACGCCGCCGAGCGACAGGTCGCCGCCCGCGCAGCGGATCGTGCCCGATTCGCGGTTGTAGATCAAAGGCCCCGCGAGGACGGGCGGCGCCTCGCCCACGCGCTCGGCGTGCTCGACGAGGTGCAGCAGACAGTCGGTGTCGAGCACCACATCGTCCTCGGTGAGGAAGGTGTAGCGCCCGAGCGCCCGCCCGATGCCGCGATTCATGCCGGCGGCGTAGCCGAGGTTGGCGCCCGTGCGGATTAATTCGACGCTGGGCCGCGCGCGCACGAGGCGCTCGATCTCGTCGCTCGAAGGGCTCTCGTTGTCCACCACCGTGACGCGGACGCCGGGGCAGGTCTGCGCGGCGAGCGAGTCGAGCGCGCAGGCGAGCAGCCGCGGGCGGTCGTAGCTGAGCAGCACGACCGAAACCAGCACGCCCGAGCGCCCCGACAATTTCTCAGAGTCCGCGATCACTTCCCTCAAGCCTCCCCGCCGCGCCAGCGCAGAGCACGCCAGCCCGCGCGACCGAGCGCCGACAGGCGCGGGCGCAGGTAAGTCCCGAGCGGCTGCCGCAGCGCGATGGGCAGCATCACGACGCCGTAGACGAGGGCCACGGCGAGTGCCGCCGCCCCGAAGCCGGCGAGGGTCCGCGGCCCGGCGCCCAGCGCGAGCGCCGACGCCGCCAGCGCCAGCGCGCTGAAACGGAAGAACCAGGGCGAGAGCGCCCTCGCCAACCCGCCGACCGTGACCGCGCCCGAGCGAGAGAGAGCCGCGAGGTTCGACGGCAGGCTGATGAGCGACGCGCCCAGCGCCGAGCCGAGCGGCGCCCCGATGATACCGCAGTACGGCATCAGCAGGGCGGCGGCGGCGACCGTCGTGAGTCCGTCGGCGAGCGCCGTCACGGCGAGGCGCCGCTCGTGGCCGAAGGCGAAGAGGACGTAGCCGACCGTCAGGTTAAAGTGGCGCAGCAGCATCGCCAGCACGACGGCCGCCGTCACCCCGAAGCCGCCGTACTGCCGTGCGCCCACCCACCACGTGACGAACCCGCCGTTGGCGGCGAGCACGACGCACACCACCGCGCCGCTCACCAGCAGCATCATCTGCGCGAGGGCGACGCACACCGTCGAAAGGTGCTCGCGCGCGCCGCCCGCGCGCAGCTCGCTCAGGGCGGGAACGGCGAGCTGCATCAGCATCTGCGGCTGGTTGGCGAGAACCGCGACGAGTTTGCCAGTGCAGGCGAAGGGGACTACCGCCTCCGGCCCGAGCACGCGCCCGATGATAAGCACGTCAGTGCCGACGAGCAGCGCCACGGCGATCTGATTGAGGCTCACCCAAAAGCCGCTTGCCAGCTTCGCGCGCACGCCGCCCGCCGCCCTCGCGTCAGGGGCCGCGCGCGGCAGGAAGAGTTTGAGCGCCCCGGGCACGCGCCGCGCGAGGCGCAGCAGCATCACCGCCGCCGAGAGTCCTTGCGCCACGGCCCAGCCCCACGCGAGCGCGTACAGCCCCGCGCCCGCGGCGGCCAACGCGACGGTGACGAGCGTGCCCGCGAGCCACACGCAGGTCTGGGTCTTCGACAAAAACTCCCAGTCCTGCAACCCCTGCAATACCGCGCCGGGCAGGCGCAGGGGAAACGTCAGGACGAAGACCGCAAGCACGAACGCGAGCGGGCGGTGCAAGGGTTCCCACTCCGCCGGCATCAACAGCCACACGGCGAGCGCCGCCGCGGCGACGAGCGGCGTCTGCCACAGCACGAGCCGCGCCGAGTCACCGACGACCGCGCTCAGTTCGGCGGGATGCCGCGCGCCGCCTCCGGGCGCGGCGCCGCGACCTCTCGCCGCCGCGACCTCGCGCGGCAACAGCGCGACCACGCCGAAGTCTGCAAGCAGCAGGTAAGCCAGCACCTGCGTGCCGACGAGCCACAAACCGTAGTCCTTCTGGCCGAGCCGCCCGAGCAAAAACGGCGTCAGCCACAGCCCCGCCGCCGTCACCAGAAACTGGTTCAGGTAGCCGAAGCTCGCCCCGCCGATGTATCTCTTCGTACGACTCATGACAAAAGTTCAAACGCGCGAGCGCGGCGGCGGGCAGAAATCGCCGCGCGTCGCCGGCGCGCCGGGTTAATTAGGCCGTGCGCGCGAAGCGCTCTCCCGCGCAAGCAGCTCCCGCGCCCTCGACGAGCGCGACGAACTCGGCGGCCATGTCCGACCAGGTGCGCCGGCGTAACTCTTCGGCGAGCGGCGCGAAGCGCGCCGGCCACGCGTCGATCTCGGAGCGCCAGGCGAGGAGGCGCGCGGCCAACTCGACCGCGTCCGCGGGGTCAGCCAGAATCATCTCGGAAAGTTCCGGCGGGTAGCGTTCGGCCACCCCGGCGGCCCGGCTGACGAGCGCCGGCACCCCCCGGCAGATCGCCTCGTGCACGTTCAGGCCGTAAGCTTCGTAGCGCGCCGGGCTGACGAGCAAATCGGCGGCGGTGAGCAACTCGCCCACGCGCTCGGTGAAGCCGAGCAGGCGGATGCTTTCGCCCAGCTCTTCGCGTTGCGCGCGCGCGCGCCAGTGTGGCAAGCCGCGCCCGCCGCCGGCGACCACCAGGCGTGCGTCCCAACCGCCCGCCTCACGTAAAGCCGCCCAGGCCCGCCAGAGCGTGTCAAGTCCCTTGTTCTGGTCGTGGCCGAGAGCGCCGACGAACGCGACCAGCGGGCGGGCGCCGTCGGCGCCGAGGCCGAGCGCGGCGCGCGCCGCGCGCCGCGCGCCCGCCGTCACAGGTTCACACGCCTCGTCGCTCCCCAGGTAGAGGGTGCGTGCCCTTTCTCCCTCCACCCCGAGCAACACCGTCGCGTCGCGCCGCGTGCGCTCGGAGTTGGCGATGACGAGGCGCGCGGCGCGCACCGCCCGCTTCTCGCGCCGCTGCGCGCACCAACCGCCCAAACGGTTCTTGACCTTGAACCAGAGCGGCGCCCCCGCGTCAGCCGGCGGCCATGCGTGGTGAACGCAGTGTAGCCAGTTGACATCGGCCCACGCGCAGTTGCCGCCGTTCACCACGACGCGCGCGCCCCGGCGCGCCGCTGTCACCGCCCTGGCCACCTCGCGGCCCCGGCGTTCGAGTAGCAGTTCGCCGAGCAGGTCCGACGAGGCCGGGCGCGGCACGAGGTGGAGGCGCGCGCGCGGGTTCTCGGCGAAGTGGGGGTCAACGGCGTGCGCGACGAGGTGCACCTCGCGCCCGCATTCGAGCAGATGCGCGGCGAGCGCGGCGTTCGCCCTGTCCATCCCGCCGCGCGCGTGGAACCCTCCGGCGATCAAGACCCACGGCGGCCCGGCGGCCCCCGCCGACGGCGCGGATGTGCCGTCGGCGGGGGCACGCCGCCGCTGCCGTGGGTCTTGATCGTCGATCCGCTCAGCCATATTGCCGCGCGGGCACGCCCCCTTCCGCCTCGTCCTCATCCATCTCCTGGTCTGTCCGCGCGTCGCCGGCGCTCGCGCGCGACGCTTCTTCTTCGGGCCGTTGCACGGCGATCCAGCCGAGGCTGAGCAGCATCAGCGCCGTGGCCGGGATGGAGGTGAGCAGACCCTTGCCGATCATCCCCGTGCCGAAGAAGGCCGCGCACGCCACCCACAGCAGGCGCCGCCCCAAAAGCCAATCGCCGGAGCGCCGCCCGACGCCGCGCGCGAACACCCAGAAGACGAATGCGAGCCACAGGCACAGGCCGAACACGCCTTGTTCGAGCACGATCCGCGCGTACTCGTTCTCCATGTAGTAGAGCGGCGCCCGCACGCGGTCGGCGAGGAAGTAGGGCATACTCGTGCCGCCGCCGCCGAGCCCGTTGCCCATCGGGTACTCGACCGCCAGGTCGAGGAAGTTTTCGTTTACGCTCCAGTAAACGCGCTCGCTCACGTAGTCGGTGTCCTTGAGCGTCAGGAAGCGCTGGAGTCGCGTCTCGCCCGAGACCACCCACCCGACGCCGACGGCGAGCACCGCGAGCATCGCCCACGCCGGCGTGCGCAGCCGGCCCGAGAGTAGCACGAAGGCGAGCATCATCGCTAAGATGATGACGGGGCTCCTGGCTGCGGCCATGAAGACGCCGAGCACGGAGGCGACCATCGCCGCCGCGAGCAGTTGTCGCTGCCAGCGCCCCGACCAGCCCCCGCGTTGCGTCCACGCGCCGAAGAGGTAGGCGAATGTGATGAGCATCGTGCCGGAGTAGGCGTGGGCGCTCCCGAACGTCGAGGGGATGCGCAGGGCCGTCGAGCGATCGGCGTCCTCGAAGTTTTCGTCCACGGCGCTCTTGTAGATCAACTCCGTGACCTCGTTCGGCGGGAAGAACTTCTCGACGCCGAGGGCGAACTCGGCGCACGCGAAGCTGAAGGCGACGAGGTTTAAGACGGCGAACCAGAGCGCGAGCCGCCGCACCTGCTCGGCGCGCAGGCGCGCGCCGAGCAGCAGGAACGGTAGCATGAAGACGTTGCCGCGCAGGCCGACAAGCTGCACGAGGTAATCCTGTAGCGGCACGAAAAAGAGCAGCAGCGGCCACCCGACGAGGAGGCCGACCCACAGCCGCAAGCCCTCCTGTCGGCGTCGCTCCGCGCCGCCGACGCCGCGCGTCAGTTGCGTCAGGTAGAGGCCGAGCACCGCGGCGTCGAAGATGAAGTGCGAGGAGGTCTCGGGGACGTTGGCGCGCGCGATGCCGTAGAAGTAGCCGACGAACATGACCGCGCCCAGCCCCCCGACCAGCGAGCGGCGGCCAGCGGCGTAGGCGAGGGCCAGGGCCAAGAGGCAGAGTATTAAAGAGATCATCCGACCCGTGCTAAGAGCCTCGCGGCTTACTCGTCATGGAGGCTAGAATCCCCTCGCTCACACACACCTGCGTAGGGCAGAGATCGTTGAAGATTTTCACCTCCGCGCCGCTGCCCGCCGCTTTCAACAGCAAATCCCGTGCGGTCTGGTGCTCCTTGTAAGGCACGTCGCTGTTATCGAGGTAGATGTACCCCCCTCGCTTCACCTTCGAGATCGCGACCCCCATGACCCGGTCGCGGTTGTACCCGTCCACCAGAACGAGATCGAAAGCTGCATCCTCACAGTCTTGCAGACATTCGTCCTCCGCGCCGCGGCAGAGTTGGTAGTCCACGTTACCCAACGACTTCTCGGCAAGTATCCGTTTCACCACAGCGTACCAGTTTTCGTTTGTCTCGACCGACTTTAGAAAACCGCAACGGCGCGCCAGCCAGATGGTGGACATACCGGAACCGAACTCCAGCACCCTCCAATTTTTGGTGATTAGTTCGTCCAAGTGATTGATCGCGCGATACCCCAGCCACGGCAGCTCCGGGCGGTGCCCCGCGACTTTCAACAACAGCGCCGTGACTACACTGTGCGGCAGGTACAGGAAACCCGCCGCGTCGAGCATCTGCCCTTTGTAGTTATGAAAACGGGTTTTCCTCATCCCGTCGCCTTTGAGCAAACGTGCCAGCATCCTCACCTCGCAAACACCGCGTCGTCGGAGGGCAACATGGTCAGCCCGCGGCAGGGGTAAAACTCAGAAGAAGGGTTGCGCGCCCGGCGACCCTGCGGCGCGGGCATAGTCGGCGAGGCAAGCCCACCGGCTTTTACGGCGCGTGTGAAGGCTCACGGGGGAGGGGCGGCCTTCTGCCGACGAGCACAATGTTGTCGGAACACAGGCGCGGCAGCAACAGCGCGAGCGGGCGTGGGTAGTGCCACCGGGTGAACACCACGCGACCCTGCCCGGTGTACTCTAGCGCGACCTCTTCCAGCCCGCACTCAGCGGCGATGCGTTGCAGATCGACCGCCAGCAGTGCCGTCACGTGCGCCGGGTAGTGCGCGTCCTGGAAGGCCGAGAAGCGCCCTTTGGCGACGAGCGTGAGCAGGCTCAAGGCGCTGGTCTGGTTGGGCGTCGTGACCACTACCCACCCCCCGGGGCGCGCGACGCGCACCAGTTCGCGCACGAACGCGCGCGGATTCTCCAAATGCTCGACGGTCTCGACCGAGACCACCGCGTCGGCGCACGCGTCGTCGAGCGGCAGCGGCTCGCGGTTCAAATCGGCGCACCGGAACTCGACGCCGTCGGGCAGTTCTTCGTAGCGCACGAGGTCGATGCCGACGTGGCGGCGGAAGCTTCGTGCGAGGAAGGGCCGCAGCCCGCCGCCGCCGCACCCCACGTCGGCGAGCAGCCCGCCGCACGCGCCCCGCGCCGCGAGCGAGCGCGCGACCGCCGAGTAGATCGCGCGGTCACTCCGGCCCATGCTCTGGCGGGCGCGCCCCTCCGCGCTACACCCGAGCGCGGCGGCGACGCCGCCCCCATGAGACGGGCCGGTCACGCGGCTGCCCTCCGCTCGGCGAGCGGCTCGAGCGCACGCGCGAGTCGCGCCGCCTGGCGCGAGGGGTCGCAGAGTAGCGCGGCGCGCGAGGGGCCGCGCGCGCCGAGGCGCGCGCGGAGGCCCGCATCGCCGATCAAGGCCCGCAGGGCGACGGCCAACCCGTCGGCGTCCCCGGGCGCGACGAGCGCCCCGCAGCTTTCATCTACGATTTCGACCGCCCCGCCCGTCGCGCTCGCTACCGCCGGCAACCCCGCGTAGAGTGCCTCGACGAACGCGATCCCAAACGGCTCCGGGGCGGCGTTCGGCTGGCAGTAGATATCTGCGGCGGCGAGCAGCCGCGGCACGTCGGCGCGCTCGCCCGCGAAGCGCACACGCTCGGCGATGCCGAGTCGCGCGGCGAGTGACCGCAGTTCTCTCAGGTAGGCGGCCTCGTGCGGGCGCTGGTCGCCCCCCAGCAACCAGCACACCCACTGGGGCACGTCCTTCAACCGCCCGAGCGCCCTGAGGTGTGCAGCGTGCCCCTTCCAAGCCTCCATCCGGCTCGCCTGCACGACGACCACGGCCTCTTCCGGCGTCTGCATTTCGGCGCGGACGGCTGAGCGCGCGGCGGCGCGCAAACTTTCGTCCTCAAACCGCCGCGGCGGTTCGACGGGGCAGCGCACGACCTCCGTGTGGACTCGCGGAAAGAGGCGCGCGGCGGTGGACGCGGTAAACTCGCTGTTACAAACCACAAGGCGAGGCGGCGTCAGGCGCGCCCAGCGTTCGAGCCAGTGCGCGCCGCGCGCCGGCGCGTGCATGTAGTAGGCGAGCGGCAAAGCGGTGGCGCGCGCCGCCGGGCCGAAGACGACGTAACCCCACGCCGAGTGACACAGCGCCGCGTCGAAGCATTCGCGCGCGAGCAGGGCGCGTAATTCGCCGCGCGCGCGTTTGACGCTCACGGGGCGGCTCAGGCGCGCTTCGCCGAGTTGCCACACCGCCGCGCCCGATGCCCGCAATTCCGCCGCGAGGCGGCCCTCAAAACTGAGGGCGAACTCGTGTGTCGCGCCGGCGCCCGCCCCCGCGCGCACGAGCGCGAGCATCAACGTCTCGACTCCGCCGAACAAATTCCCGCTGTGAAGATGCAGCACGCGCATAGTCAGCGTCGCCCCCCTCCGCCTGCCCCGCCGCCGCGCGCCGCCAAGTCACGATAAATGGGTAGCCACTCGGCGATCATGCGCGCGGAATCGAAGCGCGCCACGGCGGTCTTGCGCGCCGCCTCGCCGAGCGCGGCGCGCAACGCAGGGTCATACGCCAGGCGCGCGAGGCAGTCGGCCAAGCCCCGGTCATCGCCGGGACGGTGGGCGAGCGCGTCGCGGCCGGGGGTGAACAGTTCGGCGGCGCCCCCCGCCGCGCTCGCGACTACGGCGCGCCCGCAAGCCATCGCCTCGGCGATGACGAGGCCGAAAGGCTCGGGGGCGGTGCTCGCGTGCACCACCACGTCGAGCGCGCGCAGGGCTTCCTCGGGCCGCGCCGCGTGGCCCGTGAAGCCCACGCGGTCGGCCACGCCCGCGCCTTCCGCCATTCGGCGCAACTCCTTTATGCCGTACTGGCTGCCCTCCGTCTGGTAGAGTGCCGCGCCGATGACGTAGGCTCGCACCGGCAGATCTGCCGGCAGCCGCGCGAGCGCCCGCATGAAAGTGTCGTGCCCCTTCCAGCGGGCGAAGGTCGCGACCAGGCCGATCCTCACGACCCCTGCTGGCGCTGGCGGCAGCCCGGCCAGCGCGTCGAGGTCAGCGCGTTCGCCTTCGGGCGAGAATCTTTCGAGGTTAACGGCGTTGTGAACCTGACGCACGCCGAGCCGACGACCGAACTGCCCGCCAACGTCCGCCGCGACGCTCGCCGAGTTAGCGACTGCCATCGCGCAGCCGCGCGCCGATAGCCGCAGCAGGCGCGCCGCGAGGGGCCGCCCCGACACGTAGTCGTGGAAATGCCACACGACGGGCGCCCGCGCGGCCCATGCGGCGAGCACGTGAGTCTTCAAGCCGTTGGAGTGAATCAAGTCGGGGGCGAGCGCACGGAGAAGGCGGCGCAGCCGTCGGATGTGGGTGGCGGCGGCGGCGGCGGCGGTTACGAGCCGCGCGGCGAGCGCGGCGGGGCGGCGGCGGCGCCCTGCCGGGGAATCGCCGAGGCGAGCCAAGGCGCCCGCGAAGGGCGATACCGTCACGCCCGCGCCTAAGGAGAGTGCCCGCTCGGTCAAAGGGCCTTCAACCGGGGCGATCAGGTGCAACCGCCACGCCGGCTCAGAACGGCGCAGGCCGGCGAGCAGGTCGAGGAGCACGCCCTCGGCCCCGCCGATCTGCCCGGACGAATTGAGGTAAACGATCTTCACACTCACTCCCTCGAGGGCCGTTCGCCACCCGCCGACTTCAGGCCCTGGCGCGGTAGGCGAACAATTTAGCGGCGGGGTCTTCGTGCGGGCGGTCGAAGATGCGCTCGGCAGCGCGCGCCGTCTCGCGCTGGAAGAGGTGGCACAGGTAGTTGATGTCGACGAGGAGTTCGTCGGAGTCGAGGCCACGGTAGAGGTTAACATACCCCCACACGCCGCGCTCGGTCGAGAGCGGCAGGCGCAACGACCAGAAGTGCCCCGACTTGTCGATCAGCCTCGAGTCGATGTCGCCGCGCTCCCACTCCCAGTGGATCAGCCCCCCACGCTCGGCGAGGCCGTGGCGGCGCGCGCCCGCCGCGTCGCCTTCGAGTATTAGGGCCGCGGCCGCCGGGTCGTCCCCGCGCCCGATGCCGACGCGCGCATAGACGAACTCGCCCAACTCGAGCAGTCCGCGGAGCGCGTCGAAGAAGTGGCTAAAGTCCTGCGCCTCTGACATGGCGCGCACCACGCGGCGGACGCGGATGTTGTGCGCGGCGCGCAGTCGGCGGTCGCCGAAGCCGCGCCGCACGCTCGCCTTGATCTCGTCCACCTCGTGGTAGCGCAGGCGCCCGACGCCGAGCGTCACGGCGGCGCAGACGATAAAGAGTAGCAGACCCGTCGCGCCGCCGGCGTCGTGTACCGAGAGCAGCGCCGCCAGACCGAATAGCGCGCACGCAACATAGAGCACGCAGGCCACGCGCCGCTGCGACCACCCGCGCGCCAGAAGCATGTGGTGGATGTGCTCGCGGTCGCCCTGAAACAGTGGCCGCCCGCTCAGGAAGCGGCGCACCAGCGTAAAGGCCGTGTCCACCACAGGGACGCCGAAGGCGAGGAGGGGGACGCCGACGGCCACTGCGGTCGAAGCCTTCTGTGCACCCTGCACGCTCAGGCCCGCCAGCACGAAGCCGACGAAGAGTGCGCCGCAGTCGCCCAGGAAAATCGACGCCGGGTTGAAGTTGTAGCGCAGAAAGCCGACGAGCGCGCCGCAGAGCACGCAGGCCACAACGGCCGTCAGCGGGCGGCCGAGCAGCAGCGACACGACGAGCATCACGAGCGAGGCGAAGAGCGCGGCACCCGACGCGAGGCCGTCCACGCCGTCGATCAGGTTGAAGGCGTTGGCGACGCCCACCACCCACAGCATCGTCACCGCGAACGAGAGCCAGCCGGGCAGCTCGACCGTGCCCATGAGCGGAACCGAAAGCACCTCGACACGCCCCCCCAAAACGTAGAAGAGCGCTGCCGCCGCGCCGAGCACCACGAACTTCGTGCGCGCG
>Ga0183260_10001485_pt1 | contig 19482 bp, 17 predicted proteins | sample AntDrymUQ4972206_2_FD_129768 | JGI IMG/M metagenome (GOLD analysis project Ga0183260, IMG submission 129768) | Polar desert sand microbial communities from Dry Valleys, Antarctica - metaG UQ497 (22.06) (version 2) (version 2) | ecosystem: Environmental > Terrestrial > Soil > Desert | place...
ATGCGCCACTTGTTGTAGCCGGGCGCACTGTTCGTCACCGGGTCGTACCGGCCCATGTCGACGTAACCGTCCCACTCGTCCATGTAGAACGCGCCATGACCGCAGCCGGCGACGACCACATCGTCGAACTGGTTCCCGCCACCCCCGTAGCGCGACTTCGAGTCGACGCCGATCTCGCTCTCGAGCTCATAGTGGGCCGTGCCTTCGAAGGTGCCCACGAAGTACGCGTCGCCGCTGACAGGGATTGCACACTTCGGCTGCGCCGTGCGGATGCCGGTGCAGCGCACACCATTGGGCTCCGGCGACGGCTCGTCGTAGGTCGAATAGACCTGCACCGTCTTGCGCGTCGGCGTCGGCGTCTTGTAGGTCGGCGTCTCGCGCGCCGGCGCCTTGTAGGCCGGCGCCTTGCGCGCCGACGACTTGCGCGCCGACGACTTGTAGGCCGGCGCCTTGTAGGCCGACGACTTGCGCGCCGACGAATGGGCGTCCGCGACATCAACGCCCGACACCGTGCTCGTCAGCAATGCCAACCCGACCAGCACCACGACCTTCCCGCTGTTCTTGATGCTCACTTGCCGCTCCCCTTCATCGGTCGCCCCCACCGTTGGTGGCGTGGGGCCACGATGCGGGAGCGGCCGCAACGGAACATCGGCCGAAAGGTGGAAGAAGTGCGGAGAGTCAGCCCTCGGCCAGGCGCGGGAGGGCGTAGGCCACCAGCTCGGCGCGGTTGCGCACACCGAGCTTGGTGAAGGCGTGCGAGAGGTGTGACTTCACGGTCACCGGCGAGATGAAGAGGCGCTCGGCGATGTCGTTGTTGCGCAGCCCCTCGGCTGCCAGGCGCACGACCTCGAGCTCGGTGGCGGTGAGGCTGGTCCAGCCCACGCCCGACTTACGGCGCGCGCCGCGACCGCGGCGGGCGTAGGCCACCGCCTCCTTGAGCTCCATCGAGGCGCCCTCGGCCAAAGCGGCGGCGAACACCTCGTCGCCCATGGCGTCGACCAACGCCTCACGGTTCGCGGCGAGGCGACCGGCGTCGGCGGGGGCCACGACCCAACCCTGGCGCCGCCGGTCGGCGTCGGCGGCGCCGAGCAGGCGAGCGGCCTCGACATGGCGGCCGCCGCGTACATCGAGGTCGACCAGCAACTCGAGGGCCAGCACGATGCCGATGCGGTCCGAGGTGGCCACCCACGCGGCGAGCGCCTCGTGCACTTCTGTTGTGGCCCGCTCCAGATCGTCGGTGGCCGCGGCCACCTGCGCGGCGGCGTAGGACGGCCAAGCTTGAGAGCCCTTGCCGTTGGACGCCTCGACCAGTTGGCGAATCTCATCGACCGCGGTCGCGGCCCAAGCCAGATCGCCGGCGGCGACCGATCGCTCGACGGCTAGGGAGGTGGCCTTCGCCGCCCACGGCACGATGTTGAAGGCACCGGCGATCGCCGCGACCTCCGTGAGCGAGTCCATGGCCCCGGGGTGCCCGAGGTCGCGCTCGACCAGCGCCGCGTACCATTGGGCAGCGAGCATGCCGAAGAGGTTGTTGTGCGCGTTCGCCCGGGCGTGGGCCGCGGCGATCGCGACCAACGCTTCGTCGCCGTCGCCGCGCAAGAACTGCAGATAAGCCTGTTGACTCACGGCCCATGGGCCCATCAACTCGTCCTGGAGCTCCGCGCACCCATCAACGCATTCGTCGGTCAGAAGTACGGCCTCACCTATTTCGCCACAGGTCGTCGCGGTGAGCGAGGCAAATAACAGTGCACGCCCCACCATCTGGGGGTTGCCGGTCTGGCGGGCTAGCGCGAGCGCTTCGTCCGAGGCGGCGCGCATGCGCGCCGGATCGCCCTCGTACCACGCCAAAAGGTTGATGCCGCTCAAGGAGTCGATGGCGTAGTACCCGTCGCCGACCGCCCGATGGATCACCAGCGCCCGCTCGAGATACGCGGCGGCCTCGGGCTCCTGCATCCATACACCCGTGTAACCGATGGCGTTGACAGCCCGCCCAATCGCCCGATCGTCACCGGCGGCCTCGGCGTAGCCGAGTGCCGTTTCACAACACTGGCGTGCACCCGCGACGTCGCCCGAATAGAACGACAAATCGGCCAGCGCCTGCCACGCGGCGGCCCGATGTAGGGGGTCGCCGTCGCCGTCGCCGTCGCTGGCGTCGAGCGCGGCGCGCAGGCGTGTCGCGCCCTCATCGGAACGATGGCGCTGCCAGAACAACCACAGCGCGCTGGCGAGGCGAAGGCCGTCCTCGCCCCGGTTGGCCTGGAGGGCCCAGTCGAGCGCGGCGCGTATGTTGTCGACCTCGACGTCGAGCGTGGCCAGCACGGCCAGCATGTCGGAGCCTTCCAGGAGCGGCTCAGCGTCCTCGGCCCGGTCCAGGAAATACGCCAGATGCCGGTCGCGCACTCGCGCCACTTCGCCGGCCTCCACAAGCTTGCCCAACGCGTACTGGCGGATTGTTTCGAGCAACCGGTAGCGACCCTCGCCCGCCTCGTCCTCCAACAGCGCCAGCGACCGATCGACCAGCCCGGTCAGCGCGGTGAGCACCGACCACCGCTCGAGCCCGTCGCCCGCAGTTACTGCTTCCGCGGCGCGGAACTCAAAGCCGGCGGCGAACACACCGAGGCGCCGGAGCAGCACGCGTTCGTCCTCGCTCAGGAGGCCGTAGCTCCAGTCAACCGACGCCTCAAGCGTGCGGTGCCGCGGCAGGCCTCCGCGGCGACCGCCGGTCAGGAGCGCGAAGCGATCAGCGAGCTGGGTGGCGATCTCGCGCGGTGTCAGCGCGCGGGCGAGCGCCGCGGCTAGTTCGATGGCGAGCGGGATGCCGTCGAGTTGGCGGCACACCTCGGCGACGTCCTCCGCGTTCGCCTCGTCGAGGATGAACGTGGGCCGCGCCGCGCAGGCGCGGTCGACGAAGAGGCGGACCGACTCGGCGTCGGCAACGTCGCCCTCGGCCGGCAGCGCGAGTGACGGCACCCGCCAGGTGACCTCGCCGTCGCAGCCGAGCGGCTCGCGGCTCGTCGGGACGATCGTGAGGCCCGGACACTTCTTGATGAGCATCTCGACGAACGGCGCGCACGCTTCGACGAGGTGCTCGCAGTTGTCGAGCACCAGGAGAATCTGCCGACTACCCAGGTGCTCGGCCAACACCTGCTCGAGCGCTTTGTTGGGAATCTCGCCGACGCCGAGCACTTCGGCCACCGCCGAAGCCACGAGGCCGGGCTCGGCGATCGGCCCGAGGTCAGCGACCCAGACCCCGCCCGCGTACGCGTCCACGGCCGAGCCCGCCAGTTGCAGAGCGAGCCGCGTCTTGCCGCAGCCGCCCGGGCCGGTGATGGTCAGCACTCGGACCCCGTGGAGGGTGCGGCGCAGCGCAGTCAGCTGTTCGCCGCGGCCGACGAAGCTGGTGAGTTGCGTCGGCAGGTTGTTGGCGACGAGGTCGAGGCCGAGGAGCGCCCCGTCGAGTTCAGGCCAACCGGCGCTGCGCAACTCGAGGACGTTCTCGGAGCGACCGAGGTCGCGGGGTCGGTGCGGACCGAGATCGATGAGCTCGAGCCCGCTCGGAAGTCGGGTGCGCACGAGGTCGCCGGTCGCACGCGAAAGCAGCACCTGCCCGCCGCGGGCCAACGACGACAGCCGGGCCGCTCGGGTGACCGGATCGTCGATGAGCGCGTCGCCCCGATCGCCGGCGTGGATCCCGACCCGAAGGATGTGCTTCTCGTCGCCCACGGTGATGTCTCGCAACGCGGTGGCGCACGGGAACGCGTCGCTCGGGCGTGGGAACGTGGCCGCCCAGTAGTGCGGGCTGGAGGTGGTTGCGGGCGTGGCGCCATGCGCCGCGAGGACCGCGGCCACCTCGCTCTCGATCAGATCGCGAGCGGCTTGGAAGAAGTCCTCGCCCTCGAACGAGCTGCGATCGAGGGCGACCGCGATGGCCGTCACAATCTTGCCGGTCACCACGGTTGCGCGCATCCGGCCAAGCATCGGGCAAAGCCGGCCGGGAAACATCCACCAAAAGGTGGAGGTCTTGTCCACCTCATCGTGCGATCTTGGTAGGGCACACCGGCGGTGGCAAACTGCAGGTCGGCGATTCGGGGAGGGGGTTGAATTTGCGGGCGAGCAACGCAACCCAATCCGATGCCTCGTCCGCGCTCAGTCTTGAGGACCTGCGGTTCAGCTACGGACCGATGCCGGTGCTCTTCGGCGTGTCCTTCGCGGTCGCGGCCGGCGAGGCCGTTGCGCTGGTGGGCACCAACGGGGCCGGCAAGTCGACGATCCTGCGTTTGGTGGCCGGCCTCGAGCGGCCCGAGGCTGGTCGCGTGGTCTTCGACGGCCACGACGTGACCGGCGTGGGCGCCGAGGAACTTTCCCGGCGCGGCGTCGTACTCGTGCGGGGTGGGATCGGCGTGTTCGCCGACCTCACGGTTGCAGAGAACCTCGACCTGCAGGCGGCGGTCTCGTCCGTCGCCCGGCCGAGCTCCGCCGAGACGCAGGAGCGAGCCCTCGAGGTGTTCCCCGCGCTGGCCGGCAAGCTGCGGCTGCCCGCCGGGCGGCTGTCGGGCGGCGAACGCCAACAGCTCGCGCTGGCCAAAGCCATCGTCGGCCGGCCCCGGCTGCTCTGCATCGACGAGCTGTCGCTCGGCCTGAGCCCGGTCACCACCGACACCCTGCTCGAGCATGTGGGTGCGATCAACGCGGCCGGCGTTCCTGTGCTGCTGGTCGAGCAGTCGCTCGAGCTCGCGGCGGCAGTGTGCGCCCGGGCCGTGTTCATCGAGAAGGGCGAGGTCCGTTTCGACGGGCCCTCGCGCCAACTTCTCAAACGTCGCGATCTGTTGCGACCCGTGTTCATGGACGCGCCCGGATGACCACCACGCTGGTAGCCGGCACGCTCACCGGCCTGTCCTACGCCCTGCTCGCGATCGGACTGGTCGTCGTTTACAAGGCGGCCCGGTTCCTCAACCTGGCCCACGCCCAACTCGGCGTCGTGAGCGCGCTGCTCTTGGCCAAGCTCGTATCCGACGCCGGATGGAACTACTGGGTGGCCTTCGCAGTGGCGGTCGCCGCGGGTGTGGCCGCCGGCGTGCTGGCCGAGGTACTCATCGTGCGACGGGTGAAGAACCCCACCGCGCTCGCGCTGCTCCTTACCTCGCTTGGCATCGCGCAACTCCTGCTCGCCCTCACGTATGTGCAGGCGCTGGCACCCAACGCGGCGACGCTCGCCCGCGAGGGCTATCCCGTGCCATTCGAGACACACTGGGTGTTCGGCGGATTCGTGCTGCGCGGCCAACACGTCCTGATCCTGGTGCTCGCACCCCTGCTGGCCGCAGGGCTCGCCTTGTTCCTCAGCCGGACGCGGACGGGCAAGGCCATCCGCGCGGTGGCGTCGAACCCCGACGAAGCGCGGCTCTGCGGCATCTCGCCCGAGCGCGTACGGGCGATCGTGTGGGGTCTGGCCGGCGGCCTGAGCGCGGTAACGGCCATCCTCCAGGCGCCCGCCCAGGGCTCGTTCAACCTGCCTGCCCTAGGACCGAGCCTGCTCCTGCGCGCGCTCGGCGCGGCCGCCATTGGCGGCTTCACGTCGCTACCCCTGGCCGCCGCAGGGGGCCTCGCGATCGGCCTGGTCGAGCACACGGCGCTGCGCGTCACGAGCGACAGTGGCGTGGCCGAACTTGCCGTGCTCGCCCTCGTGGTGGTCGCGCTATTCGTGCGGTCCCGCGCGGCGCGCGGTCTGGCCGAACCGCGCTCCACCCCACCGGTCGTCGCGCCCGTCCAGATCACGCCCGTGCGAAACCAGTGGTGGTGGGTCACAGCCGCGGTCGTCGGCGGTGTCTTGCTGCCCCTCAGCCCGCCCTTCGCCACCGCGAGCCATCGCTTTCTGCTCGCCATCGTCGTCACGTTCGCCCTCGTATCGCTGGCGCTCACTGTGGTGCTTGGCTGGGCAGGCCAGATCAGCCTCGGTCACTTCGCGCTGCTCGGCATCGGCGCGTACATCGCCGCCCGCCTCGAACCCCACGGATGGTCGATGCCGCTGCTCATGCTGTTGGCCGGCGTCGTCGGTGCCGCGATCATGACCCTGTTGGGCCTGCCCATCATCCGCCTGCCCGGGGTCGTGGTGGCGGTGACCACGCTCGGCTTCGCGGTGGTCGCGCCCCAATGGTTGTTCGTACAGGACTGGTTCGGGTCGCGTAATGCGCTCGGCGTGCACGCCGCCGGCCTGGTCGGGGTCGGCCGCCCAACGTCTGAGCTGGGCGTGTACTACGTCGCCCTGGCCACTCTCGCGGTCGCGATCCTCGCCTTGCGGGCCCTGCGCTCATCCACGCCCGGCCGCCTGGCCATTGCGGCGCGCGACAATCCGCAAGCCGTGGCCACACTGGGTTTCGAGCCCGTACGCATCAAGCTCGCGCTGCTCGCGGTGTCCGGGTTCATTGCCGCAGTGGCCGGGGTGTTGTGGGCCACGGCGTGGCACACGATCTCGGCCGATCTGATCTCGCCGCAGTCGTCGCTGATCATCGTGGCGGCGCCAGTGATCGGCGGCGTGGGTTCGCTGGCCGGTGCAGTATTGGGTGCGGTGTTCGTGTTTGCGCCGGAGTTCTTTCTCGGCAGCTGGATGCGCGGAGTGTTCGGCGACGGGCTGGGCATGACGCTGTTGATGTCGGGCGGCGGGCTGGTAGCGGTGCAGCTGTGGCTGCCGGGCGGGCTGGCCAGCGCCGCCGGCCGCCTGTTCCGCCGCCCGGTGCCCGTGTCGGCGCCCGCACCTGATCCCGCGGTGCCCGTGGCGAAGGCCAAGGAGTCGTCTCGTGGGTGAGCCAGCCGCGGTGCTAGCGGTAACTGGTGTGTCCGTGCGCTTCGACGGGGTCGTGGCGCTCGACGACATCACCGTCCGCGTCGACCAGGGTGAGATCGTCGGCCTTCTCGGCCCCAATGGTGCGGGCAAGACCACGCTGCTCGACTCCGTTTCCGGCCACACCCGCGGCACCGGGGGACGGGTTGCGCTGCTCGGCACCGACGTCACCGGTTTCAGCCCGGCGCGACGCGCTCGCCTCGGCATGGGGCGGGGCTATCAGGATGGACGACTGTTCCCCGCGTTGAGCGTGCTCGAGAACGTGCAACTAGCAGCCGCAACACCTCGCGACGCCGGCGTCATCGCCGCGCTGGTTGGCGCGCCGTGGGCCCGTTTCGCCGACCGCCAAGCGCGGGCGCGGGCCGAGAGCGCCGTTGCGCAGTTCGGGCTACAGGACTACGCCGCCACCCCCGCGGCGCAGCTGTCCACCGGCCTGCGCCGCATCTGCGACCTGGCGGTGCAGACTGCGGCTGGCGTGCGCCTCTTGCTGCTCGATGAGCCGGCCGCAGGCATCGCGCAGCGTGAAGCCGAAGCCCTCGGCCCTATCCTGAAGCGGTTCCGTGACGAAAGCGGATGTTCGATCCTGATCGTGGAGCACGACATGTCTTTGTTGATGAGCGTGGCTGACCGGCTCTACGCCCTGGATTCGGGGCGGGTGATCGCTGAAGGATCGCCGGCCCAGTTGCGCCGCAATCCGGCCGTTGTGGCCAGCTACCTCGGCACCCAGCGCGCGCGGCGCGCGCCGCGCAAGACGAAACCGCGATCGACGGTAGCCCCGTGACCCCGTTCGCCCGCCTAACCGACTGGCGCCGCGACGCGGCGACGAGGGACCTTCGGGTGGCCGCAGGAACGGCGGCGCTCGTCCTGGCTCTGCTGGCATGGACGTTGGTGCCCATCAGCCGTCAGCTCGACCAAAGTGTCGCGTTCCGCGAGGCGCAGCAACAGGCGGTAGCGCCGCCCGGCCAAGGCGCGCCGAACACGATCGGATCGTCGCCGTTGACCTCTGATCCGATCGCCGGCTCCGCCGCCGCGCCGGGCCGTGGTCCGGTGGGCGGACCGGCCGGGCGAACGACGGTTCCCGGCACGGGAGGCGGCTTGTCGGCCACGCGAAACTGCGGCTCACTCACCGCGTCGGACCAAGGGGTCACGTCCGGTGAGGTGCGCATTGCGGTGGCCGATCTCGACTTCGACCCGAACATCAGCGAGCAATTCGGCTTCCGCAAGGATGCCAAGGCCATTGTCGGCGCCCTTGTAGACGACATCAATCGTCACGGAGGCGTCGCGTGTCGAAAGCTTGTGGCCAAGATCTACAAGCTCAACCCCTTCGTGACGGAGAATCAGCGCTCCAGTTGCCTAGCTGCCACACGCGACGACCGCAACTTCGCCTTTCTCGACCCTGGTCTGCTCACCACCGAATCCACGCAGTCCTGTGTCACGGTCGAGAACAAGGTGCCGTTGATCGACGCTTCCCCCTGGCCCGCGAGCTATGCGCGGGCTCAGGCTCCGTTCTTCATCTCGTACAACACCGATGCCGATCGGGCGGCGCGCAATTGGGTGTACGCGGCCAAGGAAGCGGGATTCTTCGCTGGAACGCGCGATCGTCCGTTCAAGAAACTCAGTCTGCTTGTGTGCGACGGGGACGGTGGTGTTACCGAGGAGCTCGAGCGCGATCTGGCCAAGGTCGGGGTGCGGTCCTACGTAGTGAGGAAACTCAGCTGCGTCGACAACCTGGTAGCCCCGCCGTCGCAGATCACCCAATTTGCCGTGCAGGACAGCCAGGACAATGTCAGCCACGTGTTTCCCGCCACCTTCAGCGTGAACGTGGAAAACTACCTCAGGGCCGCTAAGAGCCAGGACTTCACGCCCATCTACGGGGCCTCGGACCTTTACAACCTCACCGCACCCTCGTTCACCGAAGGCTTCGAAGCGTCGCAGTGGAGCGGCACCGTCGCTTACACGGCCACCCGTTCGGCCGAGCTGTTGGCGGGGATAGTCGCCCCCGAAACGGCGCGTTGCGACGCGGTGTTGCGCGCCCACGGGGTGGACGGCATCAAGACCGAGTGGGACGACCTCGCCCGCGTCTACTGCGACCTGCTGCACATGTTCACGCTCGGGATGAGCCGGGCACCGACGAACCCGACCCGCCTCGGGTTCGCGCAGGCAGTTCGCACGATCGGCCGAACCTCGTTCTCCGGCGGGTTCGACGTCATCTTCGACCGACCCGACAAATTCAGCGGCGGCGATTTCATCCGCCCGCTGAAGTGGCTGCCCGATCCGAACTGTGGCAAGGGCGACCGCCGGTCGGGCCAGCCGGTGAACGGGTGCTGGACCATCCTCGACCCGAACTTGCGGCCCGCGTACTGATTTCTCGCTTTCTCAACCTTTCGGGCGATGTTCGCCGGGGCTCGCATCCGTAGCTTCGCTTCTGTCGTCGATTGATAGAGGAGGACACATGCGTGCGCATCGCAACACTCGTCTCTATGCAGCCGCGGGAGCGTTGCTAGCCACGGTCGCCGTTCCTTCCTCATCGGTCGGGGCGACACCACCCGCGCCGGAACGCATCGCCTTTACCACTGCCAGCCGCGACTCGAAGGGTCTGTACACGATGCGCGCCGACGGGTCCGAACGGAAACTGATCCGCTCCGACATCAGTGGCGGCGACCGGGTGGCATGGTCGCCCGACGGGCGCGAGATTGTCTTTGGGCGTCATAAGGACAACCGGCTCCTGCTGTGGGTAGCGGACGCCAGGGGAGAGAATTTACGCCAGCTCACGCAACCCACGTCCAGCAACTTTCCCAATGGCGCACCGGCGTGGTCGCCCGACGGCGCGCATATCGTCTATGACTCGAGGGGATCCTTCGGTACGGGCATAGTCCCCGAGCCCAAGGGGTCGATCTGGCAGATCGACGCCAACGGCACCAACGCCAAACAACTCACCAACCCCGCGCTCGTTCAAGCGTTCTTTCCGGCCTGGTCGCCCGACTCACGGCGTCTGACGTTCACCGGCGCCCGCGACATCGACACCGTCCTACGGATCTTCGTCATGAACGCCGACGGCTCCGACGTCGTACCGATCACTACCGGCAACGACGCCAATTATTTCGAGTCGGCCTGGTCGCCCGACGGACGCCAAATTGCCTTCGTGTTGGCGCCGCACATGCCACCGGGTTCGTCGGGCTGGAAAGGCGACCAAGCCCCGCCGTGGCGTATCGCGGTGATGAACGCCGACGGCAGCCAACTACGCGCGCTGACGGCGCCCGGCGACGACCAGCCTTACGCGTACGCGCCCGCATGGACCGCCGACGGGTCGCGGCTCGTTTTTGGCTCGTATGCCGGCAAGCCAAATGACCGCAACGGTGTCTACCGCCTTGAGATGATGAACGCCGACGGCAGCGGTCGTCACGTCATCAGCGACGAGAACATGGAACGCGTCGTACCGTCGGTCGCTCCGATCGACACTCTGGGCGACCATCGGACTGCCGCGGTAAGCGGCGCGACTCCGGCCAGCCGCGCCAAGCAATCCGCGGGGGCAACGCGCCCGGCAGCGCGCCCGTCAAGTTTGAGCGCATCGAACAGCCGCGCGGCGGAACCTCTTCCGCAGGTGCCGGGCGGGGCCGCGCCCGCGCCCGGCGAGTCTTCCTCGTCTCCGCGCATCCCGGCCGCGGCGCGGCCGGCGTCGGCCGGATCAGGGCCGCCGTGGCTTCCGTTCGGGTTGACGGTCGCCGGCTTGGCTGCCCTCGCGTTCGGGTCGTACTTTCTCCGACCAGCGGCGGGCGCTCAGCCGTGACCCATCGCCGCGTGCAGACAACCACCGAGATCCAGCAGGGAATCGTCTGGAATCCATCGCGGCGACGCGACGACTCGTCGGTACACGAAGCGGTCGCGAGGTTCGCGGCCGTCGAAGCGGCGCGCGAAATCACGCCCGCACGCCCGGCAGAACGGTCGGAACCGTCGGACCCGACCCGACGGCGTGTCGCGTTTGTTGCGGGGTGCACGGGGTTCCTGCTGGTCGCGGTCGTCGCCATCGCACTGGCAACAGGACGCTCACCGGCCCCGGGCTGCGAACCCATCACCTACGCACTACAGGGCTCGCCGCCCGCCCACGCGCGCGCAGAGCTCGGCGCTGCGATAAGCGAGATCCACCGCCGCACCGGCCTCGAGTTCGAGGAGGGTGCTCCGGCCAAGCCGACGCTCGTAGTCAGCTGGTCAGACCGCGGTGTGACCCAACCGGGGCCCTCCCCCGTCGTCTCCGATGGCGCCACGCGGGCCGTCGGATTCGGCTTCGGCCACTGGCGTAGCGTCGCCGGAGGCCGCGTGCTCGCCAACGCGGTCATCGAGGTCGACGCCAACACGCCGTGGCAACTCGGTCTCCACCGAGGCGACGGGCTCGGAGCCGTCTTCGTTCATGAGCTCGGTCACGTGCTCGGGCTGGGTCACAGCACCGAGCCGACGAGCTTCATGCACTACCGCACCTTCCCGCAGACGCCCCACTGGACCGCGCCCGAGCTCGACGAGCTCGCCCAAGCGGGCCGACAGTCCGGATGCCGCCCGACCCACATCCCCACATGAGCGCCTCAGCCAGCGGGGGCAGGTAGTTACGCTGCCAGCCGGCCTTGCGTCACGACGTCGGGTGCGCGGCTCGCCGTAGCTAGCCGGCCGCCCGAGCCAGCGCCATCATCAGCCGCGCTTCGCAACACGTCGACCCGTCCACCCGGGCGATGCCCACGCCCCACCCGCCCCGCGCGCTCAGGCGATCGAAGGCCACATCGAGCGTGATCTCGTCGCCCGGACGCACGATGCGACGGAAGCGAACCTTGTCGACCCCGCCGAACAGCGGCAACATGGACGCGTAACGCCCATCGGCCAGGACCGCGAGCGCGCCGGTTTGGGCGAGCGCCTCCAACTGGAGAACGCCGGGAAAGATCGGGTTGCCCGGAAAATGCCCGGCCAGGAACGGCTCATCGCCGGTGACCCGGTAACGGCATCTCGCGAGCTCGCCGGGCACAACCTCGTCGATCACGTCGACGAAACGGAACGGTGGCCGGTGGGGCAGCAGGTCGACATCGGCCGGCGGGGAATCGGTCACGCGACCTCGGGGCGGCCCTCGGCCGCTCGTCGAACGGCCGAGCGCTCCGCTGGAGTGCCGAGCCGGTCCAACTCGGCCTCGACGGTGGCCACCAACGTCCGTTCGATGTTGTACGCGATGAGCGCGGCCGCGGCGCCCACGAACTGCTTGAACGCGGCGGCCAACTCGTCCGCCTCGACTCGCCGAGGCTTGCCCGAGTCGAGCAGCGGTTGGCGGATGTAGCGCATGAACAGATCTGTCGCCCCTCGACCGACCTCGGCGGCGGCCGCGAGCTGCACGCGGGCCACGGCCATGAAATCCTCGAGGGGAACGCCGCCGCCGATCAGCGTGAGCACCATGCGCACGGCCTCCACGTCGGCCGCCGTGTAGGGCCGTTGCCCGTCGCCCGGTAGTGGTCGCAGCACGCCAGAGGCCTCGAGCGATCGGAGGAGCGACCGTGGGACGCGGGCACGATCAGCCAGGTCGGCAAGGCTGAGACGCTCCTCGCGCGTCACGGTTAGCGGTCCCACCGGGCCGAGTGAGCCGGCCTTCAGCGCGGCGGCCACGGCCCGCAAGGACAGGCCGCGAGTCTTGAGGTCGCGGATCGTCCTGAGTCGCTCGAGGTGGTGCTCGTCGTAAAACGCGTCGCGGCCGACATGTCGGGGCGGGGGCAGCAGGCCTTTGGACTGATACGACCGGAGCGCCTCGACCGAAATGCCTGCGGCGGCCGCGAGTTCGCGCACTCTGTACGTCATTGCAATCCAATGGTAATACGCCGACTTCAAATTGTTGACGATCATGTGTAACGGTTCGGGGGCGACCGGAGTCGGACGCCTTCGAGGGCGGTGAAGGGTGGAGAACGCGTGACTATCGCTGTGTTGTTCCCGGGCCAGGGGAGCCAGGTGGCCGGGATGGGCCATGACTGGAAAGGCCGCGCCGAGTGGGAGGTAGTGGTCCGGGCGGAGGACGCGGTCGGTGCGTCACTCGGCCATCTGCTCCTCGACGACGATCTCGCGACCACTCGGGCCGCCCAAGTCGCCGTTCTGCTGGCCTCGCTCATGGCGTGGGAGGCCGCCCGCGGGCAACTCGGCGATGGCGCGGCCTTTGCCGGGCACTCTCTGGGACAGGTCACGGCCCTGATCGCCGCCGGCGTTGTCTCCTTCGACGACGGGTTGCGCTTCGCCGTGCGCCGCGCCGAGATTACGCAGGAAGCCGCGCACGCCCGACCTGGTTCCATGGCCGCGTTGCTCGGCGCGAGCTCGGAGACGGCAGCCAGCGCGGTGGCGGCCGCCGCGGGCTCGTGCTGGGTCGCGAACGACAACGCGCCCGGGCAGATCGTCGTCGCGGGGACCCACACGGGCGTCGCGACCGCGGCCGAAGCCGCCCGTGCGCTGGGCGTTCGGCGGGTGACGCCGCTCGACGTGGCCGCGGCCTTTCATACGCCGCTCATGGCCGACGCGGCCGCGGCGCTCCAAGCCGAAGTAGGCAAGCTCGCGTTCCACCCGCCCAGCGCGCCGGTCGTGTCCAACGATGACGCAGTCGCTTACGCCGACGCCGAGGGCTGGCGAGACCGGCTGGCGGTTCACGTGATCCGCCCAGTCCGCTGGCGCGCCTCCATGGAAACGATCGTTGCGCTGGGTGTGACCCACTTCGCTGAGGTCGGTCCGGGCGGCACTCTCGCCGCGCTGGCAAAACGCTGTGCGCCCGATCTCGTTGCGGTCGCGCCGTGAGCCCCGCTCTCGAACTGGGCGACTACTTCGAAGTCGACGAGCGCCTCGTGCTCGCGCCCGCACTCGGCGTCGTGCGCTGGCTTGACCCCGAGGTCGTCACGACCGAGGGGGAGGTCGTGGCTGAGGGTCAGATCATCGCCATGATCGAGTCGTCGGGCGAATCGGTGGAGGTGCGGAGCGCGTTCGGTGGCTTCATGATGGGGTTGCTCGTCGTGGCGGGCGAACGGGTCCGCAAAGGTCAACCCGTCGCGTGGTTGCGGGCGTTCTCGTGGACCAGACCGTGACGGCGGCGATCGCGGGAATGGGGGTCGCGCTCCCGGAGGCTCGTCTCACCAACGCCGACCTCGAGGCGACGCTCGACACATCTGACGAGTGGATCGTCGAACGCACCGGCATCCGCGAGCGGCGCATCGCCGCCGACGGTGAGACAAGCGTGACGCTTGCCGTCGAAGCCGGCACCCGGGCGATCAAGGACTCGGGTCTCGCGCCTGGCGACATCGGGCTTTTGATTGTCGCGACGCTGAGCCCCCCGCAACGACTACCCGCGGCCGCGGCCTTCGTGCAGAACGGCATTGGCCTCGATTGCGGCGCCTTCGACCTCAACGCGGCGTGCTCCGGCTTCGTCTACGCGCTCGTGATGGCCGATGCCTTCCTCGGCGCGGGCCGGGCCGACAGCGTGCTCGTCATCGGCTCCGAGGTGTTGACCCCGCTCGTCGACCCCGGCGACCGCACGACGCGCATCCTGTTCGGCGACGCCGCGGCCGCCGCCGTGCTCGTCGCCGCGCCCGAAGGGTTCGGTTTGCTGGGCTGCGATGTCGGCTGCGACGGGTCGGCGGCCGGCATCCTCGAGATCGGGCCGGGCCAGCCGTATGTGCGTATGGAAGGCAACGAGGTGTTCCGCCGCGCCGTGCGAGCGTGCTCGGAGTCGGCGGCCGTGGCGCTGGCGAAATCGGGCCTGTCCGCGGCCGACGTCGATCTGTTTGTTCCGCACCAGGCCAACGGTCGCATCATCGACGCGGTAGTGAGCCGGCTCGGGATTGCGCCCGATCGAGTGGCCCGCAACGTCGAGCGATACGGCAACACGTCGGCCGCGTCGATTCCCCTCGCGCTGGCCGAGGCCGCTCCCGCACACGGTGACATCGTGCTGCTCAGCGGGTTCGGGGCGGGCATGACGTGGGCCAGTGCCGTTCTACGGTGGTGCTCGGCATGACCGAACGGGTCGCCTTCGTCACCGGCGGCGCGGCCGGGATCGGCCGGGCAACGGCCGAAGCGCTCGCCGCCTCCGGCCACCGCGTCGCGGTCGGCTGGTCGAGCGACGAATCCGGAGCGGCCAAGACCGCCGCGGGCGTCGGAGGCATCGCCGTCAGACTCGACGTCGCCGACTCAGCGTCCGTCGATGCCGCGTTCACGACGATCGAAGGGGCGCTCGGCAAGATCGAGGTGCTCGTCAACAACGCGGGCGTCACGGGCGACGGACTGCTGCTGCGAATGAGCGACGAGCAGTGGCGGCGCGTGCTCGCCGTCGACCTCGACGGTCCGTTTCACTGCATTCGGCGGGCATCGGCGGCGATGGTGCGCGGCCGGTTCGGGCGCATCGTCAACGTCGGGTCGGTCGTCGGGCTCTCGGGCTCGGCCGGCCAGGTCAACTATTCGGCCGCGAAGGCCGGGCTCGTCGGCCTCACCCGATCGGTCGCCCGGGAGCTCGCGTCGCGGCAGGTGACCTGCAACCTCGTCGCGCCCGGACCGATCGACACCGCGATGACCGAAGCGCTCACGGACGACCGGCTGACCGAGATCGCCGCCCAAGTGCCGCTCGGTCGCTTCGGCGAGCCGAGCGAGGTCGCCGCGACCATCGCGTTCCTGTGCTCGGATGCGGCCGCGTTCATCACCGGAGCCGTGGTCCCCGTCGACGGAGGACTCGGTCTCGGCCACTGACAACTCAGAGTCCTTTCGCCCGGAAGCCGCGGCGAATCGGCTCCCCTTTTCATTTCCCTAACCAAAGGACATCCCAATGAACCGCACCGAGATCCTGAACACCGTCACCGAGATCGCCGTCGAGTTGCTGAGCGTCGACGCTTCCGCCGTCACCGAGACCGCGACGTTCGCCGAAGACCTTGAGGCCGACAGCCTCGACGTCGTCGAGCTCGTCATGGCGATCGAGGAGAAGCTCGGTATCAGCATCCCCGAGGAAGACCTCGAGGGCATCAAGACGATCGGCGAGGCCATCGACGTGATCGTCGGCAAAATCGGCGCCACCGCGTGACCCGCTCGTCGATGCGGCGACGCGTGGTCGTGACCGGCATGGGCGTGAAGACGCCCGCGGGGCTCGACCTCGGAGATTTCTGGGCCGCGTTGCTCGCGGGCCGCTCGACCGCGGCGCCGATCACGCGCTTCGACTCGTCGAACCTGCCCGTCGGCTTTGCGTGCGAGGTCGCGGCTGGTTTCGACCCTGTGGCGTATCTAGGCCCGAAGGAAGCGCGCCGCGCCGACCGCGTCGCACAGCTCGGGTTCGCGGCCGCGGCCGATGCGCTCGCCGACGCCGGTGACACGAACGTCGACCCCGCACGGTGTGGCGTCGTGGTCGGCACCGGGATCGGTGGCCTCGAGACCCAGGAGCGCGAAGAGCACGTCATGTTCGAGAAGGGGCCGGCGCGGGTCAGTCCCTTTCTCGTGCCGATGATGATGCCCAACGCCACGGCCGCGCTCGTCGGCATTCACCACGGGTGGACCGGACCCAACCTCTGCATCGCAACCGCGTGCGCGGCAAGCGCCCACGCGGTCGGCGAGGCGACCAGGCTGATCCGCGAGGGTTCGGCGGACATGGTGCTGGCCGGCGGCTCCGAAGCGGTGATCACACCGGTTGCGTTGGCCGCATTCGCCCGCATGGGCGCGCTCAGCTCGCGCTCGGACGATCCCGCCGGCGCTTGCCGGCCCTTCGACTCGGGGCGGGACGGTTTCGTCATGGGAGAGGGAGCGGCGTTCCTTGTGCTCGAGGACGCCGATCGGGCCGAGCAGCGCGGCGCCCGGATCTATGGCGAGGTGCTCGGCTACGGCCGCAACGCCGATGCGTTCCACATCACAGCACCGGCTCCCGGCGGCGGCGGGGCCGTCGCGTGCATGGAACTCGCTCTGGCGGATGCTCAGCTACCCGCATCGGCCATCGGGCACATCAACGCCCACGGGACGTCGACTCCGCTCAACGATGCGGCCGAGGCCGAAGCCGTGCTGAAGGTCTTCGGCGGGACCGCACCGCCCCTCACCGCGACCAAGGGTGTGACCGGCCATCTTCTCGGCGCGGCAGGCGCCACCGAAGCCGTCGCCGCGCTGCTCGCCATCGTGCACGGTGTTCTCCCGCCGACTGCGAACCACGCGCAGACCGACCCCGATGTCGACATCGACGTGGTGGCGGGCGCGGCCCGCGACCTGGCGGCCGCTCCGGTTCTCTCGAACTCGTTCGGCTTCGGCGGGCACAACGCGAGCCTGGTCCTCGGCCCTGCCCAATTGTCATGAGTTGACGTGACGTTGCTGGCTCTCGGCTCGTGCCGAAGGGGCGCGGTCGAGACCGATATCCGGCTCGTCGACGGCCGGCGGATCGCGTGGTTCCGCCTGGCCGGCGGGGCGCATCGTGGGGCGATCGGACCTGACGAAGGCGAGGCGATCGCCCAGCTCGTGCACACGGCCATCGCGCTGGGCGTGCCGGTGGTCGGAGCGGTCGCCACGTCGGGCGCGGCCGTCGACCACGGGATCGCGTCGCTGGGCGCGTGGGGACGCGTCGCCAAAGCGCTCGTGGACGCTTCGGGGGTCGTGCCCATCGGCCTCGCCATCGTCGGACCCTGCGTCGCGGGGCCGTCTCTGTTGCTCGGACTGGCCGACGTCGTCGCGATGTCCCGCGGGGCGAGCGCTTTCGTGTCCGGTCCCCGGGCGGTGGCGTCGATGACGGGTATGACCATCGACGCAGTGGGTCTGGGCGGCCTCGACATCCACTCGGCCCGTAGCGGGCTGGCCGCCCTGAGCGCCGAGGACGAAGCCGACGCGGTCGCCGCGGTGATGCATGCCTTGAGCTACCTGCCGGCGAACAACATCGAGTCACCGCCGTCCTACCGCAGCGACGACCCCGTCGACCGCGACTGCAACGCCACGGTTCCGCGGTCGCCAAACGTCGCTTACGACGTTCGGATCGTCGTCGACGAGGTGGTCGACCGCGGGTCGACCTTCGAGATGTGGGCGCGCCACGCGCCAAATCTGGTCACCTCATTTGCCCGCGTGGACGGCCGCCCCGTCGGCGTCCTCGCCAATCAACCGGCCGCGCTCGCGGGCACCATCGACATCGCCGCCTCGTGCAAGGGCGCCCGATTCGTGCAGTTGTGCGACGCATTCAACGTGCCGCTGTTGACCTTCGTCGACACACCCGGTTTCCAGCCCGGCAAGGACCTCGAGTGGCGCGGCATGATCCGCCACGGCGCGAAGTTGGTCCACGCGTACGCAGCCGCGTCTGTGCCGCGCGTCTGCGTGATCCTGCGCAAGGCCTACGGCGGGGCGTACATCGTGATGGACTCGCGGAGCATGGGAAGTGACTGCTGTGTCGCGTGGCCGACGGCGGAGATCGCCGTGATGGGCGCGGAGGGAGCCGTACAGGTCCTTCACGGCCGCGGCGGACTAACCGACATCGAGCGCTCCGGATTGGTCGCCGACTATGCGAGCGCGTACTGCACTCCGGCCATCGCGGCCGAGCGCGGCTATGTCGATACGGTCATCGATCCGGCGGACACTCGACGGATCGTCGTGGACGCGCTCAGCGCGCTCTCGTCGAAGCGGGTCCCGTACGAGCGCGCCCGGCACGCGAACCCACCGCAATGATGAAAGGCGACGTCTGATGCTGCTCGAGCACAAGCGACTCCTCGTCACCGGCGTGCTCACCGACGCTTCGATCGCCTTCTCGATCGCGCGCCTCGCGCAGGAGCAAGGCGCCGAAATCCTGTTGACATCGTTCGGAAGGGCGATGCGACTCACCGAGCGCACGGCGCGCCGCCTGCCCAACCCGCCCGACGTGCTCGAACTCGACGTGACATCGCCCGAGAACCTCGCAACGCTCGGTGCCGAGCTCGCGGCCCGCTGGGGCACGATCGACGGTGTCGTGCACGCGATCGGGTTCGCACCCGAGGTGTGTCTCGGCGGGGACTTCCTGGCCGCGAGATGGACTGATGTCGCGACCGCCCTGGAGGTCTCGGCGTATTCCCTGAAGGCATTGGCCGAGCTCGCAGTGCCGCTGATGCCCGGCGGCGGCTCGATCGTCGGGCTCGATTTCGACGCGAGCCGGGCGTGGCCGCAGTACGACTGGATGGGGGTGGCAAAGGCCGCACTCGAAGCCACCTCGCGCTACCTGGCGCGCGATCTGGGTCCGAAGGGCGTGCGGGTAAACCTCGTGTCCGCGGGCCCGTTGCGCACCATCGCGGCGCGCTCGATTCCGGGGTTCAGCCTCTTCGAGGAGGTGTGGGCCCAACGCGCCCCGCTGGGCTGGGATGTCGAGGACCGCGAGCCGACGGCGCGAGCGGTGGTCGCGCTCCTGTCGGACTGGTTCCCGGCCACGACCGCCGAGATCGTGCACGTCGACGGCGGCTTCCACGCCATGGGCGCCTGAGGTCGCCGCACCCGGCACGCCGAGGACGCGATCGGGCTGCCAGCCCCGCCAAAACACGAGGGGCTCCTCCGTGGCGGACCCCACGTCAAGTTGTTCGATGTCGACGGCGACGTGATCCGCGAGAAGCTCGGCTGGTTCGCCTACGACCCGTCGTTCCGCGGCGGCGTGAACGTAGCAGTCGCGAACGTCACGGGGACGCCCCACGCCGACGTGA
>Ga0183260_10001486_pt1 | contig 19478 bp, 21 predicted proteins | sample AntDrymUQ4972206_2_FD_129768 | JGI IMG/M metagenome (GOLD analysis project Ga0183260, IMG submission 129768) | Polar desert sand microbial communities from Dry Valleys, Antarctica - metaG UQ497 (22.06) (version 2) (version 2) | ecosystem: Environmental > Terrestrial > Soil > Desert | place...
ATCATCGACGAGATCACCGCGGATCAGATCCGCACGGACCTGCCCGAACTTGCTTCGGGCGACACCGTGCGCGTCTCCGCGCGCGTCAAGGAAGGCAACCGGGAGCGCATCCAGGTCTTCGAGGGAACCGTCATGCGCCTGCGCGGTGGCGGAATCAGCCGCTCGATCACGGTGCGCAGTATCCGCAGCGGCGTCGGCGTGGAGCGCACCTTCAAGGTCAACTCGCCGCGGATCGAGAAGATCGAGGTCGTTCGCCATGGTGTCGCGCGTCGCGCGCAACTCTATTTCCTGCGCAAGCGCGTCGGCAAGGCGGCTACATTGCGAGAACGCCGGCCCAGCTGAGCTCAGGCTCGCCTGACCGACCCGGAGCCGCGGCGAGATCCGCGGCTTCTTCATCTCCACACCAGACTTCGTCTAGCCTTGTGGCAGTGCCATGATCGTTCCCACCAGGCGCCTCGAACGACGACTGTTCCGTGATGGCCATCGCGTGGTGCTCGGGGTCGATGAGGTGGGCGTTGCCCCGTCAGCGGGACCGGTCGTGGCCTGCGCCCTCGCGATGCGGATAGACCGCCGTCCGATCAAGGGCGTGCGCGATTCGAAAACACTCTCGGCCGGCCAACGAGAGCGTCTCGCCAGATCGATCCTCAGGCAGGCCGTCACGGTCGGCATCGGCGCCGCATCGGTTGCCGAGATCGACCGGATCAACATCTACCACGCCACCGTGCTGGCGATGCGCCGGGCCGTGGCCAAAGCTGGTGACCACGACTTCGTCATCGTTGACGGCAGGCGGATCCGCGGCTTCGAGGAACACGTTGGTCCATACCAGGCCGTAATCGACGGCGACGCTCTCTGCTACGCGGTTGCGTGCGCCTCGATCGTCGCAAAGGTCACGCGCGACCGATTAATGCGCCGGCTCGCCGACCGCTATCCCGGCTACGGCTGGAAGCACAACTGCGGCTATGCCACGCCCGACCACCGGGCGGGCATGGCGGCCCTCGGCGTCACGCCGCACCACCGGCGCAGCTTCATCACCACGCAGCGCGTGCTCCACGGAGAGCAGGAGTCGCTTGCGCTGTTCGAGCTTGAGGTTCAGCCGATCCTTGTACCTGTCGGAGCGTAGACGAAGGCGCTATGAACCAGCGGATGAGCGGCCGATAAGCAGCGGGTAAGTGGTCATGGCTACGGTGGCCAGCCGTGGCGACGGAACGGCAGCGACGTGGCGCCCAGGCGGAGACCGAGGCCGTCGCCTTCCTCGAGGATCTGGGCTGGAACGTGCTGGCCCGCAACCTCAGGGTTGGCCGCGATGAGGTCGACATCCTCGCAATCGACGCCGGGCCGCCGGCCACGCTCGTGGTCGTCGAGGTGCGCGGCCTTCGGACGGTGGCATTCGGCTCGCCCGAGGAACGCGTCGACCGCGCCAAGGTCGGGCGGCTGTACCGGGCGCTCGCGGGGCTGAGCCGGGCGTTTGAGTTCGATGTGGGGGTCGGGCGGCTGCCGCGGCGCGTGGATCTCGTCATTGTGGATCGGCGTTCGGGTCGCTCGAACATCCGTCATTTCCGTGCCCTGGAGCCGCCGTAGCACGCTCAACTGGTAGACTCTGCGGTGCCGCACGAGCGGCAGGCACCGTCCGCGGTGCCCATCACACACGCGTGCTGTTCCCCGCGAGGTGCCCTGAGGCGCGTCAGCGCGTCAAGGTCCGTGGACTTCAAGAAGCACGCGGAGGTCAAACCGAACCAGGAGGTCCCACTTCCCATGCCGTCCGTTTCGATGCGCCAGCTGCTAGAGGCCGGAGTTCACTTCGGCCACCAGACGCGGCGCTGGAATCCCAAGATGCGCCCGTACATCTTTGCCGAGCGCAACGGGATCCACATCATCGATCTTGCCCAGACCGTTCGCCGGCTGGACACCGCCCTTGAGTTCGTCCGCGAAACCGTCGCGCGCGGCGACACGATCCTGTTCGTCGGCACCAAGAAGCAGGCACAGGAGCCGATCGCCGAGGAGTCGACCCGGGCGGAGATGCCCTACGTCAACCAGCGTTGGCTGGGCGGCATGCTCACCAACTTCGTGACGATCCGAAAGCGGCTGGGTCTGCTCGACCAGCTCGAGGCCCGTCATCAGAGCGGTGAGTTCGAGCGGCTCTCCAAGAAGGAAGCCAGTCGCCTGACCGACGAGATGAACAAGCTCGCAAAGACACTCGGCGGAATGCGCAAGATGCGCCGCCTGCCCGGCGCGCTGTTCGTCATCGACCCTCAGCGTGAGCACATCGCAGTCGTCGAGGCTCGCAAGCTGGAGATACCGATCATCGGCACCGGCGATACCAACGTGGATCCCGACCTGCTCGACTACGTGATCCCGGCCAACGACGACGCCATCCGTGCCATCCGCCTGCTGTGCACGCTCGTCGCCGACGCGGCGGTCGAAGGCGCCCAGGAGCGCGCAGCGCGGCCGATCGAGGAGCCAGTCGCGGTGATCGAGCAAGAGGAAGAGGCCAGTGACGAGATGATGGCGGCCCTCGCATCCGGGGGCACCTTCAGTTTTGAGCCCGAGCCGGATGAAGAGGAGCTCCTGCCGGTTGACGTCGCGGCTGACGCCGAGGAGATCGAGGCTCCAGCCGAGCGCCCCCCGCGGGCAGCGCCGGTGCGCAAAGCGGCCCCAGCAAAGGCAGATGATGAAGGAACCGCCTCCTGATCCTTCAGGGGACGCAGATCAGAAGAACACCACGAAAGCGAAGAAACAGAGGCAATGGCTCAGACAACTATCTCCGCGACAGCGGTCAAGGAGCTCCGTGAGCGCACCGGGGCTGGTTTCATGGATTGCAAGCGCGCGCTCGAAGATGCCGGCGGCGACATCGACAAGGCCATTGGCCTGCTTCGGGAGCGTGGCATGGCATCCGCGGCGCGCAAGTCGAGCCGTGAGGCTCGCGAGGGAACGATCGCCAGCTACATCCATGCCGGCGGTCGACTCGGTGTGCTCATCGAGGTCAACAGCGAGACGGACTTCGTGGCCCGTAACGACGACTTCCAGAAGCTCGTTCGCGACCTGGCGATGCAGGTTGCCGGTCTCGATCCGAAGTACGTGACTGTCGACTCGATCCCGGTCGCTCAGCTGGAGGCGCGTCGCGCGGCGCTGATGGAGGAGCCCGACGTCAAGAGCAAGCCCGATGCGGTTCGTGCGCAGATCGTCGACGGCAAGCTGCGCAAGTGGTACCAGGGAGTCGGCGGCGTGCTCTATGAACAGCCGTTCAAGGACACCGACCAGACGGTCGGCGAACTTGTTACGGACGCCATTGCCCGGATCGGCGAGAACATCGTGGTCCGACGGTTCACGCGCTACCAGCTCGGTGAGGATCTGTCCGGGGACCAGTCTTGAGTGAAATGACCGCCGCCCGGGTGGAAGCACCCGAGCGCCAGCGGCTCGGCCGCGGGGACGGCACGCGATACAGCCGCATCGTCCTCAAGGCGAGCGGCGAGGCGCTGATGGGCCGGCGCAGCTACGGCGTCGATCCGGACATGTGCGTGTTCATCGCACGCCAGATACGCGAGGTCACCGATGACGGCATCCAGGTGGCGATCGTCGTCGGCGGCGGGAACATCTTCCGTGGGCTCGCCGCGTCTGCGGCGGGCATGGACCGCGCGACAGGGGACTACATCGGCATGCTCGCGACCGTCATGAACGCCCTCGCGCTGCAGGATGCACTCGAGAAGGAGGGCGTGCCTACGCGCGTGATGTCCGCGATCGCCATGAACGAGGTCGCCGAGCCGTACATCCGTCGAAGAGCGGTCAGGCACCTCGAGAAGGGTCGCGTGATCATCCTGGCCGCTGGCACGGGCAATCCCTACTTCACCACCGATACCGCCGCCGCCCTGCGCGCGGTCGAAATCGGTGCCGAGGTCCTCCTCAAGGCGACCAAGGTCGATGGGGTCTACGACAACGACCCGATGACCCATCCTGGCGCCAGGCGCCACGAGCGCCTCGAGTACGCACAGATGCTGAGCGACCGCCTCCAGGTGATCGACTCCACCGCGGTCACGCTGTGCATGGAGAACGACATGCCAATCGTCGTGTTCGATCTGAACCAGCCGGGCCACATCCGCGCCGCGGCCATGGGCGAGCCAATCGGAACGCTCATCGACGGCGGCGAGAACGGGAACGAACGGGAATGACCGACACCGACGAGATCCGGCGCGACGCCGACGAGCGCATGGCCCGCGCGATCGAAGCACTCGAGCGCGACCTTGCTGCGATCCGCACCGGTCGGGCCGCGACCGCGCTTGTCGAGCGCATCACGGTCGAGTACTACGGGACGCAGACTCCGCTCAATCAATTGGCTTCGATCAGCGTGCCCGAGGCGCACCTAATCGTCATCCAGCCCTGGGACCGAAGCGCTCTCGGCGCGATCGAGAAGGCCATCCTCAAATCGGAGGTGGGCCTGACCCCCAACGTCGATGGCACCGTGGTGAGGCTGAGTATCCCCACGTTGACCGAGGACCGTCGCAGAGACCTGGTCAAACTCGTCCACAAGCGTATGGAAGAGGCACGCATCGAGATCCGCAATCACCGCCGCGAGGTTGCCGACGAGATAAAGAAGGCAATGCGCGACGGCGACATCGGAGTTGACGAGGAGCGCCACGAGCTCGAGCTCGTCCAGAAGGTTACCGACCGCTGGACTGGAGAGGTCGAGCGGGTCGGCAAGCACAAGGAACAGGAGATCCTCGAGGTTTCATGACCTCGACCAAGGTCGCTGAGCCTGTCGCGAAACCCATCGCCGACGCTCCCCGGGCCGACCCTTCCAAAGACCCGGATTTCGTCGAGGCGCTGCCGCGCCACGTAGCGATCGTCATGGACGGCAATCGCCGTTGGGCTCGCCGGCGTGGCGTCAGCGAAGGGGAGGGGCACGCCGCTGGTGTCGACGCGATCCGACCCATCGTCGAGCGCGCCGGGGACCTGGGCATCGAGGCGCTCTCGATTTTTGCGTTCAGCCGCGAAAACTGGGGCCGCGGCGATGATGAGATTGGGACTCTTTTCGCGCTGATGGAAGCCGCCATCCGGCGCGAGGTTCCGGACCTTGTCCGCCAAGGGGTTCAGGTGCGCATCCTCGGTCGGCTCGATGAGCTCCCGTCCACGACGCGCGAGTCGATTGGTGAGGCGATTGAAGCGACCGGAACCGGTAAGCGCCTGACACTGAACATCGCCTTCAACTACTCGGGTCGCTCTGAGATCGTCGATGCTGTCAGGCGCGGACTGACGGACGGGCTGGCCCTGACCGAGATCGACGAAAACGCCATCGGGGAACGGCTTTACACGGCCGATCTGCCCGCCCTGGACCTTCTGATACGGACAGGCGGCGAGCAGCGGATCAGCAACTTCCTGATCTGGCAGGCGGCGTACGCCGAGCTCTATTTCTCCGATCGGCTCTGGCCGGACTTCGATCCCGCCGAGTTCGACGCAGCCCTTGCCGAGTACGCCCGCCGCTCACGTCGTTTCGGTCGCTAGCCTTTATCGAGATGCCTACCTCCGCAGTCGGCCTGTGGCCGCTGCTGCGCGCCTCGGACGAAGCACCGCTGGCGCGGTTCTCCGCCTCTGCTTGCGAGCAATGCGTCAGCGCCTGATCAGCGCGGCCGTGCTTGTGCCGGTCGTCGTCGTTATCTTTCTAGCCGGTCCGCCTTGGCTGACGTTGGGCATCTGCCTGCTCGCAGCGCTTGCCGCCCACGAAACGGCTCAGCTGGTTCGACGGGCCGGAGTGCCGGCATCTACGTGGTTGGCAGTCATCTTCGCCCCGCTTGCAGTCTTCGTGTTCGCTTGGTCCGCTGAGCCGAGCTTCGAGCTCGACTCTGCATTGGTAGGTCCCGGGGTCGCCACACTGCTACTCCTGACTGGGATGCTGGCATTGACTCGACGGGATCCTGCCGACGGTTTCCGGTTTTGGATCGGAACGCTATTTGCGGCCGCGTATCCGGCCATGCTCGGTTTCGCGGCGGTGTTTGTGGGTATCGGCGCTCAGGTTGCGGAGACTTCCCTGTTCGGTTTCGACATCGACACCGGCAGAGCGTGGCTCCTAGTGCTTGTGGCAACCGTCTGGACTCTCGACACGACGGCGTACGTCGCCGGGCGGTACCACGGCCGGGGTCGGTTCATGAACCACATCTCCCCGAACAAGACGTGGAGCGGGGCTATCGGAGGAACACTCGGCGCGCTTGCCGTTTGCACGGCTCTCGTCGCCGCACTCGGCATGCCCGTTTTAGGGGGCATCTTGCTCGGCGCCGTGATCGCTGTCTCAGCTCAGGCAGGGGATCTTGCCGAATCGATGCTCAAGCGTGCTGCTGGCGCAAAGGACTCGGGCAGGTTGATCCCCGGCCACGGGGGATTCCTCGACCGCATCGACTCGTTCCTGTTCGCCGCGCCCGCGATGTATACCGCTTTGGTGGTGATAGCGGGGCTGTCCGCAACCAGGTGGCTATGACGAGCACTCGGGTTGCGGTGCTTGGCAGCACCGGATCTATCGGGTCGCAGGCGCTCGATGTCCTGGCCGCCCATCTCGATCGGTTCGCCGTGGTCGCGTTGGCCGCGGGCAGCGACGTGGCCACGCTGAACGATCAGATTGCGCGCCATCGACCCCGGATGGTCGCCCTCGCCGCTGCGCGGTCTGCCGGTGCTATTCAGCCGGACGATGCCCGGATCGTCGGCGGCGAAAATGCCCTCGAGGAGATCGCGGCAAGCGACGAGGTCGACCTCGTATTGGTCGGTACTTCTGGCGTCGTCAGCCTGAAGCCGGTCATCGCGGCGCTGAACGCGGGCAAGATCGTCGCCACGGCCAACAAGGAGACCCTGGTCGCCGGCGGCCACCTCGTGATGCCTCTCGCCCGCGCTTTGGCCGCACAGACGGGTGAGGATGCCATGGCCCTCAACTGGCTCCGCCCGATTGACTCAGAACACTCGGCGATCTGGCAGTGTCTGGCCGGTGAACGCCGGACGGACGTGGCGCGACTCATCATCACCGGGTCAGGTGGGCCATTCCGCGAATGGCCGGAGGAACGGCTCGAATCTGCTACCCCGGCTGATGCTCTCGCGCACCCGACGTGGCGCATGGGACCCAAGGTCACGATCGACTCCGCGACCCTTATGAACAAGGCGCTGGAGGTGATCGAGGCGGTCTGGCTGTACGATGTGGAGGACCAACAGGTCGACGTTGTCGTCCACCCCCAGAGCATCGTCCACTCTCTGGTCGAGTTCGCCGACGGCTCACTCAAGGCCCAGTTGGGCCTTCCGGACATGCGGATCCCGATCCAATACGCCTTGACTTATCCTCACCACCTACGTTCGCCGGCGCCACGGCTTAGCGGCGCGGAAATCCCGACCCTGACGTTCGAGCCAGTCGACGAGGGTCGCTTTCCGGCGCTCGCGATCGGCCGGGCCGCTGGTCGACAGGGCCCCAGAGCGAGTGCTGCCCTGATCGCCGCGGACGACGTAGCGGTCGATCGTTTCCTTCACGGCACGCTCGACTTCCCGGGTATTGCCGCTCTGTGCGCCGCGGCCGTGGACCGATTCGGTCGCGGCGAGCCACAGGAGCCTGCGCTCGATGAGCTGATCGACCTCGACAGCGAAGTCCGAACATGGGCCGCAACCGCAGAGCCCGCTATGGCGTCCAGGGCATAGATGCCTGAGCTCATCGGTCTCGGAAACGGCCTCATCGACGTCGTACTGCTGCTCGTCATCCTGGTCGGCCTTGTGGTCATCCACGAGCTCGGCCACTTCGTGGTTGCCCGCCGCGCGGGCGTCAAGGTCCACGAGTTCGGCGTCGGCTTCCCGCCGCGCGCCAGGGTCCTGGGCACCGACAAGCAGGGCACGATTTACACGCTGAACTGGCTTCCGATCGGCGGGTTCGTGAGACTCGAAGGGGAGGAGGGCGAGTCGGACGATCCGCACTCGTTCGTGCGCCAGAAGCTTCCGACGCGGCTGGCAATCCTGCTCGCCGGCGTTGCGATGAACTTTATTCTCGCGTTCGTCCTGCTTACGCTTATCGCCGGTTTCGCGGATCCGAGCTCGACCCTTCAGGTCCTGAACGTGACGCCCGACTCACCGGCGGCGCAGGCTGGGCTCAGGGGCGGGCAGCAGATCGACACAACCCCCGAGGGAACGCCGATCTACGACGACAGTGGAGACCGGATCCTCGCCGTGGACGGCCGGCAGTTCGCTTGGTTTGATCTGCCCAACGGGCCGTTCGCGATGACCGACTACACCCGAGCTAGACCGTTGACTCCCGTAACTCTGACCGTGCAGCGCCCCACTGGCCAGATCGTGGAGCTGCAAGCGACGACGAGGTCCGCCGAGGAAATAGCGGCGGGGGAGGGCGCCCTTGGCTTTATTCCACAGCCGGTGCCCGGGCCGACAATCAAGCGTGACTTCTTCGAGGCGATCGGTGTCGGTGCCAAGCGAACCGTGGACGCAGCCACGCTAATCGTTCGTGCGCTCGGCGACTTCATCAACAACCTCGCCAACCCGCCGATATCCGGGCCCGTCGGCATCGTCAACGCGATCGGCGTCGTGCGCTCGTCGGCGCCGCCCGTGTTCATGATCTACTTCATCGCCCTGCTCTCGGCCAACCTCGCCGTGGTCAACGTCCTGCCGTTGCCGCCCCTCGACGGAGGGCGTGTGGCGGTCAGCCTGGTCCAGGCCGCAGTGGGCAATCGGGTGAGCGTGGCGGTTGAGCGCTTCGTTTACTTCGCCGGGTTCGTATTCCTGATGGCACTGCTCGCCTGGGTGACGCTTTTCGACACCGGCATCCTGCAACGAACAGGGTTATGACCAGGCCCGCTGAGGCGGCCCCGGCACAACCAGAGATACAGGAAGGCCGGCAAGAGGTCGGCACCATCGAGGGACAACCGCATCTGCCCGGTCGGCGTCCCACGCCCTCCGTCGACGTCGGGGGCGTGAAGATCGGATCCCGTCATCCCATCGTCGTGCAGTCGATGACGAATACCGACACGGCAGATGCCGACGGCACTGCCCTCCAGATCGCAGCGCTCGCCCACGCCGGTTCTGAGCTGGTAAGGGTGACGGTCAACAACGATGCCGCAGCTGGCGCCGTGCCCTCGATCCGGCGCAAGCTCGACGATCTGGGCATCGGAGTCCCTGTCATCGGCGACTTCCACTACAACGGGCACCAGCTGCTGATCGAGTATCCCGAGATGGCCGTCGCGCTGGCCAAGTACCGGATAAACCCGGGCAACGTGGGCACGAAACGCCACGATGAGAACTTCGTGACGATCATCCGTGTCGCGCTGGAGCACGACAAGCCGGTCCGTATCGGCGTCAACTGGGGTTCGCTCGACCAACTCTTGCTGACCGAGCTGATGGACGCCAACGCGCGGTCGGCTTCGCCCGCCGATTCGCGGGACGTGATGATCGAGGCGATGATCGCGTCCGCGCTTCGCTCCGCCGAGCTGGCCGAACAAACTGGCATGGCGCACGACAGGATCGTGATCAGCGCCAAGGTCTCCGGCGTGCGCGATCTCCTCGACGTGTACCGGCTCCTCGCCGCCCGCTGCGATTACCCGCTCCACCTCGGGCTGACCGAGGCCGGGATGGGCATGAAAGGCATTGTTGCCTCGACAGCGGGCCTGTCGCTGATGCTCGAGGAGGGGATCGGCGACACGATCAGGGTTTCACTCACACCCGCCCCGGGTGGTGACCGAACCGAAGAGGTGCAGGTCGCGCAGCAGGTGCTTCAATCTCTCGGGCTACGTTCCTTCACCCCACAGGTTTCGGCCTGCCCGGGGTGCGGACGTACGACGTCGACCTTCTTCCAGGAGATGGCCCAGCAGATCCAGGGATACCTACGTGATCAGATGCCGGCCTGGGCCGCTTCATACCCGGGCGTGGAAGACATGCGCGTTGCGGTCATGGGTTGTGTGGTCAACGGCCCGGGCGAATCGAAGCATGCCGACATCGGCATTTCTCTACCTGGCACGTTCGAAGAGCCGGTTGCGCCCGTATACGTCGACGGCGCGCTGCGCACGACGCTGCGCGGGGAAGGACTCGTCGCCGAGTTCATCCGCATCCTCGATGACTACGTGTCGAAGCGGTATGGCGGCGCCGTGCGATGATGGCAGCGCGGCGCGCGGCTGCTGTTCGGGAGGCGCTGAGGAGTTACGCGCTGACACTCCCGGAAGCTTACGAGGACCATCCGTGGGGCGAGAGCGTCGTCAAGGTGCGAAAGAAAATCTTCGTGTTCTTCGGCACTGATGGCTCCGACGAGCCCGGCCTCGGTATGAAACTCAATTCCTCGCAGCCCCTCGCCCTCGCCCAGCCCGGGGTGGCCCCAAGCGGGTACGGACTCGGCAAAGCCGGTTGGGTCTCGATCAGGCTGAACGACGAGATGCCCTACGAGATGCTGCGCGAATGGATCGAGGAGAGCTATCGCGTGGTCGCCCCGAAGACGCTTGTGGCGCAGCTGGGAGCATCCGACTAGCTAACTGCTCCGACGCTAAGATCGAGCAATGAGTAACGCACCGATTGTTCTGGTTCCCGGCTTCTGGCTCGGCGCGTGGGCATGGGACGAGGTCGCGGCCGCGTTGCGCGCCGACGGCCACGACGTCACAGCCCTCACGCTGCCCGGGCTCGAGTCGGCCGACACCGACCGTTCGATGATTACGCAGTCGGACCACGTCGATGCCATCTGCGACGCGGTCAGGGCGGCCGGCGCCCCCGTCGTGCTCGCCGTGCACAGCGGGGCGGGGTTCGCCGGCTACGCAGCGAGTGACCGTGTACCCGAGCTGATCGCGGCGATGGTCTATGTCGACACCGGCGCTGGCAAGGGGGCGATGGACCCCGACTTCGAGGGTGCGGAGAAGCCACTTCCGTCGCCGGATGACCTCGCGAAGGGGGAGAACCTCGACGGGCTCACTGACGACCAGCTCGAGACGTTCCAGCGGCGTGCGGTGCCCCAGCCGGGCAACGTGCTGCGCGAGGCGATCGAGCTGACCAACGATGCCCGCCTAGACGTCCCGAGCACGGTCATCTGCACGGGGTACACGTCGGAGCAGTACAAGGAGTACGCAAAGGAAGGTTACGAGTTTCTCGCCGGCCTGACCGAGTTACGCGACCTTACGTATGTTGACCTGCCGACGAGTCACTGGCCGATGTGGTCGCGTCCCCAGGAGCTGGCCGCGATCATCGGCGGCGTTGCCAAGGATCACGCGCCCGGCGCCTGACTCGCGGTCGGCTACGATGTTCGCTCCGTTACGACCTTCAGCGCGCCGGAGAGCCGTACCTTGACGACCGAGGCTGCCAAGCCCAAGGACCGCTTCGTCAGTTCGATCACGCCCCAGTCCGACGACTTCCCGGGTTGGTACAACGACGTGGTCCTGAAGGCCCAGCTGGCCGACTACTCGCCGGTGCGCGGCTGCATGGTCATTCGACCATACGGCTACGCGATCTGGGAGTCGATGCGCGACGAGCTCGACCGCCATATCAAGCGAACCGGCCACGAAAACGTCTACTTCCCCCTGTTCGTGCCGCGCAGCCTGCTCGAGAAAGAAGCCGAGCACGTCGAGGGCTTCAATCCACAGGTCGCCTGGGTAACGCACGCCGGCGGCAAGGAACTTGACGAGTGGCTCGCCATCCGCCCGACCAGCGAGGCGATCATCGCCGAAAAGGTCAAGGACTGGGTCCAGTCCTACCGCGACCTGCCGCTGCTGATGAACCTCTGGAACAACGTCGTCCGCTGGGAGTTGCGTACGCGGCTGTTCCTGCGAACGACCGAGTTCCTGTGGCAGGAGGCGCACACCTTCCACGCCACGGAGGAGGAGGCAGCCGAAGAGGTCGCCACTGGTGTCGAGGCTTACCGCGCAGTCAGCGAGGACTGGCTGGCGATCCCAGTTATCCAGGGCGTCAAGACGCCCAACGAGACTTTTCCGGGCGCGAACTACAGCCACGCCATCGAGGCGATGATGCGTGACGGCAAGGCGCTTCAGGCCGGGACGAGTCACATGCTCGGCCAGAACTTCAGTCGCGCGGCCGGGATCCAGTTCCTGGATCGCGACAACACGCTCAAGAACCCATACGGCACGTCGTGGGGTTTCTCAACACGCATGGTCGGGGCCACGATCATGGCCCACGGCGACGACGGTGGCCTGGTGCTGCCCCCGAACGTGGCGCCCACGCAGGTGGTCATCGTCCCGATCTTCCGCACCGAGGAAGACCGAGCCGCGGTTGCGGGAGCGATCGAGTCGGTCGAGAAAGAGCTCGCCGAGGTCCGGACCATGTCCGGACCTCTGCGCTGGAAGGTCGACTGGCGCGAGGAGTCGCCGGGCTTCAAGTTCAGCCACTGGGAGCTGCGTGGCGTGCCGTTCCGGCTGGAAATTGGCCCGCGTGATGTCGCTGCCGGCCAGGCCGTCCTGGTCAGGCGAGTCGATCGACTGAAGGAGACCGCCGCATTGGACTCCCTGGCTTCACAGATGGCGGGGAGGCTGGCCGACTATCAGCAGTTGCTGTTCCAACGCGCCGTCGACTTCCGCGCCGAGAACACCCACCTTGCCGACGGCTATGACGAGTTCAAGGCCATCCTCGACAAGGAAGGCGGCTTCATCAAGGCCCACTGGTGCGGCGAGGCCGCGTGTGAGAAGCAGGTTAACGCCGAAACCGGGGCGAGCATCCGGGTGATTCCGTTCGATGCCGCGCAGGAGGACGGCGCCTGCCTGATCGACGGAGGGTCATCGAAGCAGCGAGTGCTATTCGCCCGAGCCTACTGAGCGAGAGCAGCCCTCGCGAAGTCCGCCACGCGGATGAAAATCGGGACGAGGATCAGCGCGGGCAGGAAATTGACGACTCGTACCTGTTTGATGTCGAGCATGCGCAACCCGACACCCCCAGCATGATGAGACCGCCGACAGCGCTGGCGGCATCGATCGACGCTTGGTCGAGCCCGCTGACGGCGAGCATCGCCACGAGCGCGATCGAGCCCTGCAGGACCAGGATCGTCAGCGCCGAAAGGTAGACACCGGCCCCCAGTGCGGCTGCGAAGGCGATGGCCGCGACGCCGTCGAGCAGGCTCTTGACCGCCAGGAGCTGGAAGTCGCCGGTGAGCCCATTCTCGATCGAGCCGAGGATGGTCAAGGGGCCGACGCAGAAGACGATGCTCGCGGTGACGAAGCCGTCACTGATGCGCGAGGGCCTTCACCACGGGCGAGACGGCGCTGGAACCAGTCACCCAGGTCGTCGAGCCGATCTGACAGCCTGAGGAGCTCGCCGATCGTCGCACCGGTCAACAGCGCGGCGAGCACGGCAAGGTCCGTTCCGACCGGCGCGGTCGGGTCGAGCAGGAGGCGGAGCGTCAGGTGAAGCCAATCGCGAGCGTGAACAGACCGAGGGCGTCAGTCAGCGTGCGCTGCATCCGCTCGGGCATGCGCGACCCGACCAAGAGGCCGATCGTCGTGCCGACGAGGACGGTGAAGACGTTCAGGATCGTGCCGGTCAGGAACATCGCTGGAATCCGGCCCGCCGCTCAGGTGGCAGAGCGAAGCACCCGCAGGGCGTTAAGGGTCAGCAGCTCGCTCGGCCCTCGGCTCGGCCCGGCGATCGGGTCGCGTGCCGAGAAGTTGGTCCAACGCCGGTCAGTGGACCATCGACCATCGTGCGCCTGTTTCTCCCGCAACAGTGTCGCGGCCTCGTCGGCGCGGGAATCAGGCAACGCACCGGCGCGCTTCAGTACCGTCAGGCCCCAGGCGAAATCGTAGGCCCAATAGGGCGGCCAATGCAGGTCCAGCCAGCGCACGTCTCCGACATCGCCTGTGGTGTGTGACCGGAAAAGGCGATGCTCGAGGAAGAATTCGGACGTCTTGCGGGCAGCGTCTCGAGCCTCACGGTCTCCGGTGGCCGCGATGTACTCGGCCAGCCCCCAGAGCGGGGTGATCGACTCGTGAAACGAAGGATGCGATGTCTCAGGCCGGCGATCGCAATTCCAGCCACCCTGTGGCCACTGCCAGCCGATCAGGCTCCTGGCCAGGGCCTGGACGCGATCGTCGCCGGACAGGCCGAGCCGGACACCGACCGCCAGGGCGTTGCCTTCCTGGGACCCGCACCAGGAACCCGTCGGTGACTCGCGCCGAACAGCCATCCGAGAACGGTTTCATAAATACCCAGCTCGATGAGCGAGACAAGCCGCCAGTGCGCACCATTCCATTTGCCGTAGGCGTGGACCCCGAACCCGCCGTCGGCCTGCTGGCCATCTAAAAGAGCGCGTACCTTGGGGCCACTCAGGATCTCCTCGTGATCGACGGCCACCTTCTCGTCGAGCAGATCGCGTCGGGTCTGGAGCCGGATGCCGGGCTCGTCGGACGCCAGCAGCCAATCGATCGCGCGGGCATCCAGCTCCGCTGTTTCCGAAACGGTGGCGGTCGCGGTCATCGGGCGAGAATCGTAGCGCTCAGAAGACTTTGATGGTCCTCCAGGGCACGAGCCGAGTCATCGAAGGATGGTCGATTCACGCTCAGCGTGTATACTTCGGAGCAGTTTCTGGCCGCCGCTGAACGTGGGTGACCCCCACGTTTATTTGTGAGCAGAGGGAGACTCGGAGCCTAAAACGGGGGACCGATAGCACAGCGAAAGGAGAGCCGCACGTGAACCGCGATTTCATCGGCGCGCTCCTCCAGCTGAATGCCGAGAAGAACATCCCCCGTGAGCAGCTCGTCGCCACGCTCGCTGACGCGATCCAGTCCGCGTACCGCCGCACGAGCCCAGGCAACGAGAACGTCTACGTCGACGTCGACTCTGACAGCGGACGCTTCAACGCCTATCGGGCGATGATCGTCGTCGACGAAATCGACGATGAAACGATCGAATTCTCGGTCGACGATGCCAAGAAGCATGACCCGAACGCCAAGGTTGGCGACCTCGTGCGCATAAGCGATCTCGACGCCAACAGCTTCGGCCGCATTCACGCCCAGATGGCGACACAGCTTGTCCGCCAGCGCCTGCGCGAAGTCGAGCGCGAGCAGGTCTTTGGCCAGTACGCGCAGCGCGAGTCGGAGATCATCACTGGCACGGTCAGCAGGGTGGAGCCGCGCGGCGTAATCCTCGACGTCGGGCGGGCGGAAGCGATCCTTCCGACCACCGACCAGAGCGCGTCCGAGCACTACCGCATCGGCCAGCACGTCAAGGCCTACGTCCTCGAGGTGCGCCGGACCACCAGGGGTCCGCTCATCTACGTCAGCCGCACGCATAAGAACTTCCTGCGCAGACTGTTCGAGCTCGAGGTGCCCGAGATCAATGCCGGCACGGTCGAGATCAAGGCAATTGCACGCGAGGCAGGCAGCCGCTCGAAGGTGGGCGTCGCCAGTCGCCAGGAGGGCCTCGACCCGGTTGGCGCAACCGTTGGTCAGCGCGGGGGCCGCGTGCAGGCGGTCGTGGCCGAGCTCGGCGGCGAGAAGATCGACATCATCCCGTGGAACGAGGACCCCGCAGTCTTCGTGGCCAACGCGCTCAGCCCGGCCCAGGTCGTCAGCGTCACGATCGACGAGGAGAACCGCATCGCCAACGTGACGGTGCCCGAGCGAATGCTTTCGCTGGCCATCGGCCGCGAGGGCCAGAACGCCCGACTTGCGGCGAAGCTGACCGGTTGGCGGATTGACATTCGCAGCGACCAGGCCCAGGCGCGGCCGCCGACGCCGGCGCCCGAGCCGGCCAAGTCAGACGAGGCGGCCGAGGGAGTGGCGACCGATGGTGCAGCACCGGCCGCCAAGGCCGAGGAAAAGCCGAAGCGAACACGCGCCGCCAAAGCCGCCGGAGGGACCGAGCCCGGCGCCGGAGCAGTGACCGAGCCACCGAAGTCCAAGGCGACCCGGGCCCGCAAGGCCCCGTCGACGGTCGCAACCGAGGTTGCCCAGCCCGTTACGGGCGAGTCTGACGGCGCCAAGCCAACGAGGGCTCGCGTCAAGAAGGCTCCGGCCGTTGCCACTGCAGAAGGAACCGAAGCCACGCCCGAGCCCATCGCCGTCCCCGCACCAGCGCGTCGAACGCGCAAGTCTTCAGCTGCGGTTGTGGCCAAAGCGGACGGTGACAAGTGATGCCCGCTTCGAGCGCGGTGCAACTCCTGCCGGTGCGCCGTTTTCCGGTACGGACCTGCGTCGCGTGCAAGACGGAGCGACAGAAGCGTGAGTTCGTGCGCATCGTCCGCATGCCGGACGGCACGGTGGGGATGGACATGACCGGTCGGGCCAACGGGCGCGGTGCATACATCTGTGCCGACGGCTCGTGCTGGGTGGTGGCAATCAAGAAGAAGGCGGTCGAGCGTGCGCTCTCAGCGCCGCTGCCACCAGAGCTGCGAGCGCAGCTGGAGCGTGGACCCGCGGCCGATGCCGCAAGTGTTGGGGGAGAGACATATGGCTCGTAGTCGAAGCGGTACGCGCAACACCCGTGGACCGCGCAAGCCGCAGCGGCGCCCCGCGTCCGATCAGTCGAATGTCGACTCGGCAGTTCAGACTCTCGACCCGAGCCTGCGCGGTCAGGTTGAGATACCCCATTCGATCACTGTCAAGGAGCTGGCCGAGGCGCTAAGTGTCAATGCGGCGGACGTCATCCGCGAGCTGATCAAGAGCGGCATCTTTGCCAACATCAACCAGCCGCTAGACCGTGACACGGCCAGCCTTGTCGCGGGTGAGCTCGGCTACGAAGTGGCCGAAGCACGACAGCCCGAGAAGGTCGAGGGCAACGGTGAGGCGCCCACACCGCAGGCCACCAAGGAGGTCCTCTTCGAGGAGGACGATGCGAGCCTGCTTCAGCCGCGCCCGCCGATCGTGACCGTCATGGGCCACGTCGACCACGGCAAGACGAGCCTGCTCGACGCAATACGTGCGACTGAAGTCGCCGCGGGCGAGCGCGGTGGCATTACTCAACACATCGGCGCCAGTGAGGTCGTCAAGAACGGCAATCGCGTTGTGTTCCTCGATACGCCCGGTCACGAGGCATTCACGGCGATGCGCGCGCGTGGGGCCAAAGTAACTGACATCGCGGTGTTGGTGGTTGCGGCAGATGACGGCGTGATGCCGCAGACCCTCGAGGCGATCGACCACGCCCGCGCCGCCAAGGTGCCGATCGTCGTCGCCCTCAACAAGATCGACAAGGCAGACGCCAACCCCGACCGCGTCAAGACCGAGCTGTCAGAGCACGGCGTGGTGATCGAGGAGTACGGCGGCGACGTGCCGTTGGTGTCGGTCAGCGCACGCGAAGGAACGGGCATCGACGACCTGATCGACACGATCCAGATCGTCGCCGATGTCCAGGAGCTGAAAGCGAATCCCAAACGTCCGGCCGTCGGCACGGTCGTCGAGGCCGAGATGGACAAAGGCCGCGGCGCTGTCGCGACAGTGCTCGTCCAGACGGGCACTCTCAAGGTCGGCGACGTCGTGGTAGTGGGCGACACGTTCGGCCGCGTGCGGGCGCTGCACGACAGCCACGGCGAGCGGATTGCGAACGCTGGGCCCTCCATTCCGGCCGTCGTCCTGGGCCTGGCCGAGGTGCCGACAGCGGGCGACATCCTGCGCGTCGTCGCCGACGAGAAGATCGCGCGGGCGATGATCGAGGAGCGTCGTGCCGGCGCTACCCAGGAAACGACCGGCCGGGCCACGCTGGAGGACCTCTACAGCCAGATCCAGGCGGGCCAGACCAAGGAGCTCCGCATCATCCTGAAATCGGACGTGTCCGGTTCGCTCGGTGCCATTCGGCACGCGCTCGAGCAGGTTCAGACCGAAGAGGTGCGCATCAACGTGCTTCATGAGGGTACGGGCGACATCAGCGACAACGACATCAACTTGGCCTCCGCGTCGGATGCGGTCGTCGTCGGCTTCAACACCAAGATCGACCCGCAGGCGCGGCGCACCGCCGAGGCTGAGAGCGTGGACGTTCGGCTCTACGACATCATCTACAAGCTCACCGACGAGATGAGCGCCGCCCTCAACGGCCTCCTCGAGCCGGTAGAGGTCGAGGTCGTCGAGGGCCGTGCCGAGGTGCGCCAGATCTTCCGCAGCGGACGCAACGTGATCAGTGGTTGTTACGTGACCGACGGGCGCATCGTCAAGGGCGGGGCGCGCGTGTACCGCGGCGGCGCGCTGATCGCCACAGACCGGATCGAGTCGCTGCGCCGCTTCCGCGACGACGTTCGCGAGGTCGATACGGGCTACGAATGTGGCATCGGGCTCGCCGACTTCAACGAAGCGCAAGAAGGCGACATCATCGAGTGCTTCTCCAAGCAGATGGTCTCGCGCATAGCGACCGCCTGAGCTGGCCGGACGATGTTTACCTCCGCAGTCGCCTTCGGCGCTGCTGCGCGCTCCCGGTCCGACTCGCAGCTCTGCTGCGCCTCGGACTTTCGCTTGCGATGAGCGGGCGCACGGCGCGGCTGGACGAGCTGCTGCGCGAAGAGATCAGCGCAGTCCTCCAGCGCGAGGTCGATGACCCGCGCATCGGTTTCGTCACGGTCACCGACGTCGAGGTCACGTCTGACCTGCGACATGCCAACGTGTGGGTTTCCGTGATCGGCGCTCCCGACGAGAAGCGCCAAACTTTGCGCGCGCTATCGCACGCGATGCCGTTCGTGCGCCAACGCCTCGGAAAGCTGCGGTTGAAGCGCATCCCCGACCTCCACCTCAAGGAGGACGAGACGGCCGCGCGGGGGACCCGCCTCCTGCAGATCCTCGAAGAGCTCGAGCAGGGCCACGATGGTGTCGTGCCGGAGCTGCCCGAGACTCTGCCGACGCCAACCGGGGTTTCGGCGATCGAGCCTGTGCTGCCCAAGCAACCCAGGCGCAGGCGGACGCGACGGTGACCGCCGTGTCGCCCCAGCAGTTGACATCCCTGACGCCGTCGGACATCGGAGCCGTTCCGGCGGAGGTGGTCGAGCGCATCAGATCGGCACGCGTTGTCCTGACCGTCTGCCACGAGAACCCAGAGGCAGATGCGCTCGGCTCGGCTCTTGCCGTTGCCCTTGCCGTGGAGGAGCTCGGCGGTCGCGCTACTCCTGTATGCGCAGATCAGGTTCCCCCGATGTACGACTTCATGCCGCGCATCGATCGCTTCCGCCAGGACCCGGACCCCGCGCTCGACTACGACCTTGTCGTCGTTGGCGACTGCGGCGATCTTGAACGCATCGGGCCGGTTCTCGGCCGGAGCGCCGAACTGTTCGCCCGAGTGCCCATCGTGAACATCGACCACCACATCTCCAATCTCGGCTTTGGAGAAGTGGACTGGATCGACGCCGACGCTGCGGCCACGTGCGAGATGGACACGCTCCTCATGCCCGCGCTCGGCGTTCCGCTGACTGCCGCTGACGGCGCCATCGCCGCCGCCCTCATCGCCGGTGTCGTCATCGATACCGCCAACTTCCAGCATCCGAACGTGACGCCGCGCACACTCCGGGTGGCCGCCGAGCTGGTCGCGGCCGGCGCACCGCTCGCCCAGACCGCCCGGCTGCTCTATCGGACGAAGCC
>Ga0183260_10001487_pt1 | contig 19475 bp, 16 predicted proteins | sample AntDrymUQ4972206_2_FD_129768 | JGI IMG/M metagenome (GOLD analysis project Ga0183260, IMG submission 129768) | Polar desert sand microbial communities from Dry Valleys, Antarctica - metaG UQ497 (22.06) (version 2) (version 2) | ecosystem: Environmental > Terrestrial > Soil > Desert | place...
AGGGGACGTCAGCGAGCGCCCCATCTCAAGCCAGCGGGCGAAATAGTCCCCCATGTTGTAGCCGCAGAATGGCCACATGGCCATCGGGTCGCGCCGCAGGACCCCGACCTTGCCTGTAGCGGCGGCGGTCGTCTCGGACGAGAGTGTGGCGGCCAGGAACGTTCCGTGCTGCCAGTCGCGTGCTTCGACGACCAGCGGAACACGCCGCTGCCGTCTGGCGCCGAAGAGCATGGCGTCGATCGGCACCCCTTCGGGGTTATCGAACTCCGGTGACAGGGAAGGGCACTCTTTCGCGGGTGTCGTGAAGCGGCTGTTCGGGTGCGCGGCTTTCTCGGAAGAGGCCGGCGTCCACGGCCGCCCCTGCCAGTCTTCAGCCTGGGCTGGCGGCGGGTCGTCGTGCCCCTCCCACCACGGCGTTCCGTCCGGGCGCAGCGCCACGTTCGTGTAAATGGTGTGGTGCCTGATCATCTCGAAGGCACTCGGGTTCGTGCGGCTGCTCGTGCCGGGCACGACCCCGAAGAACCCCGCCTCGGGATTGATCGCCCACAGCCGCCCGTCCGTGCCGGGCCGCAGCCACGCGATGTCGTCCCCCACCGTCCACGCTTCCCACCCGGGGATTGCCGCCGGGGGGACCAGCATGGCCAGATTCGTCTTCCCCGACGCGGAGGGAAACGCACCCGTCACATAGTGCGTCGTCCCGTGCGGGCTTCTGAGCCCCAGGATGAGCATGTGTTCGGCAAGCCAGCCCTCCTGCCGCCCGAACCAGCTCGCGAGCCGGAGCGCCAGGCACTTCTTCCCGAGCAGGGCGTTCCCCCCGTATCCGGATCCGATGGACCAGACGGCGTTCCGCTGGGGGAAGTGCATGATGAAGCGCCGATCGGGGCTGAGATCCCCAAGCGAATGGAGACACCTGGTGAAGTCGTCGGAGTCTCCCAGCTCATCGATCGCCACCTGCCCCATACGCGTCATCGCGCGCATGTTCAGAACGACGTAACGGCTGTCGGTGATCTCGATGCCGACCTTCGTGAATCGCGAGCCCGGAGGGCCCATCAGGAAGGGGACGACAAAGAGGGTGCGCCCCTGCATCGCGCCGTCGAAGAGAGGCGTGAGCCTGGCCACCGCCGCGGCCGGCGCCATCCAGTTGTTGTTGGGGCCGGCCTCATCCTCTGTGTCCGTGCAGACGAAGGTCAGGTGCTCGGTGCGGGCCACGTCGTGAGGGGCGCTGCGGTGCAGGTAGCAGCCGGGGAGCTTCTCCTGATTCAGCTCGATCAGCTCCCCCGTGGCGAGGCATTCCCGGATGAGCCGTTGTTCTTCAGCCTCGGAGCCGTCGCAGTAGACGACTTCATCCGGACGGGTCAGGCTGCTGATCTCTTCGACCCACTTGCGAATGGCCGGCGTGGCAGGGACCGTCGTCTTGGTCGCCATATGCGGTGGATCGTACCACGCCGTAATGCTCGAGCAGGGTCCAGAGCCGCGCGGGCAGCACGCAGCAGGAAGCTGTAGCGGGAAGCGGGAAGCAGGAAGCCCTCAGTATTCCCTGAACATCCGCTGGATCTCCTGACGATCCTTCGTGACGGTCAGCGCCAGCATCAGGAGGATCCGCGCCTTGACGGCCGGCAGGTCTTCCGCAGCGATGCGCGTCAGGTCCGGAGCCCGGCCGGCAACGGCAAACGCCTGGACCGTGCGGGCAGGGACGCGCCCGGTCACCGTCCTGCTGCTGATCACCACGCTCACCCCCTTCTCGATGGCGTAGCTGATCCCCTCGTCCTGGCTGCCACTCGTCGCCCCGGCACCGGCCGCGGCAATGACGATGCCCTGGGCCCCGTGATCGGCAAGGGCGCGGATGATGTCGCCGCTCGCATCCTGGTAGACCATGACGATGTCCACGCGCGGCAGGCCCTGGATCCTCTTTACGTCGAATTCCGAGGCACTGCTGTGCCGCTTGGTCAGGCGCCGGTGATACACGACCCTCTCGCCATCGATCGCGCCAAGCACGCCTGATCCAGCCTTGAAACTGTCGAGCCGCAGGCCGTCGGTCTTCGTGACCTCGCGGGCGGCGTTGATCTCGCCGTTCAGAACGACAAGGGCGCCGCGGCCGCGCGACCCGGGATCGGCAGCCACTCTGACACCGTCGAGCAGGTTGTGGGCCCCGTCGTAATCGGGATCACCGGTATGGCGCATCGAGCCGACGAGGACGACCGGCCGATCGGTGCGGACGGTCAGATTGAGGAAGTAGGCGGTCTCTTCGAGTGTGTCGGTGCCGGTCGTCACGACCACGCCGGCGAGCCTGTCGTCTTCCTCGAAGACCGTGTTCAGCCGCCGCGCGAGCTCGAGCCAGTGGCCCAGGGTCAGAGCCGTGCTGGCGGTGTTGGAGAATTGCTCCGCTTCCACCTCGGCGACCCCCTCGAGCCCCGAGGTCATTCTGGCCAGCTCCTCGGCGGTCAGGCGTCCACTGGTTCCGTTCGCGATCGTTCCGCCGGTGGCGATGAGGCGGACCTTTGGTTTCGGAGAGCCTGGCCCGGCCGGCAGCGCGGGGTCCACCCGGTGGCCCCCCAGCACGAAGGCGGCGAAGGAAGAGACCAGCGCCAGGAGCAGAAGGGCGAAGGTGACTCCCCACCGGGTGGGCATCCGGCCACTATACGCGAGGCCGTGTCTGTCCGTGCGCCAGCGCCAGCCAGCGACTGAGATGTTGTGCCGCCTCGTCAGGCGTCTTGCCGTAGAACGGCATCAAGGCGGCCGACCCACCGGCGCGACGCTTAATCTGCGCACGCCACTTGTCCAGGCCGACGCTCGAGACCTCGATGAGATACTCGCGGCCGTTGATGACCTCTTCAAAACGATGCACAGGCGTCCGTCCGGTGAAGCGGAGTTGATGGGGGGAACGAAGGGGATTCTATAGACTGGGCCGGGGCGTTCAAGCGAAAGGAAGACCGAAGGCGCATCAACACAGTGCAACGGACGGCTTTTGCACCATCATTGCGCAGAAATAGATTTCCATTCACCAGGGGTCCACAGTCGATCAACCGATCTTCCACAGCTTTTCCACAGTCGCCAGGACGCATGCGGAAAAACCCCCGATCCACCGGCGGGTTGATCCGGCCGGAGGTGTCCACTACGCTGGGAGTACACATGTTTCAGACTGGCCGTGGTGGGCGGTGCCTGGTCCTGGCGGCAGCCCTGGCGGTGGCGCTCTGTTCCGTCCCTTCGGTGTGGGCCGCGGCGCAAGGCTCGCAGGCCGCCCAGACGCCTGGTGTTGCCCCCGATGCGGTGCTCTACCGGATATTTCTCCGCGACGGCGGCACGCTGGTCAGCTACGGAGAGTTCGCCCACGTGGCGGATCGGCTGGTCTTCTCCATCCCGATCGGCGGCACCGACTCGAGTCCGGTCCTGCACCTCGTGACGATTGCCGCCGCGGACGTGGACTGGGATCGTACGAATGCCTACGTCGAGGCCGCGCGCGCCCGGCGCTATGCCGAGAGCCGCGGCGAGGCGGATTTCGCCAGGCTCACCCGCGAGGTCGCCGATACGTTGAACACCGTCGGCTCCGTGGCAGACGATGCGAAGCGGCTGGCCCTTGCCGAGGAGGCGCGGCGTCGGCTCGTCGAATGGCCACGGCAGCATTTCTGGTACCGCGCCGAGGAAATCTCTCAGATGGCCGTGTGGCTCGATCAGGTCGTCTCCGAGCTCCGTATAGCTGCCGGGCAATCCAGCTTCGACATCGCGCTGGTCTCCGGATCGCCGACTCCGGGTCCGCCGATGATGCTCCTTCCCGCGCCCGATTTTCGTGAGCGGGTGGAGCTCGGGCTCCTCGCTGCAGGGCGTACAGGCGATGCGTCGGAGCGCGTGTCGCTGCTGCGCGCCGTGACGGATACGCTGGCCCCCATCCTGCCCGAAGGGAGCTGGATGGCCGAGGCGCACGCGCGTGCCACCAGGGAGCTGGCGCTGGAGCTGAAGACGGACCGCGCCTACGCGGTCGTGACCAGGCGGGTCCTTCAGCTGGCCGATGTTTACGCCGGATATGCCAACGTTCGCGCGCTCGAGGCGCTGGTACCCGTGGTGCTGCAGGAAGACGAACGGCTGAAGCGTGCGCGTCCGGCCACGATCAGCGCGCTGCTCGCAGCACTCGACTCGCGCATCGACGGCGCCCGCCGGTTGCGGCTTGCGCGCGATGCGTGGGCGCTCCGCGCCGCGGAAGTGCGGCAGTACTGGGCGGATGTGCGGCCGGGGCTCGATCGACTACTGGGGATCCGGACATGGCTGATTGACGTGCGCCAGCTTGCCGGCCCGGCGCCGCGCTCAGTCCGCCAGCTTGCGGAGCAGGCAGCGCTTGCTGAGGGGGAGCTCGCGCGCCTCACGCCCCCGGCAGCCCTCGCAGAAGCCCACAAGACGCTGGCCGCCTCCGCCGCGCTTGCCCGGCGCGCCGCCGCAGGCCGCCTGGAGGCTGCGCGTGCCGAGAACATGGACGCCGCGTGGCAGGCCTCTTCCGCCGCGGCCGGGTCGCTGATGCTGCTCGAGACCGCTCTCGGGGAGCTCAGGCACATCACGCGCACACCCGCTCCACAGCCACGGTGATCACTCCACGCACTACCCGGCTGCTCCGCGCGCCGGACCTCCGCGCGCTGCAGCGGGCGATCCTCGCTGCCGTTCATTCCGGCTGGGAGGCCCGCGCCACGGCCATCGTCCTGCCCACCACCAGCGCCGCCGGGCAGTTCCGCCGCACGATGGAAGACGACCTGCTGCGCGAGGGAAATGCAGCGGTGATCCTTCCCGACCTGATCACCCGCGGCGGCTTCTACAGCAGGCTGCACGAGCGCCTCCCCGGGGCTCCGCCGCGCCTGGCTGATATCGAGCGGGAAGTTCTGCTGCGGCTTTCCGCGGAAGAGGCCTCACGTCAGGGAGTGGATGCGCCATTCCGGCTTCGCCCCGGGCTGCTTTCCGCCATTCTCGAGTTCTACGACGAGCTGCGCCGGCGGTCGCATACGATCGACAGCTTCGATCGACACCTCTCGGAGCGGCTGGAGCCGGGTGCCGACAGCGACCGTGGCGCGGCGCGGCTGCTCAGGCAGACCCGCTTCCTGTCGGCCACGTTTGCCGCGTTCGAGCGCCGCGTAGGGGACAGCGGGCGGGTCGACGAGCATGCCATCCGCGCGCTCGCGCTTTCGACCGCTCCAGCCCCGGCCTATCGGCACATCATCGTGGCGGTTGCGGATCAGGCCGCCGATCCGCTCGGACTCTGGCCCGCCGACTTCGACCTGCTCTCCCGCATGCCGGGCCTCGAGCGGCTCGATATCGCCTCCACCGATCGTGTGCTGGCCAGCGGGTGGCATCAGCGCCTGCACGACGTGCTGCCGGGGTTCGAAGAGGGACCCACGCAAGGGCCCGGCCGCGCGCCCCTGCTGCTGGTCCCGCCTCCACCTTCTCCTCCGGCGGCTCCTTCCACCGCAGTGCACTTCACGGCTCGCGATCGGGAGGAAGAGCTCGCCGATGCCGCACGCTGGGTGAAGGCGCGCGCCCGTGCGGCGGAGCCCGGAAACCCCATCGTCCTCGATCGGACAGCTGTCGTGTTCAGCCGGCCGCTGCCGTACTTGTACGTCGCGCGACAAGTCTTCGCGTCGGCGTCGGTGCCCTACCAGGCGGTTGACGCGCTTCCGCTGGCAGCCGAGCCCTTTGCCGCCGCGATGGACCTCCTGTTCACGGTTGCCGCGGAAGAAGGGACACGTCCGGCGCTCATCGATCTCCTCGCATCACCTTTCTGGTCCTTCCGTGACCCCGAGTCCGCGGACCGGCCGATCGGCCGCCCTGCAGTCGCGGCGCTCGATCGGGTACTGAGCAAGGCGAACTACCTGGGCGGGTGGGAACGGCTGAATGAACTTGCCCGAGGGATCGGGAGCGCGTCGCCGCGCGAGGCCGCAGGCTGGCGGCGGGCCGCCCCGGCGCTCCGGGCGGCGGCTGCGGCCGGCGAGGCCCTCGGGCCGGTGCGGGAGGCACCCACCGCATCAGCGCAGATTTCCGCCCTGCTGGAGATTGTCGCGAAATTCGAGCGGCTGCCGCGACGCGACGAGGGTGACCGCGCGCGCCACCTTCGGGCGCGGACGGCCGTTCTGGGGGCACTCGCGGCCCTTCGCGACGCGCATCTGCGGTACGACGATCGGCAGGTGGCGCCCGGCGATCTGTTCGAGACCCTGCGCCGCTGGATCGAAGGACAGACGTTTGCCCCCCGCACCGGCGCTCGTGGTGTGCTCCTCCTCGATGCGCGCGCCGCGGCATTCGCGTCCGTTGACGCGGTGAGGCTTGTCGGGCTGAGCGAGCCCGACTGGCCGGAGCGCACGAGCCCCGGTATCTTCTATCCTGCGACGCTCCTCCGCGAGCTGGGCTGGCCGCCGGACTCGGAACGGCTGCCCGCCGCCCGTGCCCGCTTCCACGACCTGTTGCGGCTTGCGGACGAGCAGGTCGTGCTCTCGACCTTCACCCTCGAAGACGATGCGCTCGTGTCCCCTTCGGTGTTCCTGGAAGACGTGCCCGGAGCAGGGCTCGAGCGCGAGGTCGCGCGTGACGAACCCTTCGTGCGCATCTTCACGCACGAGGCGCTGACGATCGAGCCCATCGTGCCGGACGCGATTACCGGCGCCGCCGCAGCCTGGCTGACGCTGCGCGCCGGCCGCACTCCAGCCCTCGACTCGCGATACCGCGGAACGACAACGCCGCGCGAGGCGGAAACGTATGCGGTCAGCCGCGTGGAACGCTACCTGGAGTGCCCCTTCAAGTACTTCGCCGGCCACGTGCTGCAGCTCGAGGAGGAGCGGGAAGAGGAGTCCGGCCTGACGCCGCAGGAGCGCGGCAAGCTTCTCCACGCGGTCTTCGAAGCGTTCTTCGTCGAGTGGAGGGACAGGGGGCGCACGACGATCACCGCCACCACCCTCTCCGAGGCTGTGGCGCTGTTCGCGGAGGTCGCCGAGGCGCAGCTGCTCACGGTGCCGGAAGCGGATCGCGGGCTGGAGCGCACGTACTTGCTTGGATCAGCGGTTGCTCCTGGGCTTGCGGAGCGGGCATTCGGCTTTGAGCTGGAGGGGCGTGAAAGCGTCGTCGAACGTCTGCTGGAGTATCCCATCGAGGGGGCGTTCCGATTCGAAGGAGGCGACGGGGCGCGGACGATCCGGATGCGTGGAAAGTCGGATCGCATCGATCTACTCGAGGGTGGCGGGCTGCGCGTTGTCGATTACAAGACCGGAAGGGCGCCGAAGCCCGCGCGTGCCCTGCAGCTGGCGGTATACGCGGCGGGCGCCTCACAGCAGCTCGAAATGGAACGGGGAGGGAAGTGGCCCGTCGTCCGCGCCGGTTACGTGGCGTTCAAGGAGAAGCAGGCCTTCGTCGACCTCGCCGGGCGCGGCCGCGACCTGGAGGGCGCGCTGCGGGAAGGGGCCGCCCGCTTTATCGAGGCAATTGACAGCATCGAAGCGGGTCAATTCCCCGTCGATCCGGAAGAACCGTACATGTGCACCCGGTGCGGCTTTTCGCACGTCTGCCGGAAGGACTACGTCGGTGACGAGTGAGCGGCGCCGCGCGCCGGGTGAGCCGCCGGTGAAGCAGGCGTCCCTGTTCGACGAGGCGGGGGCGGTGGTGGTGGCTTCCCCCGCGGAGGATGTTTCTGCCGCTCCAGCGCACGACCCCGACGGCGAGGCCCGTGCCTATGCGGTCGATCCCGCGCACAACGTCGTGCTCGAGGCATCGGCGGGCACAGGCAAGACCTCGGTGCTCGTGAGCCGGTACGTGAACCTGCTGAAGGCTGGCGTGGACCCGGCCAACATTCTGGCGATTACCTTCACTCGTAAAGCGGCGGCGGAGATGCGCGAGCGGATCCTCGGGGAGCTGCGCACGGCGGCCGAGCGCTCCGCCTTCGACAAGGCTCGCTGGGCGGAGCTGCGCGATCGCCTTGGAGAGATCGCGATCAGCACGATCGACGCGTTCTGCCTCTCGCTCCTTCGGGAGTTTCCGCTCGAAGCTGACGTCGATCCGGGGTTTGACCTCGCTGACGACACGGAAGTGCCGCGCCTGATGAGATCGGCGCTGGACCGCACGCTCCGGACGCTCGTCGCCCTGGCAAGAACCGATGCGGACGTCGAGCTCGTGCTGGCGCAGCTCGGGATTGCGCGCACCCGCCAGGGGCTCGCCGCACTGCTTTCCCGCCGGCTTGTCGCCGTCGAGGCGCTCGACCGTTTCGTCGACCGTGGTCCTTGTGAGCTGACAGCCGCCGGTGTCTGTCGTCAGGCGGCGTACGCGCTTCGGGAGGCGATCGTGCCCGCGGGAGGAAGCCTGGCGTCCTTTCTCGCGGACGGACCTGCCGGGCATCCGCGCTACGAGCTCTTCCTCAGGGAAGTGGAGGCTCTCAATCGGGTGGAGGATTCGCCGGAAGCTGCCCTGAGAGGGACCATCGAACGGGTCGCCGCGCATTTCCTGACGAAAGAGGGCGCCGCGCGAAAGGCCGGGGCAATTCCCCCTTACGCCGCGGAGCACTACCCCCCGGGAGCGGCCGCACGGCGGCATCGTGACGCGCTGTTCCAGATCGCGCCGCGGGTGGAAGAGGCGATGTTCGCCTTCCACCGGGACCTGAACGTCGTGCTCGCGCGCGGCATCCGCCGGATGTTCGCCGTCGCGCGGACGCAGTACCGGCAGGCCCTCGAGGAACGCTCCGTGCTCGACTTCTCGGACGTCCTCGAACGCGCCCTGGGCCTGCTGCGGCGGATGGACGAATTCTCACAGAGCCGGTTCAGGCTCGAGTCGCGCTATCAACACGTGCTCGTCGACGAGTTCCAGGACACGAGCCGGGCACAGTGGGAGCTCGTCTCGCTGCTCATTCAGGCGTGGGGCGAAGGGCAGGGTGTGGCCGCGAGCCCTTCGATTTTCATCGTGGGCGATCGCAAGCAGTCCATCTACCGCTTCCGGGACGCCGAGGTCGCGGTGCTTCAGCAGGCCTCACGCTACATCGACGGGCTGCGTCCCGGCAGCCGGGCACGCCGATCCATCGCCCGGAGCTTCAGGGCGGTCCCGGAGCTGCAGCATTTCGTCAACGACCTGTTCGCGGAAGTATCGCAGCCGGGGCGCCGCGCAGACGACTTCACATACGAGGAGCGCGACAAGTTTCCGGTGGAGGCTGCCGCAGCCGCCATGGACGAGGGACCGGCGCTCGGTGTCGCTGTGGCCGACTCTCCGGAGGCGTGTGCCGCCGCGGTGGCCGACGAGATCGCAAGGCTCCTGCAGGAGACGACCGTTCGGGACAAGAGCACCGGTGTGCGGCGTCAGGCGCGCCCCGGCGACATCGGCATCCTGTTTCGCTCGCGCTCGAGCCATCGTGAATTCGAGCGGGAGCTCGGGGCGCGGGGCATTCCCACCTACGTCTACAAGGGGCTGGGGTTCTTCGATGCCGACGAGATCAAGGATCTCACCGCGCTCCTGCGTTTCCTGGCGGACCCCTCATCCTCTCTGCGTGCGGCGGCGTTCCTCAGATCCCGGATCGTCCGGCTTTCCGACACGGCGCTCGCGCTGCTCTCGCCGGATCTCTCTGCGGCCTTGCTGTCGGACGCCGATCCGCCGGGGCTGGATGCCCTCGATCCGGAAGATCGGGCGGTTCTGCTGCAGGTGCGCGGGCACCTCCCGGTGTGGCTGGAGCGGATCGATCGCGTCACGCCGGCCGAGTTGCTGGATCAGATCCTGAGTGACGCGGCCTATCCCTTCGAGCTGGGCGGCTCGCGGCGGCGGCAGGCGTGGGAGAACGTCAAGAAGATGCGGGGGCTCGTGCGTCGCATCCAGAATCGCGGGTACGCCACGGTGCGGCGCATCGCGGAACATTTGCTGTCGCTCAGTGCGGGGGACGAGTCGAACGCGGTCATCGAGGCGCTCGATGCCGTGAACCTGATGACGGTGCACGCCTCGAAGGGGCTCGAGTTCCCCGTCGTGTTCGTCGTGAACCTCGCGCGGGGAGCCAGTGGGCCGCCACAGGCGATCAGGCTCGTCGCCGGGCTGGCCGACGAGGAGCCGTCGGTCACGCTCGGCGCCTTTCTCTCGGAGACGGACGAGGCGGAGCGGGACCGCGAGCGTCACGAGACGCGTCGGCTTCTGTATGTGGCCGTCACACGCGCGCGCGACAGGCTGTACCTCGCCACACCGCTGAAGGAGGGATCGCTCGCGTGCGGGCGGGGGAGTCTCGGGGAAGTGCTGCCACCCTCGATCGGGGATCTTTTCAGCCGGGCCGGGGATCTGGCCGGGAGAGAAGAGCGGGTCGGATGGACCGGTGCGTCAGGCCGCACCTACCAGTGGCGACTGTGCCCACCGGCATCTGCGGCAGAGACGGCGGTGGATGTCGCGCTGCCGGCAACGGAGGCCCTTCCGGCAGGTACTCACGATGAGTTCGGACGTCCGCAGGCTACGGAATCTCCGATCCGCCTTCTGGCCAGCGAGGCCGCGGCCGAAACGGGCGGAGGGCGCTCCCATCGGCTCCTCGGGCTGCTGGTCCATCGGCTTTTCCAATGGGAGGCGCGGCTCGAAGGTGACGTCACTCCGGAGAGAGTCGCCACGCTCGCGCTTCAGCTCCTCGGCCCCGACGAACTTGTGGTGATCAGCCGGCCCGGTGAGCTTGCGGCTGCCGCGGCCCGAATCTGGTCCCAGGCACGGACGCGGCCTGATGTCGTCCAGGCGCTGTCAGGAGTCGAGCACATGCACGAAGTGCCTTTCTCCCTCCTCCATCCCTCCCCTCCAGCGCGCATCGTCCGCGGGGTGATCGATCTGCTCGTACGAAAGGAGGATGGAGCCGTTGCGGTGGTCGAGTTCAAGACAGGCGCCCGGCGGCGCCACCACACGCGGCAGCTCGAGCTCTATGTCGAGGCTGCCCGGGCCCTTCACCCCGGCACGCACGTGGAAGGCGTGCTGCTTTACGTGTGATCTACACAATCGGGCATTCGACTCACCCGCCGGAGACGTTTCTGGAGCTGCTGCGGACGCACGGCGTGGGGGGCGTGGCGGACGTACGCATTGCTCCGTGGTCCAGGCGGCACCCGCACTTCAGCCAGGACGCGCTCGCCCGTTTTCTCGCGGAGAACGGCGTCGTTTATCGTCATTTCAGGGACCTCGGGGGGCTTCGCAAGCCTCGGAAGGACTCCATCAACACCGCCTGGCAGCACGCGAGCTTCCGCGGGTATGCCGACTACATGGAAACACTGCCATTCCGGGCCGCCCTCGACTCGCTGATCCTCTTTGCCGCCGGCGTCCCGACGGCAATCATGTGTGCGGAAGCCGTCTGGTGGCAGTGTCACCGCCGGTTGCTCGCTGATGCGCTGGTGGTTCGCGGCCTGGCGGTGCACCACATCCTCTCGGCGTCAGCACCTAAAGCTCACCAGCTGAGCGAGTTCGCCAGAATCGAGGGGAGCTCGATTGCGTATCCGGGCCTGCTGTAGTGTCTGATCGTCCTTTCGGGATGTCAGGTGTCCCCCGCTTCAGGTGTGCCGCTCCTCCGGTGCAGGAAAGACGAGAGATTCTTCCTGCCGGGAACCATTTACCACCCACTCCGGTCTAACCAGATAATTGGCGTCGGGCTTGCAGTGGGAGCGGCGTCGAGATGACGGGAGGTGCGGGATGGCGGTTCCTGGGGTGGCGCTCAATTACGTAAGACCCACGGCAACGGTGTTCGAGCTGGAAGCGCTCGAAGGGCTGCCGTGCGGGTGCGTGGCCGCCGCTTACCGGGCGCGGCCCTGGGATGTGGCGGTCGTCTCGCTCGAAGCGAAAGGGCCACATTGCATTCTCAGCGGGCATGCGAGCGGGCAGATTCTGCGGCTCGGTGACCCCTCTGAGTTCGATGAGGAGGAGGAGGACGAATAGCGGCCTCCGCTCCTCAGCCCCTCCCTCACAGACCGACAGCATCAAGGCATTTTCCGGCTTCCCGCGGACCGCGGCTCTCCCCACAACGAGAAGATCTTCGTTGCGTAAGAGAAACACGTACCCGTACAATTCGAGGGTTTCTCAAGGTCGAGTTTCAGCCGCTGTACCAGCTCACTGGTCAGCCGCCTGAGAGGAGTACAGTTTAGATGGCGTTGACGTGTCCAAATTGCGGGAACGACCGCAACTTCCTGGTCAAGACCCTGCAGATGCACGTGGTGCAGCTGCGTGACGATTCGCGTGTCGAAGCCAGCGAGGAGGGGAAGCCCGCCGTCATCGAGGTGCTCTGTGACGAATGCGAGAAGGAGCTGAATTTCGCGGAATTCGAAGAGCAGGTGCGGAACGAACTGCTGTTGACCCTCGGCGCCCGCTGATCCGCGTCATTCCTCTCCGGGTTCCGCCTCCTCGAAGTAGTCGCACTCCGGGCAGATCCACTCCCGTTCCAGACGCGGTGCCGTCTGACCGGCTCCGGGTACGGCGTCCTGGGTCTCCCTGACGCTCAGGCGCATCGTTTCGCCGCAGAGCGGACACTCCTTCATGCGCGCATTTTAATCCGAAGCAGTCCGCGTACGTCGGCCCGCGGCATTCCCGCGGGGCGACGGGTGGTGTGTTGACTTTGGCGTGCAAGGGCGGCACTCTGTCTGCAGGGCGTGAACACGGGCGTATGCGCGACTACTACGACGTTCTTGGGGTGTCGCCGGATGCGGGGGCCGACGAGATCAAACGGGCCTACCGCCAGCTGGCGCAGCGTTATCATCCGGACATCTCGGGTGACGACCGCGGAGCGTCGTTCCACGAACTCTCGCGGGCGTACGACGTGCTGAGGGACCCGACCAGACGGCATCACTACGACGCAAACCTCGCCGTGCACAACGGCGGTCGCGGAGCCGGGCAGCCGGGTGCGCGGTGGTTCTCCGACGAGGTGGCGATTGACTTCCCGTCTGTGGCCAGCGTGCTCGATCGGATGCGCGACGCCTTCTTCGGCGCCGAACCGATCATCACGCGTTCGGCGCAGCTGGTGCTGACCCCGCGTGAGGCCTTCTACGGCGTGAGCGTCCCGCTGGAGGTGCCCCTTCGCCGCACGTGCCCGCTCTGCGGGGGCAGGGGAGAGGTCTGGACCGACTGGTGCGGGGGCTGCCGCGGACTCGGCGAGGTCTCGCTCGCGCATTCGGTGCACGTGCGGGTGCCCGCAGGCGTCAATGAAGGAGCATGGTTCCGCTTCAGCGTGACCCCGCCGGGGGCCCCCCCCACGCTTGTGGAAGTAAGCATCACCATCCGATAGGCATCCGCCTGCCGGGCACCACCAGCACACCATTTTCATGCCCTCGCATCTGCATCTGCTGTGGGTCCTTCAGGTCGTCTGGGGAGCCCTCGGCGTGATGCTGGGGGTCTCCATCCTGATGCTCGCCGCCGGCGCGGTCGCGATTGGCTGGACGACGCAGGGGGAGGAGCTTGCGGCCGGCATCACCGCCGCGGCATTCTTCGTCTGTGCGGTCTTGCTGCTGGCGGCGGGAGGCGCGAACGCCTGGGTCGGCACGGCGCTGCGCCGGCGCCATCCCTATGGACGGCTGACGGCGCTCGTGCTTGCGGTTCCGAATCTGTTCGTGCTGCCATTCGGCACCGCCCTTGGCGTTTACGCCTTCTGGGTGCTGCTCCACAATGACGCACGCCTGATGTTCGAGAGGCCAAATGCACAGTGATCTTGGCCGGACATCGTCCGGACTCGACCCCAACTTTGCCGCGGCGCTGGCGTACGCGGTCGGCTGGGTGACAGGTGTCGTCTTCCTTCTGGCTGAAGGGGATAACAAATTCGTCAAGTTCCACGCGCTGCAGTCCATCATCGTCTTCGGGGGGCTGTCGCTCGCCTGGATGGTGGCGCTGTCGATCCCGTTTCTGGGCTGGATCGTGGCGTTCCTCGTCATCCCGCCGGTTTCGGCGGTTCTCTGGCTCGTTCTGATGTACAAGGCGTATCAGGGAGAACGGTTCAAGATCCCCGGTGCTGGCGACATGGCGGAGCAGAGGCTCTGACCCCTGATTGGCGTCCCGAGTACAATTTAGTCACCCGTATGAGTACCCAAGTGACGGAAGCGGCCGTTCTCGACGCGCTCAGGGCCGTGCGCGATCCCGACCTGCACCGCGACATCGTCGCCCTGAAGTTCGTGAAGAACGTCCGCATCACCGGCGGCCACGTCGCCTTCACGATCGAGCTGACGACGCCTGCCTGTCCGGTGAAGGACCAGATGCGCGACCAGGCGCGCGAGCTGGTGCTGCAGCTGCCCGGGGTGACGGCGGTCGACATCGAGATGACGGCGCGGGTCCGCGCCAGCGTGGCTGATGTCGGCAAGGTTGCCGTCGAGGGTGTCAAGAACATCATTGCCGTCGGCGCCGGCAAGGGAGGGGTCGGCAAGACGACGGTGGCCGTGAACCTTGCGATTGCGCTCAGCCAGTGCGGCGGCCGCGTAGCAATGGTGGATGGCGACATCTACGGTCCGAACGTGCCGATCATGCTTGGGATCAGCACCCAGCTCGGGACCGACGGGCAGAAAATTGTTCCGGCGGAGCAGTACGGCATCCAGCTGGTCTCGATGGCCTTCATGACGAACGACGATTCGCCGGTCATCTGGCGCGGCCCGATGCTCCACGGCATCATCCAGCAGTTCTTCCGCGAGGTCCGCTGGGACAACGTCGATTACCTCGTCGTCGATCTTCCGCCGGGCACAGGTGATGTCGCGCTCAGCCTGAGTCAGACGGTTCCGTTGTCTGGCAGCGTACTCGTGACAACGCCCCAGACCGTGTCGGTGGCCGATACGCGCCGTGCCGTGCGCATGTATCAGAAGCTGAACGTTCCCACGCTCGGCCTCATCGAGAACATGAGCCACTTCGTGTGCCCTAGCTGCACGCACGAGAGCGACATCTTCGGCAAGGGTGGCGGTGAAGCGCTCGCTACGGAGATGGGGATGCCGTTCCTGGGGAGGATTCCGATCTACGAGCCAATCAGGGTCGGGGGGGACACGGGTGTGCCGATTACGGTCGGCGAGCCCAATTCTCCGGCCGCGCAGGCGTTTCGCGCGGCGGCGGAACGCCTGGCGGCACAACTGTCGATTGCCTCGTATGCGAAGAAGCCGATCACGCTGATGCCGGTGAGGGGCTGAGCGGCCCTTCAGAACCTCCACGAGGCGATCAGGTTACCCCTCCGATTGGCAACTGACAGGCGTGCCATGCGCCCTGCACGGCCATCGTGAGCCAGGCCCGCTCGTGGACATCGCGTAGTCGGCGGCGATCGCGGCTGCGACCGCTGTGGCGGAAACCACAGCGTCATCCCCGGGAGCTCCCCTGCCGCGACCAGAAGAAGCATCCGTCCCGCCGTTAGCGGTTTACCCCCGGCGGAATTGCGGTACGATTCGGGTGTGCTCCCCCGCCCATGAATATTCCCTTTGTCCGCCACACGCTCGAGAACGGGCTGGATGTCCTCGTCCACGAGGATCGCGACTGCCCGATCGTGGCGGTCAATGTCTGGTATCACGTGGGCTCGAAGAACGAGAAGCCGGGCCGCACAGGGTTCGCGCACCTGTTCGAGCACCTGATGTTCGAGGGATCCGAGCACTACGACCGCGGGTATTTTCATCCACTTCAGGAGGCCGGGGCCTCGCTCAACGGGTCCACGAACGCGGATCGCACGAATTACTGGGAGGTCGTCCCGGCCAACGCCCTCGAACTCGCGCTCTGGATGGAATCCGACCGGATGGGATTCCTGCTGCCGGCGCTCACCGACGCGAAGTTCGAGAACCAGCGGGAGGTCGTGCTCAACGAGCGGCGGCAGAATTACGAGAACCGGCCGTACGGCTTTGCCGGCATGGCGATCGTGGCTGCGCTCTATCCGCCCGATCATCCGTACCACTGGTTGACGATCGGGGAGGCGGCCGACATCAGGGATGCACGGCTGGAGGACGTCCGCGAGTTCTTCCGCACGTACTACCGGCCGCGCAACGCGTCGCTTTCGATTGCCGGCGACGTGCGTACGGATGATGCGCTGCGGCTGGTGGCGGACTATTTCGGCGAGCTCGAGGAGGGGACCGAGCCGCCCTCCGTCGCGTACAGCGCCCCGCCCCCCGTCGATCGAGAAACGCGGCTCATGCTCCAGGACCGCGTCGAGCTGCCCCGGTTGTATCTCGCGTGGCATTCTCCCCCCCTGTTCACGACAGGCGACGCGGAACTGGATCTGGTGTCGGAGGTGCTCGCCAGCGGCAAGACCTCGCGGCTGTACCGCAGCCTCGTGTTCGAGCAGCGGCTGGCCACCGAGGTTGCCGCCTCGCAGAACTCACGCGAGATCGGCAGCTTCTTCCAGATCGTCGCGACAGCGGCACCAGGCCGCACGCTCGTGGAGCTCGAAGCGGCCATCACCCGGGAGATTGCCGCCTTCATCGACGGAGGGCCGACCGCAATCGAGATGGAGCGCTGCCGTGCGCAGGCTGAATCGCAGTTCGTGTACCGGCTGCAGACCGTCGGCGGCTTCGGCGGCAAGGGAGACCAGCTGAACGCGTACAACATTTTCCTTGGTGATCCGGCATATTTCGACAGGGATCTCGCCCGCTACCGTGGCGCAAGCGCGGCGGCACTCCAGCAGGCGGCGGCCGAGTGGCTGCGGCCCGACACCCGCGTCGTGCTCAGCGTCGTGCCGCAGACACGTCCCGGTCTGGCACTGGAAGGATCGCAGGCGGCGGTGGTGTCCTGATGGCCGTGGACCGCTCACGGCTCCCGTCCCCTGGTGTGCCTCTGAGCTTCACGTTTCCGGAGGTCCGCCGTCGCACGCTCGACAATGGCCTCCGCGTCTGCACCATCGAGCACTACAAGGTGCCGCTCATCACCTACTTCGTCCTGCTGCCGGTCGGGTCCGCTCAGGATCCCGATACCCAGCCTGGCCTCGCCGCCATCACCGGGGACCTGCTCGACGAAGGCAGCGGCGACCTCGACGCGCTGCAGGTGCACGAGGCGCTCGGCCGGATTGGAGCCCATCTCGACACGGAGATTGGCGCCGATGCCACACTGCTGGAGCTGACCTCGCTGGAGCAGTACGCGCCACGCGCGGTGGATCTCCTCTCCTCGATGGTGCGCGCACCAAGGCTCGAGCAGCGCGACTTCGACCGTGTGCGCGAATTGCGGCTCAACCGGCTCATCCAGCTGCGCGATCTTCCTCCGGCACTCGCTGACCGGGTGTTCACCGAGCTCCTCTATCCGGGTCACCCGTACGGGCACCTGCCCATCGGCACCGAGGGCTCACTCAAGGCCATTGCCCTCGAAGACGTCGCCCGGTTTCACCGCGTCGCGTACACACCGGCACATGCCACCGTCATTGCCGTCGGGCATGCATCGCATCAGCGTCTCGGGGATCTGATCGAGGGTGCGTTCGGCGGCTGGCAGCCGGGGGCCCGGTCGAATCCTGATCTGATCGACGTCTCCTCGCTCGATATCAGCAGGCCCGACGGAGGCCGCCTGGCAACCGTGCACCGCCCGGGCGCGGCGCAATCGGAGCTGCGGATCGGGCATGTGGGACTCTCTCGGCGCACGCCTGACTACCACGCGCTCCTCGTGCTGAACATGGTGCTCGGCGGGCAGTTCGTCAGCCGCATGAACATGAACCTGCGTGAGGACAAGGGCTACACCTACGGCGCCCGTACGAACTTCGAGTTCAGGCAGGGCCCCGGCCCCTTCGTGTTCCAGACGAGCGTGCAGTCGGCGGTGACGGCCGCTGCCGTTCAAGAGGTGCTTGGCGAGCTGCAGTCGATCCGATCGACGCGGCCGGTCACCGCCGACGAGCTCGATCTCGGGCGGGCGGCACTGACGCTGGGCTATCCGAGAAACTTCGAGACAGCCGAGGGCCTCGGACGTGCGGCCGCCCAGCTCGCGCTCTACGATCTGCCTGACGACTACTTCACGACCTTCGTGCCGAAAGTGCTGTCGGTGAGCGAGTCGGATGTCAGCCGCGTGGCCCAGGCGCATGTCGATCCCGAGCGCCTGCTGACAGTGGTGGTCGGCGATCGTGACAAGGTGGGACCCACGCTCGAAGCACTGGACCTGGGGGAACTGTCCGAGGTGGCCGTCGCGTAGGAAAGTGGCATAGGAAAAAGAAGGACCACAGCTCAGCAGCGACGCAAGCGGAACCCTCCGTTCCTGCCCGCCGTCCAAGACACAATCCGGGCGCCAGCCGTGGCACCCCGGTGTAGACTGAACGGCATCCGGAAACGAACATGAGCGCTGCTCGACTGAGCCTCAGCCTTGCCGGGGTCGTCGGCGTCATGGCCGTTGCGCTCGCTGGTGCGACGATCTGGCTGCTGGTGACCGAGCCCGTGACCGTCGCTGACGCCGTCGCGCAGGGAGAAGTGTCTCCGCTCGTGCGCGCGCTCGGCGCCGCCCTCTTCGACGCCCTCCAAGGGCTCCTCAAATATCTCTAGGTCTAATGAGCGGTTCCGTCAACGGGACGGGCGGCACATGAATAGTTCACTCGGGGACGTGCGCGCGCGTCGCCCCGAGTCAGTTGGCGGTCTCCCTGCGAGTGGCTCGGTCTTCTTCTGTTCCTGGTGAGCCGCCGGCGGCGGTCGAGCTGGACGCTCCATCGCGTGGCGAGTCGTCACGGTGCTTGGAAGGTACGATGGAAAGGAGGGGTTTGCGTGAAGGAAGCAAGAAGCAGATCTACCATGCGTCTATCTACGTTCATTCAGCAGCATCGCAAGAAAATTGTCGAGGAGTGGGTAGAGTTCGCCCGCACTCTCAAGCCCTGGGCAAAGGGCTTGAGCAAGAAGGACCTCCGGGACCATGCCGAGGAACTGCTCAGTGCCATCGTCAGCGACATGAAATCGTCCCAAAGTCGCCATCAGCAGAGCGAGAAGTCCAAGGGCCGCGATGTGGGAGGAGCGCTCAGCGGAGTCGGGAAAAGACATGCGATCGATCGGTTGGAGAGCGGGTTGAAACTCGACCAACTGGTGTCCGAATACCGCGCGCTGCGCGCAAGCGTTCTTCGGCTCTGGGAGGCGTCGGAAGGCGATAAGAACGGCGAAATGACCCGCTTCAACGAAGCAATCGACGAAACCCTCGCCGAGTCAGCGGTATGGTACTCGGACAAAATGGCGCATACGCGGGAGCAATTCCTGGACATCCTGGGCCACGACCTGCGCAACCCTCTGGCCTCGATTCTCGTGGGAGCGACGCTTCTGACGAAGTCGGAGAGGCTCGAGGTCAAAGAAGTCGGGGTCGCCACCCGCATCCTCAACAGCGCCGGGCGCATGAATCGGATGGTCAGCGACCTGCTGGATTTGACGCGCACCCGGCTTGGGGCCGGCATTCCGGTCACGCCGAAGCCGATGGATTTGACCCCCGTCTGCCAGCAGGTCGTGGCGGAGCTCGAAGCCATCCATCCGGACTGCAAACTGCAATTCGAATCAAAAGGGGATCTTCACGGAGAATGGGATAGCGATCGGCTCACCCAGGTGATCTCCAACCTCGTCGCGAACGCGTTGCAGTACGGATGCGAGGATGGTCCCGTGAGTCTTGTTGCCCAC
>Ga0183260_10001488_pt1 | contig 19467 bp, 24 predicted proteins | sample AntDrymUQ4972206_2_FD_129768 | JGI IMG/M metagenome (GOLD analysis project Ga0183260, IMG submission 129768) | Polar desert sand microbial communities from Dry Valleys, Antarctica - metaG UQ497 (22.06) (version 2) (version 2) | ecosystem: Environmental > Terrestrial > Soil > Desert | place...
ATCTGTGCCGCATGGCGGCACGACCGGTGCTCGTGATTCCGCCCGGTGCACGGGACGCCGAGCGCATCGCGGTCAGGCGATCTTGATCAGCAGCCGGCTGAGCGCGGCGGGGTAGACCCGTGAACGGGATCGGGAGACATGCCGCCACCGGTTGCATGGGGGACTGGCTAAGAGGATGCTCGCAGGGAGTGCGGCAGTGACGAGTTCGCTGCTTTACGGCACTCGGGGGGCTGCGTGCGCTTCCGGTCTGGATCGGCCGCGGCGATAGGGAGCCGGACGAGAGGGCACATGTGCGCGCTGAGCACGGGGCGGGCCGCGCGGATGGCTCTGGACGGCCCGCCCCGGGTACGTCGCTCAGCTGTCCTTGACCGCGCCCGACTTGCAGTTCGGGCGCTTATCGACCGTCATGCGATCGAGGAAGACGGCGGAGTCATAGGCCCGGTCGCCCTGGTCGAAGATCGACAGGTAGAGCGTCTGGACGCTGCGGCTGCCCAGCGGGGTCGAGGCCCGCAACAGGCGGGTGGCCGCGTCATAAGTCGTTCCCCGCGCCTGCTTGGAGGACACGCTGAGCGCATCGGTCGCGTTGACCGAGATCCGCCGGCCGTTGACGCCCGTAGCGAAGTTATCCGGCGCGACGATGGTCGGATCCCCGTTGCCCTGCGCATCCCACGACGACTTGTTGAGCTCGGCGATGAACCCGTCGTTGAACTCGGAGTCCTTGAACTCCGGGAACTCCTCGGAGAGGAAGCGAAAGCGGATCGACAGGCAGTTGGCGCCCTTGGGCCGCTTGAACAGGATCCGCACGATCGTCACGTCGCGCGCGCCGCGCACGAACGGCCCGTTGACCTCCGTCCCGCTGTCGGGAGCGGTGTTCTTGTTGTCGGCGAGCGTCGCATCGCCGGTGCTCAAGATCCCGAACGTCTTGCCCGCACGGGGAAAGCCTGCGAGCTTGTCGTCGGAGATCGCCGCCGGGTTGCCATCGGGCGGTAGCAGCGAGAAGTTGGCGCGCTTGATGATCTTCGGGTCGTCTGCGATCGCCTGCGCGAACTCGAACGCCTCCCCCTTCTTGCCCCCGCTGCGCTCGGGTGTCGGCTTGATGACCGCTCCCGCCGTCCCCGCCGTTCCTACCGCCACCGCCGCCGTCGCGACGCACGTCGCTCCTGCGCCCGCCAGCCATTTCACTTGCCTGCGCCGCATTCCGCCTCCTGTCGTAGTGAACCGCGTCGGGTGCGTCATCCCCCGAGGCCGGTGGGCGGAGCGGATTGCGGCGCTGGCATGTCAGCCAGCTGACATCGGCTCGCCGGGGAGGACCCAGAGGTCCTCGGCCTCGCGAACCACGATTCCCTCGTCCTGGAGCGCACGCAGCGCGGTCGTGACCGACGGGCGCCGGGCGCCGATGAGCCGCGCGAGCGTCTCGTGGGTCAGGCGCACCCGGAGGGCGACCCCGTCCGGGCGCACGTACCCCCAGCGACCTACGAGCTCGGTGAAGAGGACGTGCAGGCGGACGTCCACGCCGGTGACCTGCGTCAAGGCGAGCCGGAAGGCCAGCGCGCGCGAGCGGCGCACCGAGCGCGCGACGATCGCCGCCATCAGCGCAGGCCAGCGGCCGGCGACGACCGCAAAGCGCGCGTCCAGGCTGGCCAGGCGGACCGGGCTCAGCGCGGTCCACGTGGTCATGGTGGGCACCGAGGCGAGGGGCTCATCGTCGTCCCACGGTCGCACCAGGTCCCCGGGGCCGAGAAGCTCGGTCCCCACGCGGTCGCTCACCTCGACGTCGCGGGCCAGGATCCCGTCGAGGATCAGCAGGCCGATCCGCCCGGGCTCCGCATCCCATTCGGTGTTGGGCCGCCACGGCCCGGCCTCCACCGTGTGGACGCGCACGACGCTGTAGGGACGCGCCTTGGCCAGCGTGTCGGCGTCCAGGGCGTCGGCGAGGTCGGGGTCGGCGTCGAGCAAGTAGACCGCTTGGCGCTTTGGTGCCATCCGTCGTCCATACTCCGGTCCTCGTTGGCGGGCACCGAAGCCCGGGGTCCGCCAGCTGACATGGCGGCCTTCGAGCGGCGCAGAGGTGGTAATGAAAGCACTGGTGCGCGTCGTCCCTCCGGAGCGAATCCTCTCGGCCCAGTGGTTCACGCTGTTCTGCATCACCCGAGTGGCGACGGCCGTTGTCGCGCCGCTGCTGCTGACGTTGCAGGGCGTGGAGGGCCGCGAGGTGCTGCTCTCGGCCTGCGCGCTCTTCTACGGCGCGCTGACGGTCGCCGCAGCCTCTTGGTGGCCATCGCTTCGCACCCAACCCGCCGCCTGGGTCGTCGACGTCGTCGCCGTCCTCGCGCTCATCGTGGCCTTCGGCAACTGGCGTAGCCCGTTCTACCTGCTCGCGTTGACCGCGCTGGTCCTCCCAACTACGGCCCTGGCCCCCCGGCGGGCGCTGTGCTTCGGGGCGGGCTTCGTGCTCGCCTTCTTCGCGGCAGCGCTGTACGTTGGCATCGACTGGCACGCGATTGCGACGACCGCCCGGGTGCAGAGCCTCTTCGCTCACCTGCTCGTCCCGCTGCTGGTCACCGGCGCTCTGACCTTCGGAGCCGAGTTGCTCCGCGCGCTCGAGCGCGAGCGGCGGCGCTCGGAGCGCCTGGCGCTCGAGGCCGAGCGCCGGCGCATCGCCTGGGAGCTGCACGACTCAGCCAAGCAGCGCATCCACGCGGCGAGCCTCATGCTCAGCGCGCTGCCGCCCAACGGCGACGGGGACGCCTCGCCGGTCGCGGCGGCGAGGCGCGAGCTCAGCGCCGCGACGGTAGACATCGAGACGAGCGTCACCGACCTGCGCGGACCGCTCTTGGAGGGGACGACGCTCGGCGAGGCCCTGTGCGAGTGCGCGCGGCGGATGAGCATCGGCGCCGGCACGGAGGTTTCCGTGGCCGGTGACGCCCCCGCGCTTCCGGCCTTCGTCGCCGCCCACGCATACCGGGTCGGGTGCGAGGCGCTGACCAACGCGATGCGCCACGCGCAGGCCGCGCAGGTGGAGATCAGCATTCGGGCCAGCAGGCAGCGGCTCGAGCTGGTGGTAACCGACGACGGCGCCGGCATGCCCGACGACGTGCGTCCCGGAGCCAGCGGCCTGCGCGCCATGCGCAATCGCGCAGAGGCGCTGGACGGAGAGCTGCGTATCGCGCCGGGACAGGACGGCCGTGGCACGGTCGTCGCCCTCAGCGCGCCCCTCGATCGCGCCGGGCGTGCGACCGCATGATCGGCCTCCTCGTCATCGACGACCAGCCGGGCAGCTGGGCCGGATGACCTCCCCCCTGGTCATCGACGATCACAGGGCGATGCGGGGCGCATGATCTCCGTTTTGGTAATCGACGACCACCCCGCGATGCGAGCGGGGGTCGAGACGGTGCTCAAGACCACCGAAGACCTCTTCCCGGTCGGCGCCGGCTCCGACGAGCACGAGCTCTGGCACCTGGTCCGGCGGACGCGCCCCCAGGTCGTGCTGCTCGACTACCACCTCCCCGGGACCGACAGCCTCCTTCTCTGCCACCGGCTCAAGAATGCGGTCCTCCCTCCCGCGGTCGTCATCTACTCCGCCTACGCCGACTCCTCGCTCGCCATAGCAGCGGTCGCGGCGGGCGCCGAGGGCATCCTCAACAAGAGCGCCCCGGCGACCGAGCTCTTCGAAGCGATCCGCTCAGTCGCCTCCGGCGCCAAGGTCCTCCCGTCGCTCACCGCGGAGGCGGTCGACGAGGCAGCGGACAAGCTCGACGAGGAGGACCGCCCGGTCCTGGCGCTTCTGCTCGACGCATCCGGCCTGCCCGACGTAGCCGACGCGATGGGCATCCCGCTCGACGTGGCTGCGCAGCGCGTTCAGGGGGTGATCGAGCGGCTTCGCGTGGAGGTGCCCACGCTGGGCTAGGCGATGCGCCGGGGCGGGGGTGTGAGAATGCCCGCCAATGGACCTCGACCTCTCCGACGCCCACCGGCTCGTCCAGCGCACGGCGCCGGAGTTCGCCGAGGGCGAGGTGGCGCCGGTCGACCGCGAGAAGCGCTTCCCCTACACCGACGAGGTCCAGCAGATGGTCATCGTCCAAGCGCTGAGCGCGTGACCTTTCGCCGCGGCGCGGCGATCTGGCTCCTGCTGCTCGCGGCCTACGCGAGCACGGTCGGCATCCACGCCTTCGGGAGCTCGGACTACGGGGGCGACGAGCCCCACTACCTGCTCACCGCGGAGTCGATCGTCTCCGATGGCGACGTCGACCTGGGCGATCAGTACCGCAAGCGCGCCTACGCGGGCTGGTACCCGGGCACGCTCGAGGTCCGGGGCTCCCCCACCAACGGCCAGCTCAACGAGCCTGGAGGCCTGGGGTTCCCGCTGCTGATCGCGCCGGCCTACGCGATCGGCGGGCCGGTGGCGGTGGAGCTCTTCCTCGCGGCGGTGGCAGCGCTGGGCTTCGTGCTGGCGATCTCGCTTGCCCGGCGCCTCGTCCCCGAGCCCTACGCGACCGCGGCGCCGCTGGTCACCGCCCTCTCGCCACCGGCGCTGGCCTACTCCACCGCAGTCTCTCCCGAGCTCGCGGCCGGGACCATGCTGGCCGGTGGCTGCCTGCTCGCCCTTCGCGTCCGCGACCGCCCGCGCCTGCGCACGGCACTGGTGGCCGGGGCGCTGGTCGCGCTGCTTCCGTGGCTGGAAACGACGTACTTGGTGCCGGGTGCGGTCGTCGCGGTCGCGATCACGCGCTGGCTGGCCCGCCGGCGCGCGGGCATCGGCTGGTTGATGGCGCTCGAGGTGGTCCTCTTCTCGCTGGTCATGTTCGCGACGATCAACGACCGGCTCTACGGCGGCCTGACCCCCTCCGCGGCGGAGGGCCCCGGCCAGTCCGCGACCGATGCCGCATTCCCCACCGACTACCTGGACCGGGCCTACCGCCTCCTCTCCCTATGGATCGACGGCGACCACGGCGTGCTGCGGTGGGCCCCTTTCGGTGCGCTGGCCCTGTGGTCGCTGTGGCTGCTGTGGCGCTCGCGACGCGAGCACGTCGCCCGAGCGGTCCCTGAGCGCCTCGACGCCGAAGTGACAGCCAGCCTGCTCGCGATGGTCTGCGCTGCCCAGGTCTTCGTCGCCGTCTTCCTGTCCCCCGCCACGTCAGGGCTCTGGTTCCCGGGCCATTACCTGATCGCCGGGCTCCCGCTCGCGGCGGCGCTCGCCGCTTGGGGGCTGCGGCACGCCCCGCGGGTCGGCGCGCTGCTCGGCGCGCTCACCGTCGCGGCGAGCGCCTGGCTGTACCTCGAGCTGCGCCTCGGGGAGGGAAGCTGGATCTCCCCCCCGCAACGAGTGCCGTTCGGGCCGCTGCGCGACGCGCTTCCGCAGTGGGGCACGAGCTCGGCCTGGCCGGCCGTCGTTTCCGTCGCGATCGTCGTCGCCCTGCTCGCCCTGGTCGCCCGTGAGTGGCGCACCAGGCGCCAGGCGGAGGGGATGGCGGGCGTACTCGGGATAGCGCGGGCATCTCGATTCCGGCCCCCGCGTCAGGGCAGCTGACCTCGGCGAGGGCGCACACGCCCACGCCCACGCTCACGTCGCCTTCTCGACCACCTGGGCCGCCGCGCTGGCCGGGTCGAGCCGGCGCTCTACGACCTCGTCAAGCAGCCGCTGGACCTCCGGGTCCTCCTTCAGCGAGGCCTCCAGCCGCCGGCGCAGCCGCAGGGAGGCCAGCACCAGCACCTCGTTGACGAGGTTGTTGCGCCGGCGCTCGGAGAGCGTTCCCTCGGCCTCGATGTGGGCGCGGTGGGCGTCGAGCTTGGAGACGAGCTCCTCGATCCCCTTGCCGTCGTTGGCCTGCGTCTTGACGATCGGCACCCGCCAGCTCTTCTCGGGCCCGAGCGAGAGCACGCCACGGATCTCGCGCACCATCGTGTCGGTCAGGGGGTGATCGGCCTTGTTGACGACGATCACGTCGGGGATCTCCATGACGCCGGCCTTGAGCGCCTGGACCGAGTCGCCCGAACCGGGCACCACCACCAGCACGACCGTATCCGCGTGATCCATGACGTCGACCTCGGCCTGACCGACTCCGACCGTCTCGAGCCACACGTCGTCCTTGCCCGATGCGTCCATGAGCATGGCGGCCTGGAGCGCCGCCTCGCTCATCCCGCCGAGCGCGCCGCGGGTGGCCATGGAGCGGATGAAGACGCCCTTGTCGAGGAAATGGTCGCTCAGGCGGATGCGATCGCCGAGCAGCGCCCCCTTCGAGAACGGCGAAGAAGGGTCGATGGAGAGCACGGCGACCTGGCGATCGTCGGCGCGGCGGAGCTTGGTCAGCGCGCCCAACAAGGTCGACTTCCCGGCGCCCGGGGGGCCGGTGAACCCGACTACGGCGGCCTGGCCCGTTCGTGGATAGACCTCGCGGACGAGCTCCCAGCCCTCGGGGTCGTCGTCCTCGACGAGCGAGATCGCGCGGCCCAGCGCGCGCTTGTCGCCGTCGAGCAGCCGCTGGGCGAGGGTGCCCTTGTCGTTCCCCATAGAGCCAATCATGCCAGCGGCGAACATGTGCGGCGTGCACACTGCTCGGCGCCCTTTACCTGCGGGAGCGACGAGGCACGTGTCTAGCATTGCGCGGGCGATGTCATCGGCCGCAGATCCCGTCGTCGAGGCCCCTACCGTCGAGGCGCCCGCCGGCGTCCGCGCCGAGCCGCCGCCGCGCGAGGGCGGCGCGCTCACGCTGCTGCGCTTCCTGCGTCGCCACCGGATGCTCACCCCGGAGTACGCGAGGCTCGCGCTGCGGCTGGCGTGGCTCAAGCTGCGCCACCGCGGGCGCCTGGTCACCGACGGGCTGGCCTTCGTCGGGCCGGGCGCCACCTTCGAGATCGGCCGCGGCGCGAAGGTCCGCCTCGGTCGCTGGTGCTGGATCGGACACGGGAGCAAGATCCGCGCGCACGAGGGCGAGGTCCACATCGGCGCCAAGACCGTGCTCGGCCAGGAGTGCACGATCTCCGCCTTCCAGCACGTCTCCATCGGCCGTGAGTGCGTGATCGCCGACCGGGTGATGCTCATCGACTTCGACCACGGGATCGTCGACGTCGAGCGCCCCGTACGGTTGCAGGGCATCTACAAGCGCGACGTCCGCGTCGGGCACAACTGCTGGATCGGCTACGGGACCTGCGTGCTGCGCGGGGTCACCGTCGGCGACAACAGCGTCCTGGGCGCCTACGCCGTCGTCACCAAGGACGTCCCCGATAACGCGATCGCCGCCGGGGTGCCCGCCCGGGTCATCCGCATGCGCGAGACCCCGCGCACGCTGCGGTGGCGATGAGGGAGATCCAGCGGCCACCCCCCGACGGGCGCGTCATGGCGGTAAGGGGACATGACGTGGCTTTCCTCGACGGGCGCGTCATCCTAGGAGGGTTTGGCGACACACGCGATCCCGCTTGTAGAAGGGGGTTGCAAGGGCCAACGGGAGCGCGGCACCCCAAGAATCGGACGGGTTTACCCCACGGCAAGCAGACGCGACGACGGATCAGGTTTCGTCGGTCCTGCGCTCGTCGGTCATGGCGCGTAGCTCTTCCTCAGCGGTGAGCGTCATCCATGCCTTCGACAACGCGGCCTTGAAGCTGATCACGCTGCTCGGGTGTCGCTCTGTTCAAAGTACGTCCAGACGTCCACGCCCAGCAGAGCGTAGGGGTCCGAGCTTTGAGTCCAGGCGGTCTCTAGTGCGCGCTCGACGGTGGAGGCGAAATCATCGCCGCTCATAGGTCGCCAGTCCCGGTAAAAGCCGGCCCAGGAGTGACGATGGAAACCTGAGATGTGCTCCATGCGCGACGCATTGCAGTCGACGTAGGCGTCGTAGAAGTCCACGGATGAGATGCCATAGCGCTGCTCGAACGCATCGAGCGCACGCCGAAGACTCTCGGCGCTGTAATAGCTCTTCTCCATGATGGCCCCCTTGCTCATCCCGTTCTTCTTCTGCGTCCCTATCGGCCTCCTACAGCCAGAGCTGAAGCGTGGCAGGAGGTTCGGATGGCCGTATGCCTCGTAGCCGACTCTAGACCTATTTTACGCAACTGTGGCTTACGTCCGCCGGCTTTCTCGACGTACACGGGCTTTTCCGTCCGACCCGACTAGTAGTATTTCGCTCTAGAAGGCCAATAAGAGACCCCGCGTAACCGCCGCGCTCCATGAGCGCCACCCTGACATGGGGCGCGACGTCGCTATCGACGGATCCGACCTCCCGGCTTACGCCAAAGGCCAGCGGTACGTGAGCAAGAGTGGCCCGGAGCGCGAGCGGTTCTCCGACCCGGACGCCACCTGGGGCACCGCTCCGCCGTCTCCACTCGGAAGGGCGGCGGGTACTACGGCTACAAGGTCCACGCCGCCGTGGACACCGCTACAGGGCTTCCTCTCGCGTGGACTGTGGAGACGGCGAGCGCGGCCGAGACGAACTGCGCGCTGCCGCTCATCGACGCCGCGAAGGGGCGCGGGTTCGCGGTCCGGACGGCGATCATGGACAACGGCCTAGCCTGGCCTAGCCTAGGAGGATGACCACCCCGCCGCCCGCCATCTCGCTCCGCGGCGCACGCAAGCGCTTCGGGGCGATCACCGCCGTCGACGGCATCGACCTCGACGTCCCCGCCGGGATCTGCTTTGGCCTGCTCGGTCCCAACGGCGCCGGCAAGTCGACGACCATGCGCCTGCTCACCGCCCAGGCGCTCGCCGACGAGGGCGAGATCACCGTGCTGGGCTTCCGCCTCCCCGAGGAGTCCAAGGAAGCGCGCATCGAGATGGGCGTAACGCCTCAGCTCGACAACCTCGACGTAGAGCTCACCGCCCGTCAGACCCTCCAGGTCTTCGCGCGCCTCTACCGGATCCCGCGGCTCGAGCGCCGCGACGCGGTCGAGCGGGCGCTTCGGATCGCCAACCTGGTCGAGCGCGCGGACACGAGGGTCTCAGAGCTCTCGGGCGGGATGCGGAGGAGGCTCCTGATCGGCCGTGCACTCGTCCATCAGCCGCGCCTCCTGCTCCTCGACGAGCCGACCGTCGGGCTGGACCCGCAGGTGCGCCAGGAGCTGTGGTCGCTCATCGACAGCCAGCGCGCCGAGGGCGTGACGGTCCTGATGTCGACGCACTACATCGAGGAGGCCGAGCGCCTGGCCGACGTCGTGGCGGTCATGGCGGCCGGCCAGATCGTCGCGCGAGGCGCCCCGGCGGAGCTCGTAGCCGATTACGCCGGCCAGCGAGTGCTCGAGGTTTACGGGCCGCCGGCTCGCCTGGCCGAGGTCGCCGAGGAGGCATCGCGCCGCGGGTGGCCGACGCGTCGCAGCGGGCCGGCCGTCGCGATCCTGCGCGCCGAGGAGCTCGACGGCGACGCTCCCGAGGGCGTGCCGCGGGCGGCCACGCTGGAAGACGCCTTCGTGGTCCTCACGGGCGAGGAGATCGCGTGAGGCGCCAACTCCACCGCCTCGAGCCCGCCGCGATCTTGGGCGTGATGAGCCGCGACGTCAGCCTCTTCGGAAAGTACTGGAAGGCGACGACGTTCTCCTCGATCGTCGAGCCGACGATCTACCTGGTGGCGTTCGGCTTCGGCTTCGGCGCGCTCATCTCCGAGGTCGGCGGCATCGACTATCTCCAGTACGTGGGAACCGGCGTGGTGGCCAGTGCCGCCCTGTTCTCCTCGGTATTCCCCGGCATGTTCAACACCTTCGTACGGCGGGAGTTCCAGCGCACCTACGACGCGATGCTCGCCGCCCCCGTCGACGTCGAGGAGCTCGTCACCGCCGAGGTCCTGTGGATCTCCACCCGCGCCGGGGTCTACTGCATGTCGCCGCTCCTGGTGGCCATCCTCTTCGGCCTCGACCCCTCCCCCGGAATCGTCCTCGTGCCGCTCGTGGGCTTCACCACAGGCTTCGGCTTCGCCTCCTTCGGTGTCCTCATCTCGGCGATCGCGAAGTCGATCGACAACTTCAACTACGTCACCAGCGCGGTGATCACCCCCCTCTTCCTGGTCTCGGGGACCTTCTTCCCGGTTTCAGAGCTGCCGCGCGGCGTCGAGATCGTCGCCCAGGTCAACCCGCTCTACCACACCGTCCAGCTCGTCCGCGACGCCGTGCTCGGCGGCCTGGGCACGCCCGACCTCGGCCACGCCGCCGCCCTGGCAGGCTTCGCGGTGGTCATGTGGCGACTGGCGGTGTGGCGGCAGGGGAAGCGGCTGATCGACTGAGGGCCCGCCGATGTGTGGTCCCGGGGACCACACGGTTGTTCGGTACTAATTGAAGGCCGCGCCCGAACACTTTGCAAAGTGTTCGGTACCGTTCGATTGTGCCTGAGCCAAACAACATTGCTCTGCATGACCCCGGTATGGGATGTCGCACCACACCCCAGGCAACCGAGCGAGAGGCGCCCGGCTCGTTTCGCGAGCACGACATCGAGCCGTTTCCCGGCCGCGCTGCGACGCGCCGACCAGGACGATCCCGGACCGCTCGGGGAGCTCCTCGCGCGCGCCGTGCTCGACAACCTCTACAAGTTCATCGTCCCGGCAATCGCCGGCGCCGCACGCCTCGTCGCGCTCCCCGCGCTCGCGACCGACGAGCTGTCGGCCAACGCGCTCCGCGTAGCCGCGATCCGAGGGCGCCTGAAGGCCGCCAAGGCCTCAGACGGCACCTGGCGCAGCTCGAGAGCCTGGGTCGACGAGTACATCGCCAGCCGCTACAAGCGCACCTGGGCACCGCATCGCTCTCGTCGTCCGAAGCCAGCTTCCACCCCGAAGTCGAGATCGCCGGCGAGCCGGCGCGAGTCCTACGCGAGCTGGTCGGGGCGGTAGGGGCCCGGGCATGGCTCGTGGTGGGCGAGCAGGAGCTCGGTGACCAGACCGAGGTCGAGCGGGTCGCCTTGCCAGCCGGTGACCGCGGTGTCCGCGTCGATGGGCGGGCCATGACGTCCATGGCGCTCGCGCACGGCGACTGAGGTGCCGCCGCATGGCTGAGGGTGGTCGGAGACGCGCCGGCCGTCGGGGCGTCGAAAGACGAGCCGCCCGCCGGATCGGCGCTCGAGGCGGTAGCCGCCCTCGTGCACCAGCCGGTGGTGATGGCGGCACAGCAGCACGAGGTTCTCGACGCTCGTCTTCCCTCCGTGTGCCCAGTGGGTGATGTGGTGCCCGTCGACGAAGCGGTGGTGTCCGCAGCCGGGAAAGCGACAGCCTCGGTCGCGCGCCGTCAGCGCACGACGAATTGCCGGCGGGATGCTGCGGGTCTTGCGACCGACGCTCAACGGCCGGCCGCCGCGCTCACGCATCGCCACAACGCTCGCATCGCACGCCAGCCTCCGCGCCGTCTCTGGCGCGAGCGCGTGACCGTCGTCGAGCTCGCAGCGGCCGGGCTCATCGTCCGCCAGCGCCTCCGCGTCGATGTGAACTACGACCTGGTGACGCTCACCACCCGCACACGGAGCGACGCCCGACGCCAGCACCGTCTCGGCCATCGCGACCAGCGCATCGGCGCGACGCTGGGCCGGCCGCGAGTCAGGCGTCTCCGCGGAGACGTCCTCGGGCCGCGTCCCCGCCGATCCGCCCCCAGGCGTCTCCGCAGAAACCTGGTCGGCCCTCTCCCCGGCCCGACCGGCCCCGGGCGTCTCCGCGGAGCTGTCCTCGGGCCGCTCCATCGCGGGTCCGGTCCCAGCCGCTTCGCCGGGAATGCGCTCGGCTCGCAGGGCGTCGCTTGTGGCGCGCAGCGCCTGGAGCACCAGCTCGCCCTCGGGCGCCGGCAAGCGGGCCTGCATGACCAGCGACCCGTCGTCCTCATGCCACTAGAAGACCTCGCGCGCCTCGTGCGCCCGCCGGGCGTCGTCCGCCAACGCCGACGCCGCGCGATACCCGCGCACGACCCGCTCCAGCTGCGCCGCCGTCGCGTGCCGGGCAAGCTCCAACAGCTCCCCCTCGTTCTCGGCGCTGGCCACCCGCGTGAGCGCACGCACCTGCGAATAGCTCAAGCGCCCCGCAGCGAACTCTGCCCGAACGCCGGCAAGATCCGCCACGGATCGCGCAACGCGAAGTTGCTCGCGGGCCGCCCCCGGCGCGACCCCACAGCGCCACGACAACCATTGCGCACAGGAGCGACAACCCCACGCCGCCCACCCCTCCCGCCGATCGAACTCCGCCACCAGCAACAACCACCGGCAGGTCCCCGCATTCAGGTGCCCCGCCAGCGTCGTGATCTCCTCCTCGAGCCGATCGACCGGCATTTCGGCGAGCTTCCCCTCGCCAGCCTCGCGCACACCAGCGTCTTCGACGCGCATCATGCCTCCCGAAGTACTCGAACACATGTTCGTATGCTAGCCGTAGCACCGGACGCGTCATCGAGCGTCTCCGCGGAAACGCAGCGCTTGTGCCAGCCCGAAGCGCGCAGACCTTGTCGCAAAGCAGCGGCGCCGACGGTCTACTTCGATACCTGGGCGCTGGCCAAGCTCCTGCTCGAGGAGGAGGGATCGGAACTGGCCGACGCACCGTGGACTCAAAGCCGGGTGCGTGCGACCTGGCGCCTCGCCTATCCCCAGGCGCGGGCCGCCTTCGCCGCAGCGCACCGAGCCGGGCGCCTGGACGGTCGCGCCCTACTACGAGTGGTCCTCGACCTCGATGACCTCCTCTCGGCATCCATGGTCAGCGACATCGATGCCCAGCTCGCCCGCACCGCCGGCCAGCTCGCCGAGCGCCACGCGCTGCGCGGCTACGACGCAGTGCATCTGGCGACCGCGCTGAGCGTCGCCCACGATCGCCTGGTCGTCACGTGGGATACAGACCTCGCGCAGGCGGCGCTCACGGCCGGCCTCGCCGTCACGCCCACGAGCGGGAGGGCGCCCTGGTAACGCTCACACCCGCGTTCGCCGCACCCCCGTTGAGCTCCCGGGCTCACCGTGCAGAGCTTCGGGGTCATGCTTGCGATCGCTCTCGCCGCACTGCGTGGCGCCGACCGAGAAGAGCTCGGGGACGCAGCGCTCAAAGGCGCCCTGTGGGGCGGCGTGGCCGGTATCGTCCTGTTCTTGATCGCCTTGGTCGCGACGGTAGCCTTCTAGGACCATGGCAACTCGAACCGCCTCGGTCTCGCCCCGCCGCCACCGGCCGCACTCCGAGCTTGCCGGCGCGCTGGCCGATGGTGGTCGTGCCCTGCGCCGCTCGCCCGCCGCGCTCGCTCTTGCTGCGGTGGGCTTAGCGCTTGCCGCGGCCGCCACGGCCGCGGGCTGGACGATCGTGCTCGTCTACCTGGGCGCGCTGATCGTCGCCCTCGCGGTGGCCATCCCTCTCGCCGGCCCCCCGGCTGGCTCCCGACCCCGGCAGGAGCGCCGCCAGAGGCGGTAGAGCTCAGGCGGTCGCGGGCGTAGTCCGGCAAGCGCCGTCGCCATCGTCCCCTCCCGCCCCGCAGGCATGTCGCTGAGGGCTGGTCCGACGCTCCTCGGCCCATCGCCCTTATCCCGGAAGCCGCGCTACCCGCAAGGGAAGCCCGGTCCCGCCGAGCGCCCACGAGGCGAGGAGGGCGAGCCCGGCCCAGGCGAGCGCGATTCCGCCGACGCGCAGTCCGTAATTGAGAGGGTCTGAGAGCTCGTCCGGCTCGGAGATCGCCACGAGCGCGCGGGCGAGGTCTTGCTTGCCCGAGACGACCGTGTGAGCGAGCGTCCTGGAAACCGGCGTAGACGCGCCCGCTGTCTCGGTCGACGGCGAGCGAGGGGAAGGCAGGGATGAACGCTATGAAGCGCTCGCTGGGCACCAGCCACTGCTCGACGACTGACGCATCCTCCCGTTAGACAAGCTACATTGTCGATGTGCGGATCGGTGCGCCAGCGCGGGAGCACGCGGTGGCTGACGTGGACATCTGGCACGCCGTTCGCAAACGCGATACGGCGAGTCGTCATGGACGACGACTTAACGATGCTGATCGGACCCGCGCCCGACGGAACACTGCTGGAGATCGGTGTCCTCGACCTCGAGGGGGACGACTCGGTCGTCATCCGCGCCATGCCGCTACGACACAAGTTCTATCGTTGCTCGAGTAGGGAAAGGCGACAATGATGCGACACACAAACGATGAGATTGACCAGGCAGCGCACCGGTTTGAGAAGCTCGCTGACGAGCTCGACCCCGCGACCACCGAGATCGACGACGCCGACCTACGCGATATCGCGGCTGCGTCCGAGGCGGCAAGAGCGGATGAGGCCCGGCTGCGGGAGGCCGTCTCAGTTGCCCGCGCACACGGCAGGTCCTGGAACCACATCGCGATAGCGCTTGGAGTGTCCCGGCAAGCGGCGCGACAGCGGTTCGCTGACAAGCTGCGCGCCTGACCAAGCTGGCGGGAGACCCGTCCCGCTGGACGATCGGCTAACGGGAGGGCGGTGCGGCGCCAGATGGCGGTGTGAGAACCCCGCCATCTACCTGTAGAATGACGGTCGAATGACAGTGGCACGACGGGCCTGCACCGCCGTTGTAGGATGATGCGCCGCACAGAAAGTCAGACAAGGGAGGGACATGGCCCAGACGAGCTCGACGCAGCAGTACGTCATCCTTCCTCCGCGTGGCCTGCGGGCCGTGGGCCCGAGTGCCAGTCCCGGGCTGCGGGCGTTCCTCGCCTCGGCGGAGCCCGGACCGTGCGAGGTCGGCGGCGGCGGTCAGCGGCCGGCGCACTTCGAGATCCTGGACTCGTTCGGGGAGGACGGGGCGAAGCTCATCGCGGCTACACCGCAGGCCGCGCTTGCCCTCCGCGCCGCGCAACCGTCGCTTCGCGTCGTGCCCGTCCTGCGCTACCTGCCCGCGGCGGTGCCGCGCCGGCAGCTGCGGACGACGTCGAGCCCGTCCGCGGCCGCTGATTCGCTGGCGTTACGCGTCGTATCGGAGACCGATCGCGCCCCAGTAGCGGGAGCGTTCGTCATCGCGTTCGTGAGCCTCGCCACCGGAGAGGGCGCGCAGGCGATCACCGACGCCGAGGGCAATGCGGTGCTCGAGCTCGGCGCACCGAGCGTCCCGATCGAACGGCTGTACGTCTATCCGATCACCTCCTACTGGACGCTGCGCCGGGAGGCGCTGACGCTCACCGACGGCATGGAGATCCAGGTGCATCCGCTCGATCTGGGCTACACCGACTGCGTGCGCCACTACTACGGGGACGCGCCCGACGATGCCGGCGCGGGCGTGGCCGTGGGCGTCGTCGACACCGGCGTCGCCGAGCATCCCGACCTCGTCATCGACGGGGGCCTCAACACCGTCGTTGGCGAGGACGACGCCGACTTCGGCGACAACGGCAACGGCCACGGCACGCACGTCGCGGGCATCCTGGCCGCCCGCGGCACGCCTGCGGCCGGGATTCGTGGGGTCGCCCCGGGCGTCAGGCTGCGGTCATATCGCGTGTTCGGCGAGGGCCAGCCGGAGGCGGAGAACTTCGTGATCGCCAAAGGCATCGAGCAGGCGGTGGCCGACGGCTGCGACATCATCAGCCTCGCGATCAGCGGGGCGATGCCCGACGCGGTGATCTCGGCCGCGGTGGAGGATGCGCGCGCCGGTGGCAGCCTCGTCATCGCCTCCGCCGGAAGCGAGGGTCGAGGGCCGGTCGGCCATCCCGCCGCCGACGAGCTCGCCGTCGCCGTCGGCGCGCTCGGACGGCTCGGGACGTTCCCCGACGACGCCGCCGAGATCGACGACATCGCCGCTCCGTTCGGAACGGACAACGCTGAGTTCGTCGGCGGCTTCTCGAACGTCGGGCCGGCGATCGACTTCATCGGCCCGGGCGTCGCCGTCATCTCGACGTACCCCGGCGGTTACACGGAGATCAGCGGCACCGCGATGGCGGTGCCGGCTGTCGCGGGCGTGGCGGCGCGCCTGCTGCAGGGAGCTCCCGAGACGCTGGCGGCCACCCGCGACGCCGCGCGGTCGGAGTCGATCCTCGCGCTGCTCGTCGCAGCGGCGAGCGACCGCGGCTTCCCCGACCCGTTCGAGGGCCACGGCCTGCCGCTGCTGCCGTAGGCGCTGCGACGATCATCCCGGCGGTGGCACCGCGGCCGTCGGCGGAACCGGCGACGGTGATGCCGCGACGCAGCGCTGGTTCGTCTCGCCGAAGTCGTTGCCCTGCCAGATGTTCGTGCCGCAGCGGACGTTGCCGTCGAAGCCGTCGTAGGCGCCGTTGCCGTGCGCGCTGTTGCCGATGACCTTGTTCTCCGTCGGGCCGGGGTTGTTTGAGCCGACGGCGTCGATCGAGATGCCGTTCGTCTTGTTGTTGTCGGCGATGTTCTCCCGGATCGTCGTGCGAGCGGCCGCGACCGGGTTGGCGACCGTGAAGAGCCGGATGCCGTCGCCGCGCCCGCTCGTCCCGTTGGTGTTGCTGATGTTCGAGAGGATCTCGTTGCCCTCGTTCGGCGGGCTGCCGGCGCACTCGGGCGTGGTATTCGGCAGGCAGGTCGGCAGGACGACGATCCCGTCCGCGCCGCTGCCGGTCACGCTGTTGCCGACGATCCGGTTGCCGTTCGCCTCCGGTCCCTCGACGCGGATGCCCATCGCCTGGCGGCCCGCGCTCGGATCGCCTGTGTGCAGCATGTTGTTGTCCGTGACGACGTTCTCGAGCACCTCGTTGCGCTGCGACGGGCCGACGAGCGCGATCCCGCTGAAGGGGCCGTTGCGGACGATGGTGTTGCCCTGGATGCGGTTCTCGCTGGACCCGCTGACGACGATGCCGTCGCCGAAGTCGCCGTCCGCGGTCCCGTGGTTGTCGACGACCGTGAGGTTTTGCACGGTGTTCGAGCTGCCGCCGTTGATGGCGACGCCGGCGCCGAATCCGGTCACGGTCCCCTTCTGGACGGTCGCGCCGCTCACCCCGCGCAGCAGGATGGCCGGCCCAGGCGCCGTGGCGTCGAGGCTGCACGACACGGTGAAGCCGCCGAGGTCGAGCGTGACGTTGTCGGCGGCGACGATGAGCGCCGGGCCGCTGGCACAGACGATGTTGCCCTCGAGCGTCGTGTCCTCGGTCACCTCGAGCCCGCAGGCGATCGTCGGCTGCTCGGAGATCGGCCCGTCGAAGTCGCCCTGCAGCAGCCGCTGGAGCGTCCCGCGGGCCTCGTCCTTGGCGGCGTAGACGCGACCGCCGTCGGTGGCCACCGTCTCGCCGCCCGACGATTTCACGCGGAACCCCCAAGCCCCGTCGTCGCCCTTGTAGACCTCTCCGCTTCCGGCCATGAGCTACCTCCAAATCTCCACTTCATGTCCGGCGACCCTACTGGACCGCCGCGCATCGTTCGAAGGATCTGCGCAAGGGAGGGGGAGGGGGGCCGGCGGCAGGGCAAGAGCTGCGCTCGGGATTAGTGGCTACGCCGTCTGAGGAGCCGGTTCGAGAGCGACAAGCGGCTCGACGGGCGACGGCTCGACCTGGAGGAGGCGTGCGGGCCTGTACGCCGGCGAGGGCATGCGCGACCTCGTCGGGATCGCCCGAGCGCACGAGCTCGTCGTGTCGCACTGCTGACAACTTGATGGCGTAACCGCTGACATCTCGGTGTCGTCGAACAGCGTCGGGGACGACAGATCGCGGAGACGCGCCTGGGTTGGGGTCACAGAAAGGCGATTCTGGGACCCGTTCCGCCCGGGCCGCGAGCGACACTGCCACCGTGCTGCCGCTCGCCTCCTCCCCCACTGCGCCGGCGCCGGTGACGCCGCTCGAGCAGCTACAGGCGCTCCAGGACTCAGAGCTGCGCCTGCTCGCCCACGCGATCGGCGATCACCACCTGCCCGCCGGGCTCTCAGAGCGAGTACTCGAGCTGCGCGCCCGGCAGGCCGAGCTTGTCTCCTACCTCTAGCGAGCGAGCCTCATACCGCCGAGCGGCAGGACGAGACCGCTCATGAGGCACGACCCGGGCGCCACAGCTCGCGTCTCACCCGGTCCCACCGGGTTGCCATCCTGCTTTCTCGTCGCTCTGCGACGTCTAGCGTGGAGATGTAGAACCTCGGCGCTGTGCGGCTCGTCGGCTCAACGCGTGTCCGGGAATGGGCATTCTCGGGCCTGTCTAGGACGCCTCGCCTGTCGTCCTGCCGAGGCGGTTGCCTGAGCCGGCCGAGAGAGCTTCTGCTAGTCGTCCGACCCCGCGTTTATCCCAGAGCGTGATTAACGGCCCTGCGACCGCCTCCGACACTTCCCCCCAACACGGCGTTGTGCCCTCAAGCGTCGTGCATCAAGCGCTGTGCGACCTCACAGAGCTCGCTCAGTTGGCGGTGAGCGTCGGCGAGCTCAGCGTCGCCTGGGAGGTCGTGAGGGTGATGGGTTGCGTTCGTTACGCCTAGCACGAAGCGCGCCTGGCCCACCGCGGCGCCGAAGTCGTCCTCGAGCCCGGGGTCGTAGCCGATTACGCTGAGAGCGGCGCGCGCCTCGTGCTTTACGACTTCCTCGTTCTTGAACCTTGTCAGGCCTTCAAGTTCTCTGCGGGCGTTGACCTCTGCGAGCCACTCAGGGCCATAGCTGTCGAGGATGGATTGCACGGCTGCTGGGCCGAGCGTCTCGGCGGCATCGTCTACCGCATCGGGTAGTTTTCGGCAGGCGAGTTCATGCTCTCGCTCCCTGGTCGTTTTCCCGCGGAGCTCCTCGCGCGGGCCTTCGCCCGCGCCTTGGCGCTTCGCGCGCTCCATCTCCCTGCGCCGATGACGCTTCTTCGCTGCTTGCCGCTCCCGTTCGCGCTGTTCCTCGAGCACGGCGCGGCGCGAGAGCCAGACACTGCGCGGCCGCGAGCGGTCGAATTCGATCACCTTGGCCTCAATCCTCTGGCCGAGGAACTCGTCGGGGCGCGGGGCGTGGTCGATGTCAGCCTCCGTCCAGCGCAGGGTTCCGCCCACTGCTCCGAGGTCGATGGTGTAATAGCTGCCCCGCAGGCCGACGACTGTGCCCTCGACCGGCTTCCCCGACCTGGCCGCGCCTCGATGCGGCCCCAGGCCTTCTCGAAGCGAGCGCGTTTCTGTGACAAGACGGGCCGGCCGTCCCCTCCCTCCTTGATCAGGACAAGCGCGTCGACCTCCTCGCCCAGCGAAACCTCGTCTGCGGGATCGACCGACCCGAGGATCGACAGCTCGGTCGAGGGGATAACGCCCACGCAGTTTAAGTCGATGTCCACCAGCACCTCTTCCTGGTCGATGCCTACGACCTGACCGGTGACTAGGTCGCCGTCCTCGATGGGGACGAGCGCCGCGTCGTAGGCGGGGGCACTTTCATCGTCGAATTCTCGCGGGCGGTCGTCGGCCCCTTCCGAGAGGCGGGCCGGGGCGGGAGCCTCAGTTTTGCGGGAGGCCAGAATCTGAGCCAGCTGGGCAAGCGAGGGCTCGCGTGCGCGTTCGGCCTTATAGACCTCTTCAAGCGCAGTAGTCTTCAGCGCCCTGAGGATCTCAAGCTCCTTCCGCACCCAGGCCTCCTGGTAATTCAACATGCTCACATCCCCAAGAGTGAGTTCCCATCCAAGGAGGTCCACTGAGTCTGGGAACTCCCGCTCCG
>Ga0183260_10001489_pt1 | contig 19462 bp, 14 predicted proteins | sample AntDrymUQ4972206_2_FD_129768 | JGI IMG/M metagenome (GOLD analysis project Ga0183260, IMG submission 129768) | Polar desert sand microbial communities from Dry Valleys, Antarctica - metaG UQ497 (22.06) (version 2) (version 2) | ecosystem: Environmental > Terrestrial > Soil > Desert | place...
CTCGACGAGGTCATCCAGATCGATCACCGTCGACGCCGCCACGGCCCATCATTGACCGCGCCCCGTCACCACCGCAAGCGCACGCGCCGCGCGACCCCGCACGTTGCGGCCGATCAGCCGTTGGCGGCTGGTGACAGCATTCTTACCGGCACCCCGATATCCAGCAGCCGGATCACGTCGCCCTCGGTGTACGCCACGCTCCGCGCATCGGGGCTGATTACCACGCTCTCGGTTAACCAGCCGCCCGGGATCGCGGCCCCACGTTGCTTGTGCGTCCGCATATCCCACAGCCGCCACCCGTCGAACAGACCCTCGCTCAGCAGCGTCCGCGCGTCGCGACTGAAGCTTACGCTGCCGACCTCCAAGTTCTTGCCCTGCAGCGGTGGACGGAGCTCTCTTCGCGTCCGCGTGTCCAGCAGTCGGATAACCCTCTCATTGGCGTAGGCGAGCGTGCGTCCATCAGGACTCAGCGCCACGCCGTCGATGCTCTGCTCAGAGGGAGAAAGCGGCGCACCGATCTGTCGATGCGTGCGGAGATCCCACAACCGGATCGTCTGGTCGTCGTAGGACGCAAGGATCCGGCCCTCGCCGCTGAGCGCGATCTCGGACACCGAGTCCTGGTGGCCCTTCAGCACCGCGATCTGCTTGCGCCTTCGCACGTCGAACAACCGAATTCGCCGGGCCGTGGCATACACCAGCGTGTTCCCGCGTGAGGTGAACGCGATGCCCTTGAAGGCGCTGTAGCCGGTGAGCGGCGCGCCAAGCGGCTTGCTGGTACGCAGGTCCCACAGCCGAACCGTCTGCTCCTTGTCGCCGGCCGACGCCAGTGTGCGCCCGTCCCCGCTGAACGCCAAGGTCAAGACCACGTCGGTGTGACCGCGCAAGACGCCTGAGCGCCATCACGGGCAGAAGCGCCGTCACCGCACCCGCCAAGTGCGCAGCCCATGATCGTCGCGACGATCGCAATCACCGGCACGTTGACCCCCCGCCCCAGATGCATGGGGGCAGGCTACCGCGCTGCGCTGTCGTCGCGGGCTCCTTATCCCGGGTTTCCGCACGAACTCTCTATAGACCCCAAACGGAGCGGCCCAAAGGCCGCCAACGCGCCTCGGCCCGACCCTACGTGTTCCGCTTCAACCGCCGCCGATCGCGCAGCCGCGGCCTGGTCTTCTACCGCGTCCTGGAGCTCGCCGCCGCCCATGACCCCGTGCGCTACCGCGACCTCATCGCCAACCCGGGACGCCGCAGCTCCCCGCCGCGCCTGGCGCCCAAGACGCGCGGACGGCCCGCCAGCCTCGATCGACCGCGGGCCAAGCGGCCCTGGCGCACAGCGAGCCCGCCCGACTCCGGTTAAATGGATACCCCACTTCGGCCTTATCTTGGCCGTACCCCGAAGAGCGCCGTCAACGCCTGACCGCCACGCCCCCCGCGATCCGTTGCGAGCCTGGTGAGCTGCCGGCCCTCAGGCGCATGCGGCGCATACTGGCGCCTGGTCTCCGCGTTTCTGGTCGGCTACCTTCGCACTCCTTCGGCGCCTGCTTTTCTGACCTCAAGGCCTGGCACGCTGGTGTGAGCGCTGCCGCGTGGCTTACTGGCTGAAGGGCTATCCGCCGCCAGCCCAGAACGCGCAGTGGTGCGCCGCGGCGAAGTCCGTTTCGACTTGCGGCTGCGGCGGTATGAGCGAGAGCATTCGCTGGCTGTGGCTGGTGAAGCGGGGCCACAGCGGCTGGCCTGCCGAGGACGGGCGGCTGCGCTTTGCGAAGTGAGCCCAGTAGTGGCGCATGCTGGCTGCCAACTTCTGCTGCTGCGCGGTGAGCGTGCCCGCGATCGGGGCGTTCGGCAGGTCGAAGAGATACTGGATCTCAGTTGCGTGCGCTGCCCCGTAGGGGAAGCTGACCGGCGGCAGGATCCGCTGCGGCGCGTTGTCGTCGTTGAATTCGTAGGCGAACGTCGCCACGAACTTGGAAGCCAGCTTGTCCAGCTTGAGCGCGGGACAGGCGAAGATCGCGTCGGTGCCCACCGCGCTGAGGGCGATGGCCGGGGTCGGGTACGCGCTGAGCGGGTACTGCGTCGCGACCACCGCCGCCGCGGCGACGGAGACGCTCAACCCCGACGCGATCGTTGCCTCGTAGTTCGCTGCTGTGACCGGCGCGCCTTGCAGCTCCGACAGGGCGGTGAGCAGCCGCGCCTCGTCGTGGGTGGTGCCGTTGATGATGGGCACGCGGTTGAACTTACCGCTGGCGAGCGCGGTCCCGATGGACTGCGTGAGCACTTCGCCGTCAACGACCCCCGGGTGCGGGCTCAGTGGCACGCTGTCGTTGGCCTGAATGGTCGAGAGCGGCAGGCCGCGCAGGCAGGCCGCGGTCTGGCTGGCACAGCCGACCTTGGCGGCGAAGGCTTCGCCCGCCGTCTGTGCCTTTTCGAGCGGTGCCTGCGTCAGGGCATAGGCGCCGCTTTGCACGATGGCCCGGGCGAACAGCCCGTGCGCGCGGGGGGAGGCGACGTGCGCCAGCGCCGACAGGCCGCCGGCCGACTCGCCGGCGATCGTGACGTCCCGCGGGTTGCCACCGAACGCGCGGATATTGCGCTGCACCCAGCGCAGCGCCGCCTGCTGGTCCATCAGGCCGTAGGCGCCGGACGAGCCCCCCGGCCGGTCCGCCAGGGCCGGGTGGGCGAGGAAGCCGAGCGCGCCGAGCCGGTAGTTGATGGTGACCACGACCGTGCCCTCCGCTACCAGCTTGGCCGGGTCGTAGTCATCGCTCTCGCCGAGCCACAGGCCGCCGCCGTGAATCCAGACCATGACCGGGTGGCTCTTGCCGCCGTGCTTGCGCCCGGCCGGAGCGAACACGTTCAGGTACAGACAGTCCTCGGACGAGCTGGCCACGCCGAACGGTGTAGCCGGCTGTGCGCAATGCGGGGCGAACTTGGTGGCGTCCCGCACACCCTTCCAGCGGGAGGTCGGCTGCGGCGGGCGCCAGCGCAGCGCGCCGACCGGAGCAGCGGCGTAGGGAATGCCGAGGAACTCATCGACGGCGCCGGTGGCCTTGCCGCGGACAGCTCCGTCGACCATCGTGACCAGCGGCGTCGCGCTCGCGCTGGTGTGCACGGCGGCCGTGCTGACGCCACCTGCAGTCGCGGCGGCCGGCACGGCGCCCAGGGCGATCGCCCCGACGCAGACCCCGGCGCCTGCCCGCCCGCCGATCCCTGTTCTCAGCAGCCGTCTTATACCCATGAGCTGAACTCCCCTTCCTAGTTGCTGCTTTCTAGTCGCCGCAAGCGTCCGACGTGCAGTCCAGCTGCGGCCACTTCTCCGCTCCAGATCCGGCCACCTACTTGTCATTTGGTGCCACGTTCCTTAACCGCTCCCCGTCCACGATGAACGCGCGGATGGCCGCCGCGAGGCCGACCGGGTCGTCGAGCGGGATGAGCGTGTAGCTGTCGGGCACCTCGACGAGCCGTCCCTGCGGCAGGAGCTCGGCGAGACGACGCCCGTGCTCGGGCGGCATGACGCGGTCGCGCTTTGCCCAGACCACGAGCGCCGGGCGGTCGAACGTGCGGAGGCGCTCGGCGGCGTCGACCAAGAGCCGCTTCTGTGCCGAGATCGCCCGCAGGACGCGTACGGTGTCGCGGCGGATCCCGGCCTGCTGCAGGACCGGCTTCAGCCAGCGAGCGGTGACGGCATCGCCGCGCTTGGTCAGCCAGCCGAACGCGATCGGCAGCCTCCGCAGTGGCTTGATGCGCAGCTGCTGCATGAACACGCCGAACAGCGCGGGCGGAAGCTTGCCGGTCAGCACTAGCGTCTTGCCGGTCAGGCCCGGTGGGAAGTTGTCGAACGCGTCGCAGGAGACGAGCACGATTCGTCCCACGCGCGGGGAGTGTTCGCCGGCGAGCAGCTGGACGACGCCGCCGCCGGTGTCGTTGCCGACGACCGTGACGTCGCCGAGGTCGAGGCGCTCGAGGAACTCCCCGACGAGCCGCGTGATCCCCCACGGCGAGAGGTCGGCGTCGTCGCGCATCGGATGCGAGTGGGCGCCCAGTGGCAGCGTCGGTGCTACGCACCGGCAGTCGGCGCGGAGCTCCGCCATCACGCCGTCCCAGAGCGAGGCGTCCATGAGCAATCCGTGCAGTAGCACGGTGACCGGCCCGCTGCCGCCGGTGTCGACGTAGTCGATCGTCCCACTCGAGAGCTCGACGCTGTGAACGTTCATGCGTCGTCACCGCAAGCCGCCCGGCCGGCCGACGCGGCCGCTTCTTCGGTGTCGTTCACACGGTCGTTCGCGGCCGGCTGCACGCGGTTGACTGGGGGTTGCAGGTCCGCGAGGGGGTCGCGTCCCTTCCACTGCCCGTCGGCCGCGTACGGGATGTGCCGTGAGAAGAACATGTCGTGGTTGAACTGCAGCTTGCGGTCCTTCTCGATCGCGCGCATGTGACCGCCGGGATAGGACCCGACGGCGTACTGGCGCATGTCCCCGGCGTTGCGCCACAGCGAGAACGTGCCGATCACGAGGGGCGGGCGGATGAGCGTGACGCCCTCGAGGAACCCGGGATGGGTGGCCGCGTCGCGTTCGGCCGCGCCCGCGGCCTTGATGAACGGCAGGAACCGGTTGGCCCGGACCTTACCCATGGTCAACGCCGCGACGGGTCCGTCACCCGTCGGTCGCTCCTGCCTCGGGAGGTCGGGCAGCCCGGGCAGCATGCCGAGGGTGCGGGCGGGGCGCAACCGCACGCGCCAGCCGTCCTCGTAAGGCTTCGCGCCCTTGTGTTGCAGGAAGCGATCCAGCGACTCGTCGTCGTCCCAGGCCGCGATCATGATGGCGCCGGTCACGCCGATCGAGGGCAGCATCCCCCGCCGCAGCTCGGCCGTCAGCCACGTCCGCGCGAAGCGCAGACCGATGATTGCGGCGGGATCGGGCGTGCATCGCAGCGCGTTCAGCGCTTTGGCGACACCAACATCAGCGACATGCGCGGACAAGATCATGACATCATCCAATCTCGGTCGTACCTCGGTGTAACAGTGATGTGTGTGTCGATGAAGGTCATGACACGGACGTCGCCGGCCGCTGCGCCGCCGCCGTGCGCTGCCGCGGTCCCTCGCGGGCGTCGCTTGCGAGGATCTCGGACGCGACCCGCCGTCCGGAGTGGATCGCCCCGCTCATGGACCCGAACTCGACGGGCACCGTCTCGGCTCCCGCCCAGTGGATGCGGCCGATCGGCTCCTTCAGTGCCGGCCCGAACTCGGTGTAGAAGCCCGGCGGCGCGTATGCGTGGTAGCAGCCACGCGTGTACGGCTCCTCCATCCAGTTCTGCTCGATTACGTCGCGCGGCCGACCGGCCTGCGCCCCGAAGTAGTGCACGAGCTGCCGGAGGACCAGCTCTCGGCGCTGCGTCGCGGTCAGTGCGGCGACCTCACGGGCCGGCGGACCGGTGACGAAGGCGGTCAGCACGCCGGGCGTGCCGTCGGGCGGGCAGCCGTCGAGTACCGCCCGCACCGGGCTGGTGTGGCTGATCGCCAGGCCGGTCAGCCCGCGGTCCCGCCAGAACGGCTCGTCGTAGATTACGAGGTACTTGATCGCCGACCCGAATGTGAGCCGCTGGGTGAGCTGGTCGCGGTAGCCCGGCAGGACGGGGTCGTACTCGATCCGCCCGGCCAGGGGCACCGGCACCGCGACGACTACCCGCCGGCCCACGGCCTCGAATCCCGGTCCGCTCACCCGGACGGCGTCGCCGGAGTGCGCGATGCGCCGCACCACCGCGCCCACGTACGTCTCCGCCGCCACGCTCTCTGCCAGCCGCATCACGAGCCCGTGCGACCCGCCGACGAAGCGGTTCTCCAGCGTGCCGCCCGTGACCGTCGTCATCGCCCGGAAGCTGCCGGTGCCGTTGGAGTAGTTCAACACGTGCAGGACCGAGACCTCGGCCGGCGACGCGGCCATCCCGGTCTCGATGAGCAGTCGCATGAGCGACCGTCCGCTGCGCGTGCGCACGTTGCGCTGCGTCCAGGACCACATCGTCTCGCTGTCCCACTGCCGCGCGTGCGGAGCCTCCCATGGCGCCTCCTGCGGCACCTCGCGCCGCATCCACTCGATGCGCAGCGCCGCTTGGCCGAAGTCCGCGAGCGCGCGCGGGCGGACCTTCGGGATCTGTCCCTTCCAGCGGGCGATCGTGCCGTTGTCGTCGATGAGCTTGAAGCCCGTGTCGTAGACCTTGTGCGAGCTGACGCCGACCGAGTGCGCCGTCCGCGCGCTGACCGAGTCGTTCTGGCCGTGGAACTCGCACCCCAGCTCGACGAACTTGCCGTCGCCGATCGATTGGCTGAGCGAGCGCCCGCCGAGGCGCGAGCGCGCCTCGAGCAGCGCCACGGACTGGCCGGCGTGCTTGAGCTCCCGCGCCGCGGTGATGCCGGCGAAGCCGGCACCGACGACGATGACGTCGGCCTCGATCGATGGGTTCTCGCTGATGTCGAGCAATGTGCCTCCTACGCTTGCGATGACGATCCGCGCCCGCGTCCGTGACGCGCGGCCGGCCGGGCTCCTCCTACGCGCCGTCGCGCAGGAGAATCTCTGAGCGGATACCGTGGTCGCCGCTCTTGATCCGCTCGGAGAGGAGGTAGCGACGAGGCTTGGCGGTCGCGGTCCGCTCCAGCTGATCCGGCGTGACCACGACGGGGTCTTCGAGTCCGCTGATGTCGGCGGACGCGGCCCGCCACGCCTCGTCGCTGAGCGTCTTGCCCTCGCGCATGCAGACGACCGGGGCGGGCCTGCCGCGTTCGTCGGGCACAACGACGATCTCCTCGGCGTCGGGAATCCGGTCCAGGAGCACGTCCTCGATCCGCAGGCAGCTCTCGACGCCCTCGATGCGGTCGGCGACGCGATCGAGCACCTCGACCTGGCGCCAGCGGCCGCGGCGCCCCCAGTCGCCTGTGTCGAACCACTTGCCGTGGCGGCGCTGCGAGAACTTCTCGGGCGTGCCGACGAACGAGAGCACCCGAGCGGGGGTCTTGACCTGGATCATCCCCGGCTCACTCTGCGAGCGACGGCGCCGCCCGGTCTCCAGATCCGCGATCCGCACGCGGACGCCCGGAACCTCCCACCCGACGCTGCGCGAGTCCGCCCCCAGCCGCTGGGCGGAACGCTTGGTGTAGGCCCGGACCGACACCACCGACGTCTCGGTCATGCCGTAGCACTGCAGCCAGATCGGGAACAGGCGATCAGATGCTTCCAGCAGCCGCCGGACGGTGCGCGGGTGGATCGCATCGAACGTGTTGAAGAACACGCGCAGGCTCGAGAACGGCACCGCGGAGTCGTCGATCAGCCGTTCCCACGCCATGAAGGCGTTCGGGTGCGCCTCCACGATCGTGGGCCGGAAGTGGCTGAACAGGCGCACGATCGTCTCGTCGTCCGAATTGCTGACGCCGAGCACCGGCGTGCCGCGCGAGAGCGACGCCATCTGGGTTACGGCCGCTCGGACATGGACGTGCGAGATGACGCTCGCGAAGAGCTCGTCGGGGTTGTGGACGAAGGGGAAGATGGACTCGCGCAGGGCGGCGAACGTCACGCCGGTGGCCGAGGCCTCGCCGAGCTTCGACACGCCGGTCGTGCTCGAGGTGTGGGTGATCAGCATCGGGTCGTCGTCCTTGAGCGTGCTCGGCGCGGGCACCGCACCGCCCCACAGGTCGACGACCGGGATCCCGCCGTCGATGTCGGCGATGGCCGTGCACCCCAACGCCCGCAGGCGCGCCGCGTCGAGGCCCGCGTACTGGGCGACCTCCGGATCGGTGACGACCACCCGGGCCTGGAGGCGGTCGAGCAGGATGTTGAGGATGTCGGGATCCAGCCGCGCCGAGAGGAGCGCCGGAATGGCGCCAATCCGGGCCGCCGCCCACGCGAGCGACTGGCTGTCGTAGTTCGGCGACTTCACGATCGCCACCCGGTCCCACTTCTTGACGCCGGCCGCCGTAAGCACCGCCGACATCTGCTCCACCAGCGTCGCGAGGTCGACGTAGTCGAGCTGAAGGCGCCGGTCGGGATCCCAGGCGAAAGGCTGATCGAGATGGATCGGGACGGTGCGGCCGAAGCGCTCCGCGGCGAGGTCGGCCATCACGCCGACGTTGACCGGCTTGAGCAGCGACACCCTCTGGCGTTGGAACTGGCCGCAGAGCAGCTTCACCGGGTCGGTGTGCCCACCGGGGGCGGCGGCCGCGGGCTTCGTGATGTGGTCAACTGTAATCGAAGGCACGCCGTTGCTCCCTTGCTCTCGGTTGCCGGTGCGCGACGTCCCGTTGACGGCGCGCGCGCGGTGGGTCGTCGCATGCCCGCGACGTTCTGAGGCGATGAGTCGCTCGTACTCGTTGGGGTCGACGAGCAGGTGCCCCGAGGAGTCCCAGAACCGCTTGTCCTGGCGACGCCGGGCGCGCCGGATCTCCGACCACATGTCCGCGCGCGACGGCAACCGGACGCTGCCGGTGAGCAGCTCGGCGACCCATTCCGACTGGGCCTCTGCGAGCGGCATGAGCGACGTCATTGAATGCAGCAGCCCGATGAAGTAGAGGTTCTGCACCTCGGGCGCCACGACCAGGTGATAGAGGGGCGGCGCGTCGTCTCCGCCGCTCATGAGCCTGTGGTCGAGGAACGGGAACGCGATCTGGTAGCCGGTGCAGTGGATGATCGCGTCGGCCTCGACGGACTGTCCGTTGGCGAAGCGGACCGTGTGTCCCTCCGCCGTCTCGATCACCGGCTTCGGCGCGATGCGTCCGTGCACGATGGCGGGCAGCAACTCGCTCGTGGAGACCAGCGGGCCCTGGCCGGGCTTGTACGGCGGCGCGGGCAGGCCGTACGCGGTCATGTCGCCGTGCACGAGCTTGAGCACCAGGGTCAGCAGCGGGCGGCGCTGCTCGACCGACAGCCGCTTCATAAACGGCGACAGTTTGTCGATCGGGCGCCCCTCGAGGATCTTGGGCACGATGTAATGGCCGGTCCGGACCGACAGGTACGTCGCTGCGGCGACGCGCGACACCTCGGTCGCGATGTCAGCGGAGGTCGCCCCGAGCCCTACGACCACGACGCGCTTGCCCGCGAAGGACGCGGGGCCGTCGTAGTCGACGGAGTGCAGCATGCGGCCGCTGAAGCTGCCCCCGAACCGTCCGTAGACCGGCGCGGCGTGACGTCCGCCCGACGCGACCAGCAGCGCGCGGTAGGCATGTGTCGACCCGTCGCCCAGGCTCACCGTCCAACCGCCGCCGGGCGCCGGCTCGCCGTGGGTCACCTCGGTCTCGAAGCGGATGTGCGGACGCAGGCCGTAGTGGTCGACGTAGCCGTCGAAGTACCGCGCCACCTGCGTGTGGTGCGGATAGTCCGGAAGGTCGTCGGGCATTGGATGGCTCGGGTACTGCATGACCGTCTTCGAGGTGTTCGCGTACATCGACGGGTACGCGCAGCCGGTGCCGGCGTCGTAGGGCATGCGCCACAGGCCGCCGACCTCCGCGCGGCGCTCGTAGCAGTCGAAGGGGACGTCTCGCAGCGCGAGCGCACGGCACATCGCGATGCCCGCGGAGCCGGCGCCGATGACGCACACCTTGCCGGCACGGTCCGTGGCCGCGGTCGCTGAGGCGCCCCTCCCGCTGGTGTCGTGCGCGCTCATCGCGACGCTCCCTCCTTCGCCTTCGGGTCGACGATCAGGCCCGCAACACCGAGCGCTGTCGCGATGAGCGAGGCGGTGGTGTCGACGATCGCGGCCGAGCGCTCCTTCCCGGCGCGAAACCCGAGCAGGCCAGCCGCCACGTCGAGGACGTCGCAGGCGATGCCGGCCTGATACCACAGCCGCCGCGCCCGGCCGGAGCTCGCGAGCAGGCCGGCGGCGAAGGCCACATTGCGCGCGGCAAAGAGCCGGACCAGGTACGTCTCCTCGGCGTCGTCGGGGATGCCGAACGTGCGCGCTCCGATCCCAGGCGCGATGAACGCGGCCCCGCCGACGGCACGCAACGTGCAGAGCAACGGCGCCGGCATGTCGCCGCCGTTCATGGTCGGATGACCTCCGGCGTCGCCCGCACCGCGAGCTCCTCGCCACGCGGGGCGTGCGACCGCCCGGTCGTGAAGCCGGTGAGGCGAACGACGACGCCGACCCGCCGCACGAGCTCAAGGTCGGCGTCGGGCTCGGCGAACTGCTCGGGAAACGAGATGCCGGCGGGCAGTTCGGACGCGCCGAGGCCGAGCACGCGCTCGGCGGCGCAGGCGGCGCCGATTGCACTGAGGTGGCTCTGGCCCCGCGGGTCCAGCAGATCGACCGACACCGAGCGCGTGCCGCGCCGCGCGGTGACCGTCATCCCGGCGAAGTCGCCGCTTCCCGGGCGCTGGAGCAGCCCCGCGCGGACCCCCCGCAGCGACGGCCGCGCGAGCGCGCGCAGGGCGCCCGAGCGCTTCAGCGCGACGAGTGCATACAGCTCGGCCGGGCTCTGCAGGGCCATGCGCGTCTCCACCGTCGCCACGCCGACCGTGAGCGGCAACGTCGTCTGCTCGAGCGATCCGACGAGCGCTGCCGGACGAACGCGACCGTCCGCGCAACGCACCTGGCGCACGACGGTCAGCGGGTGGCTGGGCTGGCGGCGCTGACCGTCGCGCATCGCGTAGTAGGGCCAGGCGAGCCGCTCGCTGAACCCCCAGGAGTCGGGGCCGACGTGGTCGTCGGAGGAGGCTAGGACCGTGATATCCAGCCGCTCTGCGCCACCGAGCTCGCGGACCGCGGCCGCGGCCGTGAGCGCCGTCAGTCCGGCGAGCCAGCTTCCCGACAGCAGCACCGGCGCCGACGGGCGCTCGCGGGCCGCGAGGACCGCGACGTCGAGGACGCCGGCGTGACCGGCGCGGTTGATATCGGCGATCGGGATGCCACGGCGCATCGCGTCGACGAGCAGGTGCTCGTGTGGATCGCTGACCGCCGCGAGCACCGCCGCGGGGCGTTCGTCGAGGGCGGCGAGCGGCTCCTTCGCACCGACGTCGATCGCGACGGTCGACGCCCCGATCGCGGCGGCCAGCGCACGCCCGCGCTCGGGATGGCGACCGCCGAGCAGGAGCGGCAGATCGGGATGGCGCTGGCAAAGCATCCGCGTCGCCTGCTCTCCGACGAGGCCGTAGCCGCCGACGACGAGGAGCGACGGCTGCGCCGCGCGAGGGCTCCTCCGGCTAGCCACGAGTCGCACCTGCGATCGCCGTCGCCGGATCGAGCTCGCCGGCGGCGGCGAGCAGCTCGCGGGCCGCCCGGCGCCCGGAGTCGATGGCGCCACCCATGGAGCCCATCTGATGGACTCCGGTCTCCGTGCCCGCCCAGTGGATCAGTCCGATCGGGGCGCGCAGCGCCGGACCGTACGCCGTGTATACGCCGGGAGGGCCGAAGCCGTGGTAGCAGCCGCGCGTGAACTCCTCGTCGAGCCAGTTCTGCTCGACGAAGTCGGTCGGCTTGCCGGCGCGGGTCCCGAGGCCCTGGACCAGCGCGCTCAGCACGACGGCGCGACGCTCCCCGGCGGGGAGGCGCGTCAGCGTGCGCGCCGCCGAGCCGGTGATGAAGGCGGACAGGACGCCGGGGCTGCCGTTGGGCGGGGACGTGTCGAACGCCACGCGAAACGGGCCATTGGTGCTCGTCACCTGGCCGCTGAGCCCCGTGTCGCGCCAGAACGGCCGGTCGTAGATCGCCAGGCACTTGATCGCGGCGCCCGCCGGCATGCGCTGCGTGAGCTGGTCGCGATAGCCGGGTAGCGCCGGCTCATAGTCGATCCTCCCGGCCAGCGTGACGGGCAGGGCGACCACGACCCACCGCGCCCGTGCCTCGAAGCCGGGTCCCGTGACGACGACGGAGTCCGAGCGCTGCTCGATCCGCCGGATGACGGCGCCGAGGCGCACCTCGTTCGCGAGCCGCTGCCCGAGCCGCTCGGGGATGCTGTGCGCCCCGCCGTCGAAGCGGTAGCGCTGGATGCCGCGGCTGATCTCCAGCAGGTAGCGAAAGCCGCCCGAGGCGTTGGCGTAGTACAGGACGTGCAGGAGTGACACGTCCGCGGGGGACGCGCAGTACGCCGCCTCCGTCGCCATCGTGAGGAACGCCCGTGCCGTCGACGTGCGCACGTTGCGCCGGCACCACGACCAGAACGTCTGGCTGTCGAGCTCGACCGCGTTGGGGGCGTCCCACGGGCTTTCGGGTGGCACCGTGCGCGCAAGTCGCTCGATCCGCAGCACGGCCTGTCCCAAGTCCGCGATCACGGCCGGTCCCATCCGCAGGGGGAACAGTCCCGTGTACTCAAAGCGGCGCCCGTCGAGGAACGCGATCCGCCGGCCCTGGTCGTAGGTGCGAAACCCGCTGACGCCCACCGATCGCGCGACCTCGACGATCTTGGTGCTCTTGTCGCCGAAGTACTCGCCGCCGAGGTCGACGGCCTGCCCGTCGTCGAGCGGGTAGCCCTTGAGCCGTCCGCCGACCCGCTCGCGTGCCTCGAGCAGCCGCACCGTCCAGCCGGCCCTCGCCAGGTCGCGCGTCGCGGTCAAGCCGGCGAGGCCGGCGCCGACTACGATCGCGTCGGCCTCCAGGCGATCGTCATCCGTCACCTGGCGCAGCTCGGAGCCCATGGCCACGGCGCCCACGTCAGCCGTTCCCGTCGGCGACGAGGTTCGGTTCGGCGGCCTCGGGAGCGGCGACGCACAAGCGGTCCGCCGGCGCCGCGGTGATGTCCGTCGGGGCAAGGGCGTGATAGCGGTCGATCCATCGGCGGCGGGGCTCGCGCGCCATAAGCGTGGCCGCCTCCCTGACGAGCGCTCCGCGCCTGCTGCCGCGGGACTTGAGCATGCGCAGGGTGGCCGCGCTGACGTCGCGAAGGGGGAACACGTCGTCGTAGCGCGAGCGGTGGTGGAAGAGGTCCAAGAAGCGGTCGATCTGGCCCTGGTCTTGCAGACGCTGGACCGCCTCCGGGATCATGGTCGGGAAAGTACCCGCCCGGCCGAGGTTGGTCGCGAGCCAGTAGTGGCCCTCGAACCGCCTGTCTCGCCACTGTGCCCAGGCGCCCAACGCCTTGTCGAGGCCGGCGCCGGACCCATCGAGGCCGGAGACGATCGCGGGTGCGAGCGCCTCCGCCTGGATAAACGCGTCGCCGACCCCCCGGCCGAGGGCGGGGTCCTTGAAGTGGCCGGAGTCGCCGGCGAGGGCCCAGCCCGGGCCCGAGGCCTGACGGAAGTACCCGTCGAACTTCACGATCCCGGAGATCTTCGTCGCGATGCGCGCGTCGGCGAGGGCAGCCGCCGTGGCGTCGCAGCTTCGCATGTGAGCCATCAGGCCGGCTTGCGCGTTGCGACGGAAGTACTCGCGCTCGTGCGCCTCGGGTGAGACGCCGACGAGATACAGCCCGCTGTCGGCCGCACCTGCCCACACCATCCGGTCGCCCCAGCGATGGAACACGAACCGGTCGGAGTAGTCGGGGGAGGCATCCTCGAAGAACGTGAAGTAGTAGGAGCGCTCGTTGGGATTGACGTTGTACTTGCGCGAGCCGCACATGTAGGCGACGGTCGAGCTGCGGCCGTCGGCGCCCACGACGAGCGGCGCGTACAGCCGTGTCTGCGAGCGGCTGCTCTGCGCCCGCACGCCGCACACGCGTCCCGCGTCCCACAGCACCTCGACGACCTTCGTGTCCATCCGGACGTCGGCGCTGGCCTCGACCGCGGCGTCGGCGAGGATCGAGTCGAGGAGGTGGCGACGTAGGAACGCGACCCCGCCGACGTCGTCGAAGCGCAGCGGGAAGCGCGTCACGATCCGGAAGTCGTTGAGCCTCGTATCGACGTGCTTGATGAAGCGCACGCCGGTCTTCTGCACCTCCTCCAGCACGCCCAGGCGCCGGAGGAACACGAGCGCGTCGGCCTCCATGAGGTGCGAGGAAAGCGTCGGCTTGGGGAACGTCGTCTGCTCCACCACGGCGACCTTCATGCCGGCGCGCGCGAGCAGCGTGGCCAGCGGCGATCCGGCGCAGCGAGCGCCGACGACGATGACGTCGAAGTGCTCGCCGGCCGAGCGATCTCTTCCCGGCCCCCTTGGATTCGCTCCATTGTTAGGCATCAGCGTCAGCTCCCGAGAGGCTCGTGGACCGGTACGACCCGCGGATCCAGTGGCCGCGGGTCCCCGTCGCCCCACACCACTCCTTGCAGGTGCGTGGTCCGCAGGCCCACGTAGTTGAGCTCCCCGTACGGCCCGCCGGTGCGGCCGGTGCCGCCGTGGGTCGAGAGGTAGGAGACAAACCCGATGTGCGAGTCGTTGACCTTCAGCAGACCGCCGTTTATCAGGTCATTCACGAAGCGGCCAGCGACGCGGTCGTCTCCGGTCCAGACCGAGTTGCGAAGGCCGTAGTCGTTGGCGTTGAGGAACTCGATGACGTCGTCCAGGAGCTCGGCGTCGGGAGCGGGATCGGGCACCACGATCGGGAGCATCGGGAAGAACGTCTCCTCCCGCACGCACGCCATGCCGTCGGCTCGCTCGAGGCCGTCGACGCGGATGACCGTCGGCTCGATAAACAGCCCCATGGTCGACGGCAGCCCGTCGACGTCCACGCGCTGGCCGCCGCACAGCACCTCGCCGCCCTTGCCCCGCGCGTCGGCTAGGAAGTCGAAGAAGCGGTCGGCCTTGAGGACCGGGCTCAGGAGAACCTCGGGATCCTCCGCGTAGCCCGGGCGCAGCCGTTCTACGCGCTCGAGGAACAGCTCCAGGAAGCGGTCCGCCACGTCCGGATGGACCACCGCGTACTTCGGGACCATACAGATCTGGCTCGACCCGTAGAAGCACTCCTCGAGGGCGCGCGCCGCGGCTTCGAGGTCCGCATCCCGCCAGACGACCAGCCCATCATTGCCAGCGAGCTCGAGGATCGCCTTCTTGCCGTTCTTGACGCAGTCCTCCCCGAGCTTCAGGCCGGCCGTGCTGTCGCCGAAGAACAGGATGTCGTCGACGAGCGGGCTGCTCACCCAGCTGCGCAGGACGGCTCCCGTGCTGCCGCTGATGAGGTTCAGCGTGCCGGCCGGGGCGCCATGGCGCTCGAGGATGGGCGCCAGGATGTCGCGGTATACGAACATGACGCTCAGCGGCACCGAGCGCGGTGCCTTCACGACGATCGCGTTGCCCGCCAGGATCGCCATCACCCCGAGCGCGGCGTTGGAGCCGGCCGCGTTCTGCGGCGGGTTGACGCAGACTACGCCGTCGGGCTTGCGAATCAGGTCGAGGTGGCGGCCGTCTGACTCAAACGACTGGTGCAGCTGCGTCTCGTACCATGCGATCGTGGGCGCGTCGCAGCCGCGCAGCATCCCGCTCAGCTCCCATTGGGCCAGCCGGCGGGGGTGGCCTTCGGCGACCAGGATCTCGATGAGCTCATCCGCTCGCTCGGCCAGCGTCTCGTTGAACTCCACGATCATCCGGCTGCGCGTCTGCTGCGGGAACGAGCGGAACGTCCGGCCCGCTCGCCGCGCCGCCTGGAGGGCGCGCTCGTTGTGCTCGGGGCCTCCGTGCGCGCAGCGGCCGACGACGTCGTCGGTCAGCTCGACCTGCTCACCGAGCTCGAGCGCTCGCTTGAGCCTGAACGCGTTGCGCGTGTCGCCCACGAGGGCCGACGCACGGATGACGTAGGTCCAGCCTGTGCCGTCGACGTCCTCTCCGTCGATGTACATCCCGTAGGACCTCATGCGCGGATTGCCTCCATGCTCGGGGCTGTGAAGTCCTCCACCTCGACATCGCGGAGCTGGCCGGAGTTGTAGCGGCCGTAGGCCTCGAGATCGAGCAGCCCGTGGCCGCTGTAGCAGAAAACGATCGTGGCCTTGCGGCCGGTCCTCTTGCAGTCCTCGGCCGCGTCGATGACCGCCCTGATGGCGTGGCAGGTCTCGGGCGCCGGGAGGTAGCCCTGGAGCCGGGCGAACATCGTGCCGGCGTCGAAGACCTGCGTCTGCGGGTAGGCGACGGCATCGAGCAGGCCCTCGTGGCGCATCAGGCCCACCAGCGGCGCGCAGCCGTGGTAGCGCAGCCCGCCGGCGTGGATGGGCGGGGGCACGAAGTCGTGCCCGAGCGTGTAGGTGTGGACACCCGGACCGCGACCCTCCGCGTCCGCGTAGTCGAGGCGATAGGTCCCGTGCGTCAGCGGCGCGCAGGCGTCCGGCTCCGCGGCCAGCATCGTGATGTCCGCGCCGTTGAGCTTGTCCTCGAGGAACGGCAGCGCGAAGCCGCCGAGGTTCGAGCCGCACCCGACGGACGCGATGAGGTAGTCCGGGGTCTTACCGATCTCCCGCAGCTGCTCGCGCAGCTCGAGCCCGATCACCGTGTGGTGCAGGAGGCAGAAGTTCGAGAACGCACCGACGGCGAGCCGCGTGCCCTCGTCGTCGTACACGCACTCGATGGCCTCGCTGACGGCCGTCGCCTCGCTGCCCGGGTGGTCGGGGCGCTCCGCGAGGAGTGCCCGGCCGAACCTCGTGCTGGGGCCGGGGCTGGGAAGGACGTCGGCGCCGTACGTCTCCATTAGGTGCCGGCGGTAGGGCTTCTGGTGGTAGCTGGCGCGCACCATGAAGACCAGCAGGTCGAGGTCCATCAGCCGGCAGGCGAGCGCCAGCGCGCTTCCCCACTGGCCTGCGCCCGTGTCGGTCACCAGGCGCTTATGGCCGTCGCGCTTGGCGTAGTAGGCCTGCGCGAGCGCGGAGTTGAGCTTGTGGCTCCCGGTCGGCGCCGTCGCCTCGTACTTGAACCAGATCTCCGCCGGCGTGTTGAGCTCTCGCTCGAGTGCGATGGCGCGGATCAGCGGCGTGGGGCGCCACAGCTTGTACGCGGCGCGGACCTGCTCGGGGATCGTGATCCAGCGCTCGAGCGAGCTCTCCTGCGCGGCCATCGCCTTGACCAGCAGCCGCTCCATGTACTCCTGGGTGACCGGCTCGCCCGTGGCGTTGTCGATGTAGTGCTCGGGGAGCCGGGGCAAGTCCGGCAAGACGTTGTACCAACGTGTGGGGATCTGGTCGATCGTGGCATCGACACGATCGGAGATTGCAGACGTTCTCATTCTTATTCGTCCTTCCAGACCTTGCTTATCGAGAGATACGTGGAAGAGACGGCTTGGCCCCGACGGCCGTCGTTTGCTGGTTGTCCGTCGCCGTTTCCGACGCCGACAGGCGGCGGGGACGGCTGTGCCTCATCCCCCTCTTGAACCTCCGGCGGGATGCCCGTCAGCGCGCTCTCGTGCAGATCCTTGGTACGCATCGACACGAGTGCGATCGCGGCGGCCACGAACGCGAAGATGCTGCAGAACGTCATGGTGCTGTGGAAGCCGCTGGTGAAGGCCTCGCGCCCCTGAGCGAGCACCTGATCGGCGAGGTCGGGCCCGACCGCCTGTGCCGAGCCGCGGATGTTCCCCGCGCTCACCTCGGCGCCGAGCGCGGCGGCCTGCGACCCCACCTGATCCGCCACGCTGGAGTGCTCGAACGTACTGATGACGCGGCTCTCAAAGAACGATCCGGCGATCGCCAGACCGAGCGCGATGCCCAGCTGCTGGAACGTCTCGTTGATCCCGGAGGCGACGCCGGCGCGAGCCGGTTCGACCACTCCGATCGAGAGCGCCGCGCGCGTCGGGTTGAACAGGCCGAAGCCGGCGCCGGTCACGATCAGGGCCGGGATGAGCGCCTTCCAGCTGGAGTCAGCGCCCGCCAGATGCGTCAGCAGCAGCCCGGCGCCGACCAACGCGCAGGCAGCGGTCATCAGGAATTTGAACGGGACCTTGCCCATCAGCCCGCCGGCCAGCGCGCCGAAAACGAACATCGCGAGGGTCAGCGGCAGGAACCGCAGCCCCGCCACCCAGGCTGAGCTGTTGAGCACGTCCTGCATGTACGTCGTCTCGATGAAGATCGACGGAAATCCGCCGGCGTTCACGATGAGCGTCAGCGCGCAGAGACCTAGGAACGTCCGGTTGCGGAACATGGTTGGGTCGAACATGGCCCGCTCGCCACGCGCCCGCGCCACTGCCAGGAAGACGACGAAGAACACGGCTGAGACGACATACAACGCGACGTTGCTCGTCGAGTACCAGCCGTCCGAGTGGCCGCGGATGATCGCGAGCAGGATCGCGCCGAGCGACACGGTGAAGGTCACCAGCCCGAGGACGTCCGGCGGCACCGCGCGCGCCAGCCGCGATTCCCGCAGCTGATGCAGGGCGAGAGCGAACATCAGCACGCCGACCGGGACGTTGAGAAAGAAGATCCAGCGCCAGCCCGGGCCGCTCGTCAGCGCGCCTCCGATCAACGGGCCGGCCGCGACGGCCACGCCGATGGCGCCGCCGAACGCGGCGAACGCCTTGGCACGCTCCTTGCCGTGGAACTCGTGACCGAGCAATGCGGGGCCGACGGCGAACATGATCGCGGCGCCGATGCCCTGCACGCCGCGGCTGATGTTGAGCGCGTCGATGGTGCCGGCTAGCCCGCAGGCGAGCGATCCCACGGTGAAGATGGCCAGGCCCAGGAGGAACGTCCGCTTGCGGCCGTTGCGGTCCGCGACGGACCCGGCCGTCACAAGGAACGCGGCGAGGGTCAGCGCGTAGGCGTCAAACACCCACTGCATCTGACCGAAGCTCGCGTCGAGATCGGCGCGGATGCTCGGCAGCGCGATCGCCACGATGCTGAGGTCCAGCATAAGCATGAACGTGCTGACCGATACGACCGCCAGCGTCCACCAGCGCAGCGCCGGGGGTGGCAAGGCCGTCAGGCGTCCTTCGGTCATATGGCGATCGTGGCGAGCCGGCACAGCCCCTTCGTCGTGATCTCCTTCAACGTGGGGTAGGGGTTGCAGGGGAGATTGGGCGCGAACGCGTCAACGGTCTCCCGGGCAATCCGACTCTGCCCCAAGTCGATGACCGCACACATGGCCATCGGTCTCGGTCCGTGTGAATCGCGGTGTCCGCCTGACCTGAACGATCGCGGCCTGCGCAACCGATAACGGCCCACCAATGCACAGCGATACATGAGGAAAACCAGCCAATCATTGGGGAGGGATCTAGCAGCACCGCAGGAATCCGAGGGGAGAAGCCGCCCGGAGTTATCCGTGTCGGCTCCGCGGCTGACTGCACGATGGACTATGACCCTGTCCTACATCCGGTACGTTGTCCACCAGAAACCGCCTTTTCTACCACGGGTATCGGCTTTCGGTACCTTTGTCAGACCCGACCAAAGGTTCGAAGTTCTCATACAAATCTCAGAATGCAACGCAAACCATTAGTCGCCGCGTTCGCACAGCGAGGTTAACGAGTTATTCGGGGGCAGGCCGACGGCGTGTCAATGTGTCCGCGCGTGTAGCCTGACGGTGCGGGTCCGTCCGCGCTTTGGGGGGTCTCCTGCTGTTGCCGTGGGTCGGTGAACGTTGACTTCACCGGGGAAGCGGGGGGCAGAGGTCGGCCAGCGAGAGCATCGCGAGGGCGATCAGGGCGTCGGGGCTGTGGAAG